>MKWU01001343.1_pt1 | contig 43224 bp, 41 predicted proteins | sample 809101 | NCBI WGS metagenome assembly MKWU01 (sample SAMN05860141, study PRJNA318959) | sponge metagenome | host: Aplysina aerophoba | place: Slovenia: Piran, Adriatic Sea, Gulf of Piran | collected 2013-05-07 | reverse complement strand
AGCGCCCCTCGGTACGTAGGCGGGCAATCGCACAGCGTTCCTCAATCCCGAGCTGCGTATAGCGTTTCCCCATGGCAACACCTTAATCTGGTGTTGCACTTCGTTTGTGAACTTAGGGAACCTCGCCCCTGTCCGGTGTAGGGGCATCCCTTGTGGGTGCCCTTGCCCCCGCCCGGTGTAGGGGCGGTTCGCGAACCACCCTGTCCCCACCGTCCCTTGTGGGCGCCCGTTCTCCCACCTCTCCCTCGGGGAGAGGTCGACGCGCTTGCGCGGCGGGTGAGGGGCGTCCCCTACCGGTCCGTGCGGTACACGTACCGGTCGTCCCACAGGCCGTAGAGCGTGGGCGTGACGTTGCCGAACACGTTGCGCACCGCAGTCAACCGCTCCGACAACGACGTGTAGATGACGGGCGTCTGCTCTGCCGCGATCTCCTGCGCCCGGTGATACATCCGCACGCGCTCCTCGTGGTCCAGCTCCTGGCTCGCCGCCGTGAACAGCTCGTCGATCTCCGCCTCCCACGCCGTCACCGGCTCCGGCTGGTTCGGATACCACAGGTGGAAGTCCGCGTCGCTGTGCCAGAACGTGATGGCGCCGTACGGGTCAGGCCCGCCGGTGAAACCGATGACCACCGCCTCCCAGTCGTACGTCGCGGTCAGCTGACCGACGAGCAAGCCGAAGTCGATGACCTGGAGGTCCACACCGAGGCCGATGCTCCGCATCCCGTCCGCGACGATGCCCGTGGCCCGCTCGCGCACGGTGTTGCCCTCGTTCGTCACGAGCGTGAACGCGATGGGGTTGCCGTCTGCGTCCTCGCGCACGCCGTCGCCGTCCGTGTCCGTCCAGCCCAGGCCGTCGAGCAGCGCGTTCGCCGCGTCGAGGTCGTACTCGTACCGCCGGACGTCCGGGTTGTGGAAGTCGCCCGTGGCGGGGCTGATGGACGACCACTGCGGATAGCCGAGTCCGCCGAGCGTCTCCTCGACGACCCGCTCCTTGTCCACACTGTGCGCGACCGCCTGCCGGAACTCGAGGGTGTCGAACCACGCTCGCGCCTCGGGCCGCACGTACAGCTCCCCGTCCGGGTTCGTGCCGGGGTGCACGTTGAACGTCAGGAACGTCGTGCCGAAGCCGGGGCCGCGCCGGTAGATGGTGAAGTTGCCCTCCTCCTGCAGCGGCTCCAGCACGGGGTGCTCCTCGCCGAGCACGCCGTGCGCGTCCGTCTCGCCCGCCTGGAACAGCTCCAACTCCTCCTCCAGCGTATCGACGACGAGGTAGACGATCTCGTCGATGTACGGGAGGCTGTTGCCCGCGCTGTCCTGCATCCAGTAGTCCGGGTTGCGCCGGAGCGTAACCCGCTCTCCAGGCGTGTAGCTCGTGATGGTGAACGGCCCGGTGCCGATGACCTCCGACGGGTCCGTGTCGACGTCCCAGACCTCCTCGAACGTGCCCGCGTCCACGTACGGTTCGAGGAGGTGCCTCGGGTAGATGGCAGTGCCCATCGAGCGGAGGAACGGCGCGTAGGAGACGGGCAGCACGAACCGCACCGTGTAGTCGTCCAGCGCGGTCACGGCCATCCGCCCGTCCGTCTGCTCGCCGGTCTCCTCGTCCGTGTAGACGAAGATGAACGCCTCACGGCTGGGAGTCGGGATGTCGTCGTTGTAGATGATGCGGTTGAACGTGAAGTCCACGTCCCGCGCGGTGAACGGCTCGCCGTCGTGCCAGGAGACGTCGCGCCGCAGGCGGAACGTCCACTCCCTGCCGTCGTCCGAGTGCTCCCACGATTCCGCGAGCAACGGTTCGATAGCGTCGTTCAGCCACGAGGTCTCGGTCAGACCCTCGAATACGTAACTGAGGTAGCCGGACGAACTCGCGTCGTTCGCGAGCGGCAGGTTGAACGTCAGCGGCTCGCCGATCGTCGAGTACGTGATTGTCCCGCCGTGCGTGCCGACCGCGTACTCGAAGCTCTCGGCGTTGCCGCGCAGCCGCGCAACGATCTCCTCCTGCGTCTCCGGGCCGGGGTCGGGAGTGGCCGCGGGCGTCGGTGTTGGTTCGGGAGTCGGCGTCGGCTCGGGCGTGGGAGCGGGCGCCAACGTCGGTGTTGCCGTGGGCGCCGGAGCCGCGGTCGGCGTGGGAGTCGGGTCGCCGCTGTCGCAACCGCTCAACAAGAGCGCGCTGAACAGCGCCGCCGCAAGGATGAGGAGTATCGCCTTCCGTGTCCGTATCATGCTGCCTCCATCATGAGGTATCTGCTCTTCGCCGTCCTGGGGGGAGTGGAGAGGGGAGTATCCCCGCTGCCACGGGCTAAGCCCGCGGCGTGGGGCGTGTCCCCCAGGCCTGTCCTGAGCCTGCCGAAGGGCGTTCGGGTGGGTGGGTGGAAAGAACAACGCTTGCCAGGGCAGGTTACGCAAAGGTCTCTCGTGCGGACTGACGCTTGCCCACAGGCCGGTTGTCCGGGCGCGGGAACCGATGCAGTATAGTGCAGGCACTGCTAGAGGTTCGCCGAGGAGGAGAGCGATGGCCATCGAGATCAACCCGTTCCAGTTGCCGGACGACCAGAAGGGCTGGCGCGGCATGGAGGTCCACGGACGCCCGCGACGGCGCGTCTACACCGTGCTCGAGACCGACCAGGTGCTCGTCACCGCGCTCCTCCAGATACCCGGCGAGCCGGGCGTGCGCCACAGCCATGAGACCGGCGAGCTCTCCTTCCGCTGGGGCGGCGACATGACGCCCTTCATCACGTGGCACCCTCCCGGCGAATGGCACGGCGGCATCGCCGAGGTCCGTGCCAGCAAGGCCCAGGAGGTCGCCGACGGCGTCGCGCTGCTGCGCTCGCAGCTCAAGAGCGGCGCGGCGGAGGTGGAGTCGCTGCTCCGCATCGCCGAAACGCTCCAGGAGCAGATAGACGCGCTGCAACACCAGGCGCGCAACGCCAAGGGCCCCGCGGGAGGCCCCGGCCTGCTGATAGACCTCCTCTTCCCGCCGTTCAAGACGACGATAGACGACCCCACCTACCCCGAGGTGCGCACCATCACCGGCCAGTGGTACGACTGAGCGCCCCGTCCGCATGGCCGCATCCGCCCGAAGCATCCTTGCCTTGCGTCACCGTGTCTTCTACGGCTGGCGCATGGTGGGCGCGGCGTTCTTCAACCAGATCATGCACTCGTCCCTGCTCTTCCTCTCGCAGGGCTTCTACGTCGTGCAGTTCGAGTCGACGTTCGGGTGGAGCCGGGGCGCGGTCTCATGGGCGTTCGGCCTGCTCCGCATCGAGACCGGCCTCCTCGGCCCCATCCAGGGCTGGCTGCTGGACCGCTTCGGCCCCCGGCCGCTCATGCGCGCCGGCACGGTCCTGTTCGGCGTCGGACTCATCCTGCTCGGACAGATACAGGAGTTGTGGCACCTCTTCGCGGCCCTCACCGTCATCGCCGTAGGCACGAGCCTCGCGAGCTTCCTCACCATCAACACGGCGCTGGCCCACTGGTTCATCCGCAAGCGCGCCCGCGCCATGTCCGTCACCTCCATCGGCTTCGCGGGCGGCGCGGTCGTAGCGCCTCTGATCGCATTGTCCATCACGACGTTCGGATGGCGGGAGACCGCCGTCTTCTCCGGCATCCTCTCGTTCTGCATCGGCCTCCCGCTCGCCCAGCTCTTCCGGCACAGCCCACAGGAACTCGGACTGAACCCGGACGGCGACAGCGACGAGGACGCCGCCCGCCACGCAGCCGCACGCCGCGCCGCGGGCACCGACTACGACTTCACGCTGCGCGAGGCCATCCGCGACCGCTCCTTCTGGCTCGTCTCCAGCGGGCACGGCCTCGCCCTGCTCGTCGTCGGCACCATCCCCGTGCACCTGGTCCCCCACCTGGTGGAGAGCGACGAGTGGAACCTCGCCCGCGCGGCGCTCCTCTTCCCCGGCCTCATGGTCGCGCAGGTCATCGGCCAGGTGAGCGGCGGCATCCTGGGCGACCGCCATCCGAAACGCCTGCTCGCGGGCCTCGCGATGCTCGGGCACGGCACGGGCATCTGCCTGCTGGCATGGTCCAGCAGTGTGCCGGTAGTGGTGGCGGCGATACTGCTGCACGGCGTGTCGTGGGGGATGCGTGGCCCCTTGATGATGGCGCTGCGCGCCGACTACTTCGGACTGCGCCAGCTCGGAAAGATCGCCGGATGGTCGAACACCATCACGGCAAGCGGCAGCATCATCGGCCCCGTCTACGCCGGCATCATGTACGACGCACGAGGCGACTACGTCTTCGCGTTCCTCTCGCTCGGAATGGTCACGATAGCCGGCTCGCTCACGTTCTTCCTCGCCCGCCGCCCCCCGCTCCCGGCGCGGGCCCGCGCCGCGCGGGCGGGTTAGGATACCCCGCGGGGGGGCGCGCCGCGGCCGCCCGCTGCTCCGCCTCGCTCCCGGCGCGGGCCCGCGCCGCGCGGGCGGGTTAGGCTACCGCGCGAGGCCCCACGCGGCCTGCTCGTTGCCCTGCTCCGCGAGGCGCGATGCCACGGACGCGATGAGGTTCCCCATCGCCGTCTCCGACCAGAACCAGCGCTGCAGCTCATCGTCCCTGTCGTCAGGGCGCTGCGAGAAACGGGCCTCGAGGAAGAACGCCTTGAGGTCGTCCGAGGCGAGGCGAAGGAACCGTACGGGCTCCACTCGCTCCGGCGCGCGGTCGTATGCCGCGTCCTCCCCGGCGGCGAACGCCTGCAGGTAGCGCACGAGGCCGCGGAACTGCCGCTGCGGCACGCCACTCAGCCCGACCATCGTCCGGCCCTCGTGCTCGTCCACCCAACGTTCGTAGTAGCCGCGCAGCGCGGTGACCTCGTCGGCGGGGTCGCCGTCGCGGTTCGCCGCCTCCTCTTGCGCGGCGCTCGCCTGCAGCAGCACGGGCGGGGCGGCGGCGTCCTCCGGGAACTCGGCGAGCACGGGCGTGTCGTTCTCCGACAGCAGACCCAGCGCGGCGGAGAGCACCTTCTGCTGGAACGGCGGATCGTCCGGGTTGCCAAGCGCGAACCCGAACGGGAATGGGACCCAGAGCGTCCGGGGCGGCTTCACCCGCTGGGCATGCTCCTTGATGAGCGCAACGGTGACGGTCGGCAGGCCGGTCTCCTCGATGGCGCGCGCGAGCACACTGACCGTGTGCGTGCAGTTCGGTCAGGTCGGCGTCAGGAAGGCCGCGTCCGCGCCCTCCTCCAGCAACAGGCGTCCGACCTCCGGGCCGGTCTCCTCTTCGATGCGGCGCGGGCTGCGCTGCGCCCCCATGAACGAGTAGAAGTTCTCCGTCAGCGAACCCACCTCGCCGCGCTCCGCCATCTCCCGCAGCCGGTCGATGGGGAACGTGACGTTGACGTCGCGCATGATGCCCGTCCGGTCGAACCCGATGCTCATGTGGCTCTGGATGATGCCCGAGGCCGGTGAGGACGACGGGATGACGCGGTACGTCTGGTCTCCGCCGGAGAACGGCACATCGTCGCGGAGGTGCAGGCCGGCCGTCGTCACGAGCGCGATCTTCGCCTCGTTCAACGGCTTGGTCATCCGCACGCAGGGCGCGTCGTCGTGGTCGAAGGCGGGGAAGTTCAGCATCCCCTGCCGTGTGAGGTCAGGGAGGTCTTCGAGTCTCGGCATGGGCTACTCCTCCTCGTCGAGTCCGTCCGTGGATGAGCGCGACTGCTTCCGGCTGCCGCGCAGACGCTTCTCGGCCAACCGCTGTTCCACCGACGCCTGCGACGGTCGCGTGGAACGGCGTGCGCGCGGGGGAAGGGCGGCGCGTTGCAGGATGCTCACGAGCCGCTCTACCGCGTCGTCGCGGTTGCGCTCCTGGCTGCGGTAGCGCTGCGCCTTGATGATGAGCACCCCGTTCGGAGTGAGCCTGCGTCCTGCGGCGCTGCGCAGCCGGCGCTTCACCTCGTCCGGCAGCGACGGCGATGTCGCGGCGTCGAAGTGCAGGTGCGCGGCGGTGGCGACCTTGTTCACGTTCTGCCCGCCCGGTCCTGCGGATGTGACGTAGTGGAACTCCAGTTCGTGCTCGGCCAGATGGATGTTGTCGGTGATGGGGATCATGTCTTCATGGTAACCCCTGCGCCCTCCGCGTTGACAGACCCCCGCCTGCTGCTATGCTCGCTCCATACCCAACCCTTCCGAGGAGAAAGCATGGCGCGCAGCAGCAACGACATCCGGTTCGGACTCAACCCGCGAGGACTCCCCTACGACCGCATCGTCGAGGTGGCGAAGGCCGCCGAAGCCGCGGGCTTCCAGAACATCTCGTTCAGCGACAGGCCGCCGGAGAACAACCTCGAAGGCTGGACGCTCGCGACGGCGGTGGCGCTGCAGACGGACCGGCTCCGCGTGACGCACTCCACGCTCAACGTTCCTTTCCGCAACCCGGCTATGCTCTCCAAGATGGCCACCGCGCTCGACCACGTCACCGGCGGCGACCGGCTCATCCTGACGCTCGGCACCGGCATCCAGGAGAACCACTTCACGACGTACGGCATCGAGTTCGGCACGCCCGGCGAGCGCGTCGACGGCCTGATAGACGCCATCGAGATACTGCGCGGCACGTGGGCGAACGAGCAGTTCACCTACTCCGGCAAGCGCTACAGCGTCGAGGACGCCACCGTCACGCCACAGCCCGTGAACGGCACGATCCCCATATTCCTTGGCGCGGCCCTGCCGCGCATGCTTCGCCTCACCGGACGCGTCGCCGACGGCTGGATACGCAACGGCGGCTGGCCGGCCGAACTCGACGCCTACCGCGTCCAGCTCGCCGCTGTCGAGGAGGCCGCGGGCGCCGCTGGGCGCGACCCCGGCTCGCTACACCGCGTCGTGAACTGCAACGCCTACGTCGGCGACGAGGACCCGGCCACGAGACTCGCGACCGTGTTCGGTAACCCCGGCGGCTTGATGGGAACGGCCGAGCAGGTGCTGGAAACCGTGGCCCAGTACCGCGAGGCCGGCGTCGACACCTTCCACGTCCAGTTCCAGAACGACATCATCGACGAGCAGATCCCAGCCTTCGGTGAACTGGTCATCGCCAGGGCGAATTAGGTCGGCTGCTGCCCCGTACGCACGGGGCCGGGTGCTAGTAGGAGGTAACCCCGAACTCGTTGCGCAGTTCGAGGCCACCGAGGTAACAGTGCAGGTTGTCGATGAAGACGCCCCGCTGGAGGACCCACTTGTCCGGGTCACTGGCGGCGAGCCCGGGGCTGACGATCATGTTGGGGAAGTCCCACGCAGGCGAATCCTCCGGTAGCGGTTCGAATGGCGAGACATTGATGACCGCTCCGGCGATGACGCCTCCTCGAAGCGCATCGCCCAACGCGTCGAGGTCAACGATATAGCCGCCCCCGACGAGGACGACCAGGATGGCGGTCGGGCGCATCAGCCCGAGCTCCTTCATCGTGATCCAGGGCCGCCTGTCACCGCCCGGCGGTCTGGCAACGACGACATAATCGGACTCCGCCAGGAGGTCGCGTGTCCCGTCCGGCCCTGCGATCCAGTCCACGTAGTCCGGTTTGTGTTCCGGGTGAAGGCGCGTTGCCATCACCCGCATCCCGAACGCCCTGGCCTTCTGCGCAACCGCTGAGCCGATGGTGCCCAGGCCCACCACGCCGAGCGTGCTGCCCTCCAGTTTTCCCAGCCCCATGTCCGCCGCCCAGCGGTGAGCGCGCTGGGCTTCCATCATCTGCGGCAATTGTTTGGTCAGCATCAGGATCGTGGCGAAAGTGAATTCGGAGAACGACGCCCCGTGGATGCCGGTGCACGTCGTCACGCGGATGGAGCGCTCTCGTATGGACGGCGTGATGTAACTCGCTCCGCCTCCTCGCGTCACTTGCACCCACCGCAGCAAGGGCATCGCCGCGATGAGGTCGTCGCTGAACAGGTCGCTCGTGAACATGACCTCGGTACGTGCTTGTTCCGCTGGATCGAGCTCGAAGCCGGTATGGAACGTCAAGTTGGGAAACTCGCGCTCCAGGATGCCCATGTCCTCTTCCGACAGCGGCAGACGGACCCATACATCGCCCGGCATCGGCAACCGCTCCCGGACCTACGACTTCCGCAGCGCACGCCCGGGGAACGCGCCGGTGTGTCGCCCCTGCTCCCAGACGAGCGTACCGTTGACGAACACGTACTCGATGCCCGTCGCCAGCTGCTTCGGGTCCTCGAACGTGGCCTGCGCGCGCACGCGCTCCGGGTCGAATACGACTACGTCCGCTTTCGCGCCGTCGCGGAGGACGCCGCGGTCGCGCAATCCGAGACGTCGCGCCGGAGCGCCCGTCATCTTGTGCACCGCGTCCTCCAGCCGGAGTGTTCCCTGCTCGACGGCCTGCCCCAGGAGATAGGGGAACGTGCCATAAGTGCGCGGGTTCGGCATCTCGCCGGTCATGAGGCCATCGCTGCCCACCATCTGCGCCGGATGCTTCATGATGGTGCGCACGTTGTCCGGATTGCCGGTTCGTGCGACGAACGCCACCTCCAGCCGTTCCTCGATGAGCAGGTCGCAGATGGTGTCCACCATGCGCTTCCCCTGCGCATCCGCCATGTCCTGCAGTGAGCGTCCCTCCCACTCCTTGTTCTTCTCCGAACCCACATGGGCGAACATGTAGTCGGCCAGCGAGCCGCCCCACTGCGGGTAGACGCCGTCCGCTATCTGGTCGCGCACGTCTTTGTCCGCGATGCGCTGCAACAGCATCTCCGGTCCGCCTTCGTGCACCCACGGCGGTATGAGCGACAGCAGGATCGTGCTCGCCGCCGGGTACGGGTACTGGTCGAACGTCACGTCGACACCAGCGGAGCGCGACTCGTCCACGAGCGCCACCATGCGTTCGCCCATGCCGGGGACGGGGTTGTGGTAGTGCGATATCTGCACAGGCGCGCCCGACTCCCTGCCGACCACGACCGCCTCGCGGAACGGGTCCAGCAGGCCGTCACCGAGCGCATAGCGGCTGTGCGTCACGTAGATGCCGCCATACGGCGCGACCGCCCCGGCAATCTCAGTCAGCTCGTGGGTATCGCTGTAGATGTTCGGCACGTACGTCAGGCCGGTGGAGAAGCCAAACGCACCATCGCGCATCCCTTGCACGGCCAACTCCCGCATCCGGGCAAGTTCCGCATCGGTGGGCAGACGGTTCGCCCAACCCATCGCCTCGATGCGGAGCGCCGCGTGCGGCACGAAGTAGACGACGTTGCACGATGACGTGCCCTCGAACAGGTCGAGGAACGACGCGACCGACGTCCACTCCGTTCCTTCCGGCGGGGGGGCCGTCCCTGCGGGGCGGGGGGCGGCGAGGGGGCGGCGGGGGCCGCGACGGCGCGGGGGGGGGGCAGGGGGGGGCGACGCCCCCGACCGCCGCCCACTCCGTTCCTTCCGGCGGGCGTCCGTTCACTGCGGCGAGGTAGTCGACGAGGTGCTGCCGGTTCACGGACGAGATGGGTGCGTAGGAGAGGCCGTCCTGCCCCAGCGCCTCAGTCGTGACACCCTGGCTCACCTTTGGTTCATGTCGCGGCGACGTGAGCAGTGCGAAGTCGGAGTGAGAGTGCATGTCGATGAAGCCGGGGCAGACCGCCATGCCGGAGGCGTCTATCGTGCGGCCCGCCTCGACGTTCGACACGTCGCCTTCCAGCACCGTGACGGTATCGCCCTCGATGCCGAGGGCGGCTCGGAACCAGGCGCGCCCCGCGCCGTCTATCACCTTTCCGTTCACGATGAGTGTGTCGAACATGCGCGCACTCCCGGTGGGTTAGACCTCACAGGGCATGATAGCCGAGCGAAGGCTCATGCTAAGCCGCCCGGAACACGGGCGAGGGACGAGGAACACGCTGTTGCGCTTGCCCTAATCCGGGTGGCGGGCACGGCTCGCGGCCTGGGATACCTGCACCGCGCGCTGGGCCATGACCGCTTCCGCCAGCGTGTGGAACCGCCCGGAAACCACCTTGAGCACCTGGCCGAGCAGCCGGTAACCGACGTGCGGATCGCGCACGCACAGGTCCGCGAGCTGCGAGCCTTCGAACCGCGCGAGCGTTGCATCGGTCACGCATACGGCGGTGAGCGAGTAGACGAACGGCTCCACCAGCGCCGACCAGCCGAATATCTGTCCGGCCTTAGCCGTGGACACCTTGCGATGCGGCGTGTCGATGCCCCACCACTCCGGAACGTTCATCCGCAGTTCCACCTCGCCATCGAGCGCGACGTAAAGGTGCTGGGCATACTCCCCGCTCCTGAACAGTTCGCTGCCGGCATCGGCAGTGACCGTCGTCGCCAGGTCCTCGAAACGCTCGATGTGGATGGGGCTGAAGCCTTTGAGTAACTCGCTGTGTGCTAGCACATTCTCCAACGCGGTCCTCCCAGCAGGGGTCATGGTTTCAGCTACGGATTACACCACACGGAGTGCGGCCTGTGAACAAATAGCCTAGCAGATGGGACATCGTGCGATACGGGCTCACGGCGAGAGGTCGATGACGATGTTCCCTATCGCGGTGTTGCTCTCCTGCAGCTCATGTGCTGCGGCGATGTCGTCCAGCGGCATGACCGCCGCGATGGGGTGCGTGAGCGCGCCACCTGCGATGGCGGTCGCGATGTTGTCCACCGCCTGCCGCTTGGCCGATTCCGGCTCCGAGTAGACGAGCACGAAATGCACTGTCGCATTCTTCCGCGAGAGCGCCTGGTACTCGACCGCAGGCTCGCGGTCGCCGGTTGAGGCATAGCAGCCGATCGCGCCATTCAGCCGCAGCGCGCGCTTGCTGGCGGCAAGGTTGCCGCCGAAGTCGACCTCGACGATGCGCTCGACGCCCTCCCCGCCTGTGAGTTCCAGCACGCGCTCCCCCACGTCTTCCGTACGGTAGTTGACCGTGTGGTCCGCGCCTGCGCGCAGGGCGTGCCCCGCTTTCTCGTCAGAACTGACCGTGGCGATGACCGTCGCTCCGCCCCATTTGGCGAGCTGGATGGCGCAGTGCCCCACGGCGCCCGCGCCGCCGGTCACGAGAACGGTCATGCCGTTCACCGGCCCGCTGGCGAACAGGCAACGGTGCGCCGTCATCACCGGAATGCCGATGCACGCGCCCTCCGGGAACGTCACACTCACCGGGAGCGTCGGCGCGTGAGCCGACGGCAGCGCGATGTACTCGGCCGCAGTGCCGAACGGACGCTGCCACTGGCCCTCGAAGAGCCAGACACGCTCGCCGACCCGGGACGCGTCCACACCCGCACCCACCGCCTCGATGACGCCTGCGCCGTCGCTGTGGGGGATGACACGCGGGAACGGCATCTGCGGCCCGCGTGAGCCGGTGCGCGACTTCCAGTCCGACGGGTTCACGCCGGATGCGTGGACGCGCACGAGCACCTCGCCGGGCCCGGGCTCCGGGTCGGGCATCTCGCCGACGTGGAAGACGTCCCGCGCAGGGCCGTACCGCTCGTACCACGCTGCTCTCATCCTGCAGTTCGCCTCCTATACCTCGCACTCGACGTCGAACTCGGCGCAGACGCCCCGGAACCAGTCGACCACGTCGCGGTGCAGCGGGATGCCCTTCACGGAGCGCTCCTCCAGCGCGTCCCACTCCGGATCGCCTGCCACCATCACGCGGTCGTGACCTGTCGCGGGAGGCGTCGCCTTCAGTTCGCGGATGAAGTCGTCCATGCGCGCCTTGAACTCGCCCACGTCGCTGAACGCGTCGATGTTGTACGCCGCGACGTAGTGGCGGTAGTTCTGCCTCCCCGCCTGCATCCCGTAGTCCGTGCCTGAGAGCACGGAGCACATGATGTCCACCGCTACCGCGAGCCCGTACCCCTTGTGCGAACCCGAGTCACGGTTCGTGCCGAGCGGCAGCAGGATGTAGTCGTCCGGCACGGGCGCGGGTTCCATCACCGGCGTGCCGTCCTCCGCCGCGATGGTCCCCGGCGGGAGCAGCGTCCCCATGCGGCGGGCATTCCGCACCTTGTTCACCGGCACCACGCTCGTCGCCATGTCGAATACCCACGGACGCTCCTGTCCCGTGGGCGCGGCGATAGCGATGGGGTTCGTGCCGAGACGCGGCGCCCGCCCAAACGTCGGTGCGACGTCCGGCCCGGTCGCGGTCATGCAGACGCCGATCATGTCGTGCGGTAGCGCAAGCATCGCGTGGTAGGCCGCCATGCCGACGTGCCCGCCGTTGAACATCGTGACGACGCCAATGCCCGTGTTCCTCGCTTTCTCGATGGCGATCTCCATCGCCCTGGGCGCGATGATGACGCCGAGCCCGCGGTCGCAGTCGATGTTGGCTGACGCCCCGCGCTCCCGGACGATGCGCCACTGGGGCGCCGTCTTCTGCACGCCGCTCTGGTAGCGGTCCAGGTAGACCTTCAGCATGTTGGAGACACCGTGGCTGTCCACGCCGCGGAGGTCGGCGGTGACGAGCACGTCCGCCGCGAGCGCAGCGTCAGCCTCGTCGAGTCCCACCTTCCTGAACAGCGCCTCCGTTGATTCGCGCAGCGGGGCAGCCTGTACACGAACGGCATCCTCTTCGCGGATGTGGAAGCTCTGTGTCACGACTGCGCCTCCAGTGCTGCGAGCCCAGCCGCGGCGACCGCCTCGTCCTCTGCAGGGCGCGCGCCGCTGACGCCTATCGCGCCGACCATCGTGCCGTCCGGCCTGCGAACGGGCAGCGCGCCCTGCCATGGGATGAGCCGCCCGTTCTCCATCATGGAGAGGGCGCGGACCACGGGCTGGTCCCAGCGGTCGCTCAGATCACCGCTCGGCATGTCCCATGCGGCGGATGCAGCGGCCTTACCCTGGGAGATGGGGACGCTACGCCAGAGCGCGCCGTCCATACGATTCAGCGCGACGATGTCGCCGCGAGGGTCGAGCACCGCGATGCTCACACGGATACCAAGCTCCTCAGCCTTCGCAAGTCCCGCTTCGAGCATCCGCACCGCTTCGTCCAATCGCAACGGTTCCATGGGTACGCCCTCCTCCAGTGCGAACCGGAGGATAGCGCATAACGCAGGCGCCCGGGGCTCAGCACGAGTGAGGGTCGAGGGGTGGGGTAGCACGGATGCCGAGGCACGTGTATAAAGCACAATCGGCGTTAAAAGAGGTGTCCTGAGCAACTGGGGCGCCCGAGTTCGCCGTTCGGAGTCGGCCCCCCAGTCCCCCGGGGCCACCTCATCCTGCGGCTCGCTCAAACCACAGTCACTCAGGACAAGGTGAATCTTAATCAGCACGTTAAAGCACTGTCAAGCGATTTTGAGCAGATTTCAGCGCAGTTTTGCAGCCTCTCTCATAGTGATACCTGGCCAGTGGTGCCAGGAGCGCCAGTATCAATAACGGGCCACTTCCGGTTCTCGCATGCGAAGCCCCTTGCGCCCCACCCTGCCCTACGACTCGTAGCCCAGGCGCTCCATCGTCTGGCCGTCCAGGTCCGGCATCACGTACGGCGGACGCCGCTCCGCGGTGACCGAAACGTTCGGGTCCTCCAGGTCAACGCCCATGAAGACCAGCTGCCGTGTCGCGATGTGCTCGACTCCCCCGCTGCCGAGCACACGGAACGGGCGGTCGTGTCCCGGGTAGATGACCTCGGCTTCTTCCAGCACACGCTCGATACTCCGCCGCGAGTCCTCATCGTTCCAGAAGACGTTCGCGTTCACCTTCGTTATCGCCACCTGCGCGTTCGCCACGCCGTCGCCCGTTATGGCAACCGGCCCCTCGGGCGTATCGACGATGACGGCCATCGTGCCGGCGGAGTGTCCCGGCGTGTGTAGGATGCGCACCCCCTTCTCAATCTCGTAACCGTCCTCGACCTCTTTGAGGTTGGGGATCGTATCGAGCATCGCGCTCGTCCAGAGCGGCGTGGCCCAGTCGTTCGGGTGAGGGTTACGCGCGTACCGCCGCTCCCACTCGTGGATCAGCACCTCGGCGCTGTCGAGCACGTCGTAGTTCTGCGCATGGTCCCAGTGCGAGTGCGTCATCACCGCGATATCGATGTCGGACGGCCCGAGACCGCGCTCCGACAGCGCCTCGAGCAGGGCACGCCGCCGCCCGACGTGGCCCGTGTCCACGACGATGTTGCGGTCGCCACGCACGAGGAGCGTGCTGCAGTAGCCGATGGAGCCATAGTTCGTGGCGATGGACTCTCCGTGCAGCAGTACGTCAACCGTCGGCATGGCGTCTCCTTGTGGGTATCTCCCGATCCTCAGCCTAGATCCCGTACAGCCTGCGGGGGTTGTGCAGCAGGATACGTTCCTTCTCCACCTCGTCCAACCGTTCGTCGGACTTGAAGACTGAGATGGCGTCCACCTCGCTGGACGGGTCGATGTGGCCGTAGTCCGTGCCGATCACCAGGCAGTGCTCGCCCGCGTAGCTACGGACATAGGGGAGGTCGTCGTCGGTCTGGCAGGTGACGTAGATCTTCGCGTCTCCGAAGGGGTCGGCTGACATCTCCCTGCCTCCAGCGCGCCACCGGTTGGCGATCTCGTGGTAGATCCAGGGCACCCAGGAAGCGGACGACTCGATGAACCCCCAGCGCAGGTTGGGGAACAGCGCCGGGACTTCGCTGTTGAGCAACGAGTGGCAGACCATCATCGTCGGGGCGCGGAAGAGCGCGAACGAGTTGGCGTTCTGGAAGATGGAGCCGAACAGCTGGCGGTATTGCGGGCTGGCGTTCGCGATATGCACTGCGATGGCCATGTCCAGCCGCTCCGCTTCCTCGAAGAAGGGGTAGAAGTAGTTGTTGATGAGGTACTTGTCGCCATCGAAGGGACGCAGGCACACGGCGACGGCGCCGTTCTCTTTGGCGAACCGCATCTGCTCGATCGCCTCGTCCGGCAACAGCGACGGCACGACACACGACCAGCGAAGCCTGCCGTCGGCCTGTTTCCAGATGTCCGCGAGCCACTTGTTCCAGCTCCGGCAGAGCGCGGCTTCGGCGTAGGGGTCGGGGCTGACCTGCTCTATCCAGAGCGTGTTGTGCAGCACCTGGACGTCGATGCCGAGATGGTCCATCTCCCTGAGCCGGAGCTGCACGTCGTCGAGTTCGCGGGCTTCGCGCGGCGTATCCATACGGCGTCCCGCCGTCTCGGACATCGTGAGGAGTTGCTGCTCGGATAGCGACGGAAAGCGGAGTCCGCGTATCTTCTCCTCGATCACCCAGAACTCTTTGGTGGGAGCGGAGGGTGACGTGTAGAGGATGGGCCGGTACTTCTCCTCGGCGGGTTCGAGGTAGTCCCAGGTGCGCTCCGTCTCGCAGACGTGGGCGTCCGCATCAATGACCCGCAACTTCGTTTCGGTAGTCATGGCTCACGCCTCCTGTTCCTGCGGTTGCGGCCCGAGCGTAGCAAAGCGGAGGGCACTCGTCCATCAGCCCGATCCAGCATGCGCTCAGGCCCCGCTACGACCGGAGCGCAAGGCCTTGGTAGCCTCAGGGTCTACGACCCCTCCGACGACGGCAACGCCGTAGTCGCGGCGCGCGGCTTCCTCAGTGACCCAGCCCGCGAGCACGTCCCGCAACACCAGTTCCGGGTCCCGCTCGAACGGGTCGCCGTACCCGCCGCCGCCGGATCCGGCAACGGCGAACGTATCGCCGGCTTCGAGGTCGTAGAACCCTGAACCGCCGAAGTACTCCTCGCGCTCCGTACCCGGATGGAGCGCGAACTCGCCGGTGCGGCCCGGTCTTCCGCCGTCGGAACCGGAGGAGGGTTTCTTCACCCGATCGGCGCGACGGTTCAGCTTGGCGGGCTTGAGCACCTCGTAGATGCGGCGGTAGCTCAGCCCTCCCCGGTACTTGCCGGGGCCGCCCGAGTCCGGGACCATCTCGAAACGGCGCAGGCGCAGGGGTGCGGCGTTCTCGATGATCTCGATAGGCGCAAGGAAGAGGTTGGACGACGAGTTCGTGGCGACGCCCGACTCGCCGTCTCCACGGTTCGAGCCTGCCGTCGCCGCGCCGAGTATCTCGTAGTGCGTGTAGGGGTGCGGGCCGACCTCGCCCGCGGGCCAACTGAGGGCAAGGGTGCCCCCGCTCCCGCCGCTGTGCGCAACGCCCTTCTCCGGCTGGAACTTCCCCACCACTTCGACCAGCAGATCGATGAGCCGGTGCATCGACTGCGTGCAGTTACCCACCGGCGACGGGTACTCTGGCGAGACGACCGTGCGCTCGCCGAACCGGAGCTTTATCGAGCGCCACATGCCGTCGTTGAACGGGAAGTTCGGGTCGATGAGCGATACCAGCGCGAACGTCACCGACGCCTTGACGACGGAGATGACCATGTTCGCGGGGCCTCGCGTCTGCGGGTCGGCGCCGTTGAAGTCGAACTCAATCTCGCTGCCCTTCTTCGTTACCGTCACGAACAGGCGCACCGGGTCGCCCGTGCCGCTGCCGTCGTCGTCGAGCCACGCCTCACCGGAGAACGCGCCGTCGTTCCAGCCGCTGAGGTACTCCTTGAACAGCTTCTCCGTACCGTCGAGCGTCGTGTTGAAGGCGTCCAGCACGGCGCCTTTCCCGAAGCGGTCCAGCAGCTCGACCATCCGCTTCGCCGCAGCCTTGGTGATGCCGATCTGGCTGTTCATATCGCCGAGGACGAGGTGCGGGCTGCGGACGTTGGTCTGGATGAGCCTCGTGAACTCCTCGAACACCCTGCCCCGCCGCGCGTACCTGATGATGGGGAGCAGGAAGCCTTCCTGGATGAGCTCCGTGGCGCGGCTGTAGGAGCTGCCCGGCATCGCGCCGCCGAAGTCCGGCTTGTGGGCGGCTGAGCAGCTGTACGCGACCAATTCGCCCTCGTGGAAGACGGGTGTCATCACGGCAAGGTCCGGGGCGTGGTGCACGAAACTCTCGTACGGGTGATTGCTGATGTAGATGTCGCCCGGCTTGATGTCGTCCCTGCCGTAGACGCGCCAGACCGAACCGACGAAGTGCTGGAAGGAGTAGCCGTGGATCAGCGAGCCGGGAGGGCCGAGCAGGCGCGCCTCGGAATCGAGGAACTCGTATGAGCAGTCCCGCGACTCGCGCATGAGGGTCGAGTACGCCGAGCGCGCGAGCAGCACGTTCATCTCGTCCACCATGCTCTGGAACTTGGTGCGGATGATCTCCGTATTGAATGATGCTGCGAGGGTCATCGTTCACCGCCGCGTCATGATGATGTTCGCGTGCTCGTCGACCTCCGCTCCCCAGCCCGGCGGAACGACGGTCGTCGAGTCCTCCTGGTAGACCACCGCCGGGCCCTCAAACCGCTCACCGCTCGACAGCTCCCCGCGGTAGTAGACCGCCCCCGAGACGGCGTCGCCGCCGAAGTACATCTGCCTGTGCGCGGAAGGCCGAGCCTTGCTGCGCCTGGGTTGCGCGACCGCCTTGTCGTGGCCGGTCTGCATCTTGGGCGTCGGCACGACTGTTCGCACGCGAAAGCTGACGATCTCGACCGCCTCATTCGGCGCGGAGTGGCCGTACAGCCGCTGATGCAGCGCTTCGAACCTCCTGCGTATCTCGCGTTTCGCGCTATCGGCCAGCGCGCCCTTGCGCACCGGCACGCGCAGTTCGAAGCCCTGGCCGACGTACCGCACGTCGGCTTCACGCTTCAGCCGCGCGCGCCGAACGGGCAGCCCCTCTGCTTCGACGTCCGTCAACGCCTGCTGTTCGAGCCTCGCGAACTGCCGGTTGAGCTCGTCGACCGGCGTGCTCTCCAACTCCGACACCGACGTCCACACGTAGTCGTGGATGACGTCGGAGCAGAGCAAGCCAAGCGCGGAGAACGCGCCGGGGCGGGGCGGGACGATGATGCGCCTGATGCCGAGCTCCTCCGCCACGCCCGCACTCCGCAGTGGGCCCGCTCCACCTCCTGCCACCAACGAGAATTCACGCAGCGAGATGCCCTTCTCCGACGCCAGCGCGAGGATGCGGTCGGCCATCTTCACCTCGATGACCTTCACGATGCCCCACGCGGCTTCCTGCGGGCTGCGGCTTCCCAGCGGCTTGCCGACGCCCTCCATCAGCGCACGATCGGACGCCGCCGGGTCGAGCGACATCGCTCCGCCGAGGAAGTAGTCGGGGTCGAGGTACCCCAGTGCCATGTCGGCGTCCGTGATAGTTGCGTCAGTCCCGCCTCGACCGTAGCAGGCAGGGCCGGGATCGCTGCCCGCGCTGTCGGGTCCCACGCGCAGCAGTCCGCCCGAATCGACACGCGCGATGGTGCCACCGCCCGCGCTGACGGCCTCGACATCCACCATCGGAGCGTAGACCGTCCTTCCCTCGATCTGGCCCTGCGTGACCTCGACCGGCACGCCGCGCTCGACGAAGGCAACGTCGGCGCTCGTGCCACCGATGTCCAGTGACACCAGATTGCGGAACCCTTGCGTTGTGCAGAGGAATGCTGCGGACACGACGCCCGCCGCAGGCCCCGACAGCAGCGTGTGGTGTGTACGTCCGCCCCTGATGGCGGCGGAGAACGGCATGACGCCGCCGTTCGACTGCATGAGGTAGCGCTGCGACGTGGTCACGTCCAACTCGGCAAGCTGCTGGTCGAGCGACCTGAGGTACGCCGTGAGCACCGGCTCCAGGTAGGCGTTCACCAGCGTCGTTGACATCCGGGGCCACTCACGAATCCGAGGCATGATCTCCGACGACAGCGAGATGATGCAGCCGGGGTGCTCTTCTTCGATGATGCGCCGTGCCGTTTGCTCGTGGGACGGGTTCGCGTAGGCGAAGAGGAACGAGATGGCTATCGACGTGACGCCATCGTCCTTCAGTGCCCGCACCGCCTGGCACGTCGCCTCCTCGTCGAGCGGAGTGATGACTTCGCCGCTCTTGTCGACCCGCTCCGGCACGTCCTTGATGTGCACCGGCTGCACGAGCCCCTCCGGGCGGTGGTAGAAGAGGAGGAACGGCCGGGGCTGCGAACCGGTCTGCACCTGCGGGATGGCGCGGAAGCCGCCGGTCACGAGCAGTCCCACGCGCGCGCCCTTCATCTCAAGCAACGCGTTCGTCCCGATGGTGGTGCCGTGCAGAAACGCCTCGACGTCGCTGCCGCTGACGCCCCAGTCCCGCTCCAGTTTCGCCAGAGCGTCCATGACGCCGACCGTTGGGTTCGCCTTGACCGTCGGAACCTTCTCTATCCGTGTCTCTTTGGACCTCGTGTTGAAGGCGACCAGGTCGGTGAAGCTGCCTCCAACGTCGACCCCAATGCGCCAGTCGCTCAAGAAGTCCCCCAGGCGCCGCCGTAGAACCGCGCCGCGTTCCGGTAGAGGATGTCCTCCTTGGCGCTCTCGGAGACCGCCTCGTTCTCGAGGAGTTCGTCGATCTCGACGCGGATGGTGTCGATGTTCACCTCGTGCGGGAAGTCGCTGGAGAAGACGAACGCGCCGCTTCCGTACTTGTCGATCGCGTTCGCCAGCATAGGCTCGTCACCCTCGATGCCGACGAACAGCCGCCCCGCGTCGATCAGGCGCTGGATGTACGCCTCGACGTTGTCTCCCTCATCGATCTGCAGGAAGCGGCGTTGCGGGTCGACCGGCGTGAACGCGTCGTACGCGCCGGAGCAACGCTCGATCACCATGAGGAACCAGCCGAGCCCGCCTTCCAGGAAACCGAACCGCGCGTTGGGGAAGCGATCGAAGATGCCGGTGAAGAGCATGTCCGTGAAGGCGATGCTGATGGCGAAGGAGTGGCCGAGCGCGTGGACGCCCGCGAACGGCGTCATGCCGTCCAGTCCCATCGCGTGGTGTGCGCCGGCGTGGATGCCCAGTACGCAGCCGAGCCGGTCAGCCTCCTCGTAGACGGGCCAGAACTTCCTGTTGCCGAGCAGCGCCTGCAGCCCGGTGCCGGGCACCATCGCGCCGACGAAGCCGAGCTCAGTGACGGCGCGGCGCAACTCGTCGACCGCGGCGTCCGGGTCCTGCATCGGCACGAGGGCCGCCGCCTTCACGCGCTCGTCCCTGCTAAGGTAGTCGTCGTACAGCCAGTCGTTGTACGCCCTTGCCGTCGCTATCGCGAGGTCGGGGTCGAGGATCTTGCCGAACGACAGCCCGCGTGTGGGGTAGACGACCGTGCCGTCGATGTGGGCGGAGTCGAGGAAGTTGCCCCAGCCCGCGACTCCGCCGGGGTCCCGGAATGCGCCGTCGGGGTACCGGTGGGACTGGTGGTGCAGGTGGTCCGGCGCGGGGAACGGGCCCACGCCCCTGACGGCGTTCCCGCCGAGCAGTTCCGGGGGGATGCGTTCCATGATCGCCTTCACGTCTTCAATGACATGCCCATCGCCGTCGAGTATCCGCATGCCGTATTCCTTTCTCCGCGCGAGGGGGGACCCCGAACAAGATTTCAACGGCCCTCGCATTTTGAAATCTTGTTCAGCATTTTACGAGTGCGGGGGGAGGGCGAAAAATGAGTACCTTGATCTCCTTGTTATGGGGTGTTTTCAAGGCCGTGGCCTGCTTCCCGCGATCAAGGTATCAAGATTTCACCGTTTACAACTTTTCTCCTCCGCTGTCATAGGTATTTCCTATAGCTGTGCGGGTCTGCCATAGGTCCTGTCTATAGGAGGGACAGGCGGCCTGCACATGCGCGCAGCATAGCGGATGCAGGGGTGATGGCGTAAGCGGCGGGTGTCACTGCATGGGCTGCCCCTACGCCGGGCGAGCCTTCGCGCCAAGGCGCGTGCCTTCGCAGGAACGCTCCAGAGCCTTGTCATGCCGCGGACGCGGTGACGGATAACCCCGTGAACTCGCCGCGTGGGTGCCGGAGTTGCCGTAGCAGGGGGTGTCGCCTCGGCGCAGGCGGCAAGCACTTGGAGGGTCAGGATGCAGGCGAGTGTCCACAGGGAACGGCGCAGGAGCAGCAGTACCAGCCGACCTGCTACCGAAGGGTCCAGGCGGGGACGCTACTCGTCCGTGATATCGATCCAGACGCCGTCCGTATCCGCAATCTGGAGCTTCCCGCGAGCGCCTGACTCGAACAGCCGCCGCCTGACGTCGGATTCGGCGCTGCCGCCCAGGGCAACCGGCGCCAGCAACGTGTTCCCTCCCGTCAGCCGTGCCAAGTCCGATCTGAAGGTTCCCAGGTCGTCCACATGAAACCCGAAGTGTTCCGGTCCAGGCCGTTTGATCGCCATCCCTTCGAAATACGTCATGCTCCATGGGAGGACGCGCAGCATCACTCGGCCGTCGGAGAGCGTATACCCAAGGTCATCGGGGTCCTGCTTGACGGGCGCAAGCTCGAAGACCTCTTGGTAGTAGTCAGCGACGCGGTCCGCGTGCGGCGTTCGGACCGCATAGAGGTTGACCCACCGGTCCTGCTCCCGGGCGTCTTCGGCGTAGACCTCCTTTAGATTCTCGCTGTGCGCTTCCGCCAGGTCGAAGTGGTTGCCGTCGGGGTCGTTGGCGCTATAGGCGGCGAACGGCCGGCTGGACGGCCGCTTGACCATAGCGGCGTCCTCGTACGCCCTCATCCGCGTCTCGACGGTCCCCAGGTCGTCTACGAGGATGCCAAAGTGATCGAGTCCCGCGATGTAGCCGTCGCGCCGCGGCAGTATCTGCAGGCCTACGTTTCCGTCGGTGTGCGAAACGGCCGATTCGGGGGGGCTGGAGCCAGGCTTCATACCGAACAGGGACTCGTAGAACTTGCCGAGCATGGCGTACTGAGGGCTGATGATGGCGATGTGGTTGATACGTGCGAACATGCTGTTCCCTCCTGATTCCGACCAATCGCGCGTTGCGGGATTACGTGCGCGAGCGTATCACGCGTCTTCAGAAAGTGGGCGTGTGCTACGCTCATGCCATGCAGTTGCGGAACGTGGAACGAGGCCTGACCTACGCCGACATCGCCTTCATCCACGAGGCGCTCGGGGCGGACGCGCCCGCCGAGGACGAGATGCCGCAACTGCTTGCGGACGAGGAGCGACGCGCGCAGCTGCTCGGCAGCCAGCGCCTGTTCGACGCCCTCATGCCGCACGACGGCTCGCTCGCGCCGGTCTCACCACGGCTGTTCTTCGAGGCGCTGCTGCGGCGCGCGGTCGACGAATTGCAGGGCGCACAGCACACGTTCGAACGCACCGGCTCGGTCTCCGGCGAGCGCGTGCCCGTGTTCGACGCAGCGGAGGTGGCGGCGTTCGCGGCGCAGCCGCGCATCCTGCATTACCTCGCGGCGGCGCTCTCCTCATTCACGAAGGTACACAGCCACACGGAGCGCGTCTGGGTGCGGCGCGGCGTGGTACGCAAGGTGCGCTACAGCGACCTGGACGTGCACTCGATGCTGCGGCTCATCCAGCAGACCGAGGAGCACGAGCGCCTGCCGCTCTACCGGCGCACCGGCGACCTCTGCCTGCTCATCGTCGGCGTCTTCCCGGACTTCGCCGCGACGGCCCAGCGCTATCCGGGCACCGGCGCATTGCGGGCGCAGTCGGCTTACCGGCGCAGGCTGAGCACGGAGGAGTACGAGACCGTCGCATCGGAGATGTACAGCCATGCCGCGCGGTACGACACGGGCGAGATGGCAGCGGTCCACCGCGCGCTCAGCGACCACGTCACGGACGCGAAGAAGCCGCTCAATTTCATGGCCGAGCACTACCTTGGATTCAGGCGGGACCGGCTGTTCGGGATGGGGGAGTAGAAGGATCGTACCGGTACTCTTGCCCTCGCCTGCGCGCAGGCGTAGAGTCGCGGCCAAGTGAACAGATGACGCAGTCGGAGGTGCGCGATGGCCGTGATCGATTCAGATGCCCACGTCGTGGAATCGGAGCGCACGTGGGACTTCATCCCGGAGGACCTGCAGCACCTCCGCCCCATCGTCCTGCTGCCGAAGGAGGGCTACAAGTCGCCCTCGCCTGAGTTCTGGTACGTGGACGGCCGGGCATTCAGCAAGGGCGTCAACGTCGGACTCGACACGGACGAGGCCACGCGCGAGGCGAGCGACATCGCCAGGCGGCTCGCCCACATGGACGAGCTGGGCGTCGACACGCACGTTCTCTACCCCAGCATCTTCCTGCGACCGCTCGCCACGCACCCGGAGGTCGACCTTGCGCTCGCGCAGGGCTACAACCGCTGGCTCGCCGACATCTACCGGCAGGGCGGCGGACGCCTCCGCTGGGCCGTCGTCCTCCCCACGATGTCGCTCGACAAGTCCATCGAGGAGATGCAGTTCGGGAAGGACAACGGGGCGTGCGCCGTGTTCATGCGCGGCATCGAGGGGCCGCACCGGCTGAGCGACCCGTACATGACGCCCCTCTGGGAGGAGGCGCAGCGGCTGGACCTGCCGGTGTGCATCCACGCCGCGACAGGCAACTTCAACTTCTTCGACTACTTCGGGCGGGACGCGGGCTTCTCCACGTTCAAGCTCTCTGGCGTCGGAGCGTTCCACGACATCGTGATGAAGGACATGCACCTGCGCTTCCCCGACCTGCGGTGGGGGTTCGTCGAACTGAGCGCGTCGTGGGTCCCGTACGCGATGAACGACCTCGCTCTGCGGTTCGAGAAGCGGGGCAGGGCGTGGCCGGGGCGCGAACTGCTGGCTGAGCGGAACATCTGGGTTGCCGTGCAGACCGCCGACGACATCGACTACGTCATCGACTGCGCGGGCGAGGACAACCTCGTCCTCGGCACGGACTACGGCCACAACGACACGTCGACCGAGCTCCACGCGCTCCGCAACCTGCGCGAGAACGGCGGCTTGGGCGACGACGTAGCGGACAAGATACTCGACCACAATCCAACCAAACTCTACGCGTTGTAGCGCACGAACCAGAACACCTTCGGGAGGACCTGTCATGGCACGCATCGGAAGGATCGGACGCTTGGGACGGCTCATGCTCCTTGCGGGAGCGCTCGCGGCCATCGCCGCATTCGGCGCAGCCTGCGGCGACGACGAGCCGGACTTCCCCACTCGCGACGTCGAGTGGTTCGTCGGCTTCGCAGCGGGCGGAGGCTTCGACACCGCGAGCCGCATCATCGCCGACAAGATGAGCGACGACCTCGGCGTGAACGTCGTGGTGCGGAACATCGAGGGCGGCGGCGGACGGCGCGCGGTGCAGGAGATAGCCCGCTCCGACCCGGACGGCCACGCCATCTCCATCATGAACATGCCGAACCAGATAACGGCGGAACGGCTCGACCCGGAGGACGTGGACTTCAACGAACTCTCATGGGTCGGGCGTGCGGTCATCCAGACCTACGGCCTGTACACCGCGTCTGCGAACGACTTCAACACACCTGAAGACCTGCAGGGCATGCCTGACGTCCGCTTCTGCCTGAGCGGCCTGGCCGGGCACTCCTTCCTCGTCGCGTCCGTCACCACTGAGGTGATGGGCATCGCATGGAACCCGGTGACGGGCTACCGCGGGCAGGAGACGCAGGCCGGTCTGCTGCGCGGCGACTGTGAGCTGGCGCTCGGCCCGATCGCGGGCACGACGCTGACCGCAGTGCAGGGGCCGGACTTCAAGGTGCTGTGGATGTACTCCAGCGAGCGCTTCGGCCCGGTGCCGGACGCACCGACGGTTGACGAGCTTGGCTTCCCCGAGCTCGGCGGCTCCAAGTTCGCGAACAACGGACTCGTCGCGGCAGCCCCCGGCACGCCTGACGACATCCTCCAGATTCTGGCGGACGCCTTCGACAGCGCTCTCCAAGACGCAGACGTCATCGCGGGCATCAACAACGCCGGCATGGGCGTCGAGCGGCTCACCCCCGATGAGACGGCCGTGGTCGTTGAGGGGATGGACGGCATCGTCTCGGAGTACATCGACACGGTAAGGCAGAAGTCGCAGGCACAATAGCGAGGGAGGCCCGACAACCTTATGTTCGAGGCATTCCTCGACGGACTCGCGGGGATGGGGAACCCTGCCGTGATCGGGGCGATCGTCTTGGGCACGGTGCTCGGCGTCCTGTTCGGGGTGATTCCCGGTCTCGGCAGCGTCATCGCGATGACGCTGATCCTGCCGTTCACGTTCGGCTGGGACCCCATCATCGCGATGTACGTGTTCGCGGGCATCATCGGCACCGCGAGCACGGGCGGCGGCGTGCCCGCCATCCTGCTCAATACGCCGGGGACGATCGCGAACGTCTGCACGACGTTCGACGGTTTCCCGATGACGCGACGGGGCGAGGGCGGACGCGCCATAGGACTTGCCGCAACGGCGTCTGCCCTCGGCACGCTGTTCAGCATCGTTGTGCTGGCGGCGCTGCTGCCGCTGGCGGAGATCATGCTGCGGGCATTCACGCCGCCGGACTTCTTCTGGCTCATCATCCTCGGCCTTATCGCCGTGACGTTCGCGTCGCGGCAGAACATGGTGAAGGGGCTCGCGGCCGGCGGCGTCGGCATCCTCATCGCGCTCATCGGGTTCAGCCCGGTGTTCGGCGTGCGGCGTTACACGCTCGGCAGCGAATACCTGTGGGACGGCATCGAGATCGTGCCGCTGGTCATCGGCTTCTTCGCGCTGAGCGAGCTCATCGTCTACACGTCGCGCGGCGGGTCGATAGCGCGCGACGCCAACGTCAACCTCGGCGGGTTCCGGCAGATCATGCGTGGGGCCGTGGAGGTATTCCAGTACAAGGCGATCCTGCTGCGCGGCTCCGTCATTGGCACCGTCATCGGGGCCATCCCCGGCGCCGGAGGGGCGGTGGCGAACTTCCTCTCCTACTCCACGGCCAAGCAGGCGTCCAAGACGCCGGAACTGTTTGGCACCGGCTATCCCGGCGGGGTCGTCGCCTCAGAGTCGTCCAACGACGCGAAGGACGGCGGCATCCTGCTGCCGACACTCACGTTCGGCATCCCCGGCAACGGAGAGATGGTCATCCTGATGGGCGCGTTCGTGCTGCACGGCATTCAGCCGGGGCGGGACCTGCTCGTGAACCGGCTGGACATCGTGTGGGCCATCATCCTCGGCGTCATCGCGGCGCAGGTGCTCACGACCATCATCATCCTCGGAGGAGGGGCGTGGCTGGCGCGCATCAGCCTCGTGCCGGTGAAGTACATCGCGCCGTTCGTGGCCATTCTCTCGTTCATCGGCGTCTACGCCGTGCGCAGCAACATCTGGGACGTGGCGCTCGCGGTGTTCGCCGCCATCGTCGGCTTCTCGATGCGGCGCGCCGGGTTCCCGCTCATCACGCTGGTCATCGGCTTCGTGCTCGGACAGCTGGCGGAGGAGAAGTTCACGCAGTCGCTCCAGATATCGGGCGGCGGCTACTCGATATTCTTCACGCGCCCGGTCTCCATCATCCTGTTGCTCGGCATCGTATTCATGCTCGGATGGTCCATGTACAAGGCCGCGAAGAAGAACCCTGCCCCGCAGAGGGCGGAGCCATGACGCGCATCAACGGCTTCAACCTGGGCGTCTACGCCTTCCTGCTCACTATCGCGTTGAGCATCGTCCTCGGGGCGACCGCCTACGCGGGCAAGCAGCAGCTCACGGCGTTCGTCATCGGGGTCCCGACCATCACGCTGCTCGTCTTCCTCGTTCTCGCCGAGGTCACGCCACGTCTCGTGAAGCTGACCGGCGCGTTCGGCGTCTCGGAGGACGACGCCCCGCAGGCCGCCGAGGACGACGCGGGCGCAAGCCCCGGCGGCATGGAGACGGGCTCGTGGTGGCGCATCGGAATCGTCTACGGCTGGCTCCTGCTCTACTTCGCCATGACGTTAGTCTTCGGGTTCTACATCGCGATACCGGTCTTCATGGTGCTCTTCCTCACCATCGAGTCGCGCCTCATCCCCGTCTTTGCCGTGGGCGTGATGGTGGCGGCGGGTCTGCCGTTATACATCATCTTCCGGCTGGTGCTGGACATACCGCTATGGCCGGGCATCCTGCCGCGCATCATCCCGGGCGTCATCGGCGGCGGTATCGTCCCCCAGCTGAACTAGGGCGCTCTACCCGCCAACAAGCACGATCCTCCGCCCTCGCAACGGTTGCACCGGCCTGTTGTTCGGCCCGCCGCTGAATGCCTGGAGCGCATCCACCTGCTCTTGCGACACCGTTCCGGGATCACGCAGCACCACCCACGCCACCGGCTCGTGGCACGGAGGCGTCGTCTTCGAGCCGGTGTAGTTGTAGAACGCGGTGGAGCGCGGTGTGAAACCCGCCGCCCCGGAAGGGAAGTCCGCCGCCTCTCCAGAGGCAGCGTTCAGCATCGCCTGAAGGACGGGGTTCGGAGGACCCAGCTGGTAGAGGACACCGACCACGAGGGCTTCGCCGGACGCGTCCTCGTGCACCATGTGGAGTTCCGCCGTGAAGGCTTCGTCGTCCACCGTGTGCTCGGCGGGAGCGTGGAAGTGGGCCGACTGCAACTCGTAATGCAGGTCTCCCAACGCCATGCTACTGCCCGGTCCGAACTCCACAACGATGGAGCCTCGCACGAGCGCAGCCCCGCGCACTTCGCCGCTATACGAGAACGACAACGCAGGAACGCCGGCGCGTTCGTAGCCGGTGATGTCTACCGGCGACTGCTGGACGCCTTCGCCGCAGAGCGCGTACTCCGGAGCGAGCGACGCCCAATGCTCAGGGCCGGTTGGCCCTACGTAACCCCACACCATGCCGCTCAGCTCAGGTACTTGGCGATGACCTCGTCCAGCGGCAGCACCTCGCTGTGCAGGACGTTTCGCACGATGCGGAGCGCGTAGTCCTTCACCTCCGGCGGCTCGCTCTCCCGATGCACCATCGTGCAGTCCTCCACTACGACGACCTTGTACCGCAACTGGAAAGCGTCGGCGGCGGTCCACAGCACGGTGTTGTCGGTCGACGCCCCGGCGATGATGACCGTGTCCCGGTGGGTCGTCCGCAGGACGTAGTCCAGGTCGTTGTGGGAGAAGCCGCTCAGGTAGCGCTTGTAGACGAGGATGTCCTTGTCCACCGGCTGCAGTTCAGGGATGACGTCGAGCGCGTCGGTGCCCTCCTTCATCATCACACGGGACCACTCGCCGACCTGGTCGCTCTCCCTCCGCATCGAGTTGACGTGGATGATCTGCGCCTCGGCGGCGTACGCGGCATCCTTGAGCCGCCGGACGTTCGCCACCATCTCGTAGCCATACGAGCCGGGCGCCCAGCCGTAGCCCTTCGCCATGTCCAGGATGATCACTCCTATGTTCATCTCTTCTCCTTTGCGCCCTACCCTGCCGCTTCCTTGAAGCGGCGCAGGGCGTCGATGTGTTCGTCTGCCGACGTCAGTCCCGCGCGCAGCGTGTTGAATGAGATGTGCGTCGCGCCCATCCTCTGCCAGGCCTCTGAGTCACGCAGCGCGCCGTCGATGCCGCCCCGGGACACGGCGACCCGCGCGTCGACGCCCACGTCGTCCTGCGAGCGCCCTGCCTCTGCGACGAAGTTGCGGAACGCCGCCACCCGCTCCCTTCCCTGCTCGTCCGCCTGCAACTGGGGGAACCAGCCGTCGCCCAGGCGGGCGATGCGGCGCAGCACGCCGTCCGAGCGTCCGCCGCCGAACCAGATGGGGATGGGACGCTGCACCGGCAGCGGCCTGATGCCCGCGCCGGGGATGCTGTGCCACCTGCCCTGGAAGTCGACGGTCTCATTCGTCCAGAGCGCCCGCAGCAGTTCAACCTGCTCCTCGGAGCGCTTGCCGCGGTCGTGGAAGTTCTCGTTCAGTGCCTCGTACTCAACATCGTTCCAGCCGATGCCGACGCCGAGGCGAAGCCGTCCGCCGCTGAGCACGTCCACCTGTGCGGCCTGCTTGGCGAGGAGTGCCGTCTGCCGTTGCGGCAGGATGATGACGGCGGTGACGAGCTCGATGCGGCTGGTCAGCGCGGCGAGGTAGCCGAACGTGACCATCGGCTCGTGAAAGACGTCCTTGTGCGAGTAAGGGCCCTGCCAGTCCGGCCTGCGGTTGGTGTCCGCACCGAGCACGTGGTCGTAGAAGATGAGGTGCGCGTACCCCAGGCCCTCGGCGGCCTCGGCGAACGCTCGCACCGCGCCCGGGTCTTCGCCTATCTCATTCTGGGGGAAAACAACGCCTAGCTGCATGTACGCTCCTGGTCCGGGGTAGTCGAAGGGTTGTGGGTCCCTCGCGACCCGTCTCCTGCCTACGACGTCAAGAACTCCAACACCACCTCGTTGAACCGGTCCGCGGCCTGCTGCGGCAGCATGTGGCTGACCCCCTCGAACGGCACGAGGCGAGCGCTCGGAATGGTGGCGGCGGTCTGCTCGCCCATCTCGAACGCGTTGGTCTGATCGGCAGTACCCCAGCACACCAGCGTCGGCGCCTTGATGTGGGGCATCCTCCGGAGGGTGTTGTACCGGATGCGTGTGTCCGGATTGGTCATGTGGCGCATCACTGACGCGAACGCCTCTCCGTGGCCCGGCAATGAGTTCTTGCGGATGTACGGCGCGGCCACCTCATCGTAGTTGACGGTACCCTCGGGGAACCGGTGCGAGAATTGCTCTCTGATCTGCTCCTCGGTGGGGACTTTAAACTCGACCATATTCTGCAGCGGCCGCGTCGCTGTCCCGCCGCCCGCTACGTTCACCACCTTGTTTACGCGCTCGGGGCTCTCGTACGACAGCAGCGTGACGATCCATCCGCCCATCGAGTGCCCGACGAAGTTCGCCCGCTCAATGCCGAGCACGTCCATGAATTCGCGGACGTGGTCAACGAGGTATGCGAAGGAGAACTCCTGCTGAAAGACGTCGCCGACGCCCCAGTTCAGGCAATCGATAGCGTAGACGTGGAGCTTCTCCGAGAGCGGCCCGATGTTGCGGATCCATGACTCGCAGCCGCTCGTCCAGCCTGCGCCGTGGATGAGGATGGTTGGATAGCCCGCCCCGGCTTCCCAGTACCGGGTATTGCCATGAACCATCTCAGCGTACCGCTCAGTCCAGACTTTCGTAGTCGTAGCCACATGCACTCCTTTCAACCTCACCGGGTTGCAGCAATGGTCAATCACCCGTGGAAGGACTTACGGTATACCGAACCCGAAGTTGTCGAAGATGAGGCGCGCGTACACGCCGGGTAACCCGACCCGTCCTGTCCGGTGCATCAGGTTAGCCTGCCCCGCTCCCTGCGTCGAGGAGGTGTGCCGCTCGCAGGGACGGCTCGCCCGCTGCTGCAGGCATGCCCGCGTACAATCGTGCACCCGTAAGGAGCCCACCATGCCAACCTGGAAACGCCTGCTCATCGCGTGGTTCTTCGTGCCGGTGCACCGGCTGCTGTTCCGCCTCTCGGGCGGCCGACTGCTGGGCCGCCTGGAAGGCACGGGAGTGCTCATCCTCGTGACGAAGGGACGGAAGAGCGGCAAGCCGCGCTCATCGCCCCTGTTGTACTTCCGGTTCGGCGAGTTCGACGACTTCATCGTCGTTGCCTCGAACTACGGCCGGGACCGTCATCCGATGTGGTACCTGAACATCGCCGCCGACCCGAACGTGTCCGTCGAGGCGAACGGCGAGCGCTTCGCGGCGGAGGCTCGCATCACCGAAGGAGAGGAACGGACCGCGCTGTACGACAGAGTGATCGCGACGAACCCGCGCTTCGCCGTCTACTACGCAGCCACCGACCGCCAGATCCCGGTCGTCTCGCTTCGCCGCGTCGAGACCGGCAAGGAGGGGAGTTGACTCCCCTCCCCGGTCCTCAGGAAAAGACGACTGCCTACGTCTTTCGCGCGTCGGTGACTCCCGCGACGCCGGTGCAGTAGGGGATGAACGCCTTCATGTTGCACTGAGCGCCGTTCTTTGCGAGTTCGGCCTCGAAGATCTCGTGGATCTCGCGGTCCTCATCCTCGTACTCGACCTGGATGCCGCCCTCCTTCATGCTCACGTCGCCACCCACGGCGGTGTTGGGCGCGATGAAGCCGCCCTTGCCGTCGCGCAGCGCCATGTAGCGGGCGCGGGTCGTGCCGGAGTTGAAGTGCTGGTGGTACGTCCCCTCGCCGGGGATGATGACGACGGTCCCGACCTGCCAGTCGCACTTGATCATGTCGGAGCGGTCGGGCTTGGTCCACAGGAGGGAGAAGCCGGAGTCGCCGCTGAGCAGAAAGAGGTGTGCGCCAGGGCCGTGGCGGTGGGCCTTCTTGTAGGTGCCGATGGGGAACTCGGAGATGTGGTTCCCCATGTCGTTCTTGCCCATCTGCAGCATGGCGTTGATGCCGCCTGCCCCGCGCTCCTTCCAGCCGTAAAGCGCCATGTCCGGAGCGTTGGGGATGAAGTTGCTCTCCCAGATACGCTTGTTGTAGAGCGTGCCGTTGCCGGAGAACCACGACTCGTCATCCGAGTAGCGGGAGCGGAACATGAAGTCGTTGTTGAACATGAAGTCGGTGTCGCGGAAGAGGCGCATCATGGGCGGGGCGTTGGTCGTCGCCATGTAGCGCACCTTCTCGTCGCCGGAGCCGTTGAAGTGCTGGTACCAGGCGTTCAGGGGAACGGTGAAGAGGGAGCCGGCCCTCCACTCGAACGTCTGCTTGCTGTCCTCGTCCATCCAGACGGTCGTCGCGCCGCGCCCGGAGACGATGTAGAAGTTGATCTCGTACATGTGGTGCTCGGGCTCGGACTTGCCGCCGGGCTTGATGTCGACCACGTGGAGGTCGTTCGGCAAGAGCGCATTGTCGATGTGGACAACCGCGCCATCGCCGCCCTTGCGCTCCCAGGGACCGACCTCGACCTCGTGCCAGTTGGGGATGTAAAAGGTCTTGTGGACCATCACTCCCTCGCTCTCCAGCCAGTTCTCGTAGGCGTCGGGGATGCGGAAGTCTTCGAGCTGTCCGGTTGGCGTCTCCGCCACCTTCATGTCGGTGCCTTGCATAACCATGGCGCGCCTCCAATGCGAGAGATGGCGCGAGCCTATCGCAACGAGAAGCAGGGTACAAATGCCCCCATCCGTGCTGCGGCTTCATCCCCGCGCGGCTATCGCTTCGTAGCGCGCGAGGAGGCGCTGGGCGCGCTGCACCACCGGCACGTCGATCATCTTGCCATCGAGCTGGAAGGAGCCGCGGCCCGTCTTCTCCGCCTCGGTGTTCGCCTCGATGATGCGTTTGGCCAGGGCAACCTCCTCCTCGCCGGGGCTGAATGCTTCGTTGAGCACGGGCACGACGCTCGGGTGGATGCACGATGCTCCCTCGAGCCCGAAACGCCTCGCCTTGAGCGCCACCTCCCGTACGGCGTCGAGGTCCTGGTAGTCGGCGACGGTGCCGAAGATACCGAGCGCCATCACTCCCGCGGCCTTCGCCGCGTACACGGACTGGGTCTTCGGGTAGAGCAGCGTCTCGGCGTCCGGCTGCATCCCCAGCGACGACGCGAGGTCCTCCGCGCCAATGGTGATGGCGGCGATGCGCGGGCTCGCCTTCGCGATCTCGCCGATCTGGAAGAAGGCCTCCGGCGTCTCGACCATCGCCAGGAATGACGTCGCACCCACCGCCATCCCACGCTCCGCTTCCAGCTCCGACACCATCTCGTCGAGCAGTCGGACGTGGGCCGGACCGGCGATCTTCGGCAGGACGAGGGCGTCGACCGCGGGGCATACGCTGGCCTCGATGTCCGGCACGGCAAGCCGCAGAGGCTGATTGACGCGCACCAGCACGTCCGCGCCCGCTTGCCCGACGCGCTCCCCAGCCGCCTGCACGCCCTCCCGCGCCGACGCCTTTTCTCCCGGCGGGACCGAGTCTTCGAGGTCAAGGATGATGCCGTCGGCGCCGCGCTCGTGAGCCTTGGCGAGGTAACGCTCGACGTTCGCCGGCACGTACAGCAGCGACCGCCATACCGGTAGCTTTCGTTCGTCGGTCATCCGATCACACCTCTCGTTCGAAGGTCGGCCAGCTCTTCCGCGGAGACGCCCGCGCCGCCGAAGATCTCGTCGTTGTGCTGCCCCAGCTGAGGCGCGGGGTAGCGGAAGGTGCCCGGCGTCCGTGACAGCCGGGGCACGATGTTGTGCGTTGGGACAGTCCCCACGTCCTCGTCCGGCAGGTCGACCACGACCTCGCGCTCGATGACGTGGGGGTCGTCGAGGAACTGAGCGATGTTGTAGACAGGCCCGGCGGTCACGCCCGCTCCGTTGAGTTCGGCGAGCGCCTCATCCAATTCGCGTTCGGCCATCCAACCACCGATGATGGCGTCGACTTCGTCCCGGTGCCGCACCCGCTGGGCGTTGTTCCGGAACCGGGGGTCCGCGATGGCGTCCTCCCTACCGACCACCCGGAAGACGCGCTCCGCCATCGACTGGATGGACGCCGACAGCGCCACCCACTTCCCGTCCTTCGTTGCGTAGACGTTCCGGGGCGACGCCGTATTCGAGGCGCTGCCCACGCGTTGCTTCACGCTGCCGTCGATCCGGTAGCCGGCCGCGTCGGCGCCAAGGATGGAGAACACGGGTTCGAGGAGCGAGAGGTCGACCACCTGTCCCGCGCCGCCCTTCACCTCCTGTTCGCGCAGCGCGATCAGCACGGCCATCGCGCCGTACAGGCCCGCCGCCATATCCGCCAGCGCCATCGGGGGCAGGACGGGCTCGCGGTCGGGGAAGCCGTTGCGGTCCGCGAACCCAGACATCGCCTCCACCAGCGTGCCGAACCCCGGCCGCTCACGATAGGGTCCGGTCTGGCCGAAGCCGGAGACGCGCACGACGACGAGGCCGGGGTTGTCCGCGTGCAGGGTCCCCGGCGCAAGTCCCATCTCCTCCAGCCGTCCTGGGATGAAGTTCTCGACGATCACGTCGGCGTCTTTGGCCAGCCGCCGCACGAGCGCGCGCCCGTCGTCCTCGCGCAGGTCGACTGACACGCTCTTCTTGTTCCGGCAGTACGTCTTCCAGTGCGTCTGGACGGAGCTGTCGCCCCAGGCTCGCAGCGGGTCGCCATTCGGCAGCGCCTCGATCTTGACGACCTCGGCGCCGAAGTCCGCAAGCTGGAGGGTCAGCATGTTCCCGGCCACGAGCCGCGACATGTCGAGCACGCGCAGACCGTCCAGCGGTCCGCGGTCGTCGGGATCGAACTGCCTGGCGTGAAGCCCCATCCTCCGCAACTCCTCTCCCCGCGATTCTACTGCCCTGTTGCTTGCGAGGGGCTAGCCGTCCTGCCCGAAGACGGTGCTTCCTACTCTCATCGACCGCATCACCTCGGCGACAGCGTCCGCGATGAGCTCGCCCGCGCGCGCCGACGCCTCATCCAGGGCCATCGGAGCGTTGACGATGGCCACAACCGCGTCGATTCCCTCGGCGTGAACGTCCTCGAAACCCCTGCCGAGTGAGCCGCAGACGGCCAGAACCGGGATATTTCTTCGTTTCGCTCGTCGCGCGACTCCGATCGGGGCCTTGTTGTAGACCGTCTGGAAGTCGATCTGCCCCTCGCCTGTGATAACGAGGTCGGTCCCCTCCAGCCTTTCGTCCAGTCTGATGTGGTCCAGCACGATGTCGACACCCGTCCGCAGCGAACCTCCAAGGAAGGCCATCATCCCCCCGCCAAGCCCACCGGCAGCGCCGGAGCCGGGGACGGCGTCGATGCTCGTTCCGGTATCGCGTTCGACGACCTCTGCAAAGTGCTTCAGCGCTGCGTCCAATTGCTGGACCATACCGGGCGTTGCCCCCTTCTGCGGACCGTATACGGCCGCGGCGCCCTCGGGGCCGGTGAGCGGGTTCGATACGTCGCACGCCACCGAGAACCGGGCCTCGGCCGCCCGTTCGTCCAATCCCGACATGTCCATCCTCTGCAGACCTGCAAGCGCCGCTCCTCCCGACGGAAGGTCGCCTCCCGCCTCATCCAGCAGCCGAACGCCCAGAGCTTGGGCCATCCCCGCGCCACCGTCGTTCGTTGCGCTTCCGCCGATCCCCACGATGAAGCTGCGGAAACCGGCGTCGAGCGCCTCACGGATCACCTCGCCGAGCCCGTACGTGGTTGCGTGCAGAGGATCGCGTTCAGCGAGCGAGAGCAGCGCCAAGCCTGAGGTGCGCGCCATCTCGATCACGGCGGTCTGCCCGTCGCCGAGCGCTCCCCACTCCGCCGTGACTGGCTTCCCGATGGGGCCGGTCACCGTCGTGGAACGGATCTCCCCGCCCGTTGCTTCGACCAGCGTTTCCAGCGTTCCATCGCCGCCATCCGCCACCGGCACGAGCACAGTCTCGGCGTCCGGGACGACCCGCAGCACACCTTCCTCCATAGCCCTGGCGGCATTGAGGGCCGAGATGCTTCCCTTGAAGCTCTGCGGTGCGATGACGACTTTCATCACTTGCCTTCCTCGCTCCTCACGAGCGGACTGTGAGGATACTATCGAGCGCAGCCCTCTCAGGCCATTCTCCATCTCAGGAGAGAGGAGATGTTGTCGGCGGCTACAATGCGGGCGGCGGACCCGCCTGTCGGACGCAAGGAGCTGATCATGAAGGCATTGGAAGCGATGGCCGAAATCCTGAAGCGGGAGGGCGTCGAATACCTCTTCTGCTATCCGACAACCGACCTGATCGACGCCGTTGCCGACGTCGGCATCAGGCCCATCGTGTGCCGACAGGAGCGCGTCGGTCTCGGCATGGCGGACGGCCTCAGCCGCGCCAGCAACGGCTCGAAGATCGGGGTGTTTGCGATGCAGGCGGGGCCGGGCGCCGAGAATGCGTTCGCAGGGGTGACGACAGCCTACGCGGATTCCTCGCCGCTCCTCGTATTGCCGTCGGGGTACCCGCGTGACCGCGAGGGCTGGCCCCGCTACTTCACCGCGGAGCGCGGCTACCGCAACGTGACGAAGTGGCTCGAAACCGTCAACGTCCCCGAGCAGACCGAGGACGCGATGCGGCGCGCCTTCTCCCGGTTGCGCAACGGCAGACCCGGCCCCGTGATGGTCGAGCTGCCGACCGACGTCGCCGAGCTGGACATCGGCGAGACCGGTTACGAGCCGGTCACGTCAACGCGCACCCTCGCAGACCCGCGAGACGTGGAGCGCGCCGCCCGCGCCCTGGCCAACGCCAACGCGCCGGTGATACTGGCGGGACAAGGCGTGCTCTGGGCCGGGGCGACGGACGAGGTCGTCGAGCTGGCCGAGATGCTGGGGGCGCCTGTCGCGGCGACGCTCCTCGGTAAGAGCGCGTTCCCCGAGACCCACCCGCTCTCCATCGGCACAGCCTCGACATCCACCACGCCCATGGTGCGCAGCTTCCTGGACAAGGCCGACGTCATCCTCGCGGTGGGAGCGAGCCTGGCCAAGCACCAGATGAACCTGCCCCTGCCCGAGGGCCGCACCATCATCCAGCTCACCAACGACGAGGCGGACCTGAACAGGAACTACGCCGCCGCTCACCCCTTGCTGGCGGATGCGAGGCTGGGTATGCGCCAGCTCATCGACGCCGTCCGCGACGCGGGCGGAACGAACGCCAGCCGCCGGTCGGCGGTCGAGGCCGAGATTGTGTCGGCGTACAACACATGGGTCGATGCGTGGCGCGGCAAGATCGAATCGCAGGATACGCCCATCAACCCGTACCGGGTCGTCTGGGAGCTGAACCGCGTCATTCCGGCGGACGAGGCCATCGTCACGCATGACTCCGGCAGCCCGCGCGACCAGATGGTTCCGTTCTACCGGTCGGCGGGGCCGCGCAGCTACATCGGCTGGGGCAAGTCCCATGCGCTCGGCACCGGCCTCGGCTTTGCGATGGGCGCCAAGCTAGCAGAACCGGACAAGGTCTGCATCAACTGGATGGGCGACGCCGCGTTCGGCATGACAGGCCTCGACTTCGAGACCGCGGTGCGCAACGGCATCCCCATCGTCACGATGGTGTCGAACAACTCGACGATGGCCATCGAGACCAGGCGGCTCGTCGGCTCGCACGAGAAGTATGGCACGCGGGACGTTGGCGGCAACTACGCCGACCTTGCCCGCTCGCTTGGCGGCTGGGCGGAGCGGGTCGAAGACCCGGAGGAAGTCGGCCCCGCGATCCTGCGCGCTCGCCGCGCCACCGAGGACGGCCAGGCAGCGCTGCTGGAGTTCATCACCTCGGCTGAGACGGCGCTGAACCGTTAGAGCGGGACCGGAAGGGGGAACGTTCATGCGCACCAACACCGCCAGGGCGAAACTGCATGAAGGCGAAGTCGTCTTCGGGGGCATCGTCACCCGTTACGCTCCCGACACCGTGGAGATCCTCGGCGCTCTCGGGTACGACTTCGTCATGATCGACTGCGAGCACGGCCCTGCCACCCTGGACCAGGTCGAGCACATGGTCCGCGCCGCCGAGTCCTTCGGCATCACTCCCATCGCCCGCATCCCCAACCACGCCGAGCAGACCATCCTCCGGTTCCTCGACTGCGGCCTCCAGGGGATAATCGTCCCCCACGTCAACACGGGAGAACAGGCCGCCGCGGTTGCTCGCGCCGCTCGTTACCACCCCGAGGGCTACCGGGGAGTGGCCACCGGCCGGGCACACGACTACGGCATCGGCGTCTCCCGGAGCGATGCGACGGCGTGGATCAACGCGCAAGTGCTGGTCATCCCGATGGTCGAAGACATCGAGGCCGTCAACAACCTCGACAACATCCTCCAGGTTGCAGGCGCCGACGTGCTCCACGTGGCCCCTTCCGACCTGGGCCAGAGCCTGGGCAACCCCGGCGCCGCCGAAGTCCGCCGGGTAATGAGCGAGGTCATCCCACGGGTCCGGGCCGGGGGCAAGTTCGTTGGGGTGGGTGGCAACAGTCCAGCCGACACCGCCGGCGTGGCCGAGTTCATCAGGCAGGGCGCGAACTTCGTGACCGTCTCCGCGTGGGGCCTGCTCCGCGCCGGCGCAGAGGACTTCCTCAGGAACGTCAAGGCTGAGCTTTAAGAACCTCGTAGGGAGCGCTATCGAAGCTCTTCCGCGATCCTGGCCCTGCAGGGACGCCACACGGCGAGGAGCTTCCATGCCAACGGTGAGGAGTCCCGGGCACTGGAACTGTTCCGTGGTCTATTGTTAGTCTTGGGCGCAGAAGAGAGGAGTAGCCGCATGGCCGTTGACAGCGTCGAAATCACGGAACGCGCGCCCTTCGCCGGCGGCGCGGAATCCGGCGGAGCCGGCCCGTACGAGCGTGTCGACGGGCTGCTGACCCACGCCGTCGACCCCGCGAACCCGGCGAACGCGCTCATTACCGACCTCGCGCTGGCGCCGCGTGGCGCCGATGGCCTCGTGCGCTTCACGGGCGATTTCACGCTCATCGCACCGGCCAACCGGGAGCGCGGCAACGGCGAACTGCTGATCGACGTCGTGAACCGGGGACGGCGGCAAGTGATGCCGACCTTCAACATGGCGCCGCCGTCGCGCGTGGGATCGTCGGAGGTCCCCCTCGGCGACGGTTTCCTCTGCCGCCGGGGTTACACGGTGTTGTCGGTCGGGTGGCAGTGGGACGTCCCGCGTAGTCCGGCGATGATGGGCCTCGATGCTCCCGCGGCTTTCGAGAACGGGAAGCCTGCGACGGGGCAGGTGCTGGTCGAGATCAGGCCCGACGCGCCGCAGCGGACGCGGCTGCTGGCGAACCGCGTCCACAAGCCGTATCCGGCAGCCGACGTCGACGAGCCGCAGGCCCGGCTGCTGGTGAAGGACTGGGAGGATGGGCCGTACCGGGAGATCCCGCGTTCGGCATGGCAGTTCGCCAAAGAGACGAACGCCGGCCTCATTCCCTCCGCCTCGCACATCACCGTCGAGGCGGGGATGGAGCCCGGGAAGATCTACCACGTCGTCTACACCACCGACCACGCTCCCGTGGTGGGCGCGGGACTGCTCGCCGTGCGCGACGCCGCAGCGTGGCTGAAGCACGGCGGGAGCGAGCTCGCGCCGTCCGGCTTCGCATACGCTCACGCCTACGGTGTGTCGCAGACCGGCCGGCTGCTCCGGCACCTGCTCTACCTCGGCCTGAACGTCGACGAGGAGGGGCGGCAGGTGTACGACGGACTGCTCGTGCACGTCGCCGGCGCACGCCGGGGCGAATTCAACCAGCGCTTCGGCCAGCCGTCCGTGCAGTCGACCCCGGGGTTCGGCCACCTCTTCCCGTTCGCGGACAACGAACTGTCCGACCCCTTCACTGAGGAGCGCGACGGCCTGCTGCGCCGGGTGCGCGCCGCCGGCGCCGCGCCGCGCGTCGTCTACACCAACACCTCGGCGGAGTACTGGCGCGGCGACGGCTCGCTTACGCACATCGACCCCACGGGGCGGCACGACCTCGACGAGGCGCCGGAGTCGCGCACGTACCTCTTCGCCGGCACGCAACACACGATGACCGACTCGCTTCCCGCGCCGGGCGACCCCAACGTCGACGGCACGGAGCGCCGGTTCCCCGGCAACGCGCTCGACTATCGCCCACTGCTGCGCGCCGCGCTCGCCAATCTGAGCGCATGGACGCGCGGTGATGCCCAGCCTCCGCCGTCCCGCCATCCCCGGCTCGACAACGGCGACGCCGTAACGCGCGCCGAGGCGCTCGCGAGCCTCCGCGCGGTGGATGACGACGCGAAGCCCGACCCGGAGCGGCTGTGGCGACTGCGCGAGGCCGACATGGGGCCGCGCGCCAGCGAAGGCGTCGGCGCCTACCCTGTCGCCGAAGGGCGCGCCTACCCCAGCTTCGTCTCCGCGCTCGACGCCGACGGCAACGAGGTCGCGGGCATCCGGCTGCCGGACATCGAGGCGCCGGTGGGGACGCACTCCGGTTGGAACCCGCGCCACCCGGACTCGGGGTCGCCGGAGCAGATCATCCCGATGGTGGGGTTCTCCCTGTTCTTCAGTCCGGACGAGGTGCGCCGCCGCTACGCGGACAGGGCGGTGTACGAGGCGCAGGCCCGTGCTGCGGCGGAGCGGCTCGCCGCCGAGCGCTACCTGCTCGCGGAGGACGTTGCGGTCGTCGTCGCCGGCGCCCTCTCGCGCTACGACGACGCGCTGGCAGGGCATTCGGGGGCGGAGTAGTCTTGGGGCGCAGAAGAGGGTGGTTTGTCGAACGCGGGCAGAAGCCACGGCAGGTGAGGTCATGGCGTTGACCAGCCTGGTTCGGAAGGGACGGCAATGACGGAAACCTACATCGGGAAGACGGTCTCCGATTTCACACTTCAGTCCAGCGATGGACAGACGATATCCCTTGGCAGCCTTCGCGGACAGAAGGTCCTGCTGTACTTCTTCACGAGTCCGGGCGGTGGCAACTGAACCCGCATGGCTCTTGGGTACCGAGAGCATGCTGCGGGGTTCACCGAGAAGAACGTCGTGCTGTTCGGGGTCCATGACGGAAGCCTGGATGCTGCACGGCAGTGGGTCGAGAAGGAGCAGCTTCCGTTCGCGGTCCTGAACGACCCTGACCGGCGAGTAGGCATTGAGCTGGGCATGTCCGCTCTCGATGGAGAAAGGTACGTCAATGACCCGTCAGACGGGAGAAGGCCTGCAGTTGTCATCGACGAACACGGCGCGATCTGCGCGTGGGAACGGGACATGAACCACACCGATCAGATCGCACAGTTGCTGGAGCGTCTGTAGGAACCGGCCCTGCCTCAGGGCGCAGTCCTCGATCGTCCTTCATGGCCGGTCGGAAGAACACAGGGAAACAAGGAGAACCCAATGAAGTTCGTGATGTACAACGACAACCAGCCCGGCATCCTGACCGATGCGGGCGTGATAGACATCGGCGACCTCTGCCCCGGCGGCGGGCAGGCCGCGATCGTCCATCTGGTCACCAACTACGACGACCTGAAGCCCCAACTGGAGACCCGCGCAGCCGAGGGTGCGCGGGTCGAAGGCGCGCAACTGCGGGCGCCGCTGCCGCGCCCCAACAAGATCCTCTGCATGGGCGGCAACTACCGCGAGTTCGGAGCACGGGAGCCTTCACCGATGTGGGGCTTCACCAAGAGCCTCCACAGCATCCTGGACCCGGGCGGCACCGTGGTCCTCCCTGACATAGACGCCAACATCTTCCACCACGAAGCAGAGCTGGTTTTGGTCTTCGGCAAGGGCGGCAAGGACATCCCGGCATCGGAGGCCATGGACCACGTCTTCGGCTACACGGCGGGTGTGGACGTCTCGGCGCGGATGCCGGCAACCGGCGGCGGGCGGGTGCCCAACACACTGCCCGTCGCTGAGCACAAGTCGCACCCCACCTTCTGTCCCCTCGGCCCCTGCATAGTGACCAAAGACGAGATCGCGGACCCGGAGAACCTGCAGGTCACCCTGAGCGTCGACGGCGAACTGCGCGTCAACTACAACACCGACGACCTCGCCCACTCCATCGCCGAGTCGATCGAGTTCGTCGCGGCCATCGAGGAGATCAGCCCCGGCGACGTGCTCTTCATGGGCACCAACCACCAGGGCCTCGGCGCGATGCAGGACGGCGACACCATCGACATGGGCGTTGAGGGCGTGGGCAGGTTCACCCTCACGGTGAGCGACCCGCTCAAGCGCCGATGGCCCAGGGGCGTCGACGAGGCGTCCGCCAAGGACGTGCGCGAAGGCGCCGGCGGCCCCGGCCGCCAGGCCCGGCCTCTGCCGGCCGCATAACAGTCGTTCGCGGGAACCGCAGGGCCCGCTCCTCGTAGGGACCGAGTGGCCCTTGGAAATGCAACCCGGCAGTCAGGGATGCTCACACATACAGTGTTTCTGGTGCCCCCAGCGGACACCATATTCTAGTTTCAGGACGTTCCTTGCAGCCTCGTGTCGTTAGCCCTACGCTAGGCCGTTACCTTCTGCAGGCGTTCCGTGAGACTGCTTGATGTTTCACTGGCCATCCCTTAGTATGGCATCATAAAGTGACAACGCAGGTGACAACAGATGCCACGTCTATCTGGAGCATTCGTTAGGACCGTAACCAAGCCCGGTCGCTACGGCGATGGCGGACGGGGCTCGCATGGACTTGCCTTACTGGTCAAACCCACCACAACGGACAGGGTGCCCAAGTCATGGGTGCAACGCATCCGGGTCAATGGGCGGTCTACGAACATCGGGCTAGGGCCGTACCCCCTTGTCACCCTGGCACAAGCACGCGAGGTCGCCATCGAGAACACGAGGGCCGTAAGGACCGGGGCAGACCCTCAAGCCGACCGCAAACGTAAGACGACAATCCCGACCTTCGCCGAGGCAGCCGAAAGGGTCATCGCTCTCTATTCTGAGAGTTGGAAGGATGGCAGCCGGACTGCGAGGATCTGGCGCTCACGGCTCGCAGAGTACGTTTACCCCGCCGTTGGGCGTTTCAGGATTGACGAGCTCACAACCGCCCACGTCCTCAATGTGCTCACTCCGATATGGGCAACCCGGCGAGAGACAGCCCGGAAGGTGCGGCAGTATCTCAATGCAGTCATGGCATGGGCTGTGGCCCAAGGCTACCGTGAGGACAACCCAGCTGCGGCAGACGTTATCAGCGCGGCGATGCCACGCGCAGGCAACGTGACGCAGCATCACCGAGCCCTCGGGTATACGGACGTTCCGGCTGCTCTTGCTGGGGTGCAGGCCTCCAACGCCTACGCATCCACGAAGGATGCGCTTGCGTTCCTCGTGCTTACAGCAGCCCGATCTGGCGAAGTTCGAGGCGCGACCTGGACAGAGATCGACCTCGATACCGCGACGTGGACCATTCCTGGAGCGCGCATGAAGACAGGGCGCGAGCACCGTGTCCCGCTATCCAGCGCTGCACTTGAAGTGCTGCATCGAGCCCACGAGTACGCTGACTCGTCCGGCCTCCTGTTTCCGTCCATCAGGGGAAGAGCGCTCTCAGACAATACGCTGTCGAAGCTACTGCGCGACAACGGAGTCCTCTGCGTGCCGCACGGATTCCGCTCCACGTTCAGGGTGTGGGCCGCAGAGTGCTCTTCTGCGCCGCGGGAAATCGCGGAGATGGCATTGGCTCACGTCGAGGGCAGTGCGGCGGAACTTGCGTATCGTCGGACAGACTATTTCGAGGCGCGAAGGTCGCTTATGGAGGAATGGGCAAAGGCCTGCCAGCCTTAGGGGACGGAGGTTTCCATCTCCTCCGAAGGGGGCCGGGCAGGCATCCACTCACCGATGGAGAACTTCCCGCAGGAGAGGACCCCCGAGCACCGTGGCCCAGCCCTGTCAGATTTCGGACCCATCGCTCTCTTCCAACAGCTTCGTCGCTCCTACAAGCAATCAGCGCAGGCGTCATCAGCCACCAGTGATCGCTGGTGTCTCAGTTGAGACTGGAGCAGACTGAGACACTACTCATCACTTGGGGCCTGTAATTGGACTCATGTCGCTGAGGGCATGTACCGTCATCGGCGTATGTGCCTTTCGGCGACATGAGGGGAACGGTATCGCGGGGTCATTTCCTGACACTTTGAAGTGTTAGTGACGGATTGAAAATGACCCACCAATGACGGAATGGAATTGACCCACCCCAGAGCAGAACATCCTCCCTGCAGACTGACGGGGAGGAGAACGTTGCTGAAAGGTGGGACGATGAAAGAC
>MKWU01001342.1_pt1 | contig 43238 bp, 32 predicted proteins | sample 809101 | NCBI WGS metagenome assembly MKWU01 (sample SAMN05860141, study PRJNA318959) | sponge metagenome | host: Aplysina aerophoba | place: Slovenia: Piran, Adriatic Sea, Gulf of Piran | collected 2013-05-07 | reverse complement strand
GGAGGATGGCAAGGCAGGTAAAGGGGTCGGGCAGGCGGAAGGACACAAAGAAGAAACTTGCGAAGACAAGCAGGAACATCGCCAATACACGCAGGAACTGGGTTCATCAGACCACAAAGGAGATTTCTGGAAAATGCGGAACGGTAGTCGTAGAATATCTCAAGGTAAAGAACATGACGACTTCCGCCAAGGGAACGATAGAGAATCCGGGAAAGAATGTAAGACAGAAGGCGGGATTGAACAGAGGAATGCTCGACACAGCCTTCGGTGAAATAAGAAGAAATCTTGAATATAAGTGCGGGAGACTGATAGAGGTAAATCCCGCATACACGAGTCAGACATGCTCTGAATGCGGACATACAGATAAAGAGAACCGTAAAACCCAGTCACGGTTCCGGTGTGTAAGTTGCGGCTACATGTCCAATGCGGACACGAATGCTGCGATGAACATAAGGCGTCTGGGAATGGCGCAACTGCACGGCGAGGAGCGTTCCGTCTTTAAAAGGACTCCGGCGACCCGTGAAATTGATATGAGGCTAACACATGGTTAGTAAAGTATATAATTCCCAGAAAATCATATGAGCGTATGGGGAAAAATAATCGGCGGCGCGGCTGGCTTTGCTCTCGGCGGCCCGATCGGAGCGTTGCTCGGCGCCATGGCGGGCCACGCGTTCGTGGACACCGGGGAGCGGCCGACTGACACGCACTCGAGAAAGCAGGTCGCCTTCACAGCCGGAGTTATAGTGCTGGCGGCCAAGATGGCTAAAGCCGACGGGGTAGTAAGTGAAGAGGAAATCCAGGCTTTCCGAAAAACGTTTCATCCGATCCTGAGAAACGAGGTAAAAGAGGCCGAGGTCGCCCGCGTCTTCAATATCGCCAAGGAAGACTCGGAAGGCTTTGAGCCCTACGCACGGCAGCTTGCAGAGATGTTCAGGGATAACCCCGCGGTTCTCGAGGAGCTTTTAAACTGCCTGTTTCTCATCGCCAAAGCCGATAACGTCTATCATCCTAAGGAAAACGAGTATCTTCGGAGCGTGGCCGAGATATTCGGTCTGAGCGAGGCGGCATTCAGGCGGATCCGCGCCGCACACGGCGTCGACAAGCCGGATCCGTACGAAATCCTGGGAGTGGAGAGAGACATCTCCGATCAGGAACTCAAAAGCAAGTATCGCGAACTTGTCCGGGCGCACCACCCCGACACACTGATCGCCCAAGGCGTTCCCCAGGAGTTCATTGATGCGGCGAACGAGAAGCTTTCGGTGATAAATGACGCCTACGACCGGATCGAGAAGGAACGAAAGGCGGTCTGATCCCTCTACGCAGACGATCTCCCTGCACCACCCTGAAAGGAGCACCATCCCATTGAGCGAACCGATTGCCCTTTGCTTCAGCAGTGGCAAGGACAGTGTCATGACGCTTCAGGAAATCCAAAGACGCGGGGAATACCGCGTGGCGGAACTCATAACGACTGTGACCAACGCCTACGACCGGGTGAGCATGCACGGAGTGCGCCGCTCACTGCTTCGCAGGCAGGCGGAGTCCCTGGGCCTGCCGCTTGTGGGAGTCGTGGTGCCCCCGCAGTCATCAAACGCCGTCTACGAAAGGGAAATGGGGAAAGCGTTCTCCAAGATTCGCGACAGGGGCATCCACCGAGTCGCCTTCGGTGATATCTTCCTTGAAGATCTTCGGAACTACAGGGAACGCCAGCTTGCGGCCTCGGGATTAACCTGTCTCTTTCCTATATGGAAGCAACCGACACGGTCTTTAGCCCAAGCCTTTATAGATGAGGGATTCCGTGCGGTAACGGTATGCGTTGACTCAAAGGTGCTTGATAAGTCCTTTGGGGGACGCTGTTTCGACGTGGCGTTTCTTGGCGACCTTCCAAGCGGGGTCGACCCCTGCGGGGAAAACGGGGAATTTCACACGTTTGTTTTCGACGGGCCGATATTCTCCCGCTCAATTGAGTTCACGGGAGGCGCTGTGGTAGAGCGGAACGGTTTCTTTTTTTATGATCTCGTGCCGGAGACTAGCAGCAAAACCACGCAAGAGACAAAATAAAGCACCGATTGAACTCCGAAGTGCGCCACCAGCTCGGACAACTTCTTTTCAGTGGGAGTTTAACACGGTGAAGTAATTAAACCGTGGAACTGCTTAAATGCAAAATCCGAGTCTTAGATTATCAAAGCATCCGTCAGGCACGCCAGCAATGGTTTTGCCGGAGGCTGCTCTCGCAGTTCAAAAAAGTCTCTTGACTTTCTCTATTGTTTCCTGTATATGTCCTAAGGACATATACAGGAAACAATAGACAGAGTTTAAAGACAAACCCACTATGCCAAGCAATCTTCCCATAATCTATCCGACGAAACTAACCCACGCAGGCCGCTACCTAGCGGAACTGCTGGAAGAAACCGGCAAGCCGGTTCTCACGCAGTTCGACTTTTTCCAGATCATCCGAAAAATGTACCGGGATAAAGGCGGGAAACTGTACCTACGTCACCCCACTCCGACAAAAGACGACTATACCCGGATAATATCAGGTCTTAGAAAGACAGCCGTAGTCGCAACTGACAGGGACTACGGTGGACGCGTCATCAGGGTGCTAGCCGTTTCGGATCTTCCAGCGGAAGATATCGTCTGTCTAGTTGACCCGACATGCTACGTATCCCACCTCTCTGCCATGCAGCGGTGGGGATTAACCGACCGAAGACCGGATGCCTTAGCGCTCACGCGCCCTGACCGAAAGACCGCAACACAAAGAATTCGAAATTACATGAGAAAAACTCTGGGCGAAGATGAGACTACTCCCTTCCCGTTGAGAATAGTGGGCCACCCGGAGCGCGTGCGACGGCGGGCTATCCAGGTTCACGAAAGCAAAGCGGCCGGAGTGTTTCTCAAAAACAGGGGGAGCGAATTCCGTCTCTCCACCATCGGACAGACATTTCTTGACATGCTCCAAAAACCCGATCTGTGCGGAGGCATGTCTCATATTCTTGATGTCTGGGAGGAACACGCAGAAAACTATCTTGACGACATCGTCTCCGCGGTCAACTCCTGCAAAAACGGCCTTGTAAAAAGTCGGGCCGGTTATATACTTGAAGAGCGCTTGGGTCTTCACCACCCTGCAATTGAGAGTTGGAAAAAATTCTGTCAACGCGGGAGTAGCCGTAAACTCGATCCGACCGAGGCTTATGCGCCGACTTTTTCCGAAACTTGGATGATCTCACTTAATGTCTAATCCCGTACTCGAAATCAAAGTCGCAAACTGGGTTGAACGGGCAAAGCCCGACCCCGCAGCCTACCGGCAACGCCAGACGATTGAAATTGTCCTCAATTCAATCGCCATGACAACTCCTCTGAATGTGGAGATGTTTCTAAAAGGCGGCATCCTGATGGGACTTGCCTACGACAGCCCGAGGCAGACATCCGATATAGATCTGACGACATATCTCACCGCTGTGGCCGACGTCGACAACAAAATTCGAAGACTTCTGGATTTGGCGCTCCCGAGAGCTGCTACTGAACTGGGTTATGCGGATCTCATTGTCAGAACGCACTCGGTGAAGCGGTTGCCAAAGAAGCCACCTTTTGAAGAAGCGCAATTCCCTGCACTGCAACTAAAAATCGCCTACGCACGACGAGGCACGAGGGAAGAGACGGCACTTTCGGAAGGTAAAACCACCAACGTGATCAACCTTGACATCTCTTTCAATGAACCGCTAGGACGATTTCAGGTGCTTGAACTGACCGGAGGACAACAATTGCGGGCTTACAGCCTTGTAGATCTCATCGCCGAAAAATATCGCGCCATGCTTCAGCAGGTCACGCGCAGACGCAACCGGCGACAAGATGTTTATGATCTCGACCTGCTGATAGTTGATGACCAGATTGACGATTCCTGCTGCGCGCAGGTCCTGGAGGCTCTTATCGAGAAATGCAACTCGCGCCACATCAGCCCAACCCGTATGTCTCTCGACAACCCCGAAATAAAAAGACGGTCGGGGGCCGACTGGCAGACCATGGAGCTTGAGTTGGGCAAAGTGCCGGATTTTGAAGATTGTTTCACACGGGTTTCGCAATTTTATAGAGACCTGCCCTGGCAAACAACACGGACCCCTGAGAAATAGCAGCTTTCCGCGGACTCACACCACTGGGCTTCCACCTTTTTTGTCGCAAGTCCATCCACTCCACAAAGACAACGAAACGATCGGGTTTCCGCAGAAAGTCAATCACTTGGCCTAGGGATGAAGGCAAAAGCCTCTAAGAGTTTTGTGGACAAATTTAATATGTTATGTTAAATTTGTCCACATGATAGAAAGGTCAATAACCCACAAGCTAGAAAGGCTGCTTGAAAGAACCCCCTCTGTGGTTCTCACGGGCCCAAGGCAGGTCGGGAAAACCACCCTGGCCCGCCAGATCGCCTGCAAGCGGAACGCGGTCTATCTGGATCTTGAGAACCCGCGCGATTTGGCGAGAATCGAGGACATTCAGCAGTTCTGCGAGCTTAACGAGGGAAAACTGATCGTTTTCGATGAGGTGCAGAGGGCTCCCGGAATCTTCGCCACGCTTCGTGTCATCATTGACGGTTACCGCCAGAGAGGACTCAGAACGGGTCACTTCCTGCTGCTGGGATCCGCCTCGATCGATCTGCTGAGGCAGTCGGGCGAATCTCTCGCGGGCCGCGTATCATACCTAGAACTCAGCCCTCTCAGCGCACGGGAGATTGATAAGGAAGAGACACTCAAGCTCTGGAACAGAGGTGGCTTCCCCGAGAGTTTTCTCGCCCCCGACGACAATGAAAGCGCAAGGTGGCGGGAGGACTTCATCCGCACGTACCTGGAACGGGATATTCCACAGCTCGGCCCACGCATTCCGGCGGAGACCCTGCGGCGGTTCTGGACAATGCTTGCGCACAGACAGGGCGGACTGTTCAACGCCTCCGAGCTGGCCCGGGGGCTTGACGTCACCAGCGTGACGACTGGCCGGTATCTCGACCTGCTCGTCGACCTGCTGCTCGTGCGTCGTCTCGAGCCATGGGCCTCAAATCAGGGGAAACGTCTTGTCAAAACACCCAGGATATACGTTCGCGACAGTGGAGTGGCTCACGCTCTGCTCGGCATTACAACCATAAACGATCTGCTCGGTCACCCCGCAGCCGGAGGCAGTTGGGAAGGCTACGTGATCGAAAACCTAGCCGGGGCTATGCCTAAGCTCGGTTCGATGGGATTTTACCGCTCCAAGAGCGGGGCCGAGATCGACCTGATCGTCGATTCGGGCAAGGGGGGATTATGGGCCATAGAAATAAAACGTGGTTCCGTTCCGAAACTGTCAAAGGGGTTTCACGCTGCGTGTGAGGATTTAAAACCCTCCCGCAGGTTCGTCGTGCACGGTGGCCGCGAGAGTTTCCCGATCGCCAAAGGAATCGAGGCTCTGAGCCTGAGGGACATGATGGAAACAGTTTCCAAGCTCTGAGGAGAACCCCCTCCTCCGCCACTGCTTAACAGTCAGATTTTCCTGCCATGGAATCGGCGAAACAGACCCATTGCAGTGTTCAGTTAAACCCCGGCAGATCGCCCTGTCCTTACGTCAAACGGTCGCTTCTTGCGCGAGATTGATCCTTCGGACTTGCGGATGTCTTTTGAAATCGCCCACATAATACCGATAAACGGGAAGGTATTTTTGCCTGACTCAGTTTGTCCGCGGGAGATGTTTGAACCTGGGTGACCGGCGAAATATATCCGCAAGAGCTTTTCGTTCCTCCCAGCTAAGCTCGGATGCTATCTCGACTATAACTTCGAGAACCCGCTGCTTTTGCATCTGGCGCTCCAAGAACATCTTATCCAGGCTCTCCCGGTAAGCTTCGGCATCGAACCGCTCCGCCTCGAGAATTGCGATTGTCTCTCCGTGCAATCGCCTTTTTACTTTTTTCCCCTCCGCACCGGGAAACACAGCGCGCAGTTTTTCCTTAAGCGCGGCGCGCCTTGCTTCAGGAAGGGAAGATCCGTCAAGCAGGGCGATGATACGCTCTCCCCGCTTCACTTTATGATGGTCACACCCTCGCCCCGCCGCAAAACCGATGAGAACAACTCCGAGAACAACCAACAAAAGTATCAATAATCTGACCGGGTCTCTCATAACAGTCCTTCCTCGTCGCCAAGCAGCTGCTCGATAACGCCCTCGGGGACCGCCTGGGAATCCGCTCCGCCGTAGCTCATCACGCCCGCAAGAAACCCGACCGCAAGAAACAAGGCAAGGCAGAAAGCGGGAACAGGTGACCAGAACACACCGAGGACCCATCTCAAGACTCCCTGTCTCTGCGGAACGAGCGACGCCGCGCTTATTATTCTCCCGGCCAGATCGCCGGGGGCCGGGGGAACGTCATATGTGCGCAACAACTCCTCAAGTTTCCTGTCCTTATCCATATGTCTTCTCAAAGATAACGATCCATCTCCCGTCTGAGCGTCTCCTTGGCCCTCATTAGCAAAGAGCGAAGCGCCGAAACGCTTACTTTCATGATCCCGGCAGCGTCCTCATGTCTCAGTTCCTCATAGAAGCAGAGGATCAAAGCGGTTTTCTGCCTCGGAGGCAGCCTCTTAATCTCCCTTGCAAGCAGGGCCCTCGCCTCACCCTCGGCAACTTTACTTTCCGAGTCGGGGTTTTCATCTTTTGGTTCAAGAGATTCGGGGATCGCCGCCTCACCGCGTTTTTTCCTGCTGTCAAGACAGAGGTTCACCACTACCCGGTAAAACCAGGTGGTGAACCTTGCTCCCCTTTGAGGATCCCATATATCCGGGGTCTCCCAAAGCTTTATAAATGCCGCCTGCACTATATCTTCTGCTTCCTCGCGCCTGGCAGTGTAGCGGTAGGCAAGCCGGTAATATCTGTCGCTATGCCTTCTTACTAGCACGGCGAACGCCGCGCCATCACCTTCCCCTACGCGTTCAAGCAAGCTTTCATCGTCCGGTGACTCTTTTGCCATGCGGTCTGTTTCCATTTAGCCGTGGCCGCAGAGCGCCACCGATCTTACTGCCGTTTCCGCGCTATTTGCCGGCGCACTGCCCGGAATCTTTTTTCTTGTCTTTATATTTCTCTTTTTTGGCGGCCCAGTAGTTCTTTACTTCTTCCTTTGTAAGACTGCCGTTGCCGTCAGCGTCCATCTTGGCGAATTTTTTCTCCGCGTGGGCCGTAAACTCGGCCTTTGAGATAGCGCCGTCAGAGTTTGTGTCTTTTTTCTCGAACATTCTGTCCATTTTAGCGGACTTTCTGGGGCAATCTGCTTTCTTACCGCAATCTCCGCAATGGGCTGAGGCAAATGTCGCTCCGCCAAGGAACAGAACCGCCAATACGGAAAACATCAATACTTTTCTCATTACGCACCTCCATAGTGATTTATGAGTTTAGAACTAGTTTACAAGTTTATACGAATGAAAGAGAAAAAGTGTTCGGGGGGAACTGGATAATTCATTAAAAAAACGAAAAAACTGTCCTAAAGTTAGGGTTTACTTTCAAGGTCTATTTAAGCTGACCCTCGCATTACACAAGACCAAGAACTTACTCGACAGCAACTCCAACCCCCTCAATTATTTTTTCAACCCTCTTCTCCCACGTGTACTCTGCCGCGTCCGAGCGGGCACTTTCCGAAATCCGTGCGCAAAGCTCTGAATCAGCAAGCACAAGGCCAAGCGCCCGAATAAACTCCCTCTCATTATCAGGAGAAATAACGACCGAATTCTCTCCCGGCCTCAGTATCTCAAGAACCGACGGAACCCCGGTTGCAACAATGGGTTTTCCAGCAGCCATATACTCGAAAAGCTTAAGCGGAGAAGTGAACTTACCGGCTTCTGTCCCGTCCCTTATAGTTACCCCGGACGAATAGGGCATAACCAAAATATCTGAGGCAAGAAGATAAGAGGGCACTTCCCGTTGCGCAACAAACCCTTTCATCCTGAAATTGGTCGCTCCCTCCTGCCTCGCCATCTCACGCCAAAGCGCGTTGTCCCGTTCCCTGCCCCCGACAATGAGAAACTTAACCTCGGGCATCTGTGTCGCGGCGCGCGCCAGGATCTCAAGCCCCCTTCCCCTGTAAGTGTTTCCACAGTAGCACACTATTTTTCTCTCAAGCGGGAGACCGAGGCGCTCTCGAAGGGAGGAAATATCGTGTTCTCCCTCAAACGCCTCCCGTTCGAAGCCGTTCGGAGCCACTATGGGATTTTGCCCCATCATCCCGAGGCAGAAATATATGTCGTGTAGCCCCCGCGAGTTAAAAGACATCCCGAGCAGATTCTTTGAGCGGGAAAAAGAACTTATTACTCTTTCGGCCACCCAGTTAACCGGAGGGTGGTGAGCGTCGTAGATTGTCGGAACCCCGAAAACCTTGGTCGCAAACCAGGCGAAGATAAGGTCTCTGGTAAGCACAAGATCAAAATTTTCTTTTTTTCCGCAAGCGTAAAGAGCGCTTAAAAAACCATGTAGCGGCCGCCTGGCAAGTCCACCCGAAAGCGCGATCGAGGTTACGCGAAAAGGAGTCTTGATGCCGTAATATGAAAAAAGCCTTTCCTTTTTAACCCGCCCCGGCAGGACGCACTCAACCTCGATTCCCAGGTTAGCCATCGCCTGACACATCTTCAGCATGTGAACGGCACTTGCCCCTTCGGTGAAAAGGGGGTGGCTTCCCACGTAAAGCACCCTTAGTCCTTCATATTTTTTCATTCGGTCCTAAACCTTGTTTTTTCGGCTTGATTCGCAACTCTGACCGACCCGTGGGAGGACAGGTCTCCGTTCACGTTTCAAGATCGAATCCAAGCCCGGTGCTTTCACAGACCATAGACTTAGCCATCCACCTTTTATCCCGATGACAGACGGTAAACATTTCGTCAAGCCCCACACCGCAGGCAGTATCAATTCCTCTCTCAAGCATCAAGGCGATTTTCCCACATCTTATAATAATCGATTTTACGAGCTTATACCTGAGGCAGCGAAAAACATTCGCAGCAACTCCGTCGGAGCGTTGGGAAATGGCGGGGTTTTTGCTTGACAGACAATAATTCGGTAGCGTTTCTCAATCCGTAAAAATTGAAGGAAACTCAGGATGCAGATGATGAACAGTTCGGACAATCCTAACTCAGCGGTTCCCGTGAAGATTGAACGGCTGCGAAACAAGCTCCTTGATCTAAGCTACCGCAACCCCCTGCTTTCAACCAAGCTTGACAGTGCCAGAAACTCCTGCATTCGGGTGGTCGACGAGCTGCCCGACGTTCTGTTCTCCCGCCTGCACGATCAGGGCGAGTTCACGTTCAGCCCGCTTCCGTCTCTGCCTCTTGAGGAAAATCCCGCAGACGAGGAAAGAGAAGAGTTTCAGGACAGGCTCGCCGAAGCGCACGTAAACGACCCCGACTACATAAAGACCATAGAAGAAATCGACCCTTCCGACGAAGACGCTTTCGCCAAGGAGCAAAACGCCGAGCGCGAGCTTCGAGACCGCATACGCACGGAGCTCGGAATGTCTCCGAGAAGAACTCACGCCCAGCCGCTTGCCGACCACGCGCTTAGACACGGAATATCTCCCCACTACGACCTTCCCTCCGAAAAAGGAAAAAAAGAGCACACCGACGATCTTATTCAGACGTTGCTTCTGCCCCAGAAGCTAGAACGCGACATCGGCAGACTTATAAGAAAAAACAGGGAATGGCAGGAGGAAACGGGAATCAACGTCATGCACGCCGCCTTCGGCTTTCTTGAATGGACCGATCCCGCCAGCAACAGAAACACTTTCTCCCCCCTGGTGCTGCTTCCGGTCAGAATCGAGGAGAAAAAAACCCCGGCGGGGCCGCGGCTTTGCGTCAGAGGAACGGATGAACCTTCGGAAAAAAACAACGCCCTCTCTGAAAAGCTGCTGAGGGATTTCGGCATAGAACTGCCTGCGTATGAGAGCAACCACTCAATCGAAGACTACATGGAAAAAATCGCCCGCGCACCGCACGGAAATATCAGGCACTGGCGCGTGCGTCGCTACATCGCCTTCGGAGTCTTCCCATCCATGAGGCTTGCCATGTACAACGACCTCAATATATCCAAAAACGGTCTTTCAAACGATATCGTAAACCGGGTTCTGGGGGAAAACCAGGACACGCCGCCGCCGTCCCAGCAGGTCGATGATTACAATGTTGACGACCCTTCTGTCGAATCTCGGGTAAGCGTGCTGCTCGACAGAGCCGACTCCTCCCAGTTCAGTACAATGGTCGAGGTAGCCGGAAACAGCGACCTCGCAGTTGAAGGTCCTCCCGGCACGGGCAAATCGCAGACTATCGTCAACGTCATAGGGGCAGCGCTTGCCGACGGCAAGAAAGTGCTTTTCGTCGCAGAAAAGATGGCAGCCCTCGAGGTCGTGCGTTCTCGCCTTAACCACCTAGGCGTGGGGGAATTCGCCCTGCCCCTGCAGCCCAACCGCTCCTCGCGCAGGCAGGTGCTCGATTCCCTCGGCAGACGTCTCGCGATGGTTCCTGAAAATCACCTCGAAGACCACGAGAAAAACAAGCTTGAATTCAAGAAGGTGCGGGACGATATCAGCGGATACATAGATCTGATATCCCGGGAATACGGAAGGACAAGTCTTACCATACACCAGATCATTGGCCTCGCCATCAGAACGCAGGAGCGGCTCAAGCCGCTTTCGCGCGGCCTGCTTGAACTCGAGCTTGAATCCCCCGTGGACAAGGACGGGATCGAGAGAATCAAGGAAATAGCCGCAAGGCTTGAAAACGACTGGAGAAACGCCAAAGATACAGACGTCTTCTGGAGCGGGCTCAACATCGAAACTCGTGACAAATTCACTCTGGAGAACATACGAAGACACGTCGCGGATATTTCCGCTATCTACGGCGAAATTGACAGGCTGAGCGCAAGACTCGCCGGTTTGGGGTTTTCGGAAAAATTCGACGGAAAGACAAAACCGCCCGTAAGCCAGCTTGGGGATCTCTGCCGGATTCAGCCGCCTCGCAATCTGCACTCGCTCACAGATGACAGGCGGCGGACGGAAGAGCTCCAGGAGCTTCTGAAAAACCTAAAAGACCTCGACAGCCTGCGCGGCGACCTTGAGGGTGCGTTTCGGGGACCTCAGGATGACGCGCTTTGCCGAATTCTTCGCGAGATGAGAACCGTGCTTGACGAAATCGAAAAAGAGCAGAGAGGAAACGCGGTCGACCTAGGCGGACTCAGGGAAAATCAGGACGCGGCGCTTGGGGAACAGGAGAAAAGAAAAAAAGACCTTGAAAGCTTAACGGCCAAGATCTCCTCAATTTCCGGGTGGCGGATAAAAACCCTTATATCTGCGGCGCAAGTATTGAACGAAACGGAACAGGAAACGCTTTCTCTTCGAAACGACGCAGTCGCTGATCCGAAGAAAAGGCTTCTTATCGAAAAGGACATTGAAACGGGCAAGGAGCTGGCCGAAGAACGCAAACAGCTTGAAGAGTTTTTCCGCGTGGAAAAAATATCCGACGCCGAACGGATTTCGCAGATGGCGACGACGCTCAGGTCGGGCGGGATTTTCAGCTTTCTATCCCCAAAATACCGGACGGCAAGACGCGAGTACATGGACATCTCCAAGGAAAGCGGGTTCAGCAGGCACCGTGCGGTGGAGAGGATAGTAAGGCTCGCGCAGTGGGCAAGCAGGAAAAAGAGTTTCCTTGAAGAACAGGGACTGCGGGATGCCTTCGGTGAGTATTTCAGGGGTGTTCAGACGAACTTTGAGACGCTTGGAGGGGTGCTTGACTACTGCAGGCGGGTGGAAGGGAAACTCGGATATTCGGGAGACAGGGAAGCTCGGGATTTTCTTTTCGCCGCTCCGACAGACCTGCTGCGTTCCGTTCAGGCAGAAAAACCGGGGTGGCTTGAGGATGTGGAGGACAAGGAAGCGACCGTAGCCGAACTCGCCGGAGAAATTGACCGTCGCGCCGGGCAGCTCAAACGGAGAAAAGAGGCGGTAGAACGTTTCGAGGAGATATCCGCACATCTTAAAAGCGGAAACGTCTGGTCGCTTCGGCCGGGTGAAATCTTCCGGCTCGCCGGTCTGGCGGAGAAATACTCGTCCCTTAGCAAAAAGATTGGGGAACATCCCTTGAACACGTCAGTTGAGGAACGAATGGCAGGAGAGGAAAAACGCGGTGAAACAATAGAAAAGAACCTGCGTATCGCCGTCATCCTTCTCGAAAATCCGCGGTGGACGGAAGTTCTGCGCGGAATAATGATTCGAGGAAAGCTCGGAGAAGCGGAGAAATGCGCGGAGGAATTCCTCGCCAAGCTGGAGGAAGCCGGAAACGAAGCGTGGAACCTGCGGGGGAAAAGCGGCATTGACCTTGGGGACTTGCTGCAGGACAAGGATTATTCTCAAGCCGCCGAATATCTGGCCGCGGCGGCCAGGGATGAAGACGGAATCGCCAAGCAGGCAAACTATTCGGCTACGCTCGCAGAGATGGAGCGGGAGGGGGTGGGCCGGTGGGCACGGAAGTTGCTCGACGGAGAGGAAGAGCCCTGCAACCTAGCGGAAAGCCTTGAAGCGTTAATAGCACGGGCACTTCTTGACAGGATTAACGGCGAGCACCCGGAAATCCTGCGGGACTATTCAGGCGAGCGGCTCGACGTGCTGCGAAAACGCCTTGTGAAAGCTGACAAGGACCTTCTTGAAAGTTCGCGTCTCTACCTGCGCGACAAGCTTATAAGTGAGGCTAGGCCGCCCGAGGGCAACGGGAAGGGCAAGGTATCCACCCACACGGAACTTTTCCTCGTCAACCGAGAAATCCACAAGAAAAGAAGGCATATTCCGCTTCGCGACCTCGTACGCAGGGCAGGGAGGGCTCTTCTCGAGCTCAAGCCCTGCTGGATGATGTCGCCGCTTGCGGTCGCGCAGTATCTTCCGCGGGACGGGGAAAAATTCGATTTGTGCATAATCGACGAAGCATCCCAGATGACCCCGGAGAATGCCATGGGAGCCCTGATGAGGGCAAAGCAGGTGATGATAGTCGGAGACACGAACCAGCTTCCTCCCTCGAACTTTTTCCGCAAGATGATCTCGGATGAGGACGCAGATGAAGACGAAGATGTCCTCGAAGAATCGATTCTCGAGATGGCGAATCAGGCTTTTCCGAAGCGTCAGCTCCGCTGGCACTACCGCTCCCGCGACGACAGGCTGATACGTTACTCGAACCACGCGGTCTACAATAATAACCTGACCATATTTCCGTCCCCGAACCAAGGACTTGAAAACGCCAGGACGGGAGTGTCTCTGGTCAGGGTGGAAGGAAACTACAAATCCGGCACCAATCTCGACGAAGCCAAAGCCGTGATCGGGGAGATGCTGCGCTTTATGAAAGAACAACCTCACCGCTCCCTCGGCGTGGTGAGCATTAACAAAAAACAGCAGGAGCTCATGGAAGAGCAGTTTCAGCACGCCCGTAAAGACAGCCCCGAGGCCATCGAATACATCGAATACTGGAACTCTCACAACGAAGGGCTTGAAAGTTTTTTCATCAAGAACCTTGAGAGCGTTCAGGGTGACGAAAGAGACGTTATCTTCATCTCCACGGTCTACGGCGCGGCGCGGCCGGGACAAAAAGTCGCCCAGCGCTTCGGCCCCATAAACGGAATCGCAGGCAAGCGCCGTCTGAACGTCCTGTTCACGCGCGCGAAGGAACAGATAGTCACGTTTTCCTCCATGGACGCAAACGACGTCACCGCCAAAAATCCCGGAACGGAAATGCTGAAAGGGTGGCTCGAGTACTGCGCGACCGGCATCCTCGATTCAGGAGAAATTTCCGCGGAGAGAAAAGAGCCGGAATCCAACTTTGAAGCGCATGTGGGAGAATGCGTAAGAGGCATTGGCTGTGAGACCGAATACCAGGTCGGAGTGGGGAAATACCGCATTGACATCGGCGTGAAACATCCAGAGTGGCCGCACGGCTTTCTGCTCGGCGTCGAGTGCGACGGCGCAACCTATCACTCCTCCCGATCCGCGCGTGAACGGGACCGATATAGACAGGAGATATTGGAGGGCCTCGGCTGGCGTCTTCACAGGATATGGTCGACCAACTGGTTTAACGATCAGAACCAAGAAATCGAAAAACTCCGCGTCGCCATAAACGAAACGCTCGCCGAGAAGATAAAGAAACTTGAGGAGGAAAAAACCGCGCGACCGTCCTCAACCCTCTCCGTCGAATACGAAGAACAGAGCGAAGCGGGCGACGAGATGGCACCACGGACATCGCCTGAGGAAAAAAGTCCGAAAGACAAATCAACCGTGGTTGAGGTCGGCGACAGGATTCATATCATCGACTCCGACACCCAAGGCAGGCGGGAGATTCTTCTTACGGACGGAGAGGACGATCCCGCGGGCGGAACCGTAAGCGTCAGGCGTCCTCTCGGAGAAACCCTTCTGGGATCGGAACTCGGCGAAGAGGTCGAATTTCTGGCAAATAACCGGATTCACCTTGTCACTGTTGAGAAAATCATAAAAGTCTGAGTTGTCGCGTAACGACCGAATCTCCAGTTCGGCAAGCTGAAGACCAGAATGAATATGAGAAGTGAGAGCAAACCCAATCGGCAGACTCAGGTTTGTCGGCCGCGGAACTGTACAACTGATATCTATGGACATGAGAGTCCAGCCTCGTCTCGTGAAGGTACCACGCAAGGGCAAGCTGAAAGTCTGCTTCCGAATGGAAAACCGGTCGGCGTCCGGATAAATCTTCAAGGAAACTCAGAAAATCGGTAAGAGTCATGTCGTTTCCCAAAAGAAGACGGATGCTTCTCTCATTGTCGCAAGCATAAAACTCTTTCTCTCCATAACTGATAGAACATAACAGGTTTTACGGCTTACCTGTGTTTGGAAATCCTTTGCCAATTCAATATCGGATTCTCTTGCACACGGAAAAACAGCCCGCCAATCGGTTAGAATTAGCTCCATGAACCCGCTTCTCTCGATCGATATCTCATACAGGGCGATAAGGAGCAACAAGGTAAGATCGTTCCTCACCACTCTGGGCATAATCATAGGGGTCGCGGCGGTAATTTCTCTTGTATCGATAACCGGCGGCGCAAAGAAAATGATAGAGGGACAACTTGCGTCACTCGGAGCTAACTCCCTGGCAGTAAAAAGCGGAAAAATTACAAAAAGCGGAAAGACCCTCCTCGCGGGAAACGTAAAACCGCTTACAAGAAAAGATGTGGAAGCGATAGGAAATCTTGAATCGGTCAAATACGTCTCAGCAATATCCAACACGACCGCCAACGTGGTCTCGGGAAACAGAAACGTTTTTACCGCCGTGATAGGAACAGGAAAAGACTTCATATTCATAAACGACTGGTTTCCCGAAAGGGGGACGTTTTTCAATGAAATCGACGTACGGGGAGCGGCCCTTGTCTGCGTGCTGGGAAAAACCGTGAAGGAGAACCTGTTCGGAAGCCAAGACCCCATAGGAAAAAGCGTAAGAATCGGCAAATACACCTACAGGGTTATCGGGGTTATGTCCCCGATCGGCCCAACTCCCAGCGGGAAAGACCAGGACGATATCGTCCTGCTTCCCTATACCTCTGTTCAGAAGAGGCTTGTCGGGACCAGATCGCTTGACAGAATCACGATTTTTGTAGACCCCGCCTACGATCTGGTTCTCGCCCAAGGGGAAGTGGAGAAAGTTCTGCGAAGACAGCACGGGATCAAGGATGAAATGGAAGACGATTTTTCCGTAAGGACCCAACAGACGCAGATAAAGACCATAAAGAATGTCTCGAGGATCCTTACCGTGCTTCTTGGAAGCATAGCATCGATCTCACTTGTTGTGGGAGGAATCGGGATAATGAACATAATGCTCGTCTCGGTGGGAGAGAGAACTAGGGAGATAGGAATCAGGCTCGCCGTGGGGGCCAAGGAGAGAAACATACTGGTACAGTTTCTAATTGAATCCGTACTTCTTTCTCTCGTAGGCGGCGCGATAGGAACGGCGGTTGGAATACTGATCTCAAAGGGAGCTTCGGCGATAACCGGCTGGCCTACCGAGATCTCCGTGCTGTCCATAATCGTGGCTTTTCTGTTCTCGGCCCTTGTGGGGATAGTCTTCGGCATATACCCCGCTAAAAAAGCAGCTGCGCTCAATCCGATAGAAGCTCTGAGATATGAGTAAGAAATCCAACGCCCTCCCCAAAAAGATTCTTTTCGTCTCTCCTAACCTCGCGGCCGGAGGGGCGCAGAGACAGCTGATCAATATCGCTAACGGCTTTCACCGGAGAGGATACGAAGTCTCGGTTTTTCTATTCTATGACAAAGGTAATCTGAAGTGCTCTCTCGATAAAGACATTAAAATATTCTCCCCCTCCTCAATAAAGATTCTGGAAAGGCTAAGGCTCTTTTGGGTCCTTTACGGAACTCTGAGACTCCTAGGGGTCATATTGACCGAAAAACCGGATCTGCTCTACAGCAGGCAGTGGCCCAAGATATCAGTCGCTATAATAGGAAAAATCCTTAGGGTTAAAACGGTTTCGGTCGAGGGAAACAATCTTGAACACACGCTTCTGTTACGAAAAAGACCGCTTCTGTTTTGGATCAGGCGGCTGTGCGCGCGGATCTCGGACAAGGTGGTCGCCAATTCCAGAAGCCTCGCTTGCGAGGTAAAGGAGGTCTTCAGTCTAGATTCCGACGTGGCGGTAATCTACAACGGAATCGATATCGAGGATATAAGAGAAAGATCAAAAGAGGAGCAAACTCACAAGTGGCTTGGAACCGAAACGCCCCTCATACTCGCAATGGGGTACCTAAAAGACGATCAGAAAGGATTTTTTTATCTCCTTGAGGCACTCGAAATCGTAAACCGCTCAAAACCCGCACGACTGATAATCATCGGAAACGGCAAAAAGGAAAAGCTGGAAGAACTCTCAGAGAAACTTTCAATAAGAGACAAAACGGACTTTTTCAGCACGGTTCCGAACCCTTTCCCCTACATGGCGAAGGCCGACATTTTCGCGTGCTCATCCTTATATGAAGGCCTCTCGAACGTTATCCTCGAAGCTCTGGCCCTAGGCAAGCCGATAGTATCCACAGATCACAAACACGGCGCAAACGAAATTATCGAGAACAGAAAAAGCGGAATTCTCGTCCCCGTAGGGGACCCGCAAAAGATGGCGGACGCAATCATAGAGATTCTAGAAGACGAAAAACTGAGAAGGAGCCTAGAGAGAGAAGCTGAGAAAAAATCGGAGAACTTCTTGATGGACAGAATGATCTCCGCGTACGAAAAGCTGTTCAGCGAAATGTAGCGCGCATGGCGACACCGGAGAAATCCACCCGCAACCTGACCGCTATCCTGTCCCACGGCACCCAGAAAACAAACGCCGCGAGGAGTTGCGGAAACGGTATTCCCATTACTATCCAGAATCCCAGAACCATGAAAAACAGCCCGGGAATTATAACCATCCTGAGGTGCCTGTTAACCAGAGCCAAAGGAGAGAAGCATTCAAACAATACGGTCAAACCCGCCAGAAAAGAACAGAACCATATCTTGCTCCCAAGCCAGAAAGGTAGCCATCCTATGAGCGGGTCTGTCCTGTCCCCTGCGAGTCCCTTTTTTATGAACAAAGTTGCCATGTAACCGGAAGTAATCCACTCAAGGCCGGAGTTTCTCAGTTTCGAGGTTCCCGCGGCGCAAAAAACCAAGGCGAACATGACCCATATGAACCTCACCGGCCATCGGTACTCCCAGCTCTGCTTTTTTAAGGCAGCCGCGCCGGGCCACCACCCGTATCTGTGCCGAAGCGCGGCATCCACCGAGAACCCGTCCCCGCAGCGCGAGAAACATAAAACGCAGAGTATTATCAGCAACAGAGATTCCGTGTGATGCGTCTTGGCGAAGCTGTTCTGCATGCCGAGCAGGTAAAATCCCAGCACAAAAGCGCACGCGGCGCTCGGACGGGCGAGGAATCCGACGGAACTGAAAAAAAGGCTCACAAGCCACGCAGTTCCCAAAAAACTGAGAACATCCACGGAGAAAACCGGCACGCGGAAAAAATCAAAGATAAATATCGGATGCCAGAGAACTTCGGGAACTTTGGCCCACTGAGAAAAATCCGCACCGAGGTAAAGGCAAAAAATAATCCCGAAGAACAGGAACCTGCATATCCCCAGGTTCCAGGGAGCATCCTCTTTAAAGAAAAAGACGGAAAAAACGCTTCTATTCATTTTCAATCAGCCCATGCCCCGCGGAGTAAACCAGTTCGGTTGCGGGAAGAACTTTTTCAGGCGGAGTATCCGTCCAGTCCCATCTGGTCATATAAAGATTCATGGAAACAATAGGTGGACCGCTGTGAAGTTTCGCTTTACGGTTGTATTCATACTGCGCAAGCAGGTAGTCAAACAAAACCCGAAGCTCTTTTTCCCTGACTTCGGCAGTCCATCCTTCATCCTCGTTCTTATAAGGAAGCAGGTTTCTCAGGCTCTTTTTTAGTCCGCTATGGTCAACCGGCAGAAAACTCAGGCGCTCAAAAACGGATTCAAGCCTTCGTTCCTGCTTGAGGATAAAAGATTCCCGGTTCAAAATCCTGCTTATCCCCTTTTTGAGCCTCGCGCGGTCAAAGGGCGAAAAAACTTTCTTGCTGTCCAGCAGAATTTCTTTTCCTTCGCTTGTCAGTCCATGGAACTCAAAACTTGAAGCCACGGTCACGGGATTGGCCTTGCTGAACATTGAATAATTGGAGAACGGCCAGATGTCTGGAAGAGGAAAAATTACATACAATCCCTGTACAGTTGCAAGGGTTACTATAAATATTTTTACATACCGATTTCTGACAGCATTTTGACTCATTCAGGGTAGGACCTATATGAAGATATCCGCTTACGAACTAAACTCGTTTTGTTTCCGTTTCCGGCAAATCCTCTTAAGTATGGCGCGTACAATGCTCTGCCGGAATTTTCTGAAGGCCCTCTTCGCTCCCGGATACGCGTGCTTGGTGTAAAGTTCTGGATGCACCAAGGAAAGAACCTGTCTGTCATGTAGACTTGGAACTTTAACTTCTCCCGCCCTCTCTTTTCTGACGTATAAGATAGTGTTTTGTCTGTAATGGATAGGTATTTTAACGTCATTCCAGAGCGCTGGTCTTACAAGATCAATTGGAACATAGCCTTTCTGTTCAAACAAGTCGGCCCAGTAAGCTTGCCATTTCTCATTTATATGGTTGGTTCCGCCTTGAAAGGGGATGGCTGCCGAGAACAGCACAAAATCAGAAGCGCTTGTCAGAAAGCTTATAAATGCTCCGGCTTTTTCGGGTGGAAGATGCTCGGCAACTTCCAAACTGATAGCAATATCGTATTTTCTGTCGATCTGAGGTGTCTCGAGGGAGAAATCTATCGCGAGAAACTTTTCTTTGGGAATCACCAGCCAATCAGGGTTGATCCACGGTCCGTCAATTCCGAGTATATCAATCTCCTGATTGCTAAGCTTCAAAACAGTCTTAAGCCAAATTCCAAGTCCGCAACCGATATCAATGGCGGAAGCTACCGGAGGAATTCTTGCAAGAGCGACCGAAAGCATCGTTTCAGCAGAGTAAACCATTTTTTCACTTATTAGTTCAGAATAAAAAGCTTCCGTATAATCTTTTTCCCGCATAATTTTCAACGCCTCGCCCTCATAACACGTACAGAACATAAGAAAGTTAAGTGCATAACCGTTTCCAGTTACGGAATCGCAAAATTTATCTTTCCGTCAGGAGAATTCATCCAGCAATTATCTTCTTCCAAGCCTCCGCCACGCGGACAGAGATGGCAACCGGGGTTAGATTTGAACGTGGTTTCAAATATTGCGTGAGAATTCGTTTATATAATTGTACCCGAGGAAAAAACAAGCTATCAAAGCTTGTTTTTTGCCGGGATTAATCTGTCTCATTACTGCATCAACTCTCCAAACCGAAGAAAATCCATCTTGCCAACAGCTTTATTTGTGCACATCCCAGGAAGCAACTTTCAGTTGCGCCGTACATTCAATCTCCAGACCCTTTGAGAATAATTATGCAGGAAGTTCAGGTAGAATAGGCAAGTTTGATGATGTTTTAGCCGTTCAAAGGGTAAAATTCTCCAGATGCCAACCTCGGGTGACTTAACAAAAAATCTACTGAAAAATGCATCTTGGCTTTTCAGCGGAACAATGGCGGCTTCTCTCTTCGCGTTAGCGGAACCCGTGCTGATCGCACGATTCCTTGGAGTTGAGCAGTTCGGACTTTTCGCTCTGATAATTGCGTATGTAGGCATGGTCAACGGCCTGATCGATTTAAAATCCCCTGAGGCTGTTATCAGATATGTGGGACAGTGCCGGGAGCTTGGAGAAAAAGACAGAATTCTTTCGTTTATCAAATTCTTTTATCTGCTTGATTTTATCGTAGGGGTCGCGGCCCTTGGAATATGCCTTCTTCTTGCCGGAGTAGCGAATGAGCTTTTTATTCACTCCGAGAACGCGTTCAGATTTATCCTCATTTATTCATTAAGCGTTCTGGTTTCGAGCCTCAATAAGAATTCAGAAGCAATTCTAAGGGTTTTTGACAAGTTCAAAACCATAGCTTTCATAAGAACATCCCGTACGGGAATCAGGGTTGCGCTGGTAGCTGGTTCCCTGTTTGCCGGATTCGGTATTGAGGGAATTTTCGTCTCTTATACGGTAGCAGCTTTCGTGTTCTTCTCAATACTTCAGATAACAGTGTTCAGAATCCTCAGGAAATCAGGATTTAAAAGATGGACGACTGCAAAAACTGGGGATTTAGGGGTCGGGGCCAAAGAAATTCGTTCGTTTGTCTTTACGTCGACTTTCACAGGTTTTCTTAACAACACTTTCAACAGGCAGGTTCCCGTACTGATTCTCGGGCACTTTACCAGCAAAGAAGCGGTTGGACTCTACAAAGTAGCAACCATGTTCTCAGGGGTGAGAGCCAAATTGCGGGAACCGATGCAGGAAACAGTATATCCTGTCTTTGTAGCTGCCCGGAGTCGTGGTTTGCAAGAGACTTTCGGCGAAATCGTTTCTTATTCCACCAAGAACCTTCTGAAAGTTTTTTTGCCCATCGGGTTAATATTCTTTCTTTTCGCAAACAAAATCATCGTCATTTTCTTCGGTAGCGAATACGAACCCGCCACATTGGCTATGCAGCTTATTGTGATATCGGAAATTCTGTCAGGTTTTTATTTCTGGATTGATTCCGTGGAACTGGCCCTTAACAGATTGAAACAAAGAGTTATAAGGGTCGCCGTCTCATCCACGGCTTATCTAACGGCACTTTTCATGCTGGTTCAGCCATATTCCTACAACGGAGCCGCCGCATCCAGCCTTGTGCCTTCAACTCTAATGCTCGTGTTTTCATTGTTAATGTTCAATGAAATCCGCAATAAAACCAAACCGTTGGAATAAATTCCTGAAAACGGCACGAGAAATGAGATTTTCCGCTCCAGAACCCGCACAGGTTCCACTTTGTTTCTCGACAGATCTCATAGCCAAGTTGAACATGGTCTGAATGAAAAAGATTTAAGCACCATCTCCCGAGAGGCCACTGAGTCAGCATATCCGCCCAAAGGCGTCCGAGACATGTGAACAATCATTTTCTCTACGGCGATATACTACACATCCATAAATACCCGCTCATAATCAGAAACCATCCTGTCCCGGGTAAAAAGCCGCGATCGTTTTTCGGCTCCATCCCCTAAATCCGACCTGAGTTTTTTGTCGCTGATCAGTCTCAATATGCCCGAAGCCAGCTTTTCCGGATCGGCAACGGGCACCAGCAATCCGCTCTCTCCATCCGTTATTAATTCTGCGGGCCCGTGATTACATCTTGTAGATACTATCGGCAACCCAAGCGACATAGCCTCAATCAAAGCCATCGGGAGACCTTCATATATGGATGAATGTACAAAAATATCGCAACATGCCATATACGCATACGGTTCTCTTTGTCCGACCATGGATACCTTGTCGTCTATTTTCAGCAACTTGGCTTTGCGACGCAATTCATCTTCAAGCAGCCCGCCACCGACTATTATAAGACGCGCGTCAGCGGAAGCGTTAACGATGCTTAGGGCTTCAAGCATGTATTTGTGTCCTTTTTGCGGATGCAGACTGCCCGTTGCTACGAGAACGGGTGAACTTCCGCGAAAATACTCATGCGGAACACTCTTCCCGTCTGACCGGGATCTCCTTTTTATGTCTTCAATATCGACACCGCTGTGAATCGCCCTGACGTTGCTCAGCCGATAAAATTTTTTAGATTCTTCCGCAAGGCCTTCTGAAACCGCAATCACGACATGAGCGAGCTTGTAAACGATTTTCCTGTACAAAACATTCAGGAATTTATGTTTCTTTCTCGATATTTCACAGACGGGAGAATTAGATATTCCAAGAACGACCCTGATTCCCAGGATTCGTCCCGCAATAGTAGCCATGGCTTTCGTGTTCCAAAGCGCGCTATATATCACATCGGGTTTCCACTTCCAAATCGTTTTTATGATTTCCCAGCTTCCCGCCAGTATGGATGGTTTTACGTAATCACGACACGGGAGAATGACCTCTATTTCAGGACGCAAGTCCTTCATTCTCCATCCCATGCGTTCCCTGGTATTGAAAATAAAAAACGCAATTTTAAATCCTTTCTCGCAAAGTCCATTTGCGAGTTCCACCATCCTCTTCTCAGTGCCTCCCAGAGTCATGTTATTGGTCGCAAACAGAATTCGTTTCATCGCACCGTAAGGGATTTGAAAAGATCTCCGTGATTTTCTACCATTGCTTCAAGCGTAAACTTCCGTATTGTCTCATCAGCTTGGCAAACAAGTCTCCTGCCAAGTTTGTCATCCGCCACAAGATTCCTTATTGCGTCCGCCATCGCCTTGGAATCTCTAACCGGAACCAGCAACCCATTTACTTCGTGCTCTATCATCTCCCCAGCTCCAAACTGGTGGTCGGTAGAGACAATTGGAAGACGCAACGCCATGGCTTCAAGAATGGAGTTCGACATTCCTTCAGAAAGAGAAGAGCAGGCGAATATATCGCCTTTTGCCATATAAGGGTAAGGATTGTTGACAAATCCGCTGATCTTGACCAAATGACAAATTCCGCAATCCTTAATTTTCCGATCTAGGCGTTCCCGAAGTTCTCCTCCCCCCAGAATCAAAAGACGAATTTCCATATTCTCGTCGTTTAAAAGCTTTATTGCTTCGATGAGAAACTCAAACCCTTTCTGCTCCACAAGCCTGCCCACAGCTACAACCATAGGGATATTACGGTCAAGCCAGAAACTTTCCGTGGGTTCGGTGGACATTTGCTGAATGGTTTTTACGTCTATTCCGTTATAAATCATGGAAATTCTGGGGAGATTGAAGTATGAAGCTGTGGAATCGGCAAGTCCTTTTGAATTCGCAACTACCGCCGAAGCAACACTGTAAGCAATTCTCCTTGCCAGAAACCTGGGATGCCACTTGTTTCTTATTTTTTTTCTTTCCAGTTCACGTCTTGAGTTGCTTATTTCAACCAGTACGGTCTTTTTCCTAAGTAGTACCCCCGCCATGGATGTCGGCATTTTAGCCGCCCATTGCATAGCACATATAACATCGGGATTATAAAACCGTATCTGTCTTGCTATTTCGTACAAGCCATAGAAAGATGCCAGCACTGGAGAAAAAAACGGAATGGATCGCAATGCGTCGAAATATTTCGAGAAAACAACATCATACGAAAATTCTCGAGAGAAATGATTTGTTCTCCCAAGACTCACAATGCGAATCCGAAATCCTTTTTTCGAGAGTTCATCCGCTAGACGAACTGTTCTTATCTGGCTCCCGCCAACAGAAAGGTTTTTAACCACGAAGAGCAGTTTGATTTGCTTGCACATTGAATTTTTACTGAGCGTCAACAACCCCTGTGTAAAGTTCAACGGGCGTAATTTAATGCCACCTCTCATACCACATCTGGAACATGAGCAGATTCCATATGCGGCTTGGTGCGACGGAGAGGTCCTTGTAGAATTTCTCCGTCCACAAAGAAACCTCATCCGGATTAAACACCCCGCTTTTCCTTACAGCATCCACGCCGAGGTACTCCCCGACTAACGGCCGCAACCTGCCTCTTAGCCATTTGTTTATAGGGCTGCTAAATCCTTTCTTGGGCCGTTCGTACAATTCTCTGGGCAGGTGTCTTGAAAGTACCCGCTTCAGTAGATACTTGCTTTCTCCGTTCCTGTACTTAAGGTCTAAAGGAATTCTTGACGCAAATTGCACAAGCCTGTGATCAAGAAACGGCTCTCTTGCCTCAAGCCCCACACTCATTGATGCCCTGTCAACCTTTGCCAGAATATCATCTGGTAGCCAGACGCTGAAATCGGTGTAAAGCATCTGTGTCAACAGATCTCCACTCTCTATGGCGCTGAAATTTTCATCGAATGTTTCGTCATGGACTTGATAATCCTCTTTAAAAAGTCCCGGCAGACATTCAGGAGCCCATGTTCCCCTTCTACTCCTGTACATCTCCGGCATATCTTTTTTAATCATGTTAAGCAAGGTTCTCTGGTTCCGCTCATAGCTGTTCCTGCGTCTTTTGAGCGAAGAAATCCCAAGGGTTCTTCCTATAGCCTCGAACCTTTCGACACTCAGGCCGTTTAATGTCGCTTTCAGTGCGTTTTGAATAATTTCAGGAAACTTCTCAATCATGTTGGCAAGATGCATACACTTCATATAGTGTTTATAACCGCAGAACAATTCATCTCCACCATCTCCAGACATGACCACCTTTACGTGCTTGCTTGCAAGTTTGGATACCACGCATGTCGGCACCGAAGATGTATCTCCGAAGGGCTCGTCGTATATTGACGGAATCTGAGAGACGGTTCTTATGGCCTCGTCCTCCGATACATAGGATTCCACATGCTCCGTCCCCAGATAATCGGCAAGCTTTGCGGCCCATCCGGCTTCGTTGTATTTCTCCTCGTCAAATCCTATCGTAAAGGTTTTAAGAGGTGTCGAGATGTTTTTTTGAAGCAATACCGCCATCAGGCTTGAATCTATACCCCCGCTCAGAAAAAGTCCAACTGGCACATCCGAAACCAGCCTGTATTTAAGCGAATCAATCATTATCTCCTCAAACATCTCGCAGGCATCTTCTTCGCACATGTCATAAGACCGCATATTGTAGGATTCCGTGATATCCCAGTACCTGTGCTTTTCGAACTGTCCGTTGCACAAGCAAAGGTAGTATCCGGGTTCGAGTTTGAACGTATTTTCAAATATGGTATAAGGACTTCTTATGTAGTCGTACCTGAGAAAAAGAGCCAAGCCGTCGAGGCTTATCCTCTTGCTGAAGCTCTGGTGCTCCATTATAGCTTTGAGTTCCGAGCCGAAAAGGAAAAGTCCATTCTCCCTGTAGTAGTAAAGCGGTTTTATCCCCACGCGGTCCCTCGCTAGGTAAAGTTTGTTTTCCCCTCCGTCCCAGATTGCAAGTGCGAACATTCCTATGAACTTGTGCAGACACTCAATGCCCCACTGCTCATAAGACTTGATCAGCACCTCGGTGTCGGAGTTGGTTCTAAAACTATGTCCCTTGGAGCGCAGTTCTTCCCTTATCTCACGGTAGTTGTATATCTCTCCGTTGTAGCTCACTTGGATTCTGCCGTCGTCGCTTGACATGGGCTGGCGCCCCCTTCGGGAAAGATCTATAATCGAGAGTCTGGTGTGTCCCAGACCCACCGTTCCATCTTTGCTCACGTAAGTGTCCGAATCATCGGGACCCCTGTGCGAAAGAGTGTCGGTCATGGCCGAGAGAACCGACAAGTCAACTGGGGCATTCAGACTGTAGATTCCGGTTATGCCGCACATTTTTTTCTAAGTCGCTTTGCCTCAGAATTCATGACACAATAAGCTCAGGTAAGACAAATAAATTTTAGCCAAAATGTCATTTAACTGGTTTAAGTTAAGACTCTCCAAACAGTGGAATCGACTTCTGAAATAGTTCCTCAATTATCAGTTTCTCTGACAAAAACAAACTGGTTATTTCCGTTACCTTTGGTAGTCCTGATGTTTCTTGGAGAAAATTTTCTCTCTTTCAAGAAGTGAGAAGTTGCCTCGACCGACGCGACTTCAAACGGGAAACCACCCAGCCAATCAATCCAGTCATGAACAATTGACATGCCTCTTTTTCTTTTGTATCCGGTGAATTTGTTCTCTCCAGAGACAATGCTTTTTATCAGCGACCGAAAAAAGAAATACGGGAAGAAAACAGCAGAAACAATCATTTTCCCAGAAGTGCCAGAGCAGTAACATTTTTTTACGTTCCTCCAAGCAACAGATTTCCAACCTTGGTCGTTATATATGGCTATGAAAAGAATTCCATTTCTCTTTGTCTTGGATGCGGCATTGTCAAGCGCGGTCCACATATCTCCCGTATGGTGCAATACTCCCCAAGAGTATACGATATCAAAGTTTCCGAGTGACTCCATATAATCATTGTCAAGAACGGAGCCTTCCTCAACGGACCAGTCTGGATCATCAGGGAAATATTTGGACCGAAGCTCTCGCGTACAGGCTACTGAGAAAGGATCGAAATCAAACGAGTGAACCTTGGCGTTAAGCCTGCGTGCTACCAATGAGAACAAGCCACTTCCTGACCCTATATCAAGAAAACTTTTCCCGGCTAGGTCCTGCAGTCCCAGCATCCCGATCATTGACTGCTCAGCAATGATTATTCTCTCGTCAGAAAGTGTTTGTAGAAAATTTTGCCAGTTTCTGCCGAATTCAAACCGCTGTCCTCTGGAAACCTCGGTTTCAAATGTTATATTCACTTGGCGTATTCTACATGGTTAGCAAAGTCCCAACAAACCTATGAAGATTTGCGATGTAGATTCAACAGAAGAGAAGTGGTCCCAAACTTCCAATGTACATCAAAAAGGCAAGGCACTTGCAACCCTAGCGAAGCGCAAGTCCCGCTATTTGATGCTTCCAGTCTCAGAGGATAAAGAATCTCCTCTGCTACCCGGTCCAGACCCAAGGCGCTGCCTTCGTCCCTGTATCACATATAGCGCTATGTAACGACGAAATATCCCCTCCCACCTCCAACTCGTAGTGCTAAGCCAATATCCTGTTCAAGCGGGAAACCGCCTCAAGGAATATTCTGCGTTGCCCATCCGTGAGATTGCCCGCAAGCCGTATCTTGAACTGCCGGAGGGTATGTCCAAAGTTGAGGTCAACCGCTTTGAGTAAACCTTCATGCTTTCTCTAAATCACGTGTTTGAGGCATCGGGCACTGCCGGAGTTGGTGAGAATATGCGATTCTGCGGGAATCGGCGACGGATTGCGGAAATACGGGCTGACGCTCTCGGCGGGGCCGTGCCGGTCCGGGAAAACTCAAACCCGAAAATCGTTACAGCGCAAATCCCCCAGGTAAGTTATAATTAGACGAGATTTTTACTCAGAGGAATTTACAATATGGGTCTTAAACTTACCAAAAAGGTGGTGGATTTTCTGCGGAATAATACCGAGCAAAGATTCACCGCACGTCAAATTGCACAATGGATATTAAATGAATTTCCTATAGAATGCCAAGAAAAGAAGATCAGAAGCAAGTCTATCGAGACCGATGTTGAGCTTCTTCAGCAGATCGTAGCTGAAATCGGAAGGGACCGTCCACGATTCCAGAGACGCAATCCAGAGATAAAAACTACAGAGGAAAAACCCCGCCGATACTACTGGACCATTAAATCCGACCAACCTCAAGCCATCGAGGAGGATGAGAGTTTAGATACCACTAAGGATTATGCTACCGGCAGCAGTTCGTTGAATGAGTACAATCTTTACCCCATACTTTCCAAATATCTCTGGTCAGAATTACGCATATACTCAAAACGAATTGATGAAAAGAAGGCGTCAAACAAGCGAGGCCTAAGAGGCAATAAATGGCTTTATCCAGACCTTGTCGGAATGGAAGACCTGACGACCGACTGGCACCGAGAAATCAAAGATGCGGTAAAAGAGTATGCCTCTCAAAAAACCAAACTCTGGTCTTTTGAGGTCAAAACTTCCCTGAATCGTTCAAACGTTAGAGAAGCATTCTTCCAAGCCGTTTCAAATTCTTCATGGGCCAATTTCGGGTATCTTGCCGCCGCAGAAATTGAGGGCAACAATACTATGAAGGAACTACGTATGCTGTTTTCTCTGCATGGCATCGGACTGATTCAAATTGATCCAGAAGCCCCAACAAAAAGCCAGATTCTGATTCCAGCAAGGGAAAAACCTGAGGTCGACTGGGCAACCTGTAATCGTCTCACTCTAGAAAATAAAGACTTTCTTCAGTTCGTAAAGCTAGTCCGTCAATTTCATCAGACTGACGACCCGCGTCCTAAAGACTGGGATATTCCGAAAAATCCTTCCAGTTAGTAACTTCTGCGTATTCCGATTTAATTCGAAATATACACCAATTTATCCCGGCATTGCCCCTTTGCCGCAACATGAAAGTACCATCTTGTTTGTCGCTCGATATTTCACTCTTATAATCAAGTCTGTCGTGCATATATTGCAATTATAGAAGTTTAGTTGTAACTGTGGTTATACCTGCGAAGGAGGAACATGACCGTTGGAGACGAGTGAGGGAGAGTTGCGTCTTCGCAATGCCCAGAACGGCATTTTGGACGTGAGAAGCACGAAAATATCCGGGAGATTGTCCGGATTGACGGATTCCGAACGGAAAAGCTGCGCCGCCCGCAGTCAGTTCAGGTGAAATCATGGCTGTTGACCCTCAAAAACCTTCCCACCTGCTGTGCGGTGAGAAATCCGGGTTAGTCAATCCAAGTGTTTTCGGCGCGTACTTGGAGATCGCCGGGACAAATCTGCCGCACCTCTGGATCCCCAACAAGATTGTAGGTACAATAGGTCTTTGATTTGAATAGGAACTTCTTATAACTTAGAAAGGAGAAACCCTTATCCTCTCACCGTTATTGACCAATCCTAGAGAGCTTGCTTCTGCCTATCGTATCCGAAAGAATGCATTTGAGCTAAAAAGCGTTCATCCTGAAGAAGTCGAAAAAGAAAAAAATAAAGGCTGGGAACTTCATCTTCCCGGAAAGCGCAAGTCACGCCTCAAGAGAAAAAAATCTCATGACCAATGGCTTGAAGACCGCCTTTGGTGTCTTCTTTACCGTATGGGCTATAAAACCCTAAATGGAAAGAACTCTGAAATTTCTTTTGTACGACCCGATGGATCCACTGGCGCCAAGCAAGTTGATGTATACGCAGAAGATGAAGAAACAGCTGTCGTCATCGAGTGTAAGTCACGTTTAAGCAAAGGCAGAAAATCTTTGCAGAAAAACATTGAAGAAACAAATTCAGTTCAATCTCCATTCAGAAATTCAATTATCAACAACAGATTTAAGAACAGGACGAAACCGAAGATTATATGGATATACGCCACTAACAATATCCTTTGGTCAATACCAGATATTGAGCGTGCGGAATCATATGATATCAACAGAGTTACAGAAAACGAATTACAATATTTTGAAGCTTTTCTTAAACATATGGGGCCGGCCGGCCGTTATCAAATACTAGGCGAATTTTTGAAAGGCCAAAAAATTCCCGGTTTGTCAGATGTAAAACTCCCGGCGATTCGTGGAAAGATCGGGGGAGAAACCTACTACAGTTTTGTTGCAACACCAAGAAAGTTACTCAAAATCGCGTTTATCAATCATCAAGCACTCAATCATCCAGACGGAAGACCGGCCTATCAGCGTATGATTAGCGCCTCGCGTATCAAGAATATTTCTCAGTTTATCGAGAAAGGCGGATATTTCCCAACCAATATTCTGGTCAATTTTTCCGATGAACCACGCTTTGACAAAATCTCGAATAAAGACAACACTGATCCGAATATCAAGTTTGGTTGGATAACACTTCCATCACGGTATCGTTCCGCTTGGATCATAGACGGACAACATCGTCTCTATGGTTTTTCTCATCTTCCCAGCAACTACCTAGACCAAAGTCTATTCGTTTTAGCCTTTTCAAAAATGCCGGTAGAAAAAGAAGCCGATCTTTTCATTAATATCAACAGCAAGCAAAAAAGTGTCCCAAGGGGACTCCTAGTAAGCTTACTTGCGGACATTAGGATGGGTGATAGTGATCCTTCAACTGCTTTATCGGCTTTGGGTTCAGCTGTTCAGCGTGCACTAGACCAAGACGAAACGGGTCCTCTAGCCGGACGATTTGCCAAACATGGAATACCAGCTGAACCCCGGCAGAACCTGACGGTGGCGGAGACCGTCAAAGGTTTGCGTCTCTCTGCCCTTATCGGAAAGGTAACTGGAAAGACGCTCGCACCTGGCCCACTTTCGGGAACCACGGATGAAGCAACCATATTACGTGCGTCAACAGTGCTTAACACATACTTTGAATGGGTCAGAACTGCACACCCCCAACGATGGGAAGCAGGTCGCGAAGCACATATTTCTACGAATCCGGGCATTCGAGCACACCTAATGGTGATCTCAGAGGTTGTATCCTATCTTTCGCGTAAGAGGTCGCTTGATTTTGGTACATTGAGAGCAGAAGACTTCGCTAGTCATGTCACGGAATTTTGCCAACCAATCTTCACGTCCATAGAGAAGGCATCAGATGATGAGATCAAAGGTAAATTCTCTAGGCAATTTGGCGAAGGTGGAGTAAAGACATACTCATACCGTCTAATGCAGGTTCTTATAGAAACCTATCCCGATTTTGGATCAGATGAATTTCGTACATGGGTTGAACAAAGCAATTCTGAGAAAATCGAGGAGGGAAATCGCTTTTTAATGAAGCTTTCCGAACGGTTGACAGACTACGTAATTGATGCATTAAAGAAAATACATGGAATTCACAGATTAGAATCTGGGGAACAGGCGTTTTGGGAACTTGGGGTGGAAAGTAGCAGAGTTCGTAGTAATGCCTACAATAAACAGCAGGAGGACAAGGAACGCCGAAAACCGAAGGAAGGGTATCTTGATGTTCTTGATCTCCAAGAAATAGTTAGACAGAAAAATAATTGGAATCATTTCGAGCATGTTTTCAATAATCCTATGGTAGGCGAACGTGGGGGAAAGAAGTATTATCTTGATTGGATAAAACAATTTAACGAATTACGGAGGATAGCTGCTCATAAGAATCAGATCAGGACTTATACAGATGATGATTTGGAGTTCATTGAATGGCTTAGAACTGAAGTCTCGCCGAAAATACCAGAATGAAAAAAGAAAGGCTTGAACCTTTGCTAAAATGGCCGGGCGGTAAGCGTTGGCTTGCACAGTCGGTCAGTCTACTACTCCCGAAAAAATACAGATCCTATTACGAACCATTCCTCGGTAGTGGAGCAGTTTTCTTTTATTTGCAACCGAACAGTGGACTTATTTCGGACAAAAATGCTGAATTGATAAATCTCTACGAGATTGTGCGCGATTATCCTCACAAGATACGAAAAAAGATAGAAAAGCATCAGTTACTACACAGCAAAGAGCATTACTATAAAGTGCGTAGCATGGAACCTAAATGCATGATTGAACGCGCAGTTAGATTCCTATATCTTAACCGCACCTGTTGGAACGGTCTTTACAGAGTCAACCGTAAAGGTCATTTCAATGTCCCCGTAGGAACAAAACAAAAAGTAGTCTTTGATTATGACGACTTCGTAACAATGTCCAAAAGACTCAAAAACATCGGCTTACGTTGTTCCGACTTTGAAGACGTGATTGATGAAGCGAAAGAAAACGATTTTATTTTTGTTGACCCTCCATACACGGTTAAACACAATTTCAATGGATTTATTCAATATAATGAAAAGATATTTTCGTGGCAGGATCAAGAACGATTGCATGGAGCTCTAGAGCGCGCTGCAAATAGGGGATGCTTTATCATCGTTACAAACGCCGACTGCGAAAGCGTAAGAGATCTGTACAAGAATGCTAACTATCGGCAGGTTTCACGAAAAAGTGTCATTGCCGGAGTCGGACACAAACGGGGGATTGTGACTGAAGCTATCTTTACGTTTAACCTTTAGATTGTGAAAAGTGGCCTGAGAGATATCTACAAAACCCTTTTCGCTCCACTATATAGAAACGTCAGCTACACGCTTGCTTCATCGGTGCCAAGGTGCAAATCACCTGTCAAACTCTCATAAACAAGAAAACGAGGCCAGTTTGTCAACGAGTTCCCGCACTTCCGAAGGAATCTCATCATCGCGCATGGCGGCAATAATCGCAACAGGAGTAATGTTGACACCATGCGTCTCCTGCAAGTGCACGTTGATGGCACTGATCGCCTCTTTGCCTGGGATAAGCTCGTAGCGTTTGACTGGGTCGCTCCATAGCTGCTCAAATTTTTCCAGGCTTTCAGCGTGTATTTGAGTGTCATCAGCCTTAGTACCTTCGGAGCGGAGAAATTCCCGGCGATTGGACAAGAATTGAGCTTCCACCCAATTTTTTTTGCCCGCCGCAAACTTGTCCAATATCACCGAAGCCTCGCATAAATATTCGATTTCATTTCCCGACCGTTGCGCCTGGTCCGAAACCTTCCTACCCGCGGCTCGGTCTATGGCTGATGGAACCAATACAAAATTCTCGATTTCCTTGCGGTCAAGAATTTTTACGTACTCACAGAATCCCTCACATTTACCCGTTATGCTCTCACACTCCGCATCCGACCTGTAATCCCGGTCCAATATCGCGACCGCAAGAACATCTCTTTCCAATGTAGCTTCCATGCCTTTTTTCAGAGACCTAATCCGGTCAGGATTGAAACCGCCAACCGGCACGACGGCGAAGCCATGCTGGGCACTCACGCTTTCTTTTTTTAACTTCCGTTCGAACGCACTGATAACACGAAAGTCCTTGCCCTCAACGAAAACAGCCTTTTGTGTCTTCGCCAGTTGCGTAAGAATCGGATTGGCAGTTGAACCTAAAGCAGCAAATACTTCGCTCAACTGAGACGGATTTTTCAGTCGACGAGCATATCTGGCCCTCTTGTCAATCAAAAGGATATCAGTGGTTTCGGCTTCCGCGATTATTTCCGTCGAGTGAGTCGCGATCAGGATATCGGGGCCCAGTCCGCGCAAAAGCGCCAGCAGTTGACGCTGAAGCTCGGAGTGCAGGTAGATGTCAGGTTCATCAATCAGAAACAGCGATGAATCGGCCGACTGTATCAGGTGGGTCAGCATCTGGCACCAGACTTGAAATCCGAACCCCGCCCAGAACAACTCGCGCGCAACCCGGTCCTCCTTGCAGAACATATGCAATAGCGGCTTGTCATGAGTCATGTCGACTTCCGGTTTCTCAATATCCATTCCAGGCCAAGTCTCCCTAAGTACCGTTCGAAACCTGTCAAAGTGCTCGGGATAGTGGTGCCAGATGTTACGAAAATTCCGCGCGGCCGTGTAGTTAAACAACGCCCGGCGCGCCGCTTCGGACTGATACAGAGGTTCGCGGTGCTCAACCGGGCCGAGAATCGGCACGAAACCGATTTTGCATTTAAATTCCTTACTGACTCCCGACGGATTCCTTGGAGAACCTCCCGGAGTATCGAGAGTGAGCACGCAGGAACCCGGCGCTTGGAAATGAAGCGTCAATGTGTTGGCGCTTGAAAGAGTGAATCTTATTTCGGCGTCTCGGTCGTCTTCATAATTGAAGAAGATGTTTTCTTCCGCTATGGATATGTTTGACAAGTCAACCGGATAACCGAAACCAAGTTGACCGCTGTGCGTTGGCTTCCGCGCATTGGCAAGACGCATGGCGGAGTCCAGAATACGAAACGCCGTGAGTATGGTTGACTTTCCGCAATTGTTCGGACCGACAAGTATGTTAAAACTTTTCAGACTTATATTGAAATCCCTGAAAGCTTTAAACCGCTTGAATTCAATACGGGTGAACCGATCGAAGGTATCCGTTTCAGCCATGTGGGAATCCGTCTCCTACCGTGATAAACCGCAGAGAAAAGATTAATCCATTTTACGCAGGTGGACAAAACCAAGCGTTTGGTGCATGAATGGCACATCAGGTATTTCATAAGTTATACTCCCATTATATTCGGGCGGTCGTCATATGAAAAAACCGAAAACTGACATCCCGCTAGGGGACAGCGGAGGCGGCAAGCGCAACCAAAAGAAACCCGCCAGATATCTCTACGACTCACCGCTCTGGAATTTTCGCCACGAATATGCCGAGCGACAGAGATGTCTCTGGTACATCCCGAGTGCCAAGTACGGCCTTCTGCACCCCGGCAAAGAGGTCGAAGCGTATGACCTGACACTGTCCAAATTGCCAGTGCCGGAGCATCGCAAATGGGCGAAACGCATTCTTGACGGACTGAGAGAAGAGGTTCCGACGATTTGGAGAAAAATCATCGAAATCCACGCAGGCATGTACTATATCGAATACGGCTTGGAGGAAGGTTTACGCAAGGCAGGAAGACGGGTTCATAGCAAAATTGAAGAAACGCCGAAGAAATTTAAAGTTGCAAAAATTTCTAATCACTAACTATATAGGAGGCGCTTGTCGTTGAAATTAATATCATTTTCAGTAGAAAATTATCGAAGTATAACAACCGCCAGGAAAATACCTCTTTCTGACTACTCGTTGCTCATCGGGGCAAACAATGAGGGCAAGTCCAACATACTTCATGCCCTGACACTTGCGATGCATGCCTTAGTAGAGTGGAGAAAGCATGTTCGTCGCGCTTCTGATGGTCGTTTAATCAAACGACCAAACATGATAAGCAGTCTCTACAAGCGTAATAGCTATGATTGGGATACAGATTTTCCTGTCAGCAAACAGAATAAGGCCACTTCAAACAGCACTACAAATATCATTTTGGAATTTGAGCTTGACGCTGGTGAAGTTGAGGAGTTTAAATCGGAAATCAAAAGCAATCTGAATGGCGCTTTACCATTGATGGTTTCATTCAGTCAAAAACAATTTAATGTATCAGTAAAAAAGCAGGGTCGAGGACAAGCTTCTTTAACAAAAAAAAGTGTGCGAATCACAGAATTTATCTCTAAACGTATCCGTTTTGAATACATTCCTCCTATCAGAACCGCAGACTCTGCGGAAAAAGTAATTCACCAATTGGTCGGACGAGAACTGTCTCAACTTGAGAGCAATGAAGAATATAAAGAAGCTCTTGGTAAAATTGAGGAGCTTCAACAACCTGTCTTAGATGAACTTGCAGGAGCTATCCAACAGACCGTTTCGGATTTTCTTCCAAACGTAAAATCAGTTCAGTTAAAAAGTCGTCGTGAAGAGCGTTACCGTGCACTTCGCGGGAGCTTAGAAATCGTAATCGATGATGGACATAAAACGAAGCTTGAACGCAAAGGTGACGGCGTTCAAAGCTTAGTCGCATTGGCTCTGATGCGCTATGCGTCGGAACAAAATTCTTCTAGGCTGAGTACCGTGATTGCGATAGAGGAACCTGAATCCCACCTTCACCCACGTGCAATTCATCAATTAAAGTTGGTAATCGAAAACCTTTCCTCGAAAAATCAAATTGTGCTGACCAGCCACTCGCCACTGTTTGTAAACCCAGACAACCTTGCCAACACAATCATTGTGAAAGACAGCAAAGCCGCATGCGCAAAACGTATCTCTGAGATAAGAAATGCCTTGGGTGTCCGTTTTTCCGACAACCTCCAGAATGCAAGAATGGTACTGCTCTTTGAAGGAGTTGATGACGCACTTGCCTTGAAGCACATTATTTCTGCCAGAAGTAAAACTCTTAAAAATGCTCTGAATTCGAGTACTCTGGCCATTGACCATCTAAGCGGTGCAGGTTCCCTTCGCTTAAAGGCTTCATTTTATCAATCTGCAGCATGCTTGGTTCAATGCTTCGTTGATGATGATCAATCTGGACGTAAAGCTGTGGAAAAAGCAATTAATGACAAAGTTCTCAATTCATCCAATGTTAATCTTTGCACTGTTCGTAACCTTGAAGAAGCAGAACTAGAAGATATCTACAATAAGAAAGTTTATGGTACTCCTTTCGTTGAAAAGTTTGGAGTCGATCCACGAAAAAAACTGAAGCCAAAACCTAAAAAAAAGTGGTCAAATGTAATGAAAAAACTGTTTATAGATGCTGGAAAACCTTGGGACGATGGGGTTAAGAGAGAGATAAAAAATTGGCTTGCCAATTTTGCAGCAAAACATGCTGAAACAATCTTGAAGGAAGAACTCTGCAACCCTCTAGAAAATTTCATTGAAACAGTTGAAAGAAGATTACCCCAAAACTGAGCTATGCCCCCATCTAAAGCTCTTCAATTAAAAGCAATACGGCAAGTTGAAAGATGATCTGATGAGCAAGACAATAATTGCGTGGTTTTTCCCAGATATGGAGATCATCAGGATGAAAGTATTCGGTTCGTTGAAAACCACTACCACCGTATCAAGACAATCATTAAAAAACTGTAATGAGGCCACTGTTTCACAACTGCCATTTCTGAGGGGTTATGATAAAAGCAACTATTCTTAAAACTGTCTGATGCCACGTATCTTCGACAACATTAAGCAAAATCTCCGTCCGGCGCTGGCCGAAACCATGGAGGTTTCCGACCGCGCAGACTTCTGCGTAGGGTATTTCAACCTGCGTGGCTGGCGAACCATTGATCAACACATCGAAAAATGGAAAGGGGGAGAAGGTAACTGCTGCCGTCTCTTGGTCGGAATGCAGCGCCTTCCCCAGGAAGAATTGCGCATCGCAAAGAGCCTCTCGGCAGAAGAAGGGCAAATGGACAACCAGACAGCAGCTCGGCTTAAAACCAAGCTTGCGGAGGAATTCCGGGAGCAGCTTACTATAGGCGCCCCGAGCAACCAGGACGAAGCGGGACTCAGAAGACTGGCCAGACAGATAAAAGAGAAAAAGGTGATCGTCAAGTTGTTCCTCAAGCACCCTCTTCACGCCAAGCTCTACCTGCTGTTCCGCCCGGATCCCGTAAACCCGGCGGTCGGCTATCTCGGGAGCAGCAACCTTACCCTGCCGGGTCTCTGCAACCAAGGGGAACTCAACGTCGACGTCATGGACCACGATGCCTGCCAGAAGCTTGCCAAGTGGTTCGAAGATCGCTGGAATGACCTGTGGTGCGTGGATATTTCGGATGAACTCGTCAAAGTCATAAACGAGAGCTGGGCGAGGGAAGAACTGATTCCGCCGTTTCACATCTACGTGAAAATCGCCTACCACCTCTCGCAGGAAGCAAGAACCGGCCTGAGCGAATTTCGCATTCCCAGAGATTTCGGCGGCAGGCTTCTTGATTTCCAGACGGCGGCCGTGAAGATCGCGGCGCATCATTTGAACCGCCGCGGTGGCGTCATTATCGGCGATGTTGTGGGACTCGGAAAGACGCTCATGGCAACTGCCCTTGCCCGCATCTTCGAGGATGATTACGGACTGGAGACGCTGATCATCTGCCCGAAGAACCTGGTTCCGATGTGGGAAGGTTACCGGGAGGAATACCGGATGCGCGCCCGCGTTCTTTCAATCAGCCGCGTGATCAGGGAACTGCCCGACACGCGCCGCTACAGGCTTCTCATTATAGACGAAAGCCACAACCTGAGGAACCGCGAAGGCAAAACGTACAGGGTTCTGCATGAATACATAAGGAAAAACGACAGCAAGTGCATTCTGCTCTCGGCGACTCCTTACAATAAAACATACTTGGATCTCTCAAGCCAGCTCCGCCTGTTCGTACCGGAAGACGAAGACCTGGGAATCCGGCCCGAGAGACTGCTGCAGGAAATAGGAGAGACCGAGTTCCTTCGCCGACACCAGGCACCCGTCCGCTCCCTGGCGGCATTCGACAAATCCGAATACGCTGACGACTGGCGGGAACTCATGCGTCTCTACCTAGTACGCAGAACCCGAAGCTTCGTTCGGGACAACTATGCGATAACCGACCCTGAAGACGGGCGTAAGTACCTTAAGTTCGCTGACGGCACCCGCTCCTACTTTCCGACACGCGTTCCGAAGACAGTCCGCTTTGACATAGACGAGCAGTATTCCCGGCTTTTCGCCGACGACACGGTGGAGACGATAAACGGATTGGAGTTGCCGCGCTACGGGTTGGGCAATTTTTTGAATAACGTAATACCCCCCCCCATAATTATTCAGAGCCAGATGAGTCGAGAATTCTTGATGACCTCTCTCGCGCCGGAAAGCGCCTCATGGGGTTCTGCCGTACTAACCTCTTCAAGCGGCTCGAAAGCAGTGGCCACTCGTTTTTGCTTTCGGTAGAACGCCACCTGCTCCGCAATTTCATCTACATCCACGCCATTGAAAACGAAAAGCCGCTTCCGATCGGAGCGACCGATGCGGGACTCCTTGACTCCCTCTCTTTTGACGGGGACGCAGAAAGCGCCAGTGGCAGTCTTTTTGACGACGGGAAAGAAGCCGGAACCACTGAATTGAACGCGGACGGGCCGCTGCGGACGGAGGAGGAGTTCCAAAGACATGCCGCCAAGGTTTACGAAGTATACTCCGGCCGGTACAAGGGGCGGTTCCGATGGCTGGGTTCCTATTACTTCACGGAAGCCCTGGAAGAAAATCTTAAGGCCGATTCTGCGGCCTTGCTCAGGCTACTGAGCCGATCCGGTAACTGGGACCCCTCCTCAGACGCCAAGCTGGATGCGCTTCACAAGCTGCTCGCCAGCAAACATCCCGCCGAAAAGATCCTAGTCTTCACTCAGTTCGCCGACACGGCCCGCTACCTTGAGGACCAGCTAAACGTCCTAGGCACAGAAGGGATAGCCGCCGTCACCGGGGACTCGGCGGACCCGACAAGGCTTGCCTGGCGGTTCAGTCCCAGAAGCAACGAGAAAGAGGAGAGAATCTCACCCAAGGATGAGCTGCGCGTGCTGGTGTCCACGGACGTGCTTAGCGAAGGACAGAACCTTCAAGACTGCGCCATCGTCGTAAACTACGACCTGCCGTGGGCCATTATCCGCTTGGTTCAGCGAGCCGGCCGCGTTGACCGCATCGGACAGCGAGCCCCAGAGATATTGTGCTATTCCTTTCTCCCTGCCGAGGGAATCGAGCGCCTGATCCGGCTTCGGGCGCGCGTGCGAAGCCGTCTTGACGAAAACGCCGAAGTCGTGGGAACCGATGAGGCTTTTTTCGAGGACGAAGGCCGTCGCGTCGTTTTCGACCTTTACAGCGAACAGGCCGGAATCCTCGACGGCGACGACGATACCGAGGTCGATCTCTCTTCCTACGCCTACCAGATCTGGCAAAACGCAATAACGGCCGACTCGTCCCTCAGGAAGAAGATTGAGGATATGCCATCCGTCGTCTACTCATCAAAGGACTACAAGCCGAAAGCCGACCGGCCAAACGGCGTTCTGGTGTACATGCGGACTACTAGGGGATATGACGCCCTCGCCTGGGTTGACCGCCTTGGCAGAAGCGTTACCGAAAGCCAGTTCGAAATCCTCAGGGCGGCCCGGTGCCCGCGCGACACGCAAGCACTTCCCCGTAGCGACAAGCACCACGAACTCGTGCGGAAAGCGGCGGAACACATCTCAAGCGAGGAAAGCCTGGTAGGCGGTCAGCTCGGGCGCCCTTCCGGCGTACGGTTCCGCGTTTACGAACGGCTAAAGAGCTACTCGGAAACCGTCAGGGGAACGCTGTTTGACACCCAGCCGCTGCGAAGGACTATACAGGACATTTACCGCTACCCCCTGCTGCCGACTGCGGTAACCACGCTTAATCGGCAGTTGCAAAGCGCTATCTCCGATGAAGACCTAGCCAAGCTGGTCATCGCCCTGAGGGAGGAAGAGCGGCTTTGCGTAATCCATGAAGAAGACGAAAGCCGGGAACCGCAGATCATCTGCTCTCTCGGGCTGGTTGACCTACAGGAGAGTTGAAGATGCTAACTACCCTCGACAGAGACAAAGTCAGAAGGCATCTTAAGAATTTCAACCTCCGGGCGCTTTTCATAGATGAGCTCGGCTGGGACCACGGGGGCGGAGACATGGAGGTCCGAATAGACGACTTCTCTTTTACCCTTGAGTCCGTCGCCCACAAGCGAGGCATGGTCGCCTATCAGTACATCGCCGAATCGGACGAGAAATTCCCGGATTACCCCACCCGCCGGAAAATCGAGAGATTCGTCGCCAGAATCGTGCGCGAACACTTAATAGTCTACGCCACTCACGAAAGAGACACACAGTACTGGCAGTGGGTAAAACGCGAGCCGGGACGACCGGATCAAAACCGCCTTCATATCTACAGCCGAAACCAGTTGGGAGAAGCCCTGATCCAAAAGCTTGAACATATAGCCTTCACGCTTGAGGAGGAAGAAGACCTCACCATAGTAGATGTCTCCGGCAGGGTGCGCGCGGCATTCGATACGGAGAAAGTCACCAGGAAATTCTACGACCGCTTCAGGAAAGAACACAAGACCTTCTTGGGATTGATCGACGGCTTCGAGGCATCGGACGACCGGGAATGGTACGCTTCACTGATGCTTAACAGGATGATGTTCATCTATTTCATCCAGAGGCGCGGCTTCCTAGACGATGACCCAGACTATCTGCGAAACCGCCTGAACCGCATGAGGATATCCCGCGGCAAAAACCGATTCCAGACGTTCTATCGTTTTTTCTTGTTACGCCTGTTCCATGAGGGATTTAACCAACCGGCAACCACCCGTGATCCCAAACTGACAGAGCTTCTGGGAAAGGTTCCTTACCTTAACGGAGGTCTTTTTGATTTGCACGAACTGGAACGCAATAACAAGAACATCGACATTCCGGATGAGGCGTTTGAGGAAATATTCAAGTTCTTCGACGCTTATCAATGGCATCTTGACGACAGACCGCTCCGTGACGACAGGGAGATTAACCCGGACGTGCTGGGCTACATTTTCGAGAGGTATATCAATCAGAAGCAGATGGGCGCTTACTATACCAAAGAAGATATCACCGGGTACATCTGTCGCAACACCATAATCCCATTCCTGTTTGATCAAGCCAAAAAAGAATGCCCCATAGCTTTTGACCCTGACGGCGGCGTCTGGCACCTTCTGACTTACGACCCGGACCGCTATTTCTACGAGTCGGCACGCCACGGAATAACTCATGACATTAATGAAAATCGGGATCTCGCTGAAACGCGCGAACTTCCGGATGATATCGCCGCCGGTCTGGACGATGTCTCGAAACGCGCAGCATGGAACAACGCAGCTCCTGAAGACTACGCCCTGTCGACCGAAACTTGGCGCGAACACATCGCCCGCCGAGAGCGCTACAATGAGATCCGAGCGAAGCTTGCCGCCGGGGAGATTACATCTATAAACAATCTCATTACTTACAATCTGGACATCGAAAAATTCACCCAAGATGTTATTGCAGGAAGCGAAGGACCAGAACTGGTCCGGGCCTTTTGGAAAACCATCTCTAAAGCCTCTATTCTCGACCCGGCCTGTGGTTCCGGAGCGTTTCTGTTTGCGGCACTCAATATTCTGGAACCCGTTTACATCGCCTGCCTAGAAACCATGCGTGGCTTTCTAGACGATTTGGAGCATTCCGGACGCAAGCACCACCCCGAAGCTCTGGGTGATTTCCGCAAACTGCTTGAACGCGTTGGTACACATGCAAATGAACGCTATTTCATCCTGAAGTCTATAATCATTGGCAATCTCTATGGTGTCGATATCATGGAAGAGGCGGTGGAAATCTGCAAACTACGCCTGTTCCTGAAGCTGGTCGCGCAGTTGGAAAATTATGACCAGATCGAACCACTGCCGGACATTGATTTCAACATCCGCACTGGCAACACCTTAGTCGGCTTCGCATCCTTTAAAGAGATAAAACAGACTCTATCCGCCGACATGATCAACCAGTTGTCGCTTCCTGAAATCGAGCGACGGGCCGAGATCGCCGGACAAACGTACCAGAACTTCCGCAGAATGCAGACTGATTGTGACATGAATGTCCTTACGCTTGCCAATACGAAGTTAAGACTGCGAGAACAGCTCGACGGCTTGCAAACGAAACTGGACAATTATCTGGCGCGCATATACGGCATAGACACCAAAGACGAGACTGCCTGCGGGCAATGGCGCTCCAGTCATCAGCCCTTCCACTGGTTCACTGAATTCTACGACATTATGCAAGGCGGTGGTTTTGACGTGGTCATTGGGAATCCTCCTTACGTTTCCGTCGGAAGAATTCCCTACGAAATTCTTGGTCCCTTAGCGCAAAAATTTCCCGATATTTATGGCCATTTCGTATCAAGGTCTTTGGTTCTTACTGTTCCCGAAGGACGATGCGGAATGATCATCCCGTTGTCCATAACCTTCAGTCGAGACTTCAAGGCACTTCGAGAGAATCTTCCCAATTGGGGAACCGGTTGGTTTTCGTCCTATGACAATATACCGGCAGCACTATTCGCAGGAGTCAGTCAACGTTGCACGATCTGGATTGGACATAACTCAGGCACCGAGATTTTTGCTGCTCCAATGTACCGATGGCGTGCATCCTGCCGTTCACACCTTCTGACAAATTTATCCTATGTTCCGGTGAAAAACCTGAGCATTGAGGAATTGGGGTTGCCAAAAGTCGCGGAGTTATCGCATACATCTGTATTGAACATAATATCATCAACAAAAATAAGAAAGTATCGGGCAGCTATTTCCGAAGGCAGCGGGAATAAGGCGTATTTTAGTTTTTCACAGTCAGGAAGGAATTTTATCTCTGTGTTTCTTGAAGACCCGCCGTGTGTTGACGCTGTTTCGCTTGACAACATCACCCCATCGAAGATAGGGCGGTTAACTTTTGCGGATGATGAGCCAACATACGCTGCATTGGCCGCCACAGCAGGGGAACTTTATTTCTGGTATTGGCTTGTGCGAGGTGATGGTTTTGACGTCACTAATTGGGTAATTAGTGACTTTCTTAAAATTCTAGATTTCCTGCCGCCCAAGCATTATGAATTCCTGATCGAATTGGGACGTATGCTTCACTTTGAGCGTAACAGGTGGTTAGTGTTCAAGAAAAACGCGGGGAGGTATGTGGGAAACTTTAACTACAGAAGGGCCTTCAAGCTCACGAGGCGAGCAGACTTGTTAATCCGAACTTCATAGGGTAAAAAAGCCTAAATTCCTTCATAACCACCTGTCACGATTGAGTTTTCCGGGAACGACAGTGGTTTTTGTCTGCATATTTGTTTCCATGTATTATTCACATCTCCGTTTGCG
>MKWU01001341.1_pt1 | contig 43247 bp, 43 predicted proteins | sample 809101 | NCBI WGS metagenome assembly MKWU01 (sample SAMN05860141, study PRJNA318959) | sponge metagenome | host: Aplysina aerophoba | place: Slovenia: Piran, Adriatic Sea, Gulf of Piran | collected 2013-05-07 | reverse complement strand
CGACCACGGTCTTGTTGCTATACTCCATCCTGTGAATCCTCCAGCCTGGTTGTTGGAAACCGATATTGTCCACCTTGGGCACTTTAGATGCCGTACCGGACGTGCTGGAGGGTTCGCCCCTCCATCCGTCCACATGCAGGCCAGGCGGCCTTCATACCATTTCTAATAAAGCTAGCGGAGCGTATGACCGATCATGTTATAGATACGTTGAAAGAAGTACATGGCGCGCATCGGCTGGCTAGCGATGAGCCCGCATACTGGGAGATTGGCGTAGAAAATGAACGCATTCGTAAGAATGCCTTCGATAAGCAACAGAGAGAAGACAAAGGACGCCGGAAACCGAAAGAAGCCTATCTTGATATTGTGGATCTTGCTGAGATAGTGAAACAACCAAACAATTGGGATCATTTCGAACACGTTTTCAAAAACCCAAGACCGGGTGATCGGGCCGGGCAAAAATATTATCTAGGCTGGATTCAAACCTTTAATGAATTGCGGAACATTGCGGCACATAAGAATCAACTAAAGACCTATACAGATGAAGATTTAGAGTTTGTTGAGTGGCTACGCATAGAAGTTTCTCCAAAACTTCCAGAATGATTAAACGACCATGAAACCCTTTCTCAAATGGGCTGGAGGAAAGCGTTGGCTTTTTGAAAGTGGGCAGTTTTCTCCGCCTGGGCTTGCAGGCAAATATATTGAGCCATTTCTAGGAGGGGGTGCAGTATTTTTCAAAATCCAACCTCAAGATGCATTACTTGGGGATATAAACGGGCGCTTAATCGAATTATATATTGTCGTACGCGACGAATGGGAAAAATTTGAACGTCTACTTAGCAAACATGCTGCATTGCATTCCGAGGAGTATTACTATGAAATGCGGGCAAAATGTTTGCGCAAACCGGTAACCCGTGCCGCACAATTCATGTACCTTAATCGGACTTGTTGGAATGGTCTTTACCGAGAGAATAAACATGGCAAATTCAATGTTCCAATTGGTGCTAAGCAGACAGTCATTTTTCCCAATGATGACTTCAAGGCATGGTCAAAAGTGTTAAAAAGCGCAACACTTGTGCACCAAGACTTTGAAACAACAATTGATTCAGCAGGGAAAGGCGACTTCTTATTCATCGATCCCCCGTACACAGTACGCCATAACCTGAATGGTTTTATTAAATACAACCAGAAAATTTTTGCTTGGGAAGACCAGATCCGATTATGTGAAGCTTTGCGTCGCGCTGTCAGTCGGGGTGCAAATTTCGCCATGACTAACGCAGACCATGAGAGTGTAAGATCTCTCTACAAAGGTTTTGGGCAGCATACTCAACTAGGTCGACATAGTGTAATAGCTGCAAAGGCATTAAATCGCTCGAGGTCTACTGAGTTGCTAATTACGAAATAGAATGCAGTTTCCTTTTCCGTTAGACTAAAATGCGCCAGCGACTGAACTTCACCAAAATGCACAGCCTGGGCAACGACTTCGTCGTGTTTGATGCCTGGGACCGCGAGATTTCGCTGACGACGGCGCAATTGCGCAAAGTCGCGGACCGTCGCGTCGGGGTCGGGTGCGACCAGGTGTTGTTTCTGGATTCGGATTCTGACCCCGATATCCACTTTTCTTACCGAATCTACAATGCCGACGGCCAGCCGGCGGAGCAGTGCGGCAACGGCGCGCGTTGCCTGGCCCGCCATGCCGCCGACCGCGGATATGCAGACCCCTCGAACCAGCGGGCTCGCGCACCTTCGGGAGAGGTGACGCTGCAACTGCACGACGATGGCTCGGTGAGCGTCGACATGGGCGTTCCGAGGCTGGAACCGGACGAAATTCCCTTTTCGCATCGGGGGCGCCATCCGACCTACGTTCTGGAAGTGAGCGGCAAGGAGTATTCGATTGGCGCGGTTTCCATGGGCAACCCGCATGCGGTGCTGATCGTCGATGCCATTGCCAGCGCCCCGGTGAACGTTCTGGGCCCCCGCATCGAGACCCATCCGAAATTCCCCCGGCACGCCAACGTGGGGTTCATGGAAATTTCCACGCCCCGGCATATCCGGCTGCGGGTGTGGGAGCGTGGAGTCGGCGAGACCCCGGGTTGCGGCACCGGAGCCTGCGCGGCCATGGTTGCGGGCAGGCTGGCCGGAGAGCTCCAGGAGGATGTCGTGGTGTCGCTCCCGGGCGGAGACCTCCACGTGCATTGGGAGGGAGAAGGACAGCCCGTGGTCTTGCGGGGTAGCGCGGAGTACGCCTATACTGGCTCTGTGGAGTTATGAGTCCGAAATCCAAATCCACGTCACGCGAGCTTTCTGCGGCGCGTGTTCAGGCGTGGCTTGAAAAACACCCAAATTTTCTGGCTTCCAACCCGGAGTTGCTGGAGCGGATGCAGTTGCCGCAGGATGCGGATGGGACCATCTCGTTTCAGGCGTACCAGGCACGCCGGCTGCGCGAGCACAATGCGAAACTGGAAGCCCTGTTCCAGATGGCGAACCGCAATCAGGAGCTGATCGACCATGCCCTGATTTTGGCGGCAGAGAGCTTGCAGGATCGTCCGAAAAGTCTGGGAGCGGCGATCCAGGCACAGGAAAGGCGCCTGCTCCGCCATTTCCCGAACGCGGGCTGGGCAATCCGGTTGCGCCCGGAGATTTCACGTGTTGCCGCCAAGTACAAGATTCCTGAACACCCGCCCTTGGTGCGCGCGATCATGACCGTATTCCGAAAAGGACCGCAGATTCTGGTGGATCGCGAGACCGTCGCATTGCTGTGGCCGAAGTCGAAGGAGGATTCGGACACTTTGGTTATCGCGCCCCTGAAACGGCGGCGGCGCTACGGCATCCTCTGCCGGGAGTTGCCGCCCGGTATCGATCGCGAAGGCGACACCACCCTGCTCCTGCACGTGGCCGATCTTACGGCAGCCCTGCTCGACCGATTCTGTGAACCCCGGGGTGACCCGTGAGCGAGCCTGCGCAAGGCACGGAACTGTGGCTGGAGGAATTCCAGGCTAAATTGCGCTGGGAGCGCAACTACTCGACGCATACCGTTGCAGGCTACGCGAGCGACATCCGGCAGTTTTCCCGGTGGCTTGATGAACAATCAATCGAGCCGGATCAAGTGCGCGAGAGCGAGGTTCAGCGCTACGCCGCACATCTGTTCCGACAGGGCCGGTCCCCGCGTTCCATCCAGCGCGTCTTGTCGGCCCTGCGCGGGTTTTACGACCATCTGGTCGCGACGCATCGCCTGGCCGATAATCCGGCGAACGGGGTTCGCGCTCCCCGGCAGCCCCGGACGCTTCCCAAGGTGCTGGATGTCGATGCGGTGATGCGCCTGCTCGACTCGAGGCCGGATGGCCCGCTGGGATACCGTGATCTGGCAATGTTCGAACTCCTGTATTCCAGCGGCATGCGCCTTTCCGAACTGGTCGGGCTGGATTGCAGTGATTTGGACATGGCGGCGGGAGAGGTCCTGGTTCTTGGCAAGGGGCGGGTGCAACGCAAGCTCCCGGTCGGGCGCATGGCATTGAAGGCACTGCGCGGCTGGCTTGATGTGCGGGCAAAGATGGCGAAGCCCGAGGAAACCGCACTATTTGTCGGCCAGCGCGGAAAACGTCTGTCTGCCCGCAACGTGCAGTTGCGCCTGCGCCAGTTCGGATGCGCTTCGGGAAGCGATCAGGCGCTACACCCTCATCTGTTCCGCCATTCCTTCGCCAGCCATCTGCTGGAATCTTCCGGCGACCTGCGCGCCGTACAGGAACTGCTGGGGCACCGCCGCATCAGCACCACGCAGATTTACACTCACCTCGATTATCAACATCTGGCCCAGACCTACGATTCGGCACATCCGCGCGCGCGGCGTCGGAACTGAGAAACCGACTTCCGGCACAATAGGCGGATGGCTGAGAACACCCCTACGGAGCTGCACCTGCACCAGCGCTCCCGAGTCCTGGAGATCGCGTTCGGCGAGGATCGCTTCCAGTTGAGTTGCGAATACCTGAGGGTCCATTCACCCTCGGCGGAGGTGATGGGCCATGGCCCGGGGCAGGAAACCCTGCAGGTCGGCAAGGAGGATGTGGCCATCGACGCCATCGAGCCGGTCGGCAACTATGCGGTGAAGTTGGTGTTCAGCGACGGCCATGACACGGGCATCTATTCCTGGGATTACCTGTACGAACTGGGCCGCGATTTTGAGGCCCGTTGGGGGCGCTATCTGGGGCGCCTGAAGGAAGCCGGGATCGAGCGAAAGGTCGTGGAGAACTAGGCTCATGGCGCGTTTCGGCTACAAGCAGGTCGAGCCGGACGAGAAAACCCGTCTGGTGAACGAGGTGTTCGAATCGGTGGCGTTCCGCTACGACATGATGAATGACCTGATGTCGTTCGGGTTGCATCGCGTGTGGAAGCGGGCGTTCACGCTGCTGGCGCAACTTCGGGAGGGCCAGTACGTTCTGGATCTCGCCGGAGGAACCGGTGACCTGACCCAGCTGGTCCGCTCAAGGATCGGCCCGGAGGGGCAGGTGGTTCTGTGCGACATCAGCAACGGCATGCTGACGCAGGGTCGGGATCGACTGCTGGACGAAGGCCTGACGGACATTCCGGCCGTACAGGGGGATGCGGCGACCCTCCCGTTCGAGTCGGAGTCGTTTGACCGGGTCCTGGTCGGGTTCGGATTGCGCAACTTCACGGATCCCTCGGCATGCCTGCGCGAGATGCACCGGGTCCTGCGTCCCGGCGGGCTGGCGCTCGTCCTCGAGTTTTCCCAGCCATCCGCCTGGCTGGAGCCGCTCTACCATGCCTACACGCACCAGGCCGTGCCGAAACTTGGCGATCTCGTGGCCGGGGACCGCGACAGTTATCGCTATCTGGCCGAGTCCATCGCCGTGCACCCGGATCAGCGGACCCTGCGCGAGATGATGCGCGCCGCAGGATTTGCGTCCTGCCAATACTTCAACCTGAGTGCCGGGATCGTGGCGATCCATCGTGGCACCAGGATCGACTGAAATTTACTGAGCATGGAGTGAGGCACAATGAACCTGAAGATATTTTTCTTGCTTGAGCCCAAGATCCGTGATGCTGTATGTGGCGTGGTGCTCGGGGCACTCGCCCTTCTCATCGTTACGGCAAACGGCTCCGCCGCTGCTGCGGAGGATAGGTTGAGCACCCACGAGCCGGGAGCCTATGCAGGCTTTTTTGCGGGTTCCGGACGAGTGGACAACCGGCTGATCGATCCCGCCGGCTTCGCGAATTGGGGCAATCCCGGTTCGGTGAGCCGCCACGAGGATTCCGGCTTTGTCGGGGGTCTGCTGATCGGGAAGAAATTCGACCTTGGCAACATGTCGGTCCGGGTCGAACTCGACGGTATCATTGGCGATTTGGAGTCGGAAACCAATCAACTCGATCCTGAAGGGCTGGACGAGACGGCGGTGGCGGAGTTCCAGTGGATTACTACGGCCCGCGTCGGAATAGAGAAATCGATCGGTTCTGCGACGGTGTTCGTCACGGGGGGACTGGCGCTGGCCAGGATAGAAAATTCCGTCACCGACATTGACTTCGGGGCAGACCGGCCCCCGGCAGTGGACCCGGACGATTCCTTTCGCGACCGGTCTACGGAAACCGGCTGGGTCATTGGGTTTGGCGCCGAAGTTCCCCTGACTGGTGCCTGGACGATGCGGTTCGAGGGGCTCCATCTGGATTTTGGTCGGAGCGGTCACCGTGCGAACCATTCCGGAAACAATTCCTGCGGGCCGGGCGGTCCTCGGGAGCCTTGCCCGTACCGGGTCGAAAATGAGCTTGATGTCTTTCGTCTGGCGATCACCCACCCGCTCGGGGGATAGCGAGGGTATCCGAATCTACTAGAGTGACGAGCATGCGTGCGAAATAAGCACAATTGTTTGGTGATCGTGATGCCCGATTTTCATCCCATTATCACCGTGGAACCAGGATGGGTTCAGGATCCGGAGGGAATGGGAAGCAAGACAAAGTTCTGGTACAAAAATCCAGAAGATGAGCAGCGGTGGCTCTTCAAATACTCTCAGCCGAATACCGGGCAGCATTGGGCGGAAAAAGTTGCGGAACAGGTTGCAGTGGTTCTTCGGGTTGAACATGCAAAAGTTGAGCTGGCGGAATTTCAAGGACAGCATGGCTCAGTAACAGAATCCTTCGTGCGTGAAGGAAGAGGTCTGTATCATGGCAACCAGTTGCTGGAACAACTCATCCAGAATTACGACCTGAAGAAGAGATTCGACCAATCGAGTCATACTGTGAAAAACATTTTTGCTGCAATGGACGCTATCTTTTTTTCGGCAGGCGTGGCGGAAGATGCGAAAACATGTATTTCAGGATATTTGGTCTTGGATGCGTTGATTGGGAACACTGATCGGCACCACGAAAACTGGGGCATTTTGCGCTGGGAAACCGATGATGGCTGGAAAGGTTTTGTTGCACCTTCATTCGATCACGCTTCTTCTTTGGGACGTGAGCTTTTGGACGAGCGGCGCGATAGATTTCTAGCAGAAGGGCGTGTCGGAACCTATTCTGAGAAAGGACGTGGCGCGGTTTATTGGTCGGGAGACGAGCCGCATGGCTTGAGCCCTTTGGACGTGGTGAGACGTGGAGTCCGGGATTATCCGAACATCTTCAATCTGGCGCTTTCCAGGTTGCAGTATCTAGACGAGGCCGCTCTCGAAGATATGGTTTGCCGCATTCCCATCAGTGTGGCAACCCCGTCGGCATGCAAGTTCGCCGCTGCTCTGCTCCTTTATAATTTCCAGCAATTGAGGGCGCTGGCACATGAATGAGCAAACTTTATACCTGGGTTGGCGTGACAAAGAACGTCGGCACTGGTTTCCCATTGGAAGGCTGGATGTAGAGACCGATCTGCCTCGGTTCCGGTTCCGGTACACGGCCGGCGCAGAACGGGCGAGCAGAGAAGTTGGGTTTCCTCCACTGTATGATTTTCCGGACATGAAAGGCGATTATCAATCTCTCGAACTTTTTGCTATTTTCAGGAACCGGGTCATTGCTAGAGGCAGGGCAGACCGCGCCCAATATCTTGAGCACCTCGATCTGCCGGAAAGCGCAGACTCCGTCGAAATTTTGTCGGTAAATGGTGGTCGTCGCGTCACGGATTTTTATGAAGTCTTTCCGAAAATCGAGAAAGATGAAAACGGAAGTTTTACATGTCGCTTTCTGTTGCAGGGTTTGCAAGACGCAAGCGCATCAACTCTTCAGAGGATTGATCAACTAAAAAAAGGAGAAGGGTTGCATGTCGCCTTGGAACAGACCGGCTTGGCGGCTCGGCCAGCTGTCCAAATTCAGACGAAGAATCGCCATACGATTGGTTGGGCTCCACGGTATCTTATGGGGGAGATTGTTGCGGCGATGGTAGGGTCTCCGACGTATTCCGCGCATGTGGTAAAGGTCAACCCGCAACCCACGCCGCTGAGTCAGCGTGTTCTGATCGAAATGAGCGGGTGTTGGTCCCGGCATGAACCGATGAGCGGCGAAGATTTCCGCCCCGTGGTCACATAGAGAGTTTCAGGCCACCTTGGTCTTGCGGAAAGTGAGCGAGACTCGCCGGCCCCGTTTGACACGCTTACGTCCCTCACCCCCGGGTTCGGACTTCCGCTTCGGGATCTCATGTGTCCACTCGTATCTCGCTTCACCCGTCAATACTGCGACACTGCCATGCTCAAGGGGTTTCTCAATCTTTCTGTCCCGGAGCCGGAAAACCATCCCCCATGTCTCCAGTAGACTAATAGTTGCAACCTGTTCGGCGAAACTGGGGTGGTCAATGTGCTTTGTGATGCCCTGATCGCCAAGGTATTCATTCACGATCATCTGGTCAGGCGGCGCATCTATCAATCCTTCGTCCACCAGTCGCCGAGCCAGCGAAGCACCCCAGTCTGGAAGTTCGCCAAGACGCATTGCTGCGTCAAGTTTCCGCTGCCTGTAGTCGTAGCGCCAGCCATACTGTTGCACACGACGTGCAAGGCTCTTGCTCCATGCGCCCCTGTCGATGCGTTCAATTAGCTCAAGTTCTTCGTCTCGCGATATAAAATGGGGGCAATAAATCAAGCCAGGGATGTCCATGTCAACTGGTTGTGGCAGGGATCGCTTGGGTGGGTCGGACACTTCGCCAGCTCGACGCACCAATTCTCGACGAAATTCGTCTGGGTCGACCTCCTCCTCCACTTGAACCCCCTCCGGTAGATATAACGCAACTCTCCCCGTCACCATCAACTCTTGGTTTACGTCAATCGAGAGGTTGCCCTTTCCGCGCACTGGCACGCGAGTCTCCGTCAAAGATATCCGCCGTTTTAAGCACGGCCACTCCAACTTGCTAGCAATCTCACGGGCAGATTTCGCGACTGTCTTGTCTGCAAAATCGGCTTGGTACCACTTGCCTCGCGGGTGCCACTGTTTCTGGATGATTGGATGCCCGCCCCAATTCATCGAAAAGCAATCATCCTCTCGCTGCCATTCGAGTTTCTCCTGTTGCATGGTCGGCAGCAAGCTACTAATGTCACTTGGCCACGATGCCTTCAGCGCGTGGGTGGTAAGGAATTCACGGAAGGCGGCATCTCCCCGAAACCGCTTGTCTAGGGCACGATATCCGTGTCGCCACCCGCAAAGAACCGATGCAGCCCACCAAGTCGCAGGGGGCAACCATGGGAGATCCCTGCTCCACGCCTTGAAGTCTACCGGTTCCGGCCGCAGCAGAACAAGTTGTATCGCAAGGCCGGCACCAGTCGCGTCCGGGGAGAATGACCCTTCTGCCGCGACTATACGTCGCGTGTGATCAAGCCAATCTTTTGCCATTTCCCCTGCCCCTTCGTTGCATGCGTGTCGGGCGATCATCTCGGCGACCTGAGCAGGCGACATGCCTGTCGTGCTTGGGCTGCGCATCGTAGCGAGCGCTGCCCGCCATAACGTCGCCTCGGGATTGCAGGAAGCGGAGGTGTGGTCATGGAGCCAAGGAACGTGCAGCCACTGTACGTCGAGATCCATAATTTTTCGCGTAGTTTCTTCCGCATCTAGGTTTAAGGCACTTTGCAGTGTATCGATCCACGGATCAACACGTGGTACGGCCCACACCGCCATTGCCATCGCACCGTGGACCGCGTTCAGAGTTTCAGGCAGTTCCACATGAGATGGGTGAGCGATTGTCGATTCCTGTGTCGGAACCGGAAATACCTTGGTAGCACCTACCGTGATTTCTATGTCAGGCAGGGAAACGTTTGATATTTGGCCAGCCATCGCATGAAGACGTGCTTTTTCTTCCGATGAGATGACTTCCAGTCTCATGACTGCGTACAGAGGAATAGGGGCAACCCATCTTGTTCCAACCGGTGCATCATCCTGCTTAGATAAGCTTTCTATAACTGGCACAATATCTTGCTTCGTATTCTGGAACAGTGGCAGTTTCTTCTCATCAAAGGCTAGTCGAACCGCAACGATATTGCGATTCTCGATCCGATGGGGTTCGGCTACGAAACACCCACGCCCTAAAACAAATCCCGATGGGCAGGGATGCAGCCACTCATCCTGCCCCGCCTCAAACAGCCTTCTGTGGTCTGTCTCAAGGCCTAGCCAATCCGTTGCACGCCCCTCATTGGCACTCGCACCGCGTTGCTGTAGAGGGTTTTTCCGGTCGGACCTATCGACCTTCGCGTGGTTCTCTCCGCCCGGAATTGGCAGTGGAAGCTCTGCTGTAGTCATGGTCTCTCAAGAAAGTCGCGGCCCGGCAATTGTGCAAGGAGTGTGTCTGGCAAGCGGTTCCCCTCATGCATAAGGATCAAATTGTCCCGCGCACGGGAACATAACATATACATCACACGTTGGCTATGGTCTGCTGGCTGCAAGAATTGGTTGACCTCCATTACAAAAACAGTATCGAACTCTTGTCCTTTGACTGACTTTGCGTTCAACACTGTAATCCCCGCCCCGAGAAGATCAATGCTGTCCTCGTTTTTCATCTCGCTACTGTAGAAGTCTACGCGATGTCCTTCCACGCGACTCTGTAGGGCCTCCTGCACGGCCAGCCCAGTGTTGTTTTTCATCACAACCACCCCGACCCTACGGCCCCTTGCCAAGTACCAGTTACTTATTCGCTCTGCTGCCTCTCCCAGGGTTCCATACGATACGATTCTTGGTAATTCTCCCGATGGCTTGCGGTGCACTTCCGGCATGGGAATGTCGCCGACGTGGAAGTGTCCGGCGACGTGGGCGATTTCGGGTGTATTGCGGTGATTGCCGCTGAGCAGAATCGGGTTGTCTAGACCAGCGGCGCTTTTAATATCGGTAAGCCTGCTGTACTCTTTGTCCAACGCTTGATTCTCATCGGCAAACACTGTGATGTGGGTAGCCACAAACTTGCGAACGTAGCGAAAAAACGGCTGTGGCAAATCCTGCCCTTCGTCAATGACCATATGAATCGAATCTGGGCCGATGCGAAGTTGTTCCAGCTTGGCAGATATCGTGTCCCAATCGTAGGAATAGGGTGCGCTCGCCGGCGGATTACAATGGGTTTGCGCGCGATAATGGTCACTCATGAATTTGTGCATCGTCTTCGCTTGAATCTGCCTTTCCGCCAGCAACGCGGTAAGCCGTCGGAGCATTCGATTATAGGTCACAAATACTACAGTCGTGTCCGTACTTGCCATCATCTGAGCGCGATGAATTGCCAGAACAGTTTTTCCAGAGCCAGGCGGCCCCACGACGAAAAGAGATTCGTTGAACGGAGCCTCATAGACGTTGAGCTGTTCCTCTACGCGAGCAACCTCATCGTATGTCGGCAGTCGCACGTTATTTTCTCCCGAGACACAACTCTTCGCGCCGGTCACGCCGAAACAGGGCATACCGCAACGGGCGTTGCGTAGATCTGTTTCGTCGTTTGACAACGATTTCTCCCGTGGCGTCTTTGACCACGCGAAAGTCGGTTGCACACAGGTTTTCCCGAAATGCCGGGTACGCGCGATTTGCTGTTTCGCGCGTCGCGTTCGTGTATAGCAAAGTAACTCCCCCGCGCCCCAGCCGGTCCAGCAATGCAATAAGATTGTGGAACAGTGCCTCGCTGTCTAGGGTTGGACTTGCAAACAGATATGAGACGATCACAATCACCTCTCGCCAGCCTGGTGGATGTGGCCATGCCACAGCATCTAAGGTGGGTGCCCATAGCCGGGTCACTTCGCCTGGAATTAGAGCAGAGGACGCTAAGCGTTCACCAAGACGGCGCATTGCTTCGGATGCGTCAACTCCAATGTAATCGAAACGCGAATCCGTGAGTGTCGCCGCAAGTGCGAGTCCGCCAGTGAACGGACCGCAACCGATGTCCAAGACAATCGGACAGGGAGGGCTGGAATGATTAAAGTACTGACGAAACGCTTCTACAAGTTCTTCGATGTGGCCCAACTGGTTCAGGTGTGCGTACAGTAGGACCAAATCATCAGATGACAGGCTGCCGCGCGCTTCAGCGAAGTTCGCTTGCCCGAAGTCTATGGCCCTCTGTGCCTCGTCTGCCTGCATGCCGAGCAGTGAGTTCCCCTCAGAGCGAGGATCTGTGTGTACGCGATCGGTAATTTCTGCCCTCCGAAGAGCTCGGAGCCAACCCGGCAAACCAACAGCGTCCACAAGAAAGTACCTCTTTGATTATGCGCCAAGTATATGCCATTTCTAACCTGTATTGCAGGTCCGTCCAATGCCTCCTCAGGGAGGCGTTTCTTTTTTAAATTTAAGATTGAGGCCTTTCGGCCGAGAGTTACCCGCCGGGCAGGATGATGGCGGGCTTTGACAGTCCACGCTTGGCGCTTCTCTCCGAGGATTCATCCACCGTAACCCCCAGAAAAGTCCCGCCGTTCCGCCGCGTCAGCTCCCGCATCAATCCCGCGAAGCGGCTGGTGGTGTCGGCGTACTCGGGATCGATCTTCTCGATCTGCGTCCGGGTGAAGAACCCGACCGCATGAATGCGGACCTGCCGCTTGCCGTCTTGATGGTTGAGGTCGTCCACCGTGTCGATGACCTCTTGGATCGATTCGCCGGTGTACTCGTCGCCGAAAATGTAAAGGCTGATCTTGTCGGATTTCATGCGAAACCGCTTGATCGCTTCCAATATCCCCTCGACCGGGCTTGAGTTGCTGTAGGAGTGCCAGGAATCGAAACGTTGCAGAAGGACCTTCCTCCGTGCCGGCGTGTCCGGAATCCAACGTCCCCGATAACCGCTGAACATGTACGAACCCATGTCGTTCATGACTTGGATCCCGCGCACTTTCGGGTAGGCGTCCAGCAGGGCCACCAGTTGCTGTTTGGCGGCTTCCCAGGCGAACCGCTTCATGCTGCCGGACGTGTCCACAATGAAAATGATGTATTCGCTGTCGGCCGGGATTCCGCCGATCACGTCGGGCTTGGACGGAGTCAGGTTCAGCCGCCGCATTTCTTCGTTGAGGCTTTGCAGCGCGGTTTTCAGGTTTGCTTCGATCAGGGCTTGCGCCTTGGCGCCGGCGTTCGCCTGTTTCACCTCCTCCACGGCCTTCCGGTCTTCCTGAAGTTTTTCCCTCTGGGTGCGCACCCGGGCCTGTTCTTTGAGGCGTTCGGAAGCCAGGCCGGTCTGAACCTGCATCACGCGCGCGAGTTGCTCCTGCAGCGTCTCGATCTGGGACCTCAAGTCCTCGACCGGTTCGCCCACGGTGTTCTTGGTGATCAGGATCAGTAGCACCATGGCTCCGAACCCGCAACTGACCACGTCGAGGAACGACAGGTGGTTGTCAGCCTGCCGGCGGACGCGTCTCACGGCCAGTCCTCGGCCGGGGCCAAGAATTGCCCGTTCGTTTGCATGGCGAATCCCCAGTAGGCTCCGGCCGCTGCCGGATCGCCCTCAAGCGGAAGCAGAACGATGTTGAACGGCGGGCCCACGATTCCCTTTGTCGCCGCCTGGAAGAATTTCATGCGCTGGGCCGGGCTGACCCGGTTCTTCTTGAACCAGGATTTTCCCTGTGTCGGGAGGCCGTCCGTGATCAGATACACCGCATCCGGCCTGGGCTTCATCTGGGCGACCTTCGCAAGGACCGTGTCCAGGCGGGTGCCTCCCGAGGGGACCCAGTCCTGTACCGCCGTGATCACCTCTTCCATCCGCTTCTCGTCTTTCGCCAGAAGCCACCCGCTCTTCTTCAGCACCGGTGCTGCTTTTACGTTAAACCCCCAGACCTGGTATTGCGCGTCTTGAGGCAGGTGCGCGAGAACCCACCCGAAGATGGAGCGGGCCCAGCGCCACTTGAAGCTCTCCATCTGGTACTTTTTCGGAAGAAACTTGTTGCGGATGATCGAGGCGATGCGTGCGTCCTGCATGCTGGCCGAGCGATCCAGCAGGATCAGGATGCGGCGTCCCTCGACCCGAAAACCAGCCACGTACTGACGCTGGCCTTCTCCCTCCGTCGCCCTCAACTGCTTGCTTTTCTTTGCCTCTTGAAGTTTTTGCTTCTGCTCGCGCAACTCCTTTTCCAGCCGAACCGTGTCGGACGCCTGCGGTCGGCGGGCGCGGAGTTCGGCCTGAGTGGTCATGGCGGCCACGCGCTGCTGCGCCAGGCTTTGCAGTTCGCGCCTCAACTGCCGCACCTGGCGCTGATGCCCGGCGATCAGTTCCTCCTGTTCCTGGATGGATTGCTCCAGCAGTTGCAGGTCTCCTTCGCCGCTTTCCGATGCCTGCGCCAGTTCGGTCAGGTTGTGGTCGATGATCAGGAACAGCAGAACCGCAGCCCCCAGCCCGCAGGACATGACGTCCAGGAAGGCCAGGCCGAACGGGTTCAGGAAACGGTTGCGACGGCGTCTGGACATTCAGCAGGAAAGGGCCACGCAGCGGTGGGCCTGTCCGTCTTCCGGCGCGGTGGCGTCCAGATCGGAAACAGCCTGGGGTGTGGGGTTGGCGCAGAGAGGAAAGCCTAGCCCCTGTTCCGGCAGTGGCAGTACCTGTGGCAGCGGGGGCAGCAGCAGAAGTTCCAGTCCCTCCGTGTCGAGGGCAGGCTTCGGCCAGCGGGCCCGGAAGACCTTTTCGTCCAGTATCACGAGCCGGGAATCCAGGTTGAGCCGGATCTGTCCGGACTTCCCGGCAAAGCCCCGGCACATTTGTTCGAACAACTGCCCGCGATTTGTCGCGAGATTGCGGTGGATGTCGAAGCGATGCTGGGCAGCAAAAGCTTCCGCTGCATTCTCGACCCACTGGGTGAAGAGGTGATAGAACCCGAAATCTCCGTATTCCCGGACCGATTCCAGCCGTGCCTGCCCCGGCTGGACGTCAACCATGCTGATCCAGCTTCGGCTGCGCCCGAGTTCAATGATGCCGTAGCGCCCAGGTTCGAGATTCCGGGCGGGCAACAGCGCGGTCGGGAATATGTTGCGGGGCGCGTAGCCCAAGGCTTCCAGTACGCCCAGCAGATATTCGAGTCGCAGCCGGTCGATTCCCCCGCTCACCAGAAGGTCGATCGGACCTTCTCCTTCCGGCAGGAATTCTCGCAGCTGCATGTACGCAAGGTCGAGATTCGACGTACCTTGGCCCTCTCCCGGTTCCAGTGCTTCCAGGTATTCGTTGTTTTCGTCGTCGTCGTGTCGGCGTTGCAGCCGTTCACTCGAATCTTTTCCAAACCGCCAGTTGTCTCTTGAGACCCGGCGAGCCGAACACCATTCGGCTCGCCAGTCGGGACTGCCGGGCTGTGCCAGCGCGTAGCCGTCGATCCTAAGGAGCAGGCTCATCCGTCCGCGTCCGTTCCCGCAGGTAACGCAGCAAGTGGTGCTGGCAATGTTCCTGGGCATCCAGCACCAGCGATTCCTGGGCTTCCTGGAGTTTATGCAGCAGCAGCATGATGAACAGGCTGATCAACAGGGCCACGAAAGTCGAGTTGAACGCCACTCCCAGGCTTTCCGTCACCGGGCCGATGTTGCCGCGTGTGGCTTCCTCGGCCTGTCCCAAAGCCGCGCCGATTCCGCGCACTGTCCCGATGAATCCGAGTGACGGGATGGCCCAGGTCAGATAGCGGACCAATGCCAGTTCGGTGTCCTGCCGGTCCGACTCCATCTCGCAACTGGCCTTCATGGCCGCGGTGGCATCCGACACGGAATGCGTGGTGAAGAAGCGATCCAGACAGGCATCGGCGGCCCGGTACAGTGCGGTGCTGCCATAGCCTTGCATTCGCACATGCTCGCGCACATCGGTGAAGCGTGCCCGGTCTTGCGCCAGCGGCAGGACCAGATCGGTTTCCTGGGTTTCCAGAAAACTCTCTTCGCCTTGTCGGCCACGCTGGTTCAGCAGCCTGTGCGCGAAGCGAAGTTTCAGCAGTTTCATCCACATGATGGCGAGTGCCCAGAACAGGGCGACAAAACAGGCTTCCTGCTCGTAGTCCTTGATGACGACGGCGGCCCGCGCACTAAGCGTCGGCGATGCGATTTCAGCCTGCTCCTCGGCGACGGCCTGGCGTTGCAGCTCCTCGTAGGCGACCGGCCGCACCACCAGTTCATAGGCTGCATGCACCACCACGAAGGACAGTGCCAACGCCAGCAATTGCCAGAACACCTCGTGTTCGCGCCAGTTTCCGGCCAGAGTCGTCCACCTAGATGTCACGGGGCATGTCCACGGCTTCGTCGAGGGAAATGGTTTCCTTCGGCGTCAGTTGCTTGAGCGTGATCGACGGGATTTCCTGCTTGAGGTCCTCTTCGGTCAGGACCTCGATCACCTCCCGGTCCTCCTCGTCTTCTCCCGCCTGTGGCGCAGGGGGCTCTTCGGCCCACGCCAGGGCCGCGACCGCGAAAAGGGGCATGAGCCAGAGCCGTCTCACGGTGAATCCAGGTAGTAGGCCAGCCGGAATCCCACATCGTCTTTGGGGTCGCGGTCGTAGCGGCGGTTGCTCAAGCTCAACTCCTTGCGCCCACTGTCGCGCCAGCCGAAGCCCCGGATGACATAGTATCGGCCGCTGGCTTCACCCAGCGGATTGATCCGCTCCGCTTCCGGGCGTGCCGAGATCCGCAGTTTATTGAGAAACACGTCGTGCATCCATTCCGCTACGTTGCCCGGCAAATCATACAACCCCCGGGCTGAGGGCGGAAAGCTTCCGGCATCGGCACTGACGGCATGCCGATCGTTATACCCTTTTAGAACGGGCTGTACGATGTCGGCGGCGGAAGCATCCGCCAGATTGCCGAAGCGATTCGGAGGCGGCATGAAATCTCCCCAGGCGTACCGCTTTTCGGAGCGGGTCAGCCAGACCCACTCGGCCTCGCTCGGCAGGCGGTACCCGGTCGCGTTCGCGTCGAATCCCTCGACCCGTCCGTCGCGCACCCGGTAGAACGGCGGGACGCCCGCCTGTTCGCTCATCCAGTTCGCGAAGAGCGCCGCGTCCGTCCAGCTGATCCGTACGACCGGTTGGCTTGGCCGATCCAGGCGCTTGCCGAAGACCTCTCCGGAGTCATGTCCGAACTGATAGCGTTGGTACAGGGCGTTGGTAACCTCCCGGTCCATGATCGCGAACGGCCGCGTCAGGCGCACCGGGATGCGGCGGCGTGTTGTGGTGACCTCGAACGATTCGCGAGGGCGGAACTCAACGAAGATCAATCCAAGACCCTGCTCGTGCTTCTGGCGCCGGGAATGTTCGACTTTTGCCTGTGATTGCAGGACTGCGAAAAGTTGCTTCGGCGCATCGGGGTGCGGCACCACGACATACTTCTTCGATATGTAGCCCGGCGCGGAGACTTCGATGGTGTGCGCCTGCTGCGGCAGCCGCAACTGGCGACGGAGTTCCACCCGCCCGTCAATGCGAACCGTCGCGTTGGCCGGGGTCGGCCACAGTTCAAGGGTGCCGGTGCGGGGGGCCAAAGGGGCTGCGTGGCTTTGTCGGCCGGGTTTCAGCTTCAAGGTTTGACGGTTCGGGGTATGGCCGGGGAGCAGCAGAGCGACCTCCACCTGGGTGCCCGGCGTCAGCGTGACCTGCTTCGGGGTGCGCCCCCGCCAGGTGCCATCAACCAATATGTCCGCGGCCTCCGGCGTACTGGAAATCGTGAGCAAGGCGGGCTTTGCGACTTTCTTGAGTGGTATCTCGATCTCGGTCAGTCGCCCGTACCCCTCGATTTCCACCGTCTGCCAGTGCCTCTCGAAGCCTTCCACGCTGACCTGCACGACATGACGGCCCGGAGAAAGATCTTCCAGTGTTTCGCCGATCCTTCCGGCGCGTTCGCCGTCCACCCGGACTTCTCCCTCGGTTTCGGGTGTCGTAGAGATCCGGAGTTTGCCCGGGAGGGGTTCCAGGGTCACCTGCACGGTGCGGGGTGCGTCCCCGCCCGCCTCGAATTCCACCTGCCGGGAGCGATAACCCTCTGCCGCCACGTTCGCGGCATGCCGGCCCCGCCAGAGCAAAGCCTGGCCGCCCACCATCACGTGTGGGCTTTCGATATGCACCGCGGCCTCTGCGGGAGCGGTCTCGAAGTTGATGAACTGTGCCTGCTCCGTGGCGTACCAGGCGCCGGCCGTCAGCAGCACCAGGAGAAAAACCACCAGTCCCGCCCCCCGAAAACGGGGCGGCGACGATCGGTCCCGGCGTCTCTTCCGTTCGGGAGGCTGGTAGGGACGGGCCTGAACCGGCTCGTGGTCAAGAATCACTGGATCGACTCCGTGCACCGGATGTCAAGGGTGGTGGGCTTGCCGGGGCGCACTTTCAATGTCGCGCGTGCATCCCGGTATCCGGGCCGGCTGGCGACGACGATATAGTCGCCGGGCACCAATTGCAGGGTCTGGCGCTCAAGTCGGCCGAGTTTTCCGACACCATAGATTTCGATGTCGGACTGGTTGTCCGAAGTCAGGACCAGGGAGACCGGGGCTTGCGCCAGCTTGAGGGCGGCGGCAAGATCCGTGCGGGTCTTGGTAATCTTCCGGTCATTGAGTTTCTTTTCTTTGACGAAGGCGAGCCACTCTTTCGCCCGGGCTCGAATCACCTTGTCGTACAAGCCGTCCGGCAGTTTTAACTCGTCAAGCCGCCGGTGCGCTTTGATGTACAGGGCGACCTGCCCGCGGCCTTGGTGGGCCGCCTTCAGATGCGGGGAGACGGCCAGCGCCTTGAGATAGGCCGTGTCCGCCGCCTGCCAGTCCTCTTGCCGTTGTGCCGCTATGGCTTCACTCAACAGGGCCCGGGTCTGTTGGAACTGGAGTTCCGCCCGTGCCTGCTGCAGATAGTCCCGGGCGCGCTGCCCGTCCACCTGCGCCCACAGTTTTGCCGCCTGCGCCCAGTCCGCATCGAGCATCGAGCGAAGCGCCCGCTCCTGAAGGCTCTCGGCTGCGGCGGTTCCTGCGGCCAATCCCGCCGCCAGCGCCAGTGCAACCGGGATCAGTTCAGGCCGCCGCGTTCCGACAGGTAGACTTCGTTCAGGATTCCGTGCCACTGCTGGTACTGGTCTTCGATCGATCCGGTAAGTGTGCGCGTCTGGTTTTCCACTTGCACGACTTGGGGCTCCACCTCCAGATTAAGCGATTGTCCGAGCTCCCTGAGTGCGGCCTCGTGGATTTCCGTCGCCTCGTAGTCCTGATAGGCATCATAGGCACCTGCGGCACCGCCCCCCGCCAGTATCAGGCCGAGCTGCCGCGTCTGCGGGGTGGAGCCCGAATCGGCAGCCACAACAACCCCGCCGATGATGGCCAGCGCACTCAAGAGCCCTTGTGCCACGCTGGACGCGACATTCTCGTCATGCGCACGGCGCTCGTAGTAGCTTTGTCGGGCCCAGTCACGGTACGAGGTGTCAATTTTTTCCGCAAACCCTTCCGAGTATGGCTGCAGGGTCTCGATGAAGAGATCGTCGCGTTCCTTGATCTGCAGCACCAACTGGTACAACGTGTCTTCCTCGGCCGGCAGCGACACCAGGCGCATGCGGTCTCCCCGCGTCTCGACATAGCGTTCAAACGCCTGCGGCGCAAATTCTTTCGCGAACCGCAGTTCCGCCACGGCGCGGACTTCTTTCATGGCCGCCACACCCCGCTGGTCGCGTTCGGCCAAGAGGTCTTTCGCAATTCGGTCGAACAAGGCTTTCAAGGGTCGGGCCCGGTCTTCGCCCGCGTAATCAATTTCGCTGAATTCATGGTCGTAGACGCGGTCGAGCCACAGTTCGCCGGTCGAGTCGGTGGCGCGGATTTCCAGTTCCAGTTCGGAGCCGTTCGACTCTAGTATCTCGCCCTCGATGCGCAGGTCTACCACGGCGCGCTCCGGCATCACCCACACATGCCGCCAGCCGCCTCCACGCAGCATCGCTTGGCGCAGTTGCTGGGGGAAGTACAGGGTTTCTGCTTTCCGAACTTGAGGGAACACTTCCCCTTCGGCCACCTCGTCCTCGTCGACCGCCCCCTTGAACTGGACGATGCCGGCATCCAGATGCCACTCTTCCGGCACCGGTTCGCCGGCCGACTCTTCCGACCGGTCGCCAAGCAGAGCTCCGTAGCCGCCCCCCATCTGGCACCCGCCGGCCAAGGCCAGCAGCAAGACCAGCGGGGCTATCCTTTTTTCAGGCTTTTGCATTTTTTCTCCAGTTGCTTGCGGACTTCGGGGTCCTTTTCCCGTTCCGCCAGATCACAGACCTGCCGGGCCACGATGTCATCGTCCTCCTCGTAGCCATGAGCCGGGCGAGCCTTGCCGGTCGGAACATTACCGGGGACCTGGCCCTCGGCGATTCCGCCGCGTTCGGCCCCTTCCTCGACAAACTCCCCCTCGCCCTCGCCTTGCGTTCTACCTGTCGGCGAGTCATTTTCCAACATTACCCCACCGCTGTCACCTTGCCCCTCCCGTTCCTGACGAGCGCGGGTGCGGGCGTCGAGCAGAATTTGATCCACCCGGTTCAGCACACCCTGAGCGCGAGAGAGTATCATTTCGCGCGTTTCTCCCTGGCTGGCTTGTCCTGCAAGACCGGGTTCTCCGATGGCCGCATCAATGGCACCCAGTTGGCCGAGGCCGGGCATTCCCGGCATCTGCACGGTGGGGTGGCCGCCCTCATACCCGGCTTCTCCCGGAGAAACAGAATCCCCTTCAGGTTCGCCGGAAGGCGCCTCCTCCGCAAGCCTGGGGGCTTCTCCGGGTTTTTCGGCTATGCCGGACATGTCGGGAACCGGCGTTCTCCCGGCATTGCCGGAAGGAATGGAAGCGCTTTTCGGTTCGCCAGCAGACCCTCGCCCGACAGTGCCGGGAACTTTTCCGGTTTTTTGTGCGGTACTGGCTCCGTCGGAGGCAGTCTTTTTCTCCACTCGCCCGGCGGGCCGGCTGGCCCCGTCCCCGGTTTCCGCGGAAGACATGGTTGCTTTCGCCGCCCCGTCGGCAGCGGGCTTCCCGGCAGGCTTGGCATCCTTTCCGGTCTCTTGTGCGAGAGCGGGTTCGTTGGAGTCGGTTTTCCCATCGGCGTGTCCAGATGGGAGATCGCTCTTGTCTCCGGCTTCTCCCGGAGCAGCGGAAGCTTCTTCCGATTCGCGGGCCGGTGTCTGGCCAGCAGACTTGGGATTCTCATTGGCCTCGGACAGAATGCTTAACCGGTCAAGAAACTTCTCTTCCGGCGGGGATGCGGGCGAGGCGTGAGAAGGCCCGGGCGGTTGTTCGCCTTCGCTCGCTGATTCTTCCGCAGGAGTGGACGCTTCTCTTGATTCATCCTCGGTTTCCCGCTCGGAAACCTGGGGGCCTGATTCCGCTTCGGTTTCGGAGCCTGCTTTTCCGGAGACTGTCTCCTTGCCCCGTGGCCCGCCAGGCTCGCGACTCTCATCTCCGGTCTCGTCGGGAAGAACGGAGGCTTCTTTTGATTCATCGGTTGATTCTTGCCCGGCAGGTTCCGGGTCCTTTGCAGGTTCCAGCAGCATCCGTAGCCAATCAAGGAGGCTCGTCACCGAGGAAGTTTCGGCGGAAACGCTCGTAGAATCGGCGCTTTCTTCTGGTTTTTCGGCGGTTTCCCGATCTTCCGCCTCAGAGTCGGCGGGAGGCAATTTCGGGCGGACAACCGCCCCAGATTCGTCGTCGGCCGGGTTTGATTCTTTCGGTTCGTCCGCAATCACCCTAACGGCGACCTGCAGCCCGGGATCAGAACCCGAAAGGAACGGTGAATCTGCCGCGTAGCCAGTGCTGCCAAGCGATGCCAGCAACCCCAGCAAAAGCAATCGCGTGTGCATGAACATGATTTTACGCATTATACCGGCAGGGCCTTGCCTCCATCTATAATTTGAGGGAAGAGTCCGCCGCTCTGGGAGCGGTCGTCTGCCTATGCTCGCTTCGCTTTCCACCCTTATCGACCAGGCCCTGCGCACCGACGCAGAAGCACAGAAGCGCCTTCAGGCAATGGGGCAGCGCACGATCCGGCTGGAGCTCTTCCCGTTGCCCGCCATCGGGTTGCGCACAGCCGATGGACAATTGGCCGTGGAATCACCGGCAGAACCGGCCGACCTCGCGGTGAGCGGACACTTGGTGGCCTTCGTCCGGTATGTGCTCAGTGGTCGGGCCGACGGCATCCGCCTGGAGGGCGAGGGCGAGATTGCGCAGGATTTCCGGGACTTTCTGGCCACCCTGGACATCGACTGGGAGGAACTGCTGTCCCGTGCCGTCGGCGACGTGCCGGCCCGGTTAATGATGCGGACCGTCGAGGAATGCCGGCAGGTGGCCCGGAATTTCAGCACCGCGGCCGAGAGCAACACCCGGGACTACCTGCACGAGGAGTCGGGGTTGCTACCGAACGCCTCCGATCTGGACCGCTTCGTGCGCGAGGTGGACCGACTCCGCGACGACCTGGAACGGTTTGAGCTGAGGCTCGACCGCATTCGGCCATGAACTGGCAAGGGCGTGTTATCGCGCGACCGCTCTATATCCCGTGGGTGCTGTTGCGCCACGGTCTCGATGAAATCGTCTTGTCCCGGTTCCGGCTGACCCGCGGATTGGTGTATTTGCTGCCCTGGCACTGGTTCCGCCGGTTGCGGCGGCCGAGGGCCGAGCGCATTCGGCGCGCGCTGGAGGATTTGGGGCCCATTTTCGTCAAGTTTGGGCAGATGCTGTCGACCCGGCGCGACCTGTTGCCCACCGACCTGGCCGACGAACTGGCCCACCTCCAGGATCGAGTGCCGCCGTTCGATGGCGAGGCGGCCCGAAAAGCTATCGAACGATCGCTGGGGCGGACGGTTCAGGAAATGTTCAGCCAGTTCGACACGACACCGCTTGCTTCCGCTTCGGTGGCCCAGGTGCACGCGGCGCGCCTGGGTGATACCGATGTCATCGTCAAGGTGTTGCGCCCTAGAATCGAGAAGACAATCCGCCGTGACATCCGGCTGCTGTACAGGCTGGCCCGGTTTGTCGAGCGTTGCTGGGCGGGATCCCGCCGTCTGCATCCGGTCGACCTGGTGACCGAATACGAGGGAATCATCTTCGACGAACTGGACTTGACGCGCGAGGCCGCCAACGCGAGCCAACTGCGGCGTAACTTCGAGCACAGCGAACTGCTGTACGTGCCGGAGGTGTACTGGGATTACACGTCGAGGAACGTCATGACGATGGAACGCGTGTACGGGATCCAGATCTCGGACCGCGAGGAATTGCTGCGCCACGGGGTTGACCTGAAATGCCTGGCCGAACGGGGCGTGGAGATCTTCTTCACCCAGGTGTTCAATCACAACTTCTTCCACGCCGACATGCATCCCGGGAATATCTTCATTTCCCGGGAGACCCCGGAGTCGCCGAAGTACAGCGCGGTGGATTTCGGCATCATGGGCTCGCTGTCGGCTTTCGACCAGCGCTATCTGGCGCTCAACCTCGCGGCCTTCTTCAACCATGACTATCGGCGGGTGGCGGAACTGCACGTGGAATCCGGCTGGGTTCCGTCCGGCACCCGGGTGGAGGAGTTCGAGGCCGCCATCCGCACCGTATGCGAGCCGATTTTCCAGCGGCCGTTCTCCGAAATCTCGTTTGCCAACCTGTTGCTGCGGCTGTTTCAGACTGCAAGGCGGTTCCAGATGGAAGTGCAGCCGCAATTGATACTGCTGCAGAAAACCCTGGTCAACATCGAAGGCGTTGGACGCGAGCTATACCCGGATCTCGACCTGTGGACCACCGCCAAACCCTTCATAGACCGCTGGGTGAGCGAGCAGACCGGCCTGCCTGCGCTAATCCGGCTTGCACGCCACCGCCTGCCGCAGTTGATCGAAAGTCTTCTCGGAGATTCCGCTGCCGCTCCGCCGCCGGACCCCTCCCCGGCACTTCGCACGGAACTGAAGGTCTCCCGGCGCAAACTGAAACGCGCCCGAATCGGATTGACGATTACCGCCATCGCGGCATTCGCGGTGGGAGGTTGGCTGGCACTGCTCTACTGGGGGGGCGGATGATCCCGGCGGATCCGGTCCTGGATGTCCTGAACGAGGCACAGCGCAACGCAGTCACATCGGACCCGGACCATTGCACCTTAGTGCTGGCGGGTGCCGGCTCCGGCAAGACCCGGGTGCTGACCCACCGTTTCGCTTGGCTGGTGAAGACCCAGGACATCCAGCCGAAGGAAATCCTGACGGTTACGTTCACGAACAAGGCGGCCGCCGAGATGCGGGAGCGCATCGAGCGGCTGCGGGGGCAGTCCGCAGGCGGCCTGTGGGTCGGAACCTTTCATGCGCTGGCCCGCCGGATGCTGCTGCGCTTCCACGAGGAGGCCGGGCTGCCGGGGAACTTCCAGATCCTGGACCGCGAGGATCAGAAAACCCTGATCCGCCAGATCCTGCGAGATCTTGACCAGCCCCGCAAGGCGCGCGATGTCTCCGACGCCATTCGCTGGATCAGCCTGAAAAAAGGGGAAGGCCTGCGCGCCCGTCACATCGAACCCGAAAACCAACGGGAGGAGATCCGCCTTCAGGTCATGGAGCGATATGAGAAGCGCTGCGATCAGAGTGGCCTGGTGGATTTCGATGAGTTGTTGCTGCGGTGTGTCGAGTTGCTGCGCAATCATTCCGCTGTGCAGCGGCATTACCAGTTGCGGTTCCGCCATCTCCTGGTGGACGAATTCCAAGATGTGGACGATCTGCAGAATGCCTGGCTGAAGTTGTTGGCGGGTGATGAACGCCCGCTGTTCGTGGTCGGTGATGACGACCAGTCGATTTACGGTTGGCGGGGGGCGCGCCCGCGGCATATCCTTGACTTCCAGAAGAACCACCAGAATGTCCAGGTCTGGCCGCTGGAACAGAACTACCGCTCTACTACCCCGGTGCTGGAAGCAGCCAATGCGCTGATCGGGAACAACGACGACCGCTTGCAGAAGCGGTTGTGGACCGACCGGCTCGAAAAGGACCCGATCACCGTGTTCAGCGCGCCGAACGGTAAGGTGGAAGCGACCTGTGTCATTGGAAAGATTGAACAGTGGGTGGAGGCGGGAGGGCGATGGGACGAATGCGCCGTGCTCTACCGCACGAACCGGCAGTCGCAGCCCTTTGAGACGAACCTGAGCAACCGGCAAATTCCCTATCGGGTGTACGGGGGGATCCGGTTCTTCGAGCGACGCGAAGTGAAGGACACCTTGGCGTATCTGCGGCTATGCCTGAATCCGAACGACGATGTCGCCTGGCAGCGGGTGTGCAACGTTCCTCCCCGGGGCATCGGCGCGGGGACGGTCGAGGCGGTCCGTACCGCTGCTTCTGCTGCCGATGGATCATTATTTGCTGCGGCGCAGGAACAGGTCAAGAGCCAGTCCACCTCACGCGCGGGCCGTGCGCTGGCAGAATTCGAGGAGTGCATGGCGGCCTTGCGCGAAGAGACCAAAGGGTGCGGGTTGGCTGAGGCTCTCCGGCGCATCTTGGACAAGTCCGGATTGCTGGCAATGTACCAGGAGAACGACCGGGAACTGGAGGAGGTGCGCAGCGAGAACTTGGGGGAACTGGTGAATTCGGCCGCGGCGTTCGAAGATGCCTGGGAGCCTGACGAAGACGACAGCCCCGGCCTGACCGAGGCCTTCCTTGACAGTACCGCGCTGCAGGCCGGCGAACGAGGTGAAGGAGCGTCCGGGGATGCGGTTCAATTGATGACCCTGCACATGGCCAAGGGTCTGGAGTTTCCCATGGTGTTCATCGTTGGGTTGGAGGACGGCGTCCTGCCGATGACGCGGGAGGATTCTCCGCTCGAAGAGGAGCGCCGGCTGTGCTACGTCGGCATGACACGCGCCCGGCAGCAACTGGTGCTGACGCATGCCTACGAGCGATTGATCTTCGGGCGGACATCCTCGGGCCTGATCCCGTCGCGCTTCCTGCATGAGTTGCCGGACGAATACACTGAGACCGAGGTGCCTGAAGACTTCGTCCCGCCCGCTTCCGCGTTTTTGGCAAGGTACGGGGCCGGAGCTGCCCGTCCGGCCCCTGCGGCCAACCTGGACGTGCCTAGCCCGGGTACAGCAGTGGCGCACCCGAAATTCGGCCCTGGCATCATCGTAGAATACGAAGGTCGGCCCCCGCATTTGCGGGTTCAGGTTCGTTTTGATAACAATGACACGGGCGTCAAGTGGTTCATGTACGACTACGCGAAGCTGGAATGCCAATGAACTTTGAATTCCACGCTCAAGGAGAGGTGTGATGAAACGACGCGAATTTCTGGGGGCGGGCGCGGCTGCCGCTACGGCGGGGCTTGGGGTGGGCGGGCGGGGGGGGGGCGGCGGCCGCGCGGGCGGGCGTGGGGCTGGCGGGGCAGGCGAGTGCCGACGAGCCTCTGCGCTGGAAAATGGTGACCACCTGGCCGAAGAACTTTCCCGGGCTTGGCACCGGTGCGGAATTTCTGGCGGAATCGATCGGCGAGATGTCTGGCGGGCGCTTGCAGGTGCAGGTGTACGGTGCAGGCGAACTGGTACCGGCGTTCGAAGTGTTCGATGCGGTCAGCCAGGGCGCGGCGCAGATGGGCCATGGCGCAGCCTACTACTGGAAAGGCAAGAATCCGGCGTTCCAGTTTTTCTCCACCATGCCGTTCGGCATGACGGCCAACGAGATGAACGGCTGGTTGCTCAAGGGAGGCGGCATGGAGTTGTGGGAGGAGGCGTACGCTCCGTTCGGCATCGTCCCGCTGGCCGCAGGGAACACCATGGTTCAGATGGGCGGCTGGTTCAAACACGAAATTAACGGGATCGAGGACCTCCAGGGCCTGCGCATGCGCATTCCGGGGCTGGGCGGCGAGGTATTGCGCCGGGTCGGCGGCACGCCGGTAAACCTCAGTGGGAAGGAATTGCTGGTATCGCTGCAGACCGGGGCGATTGACGCGACCGAATGGGTCGGCCCGTGGAACGATCTGGCGTTCGGCCTGCACCGCGCGGCAAAGTACTACTACTATCCCGGCTGGCATGAACCCGGAACCACGCTGGAATGCCTGGTTAATCGCCCGGCGTTCGAAGCATTGCCGGAGGACCTCCAGGCTATCGTGCGAAATGCCGCCCGGGCCACCAACGAAGACATGATGGCCGACTACACTGCACACAACAACGATGCGCTGAAAGTGCTGGTTGAAAAATACGAAGTGGAGCTTCGGCAATTCCCATTGGAAGTCTTAAGCGCGTTGCGGGAACATGCCGAGGCAGTGATCGCGGAAGTGGCCGAAACCGACGCTTTTGCCCAGCGGGTCTACGACAGTTACCAGGCGTTCTATGCACGAGTGCGGGACTGGACAGCCATCTCCGAGCAAGCGTATCTGGACACACGAGTGGTGTAGAATACGGGGCCGACCAGGGCCCCTGATTGGAATCCGGCATGAACCAATTTCTCGCGAATCCGACTTTCCCGATTCTCGCTTTCTACTATGTAGCGTGCCTGCTCAATTTCGCAGCCGCGCTGTGGATGGCCATTTCCATGGTGCGCATGCGCGGGACCGACCTCTGGATCTTCCGCTTGGCGATCACGTTCATCGGATTCGGATATGCAATCGTCGCCGTTTCGATGTTCAAAAACCCTGAATACGCACCCCATGCCAGCAACCTGATCTGGTGGTGGGTGATCGCGGCTTACGGCCTGCTGGTGGTGCTGCAGCCAACCGGGAAGATTTCCGGGACTCTCATCCGGATTGGAACCTATATCGCGGCGGCTCTGGCCGTTTGGGGCACCTCCATCGTCTTCGCCGAACAGGATGCATTCGATGAACTCGCCACCTACTACGGCTTCTTTGGCGCCAATCTGGGTGCTGCGGCCTGGATGATCATCGGCACGATGCTTAGCGAGGACATGATGCGGCAGAAACGCATCATCATCGTGGGAGTCGGCGTAATTTATGCCGCGCTGGTAGTTGCCGGTCTGCAGACCATGCAGATGGTTCAGATTTCGCCGTACTGATTTCAGAAAACTTTTTTCAATAGCCGAATATCGCCTGTGGCAACCAAGTGGCCAGTTCTGGCCACAGGGCGAGAATGGCCAGCATCAGCACTTGCAAGGCGATGAACGGCGCCACCCCGCGGTAGATTTGCGCTGTGGCTACGGTGTCGGGGGCGACGCCGCGTAAATAAAACAAGGCAAAACCGAACGGCGGGGTCAGGAACGAGGTCTGCAAGTTGATCGCGATCATCACGCCGAGCCAGATCGGGTCCAGCCCCATCATCAAGAGCACAGGTCCGACCAGAGGCACCACCACGTAAGTAATTTCTATAAAGTCCAGCACGAAGCCAAGCAGGAACATCAGCACCATAACCGCCACCACGGCCCCGATCACGCCGCCGGGCAAATTCGCCAGCCACTCGTGCACCAGGTCGTCGCCACCGAGTCCGCGGAACACCAGCGAGAAAATGGAAGCTCCGATCAGCACTAAAAACACCATGCTGGAGACGCGCGCCGTGTCGTGCGTGACCGCGCGCAACATGTCCAGAGTCACAGGCCCTTCGCGGCGCGCAAGCAGGAGGCTGCCGACCGCGCCCAGCGAGGCCGCTTCCGTCGGCGTGGCGAATCCACCCAGGATAGCCCCGAGCACCGTGACGATCAAGGTGAGCGGGGCAACCAGCGCGCCCAGCACTTCCCGCGTCGAAAGTTCGGGCACTTCGGAGTCCGGTGGTTTCGAAGGCAGGCGTTCGGGATTGCGCCAGGCGGTGAACAACAGGTAGGTCACGTACAGTCCCACCAGCATCAGCCCGGGGAGAATGGACCCTGCAAACAAATCCGCGACCGAAACGGTCTGCGGAGAAAAAATGCCCATTTCCAGCTGGGCTTTCTGGAATGCGGAGGACATAACGTCGCCCAGCAGTACCAGGACGATCGAGGGCGGAATGATTTGCCCGAGAGTGCCGGATGCGCAAATGGCGCCGCAGGCGACCGGCGGGTCGTAGCCACGCTGCAGCATGCTGGGCAGGGCCAGCAGACCCAGCGTTACCACGGTTGCGCCGACGATGCCGGTACTTGCCGCCAGCAGGACGCCGACCACCATGACCGAAATGCCGAGCCCGCCGGGCAAGGCTCCGCACAAGCGGCTCATCGCGTCCAGAAGGTCTTCGGCGACCTTCGAGCGCTGCAAGGTCACACCCATAAAAATGAACAGGGGGGCGGCGATGAGTATGTCGTTGCTCATGATGCCGAACACTCTGGATGGCAGCGTCAGCAGCAGGGCCGGATCAAAGACCCCCGATGCCGTGGCCACTGCCGCGACCAGCAGAGAGACCCCGGCCAGCGTGAATGCGACCGGGTAGCCGGCGATCAACGCCAGCACGACCAGCCCGAACAGCGCCAGCGCCCAGCTCATTCCCGAGACCTCGACAATTGACCGGCCCGCCGGAGGATGTCCGCAAGTCCTTGCAGGATCAGCAGTCCCGATGCGACTGGAATGATGGTCTTCAGCAGATACAGGAACGGCAATCCATCCGTCTCGCGCGATGCCTCGCGCAACAACCAGGCTTTTTCCGCGTAGTCATACGACAGCCAGAACAGCAGGCCCGCGGTCGGCAGCAGCAGGAACATCGAGCCGAGCAGGTCTACCCAGGCCTGGGCACGCGGCTTCAGGGAACGGTACAGCACATCCATGCGCACATGCCCGTCGAGACGCAGGGTCCAGGCTGCGGCCAGCATGAACACGGTGGCATGCAGATACGTGATGATTTCCTGCAGGTAGATCCGCCCGAACCCGAACCCGTAGCGCAAGACCACCACGGTGGCGGTCAGGAGCACCATGGCCAGCGTCAGCCAGGCGACGGCTCTTCCCACGTGAGCGCATAGCGCACTCAGCGCCCGGTCAACGGCAGCAAGAAAATCGGACATTGGGTGATTGAGGACGAAGACTTTATCCTACAGCATCAACATAGGGAGACGGAGTTTGCGAAGGCAAAAGGCACCTTGCCATGGGACGCTTGACTGGTTCGGCATCAAGGCCGAATTCTTCAATCCGTCGCCCTACTTTCTTCCTCCCGGCGCGCCTGCGCGCAGATGCGGTCCATGTCCGCATCCGAGAAACCGAAGTGGTGACCGATCTCGTGCAGCAGTATCTCGCGGACGATGTCGACCAGGTCGCCGCCCTCCTCCTTCCAGTATTCCAGTATCGGGCGCCGGTACAGATAGACATAGTCCAAATCCTGCGGCAGATCGTCCACCGATTTCTGATCCAGGCTGACGCCGTGGTAGAGCCCGAGCAAGTCGAACGGGCTATCCAGCGCCATCTCGCGGCATGTCTCCTCGTCGGGGAAGTCGTGCACGTGAATAGCGACGGCAGTGGCATGGCGCGCCAGTTCGCGCGGAATCTCGGCGAATGCCTGATCAGCCAAGACCTCGATGTCATGCAGGGTGGGAAGGGGGGTCATCAGGTGCGAGCCAGAAAAAACAGGGAATTTTCTTGTGTGCGGAGAGTCATTTATATAATACCGTTCCATCCGAATTCTTTGATATGGCTGATCCTAAAACGCGGCCCAACCTATTGCTGGTCGACGGTTCTGCCTACCTGCACCGCTCCTACCACGTACACACCAGTCTGACGGATCACAAAGGGCGCCCGACCGGTGCCATTTTCGGTGTGATCAACACCCTGCAAAAACAATTGCGTTTGACCTCCCCGGACTACGTGGCAATAGTCATGGATGCTCCCGGGAAAAACTTCCGCCACGACCTGTATCCGGAATACAAGGCGAATCGCAAGCCGATGGAGGAGAACCTCAGGTCGCAGATCGAACCGTTGCACCAGATCATCAAGGCGCAGGGCTTGCCGTTGTTGGTCGTGCCGGATGTCGAAGCCGACGACGTCATCGGCACGTTGGCCCACCAGGGGGAGGCCGACGGCATGGACGTGATCGTCTTGTCCAGCGACAAAGACATGGCGCAGCTGGTCACCGACCATGTGACTTTGCTGGACATCGACCGTCCTCCCATGAATGCCGCACGGGTGATGGAGAAATTCGAGGTGCGCCCGGACCAGTTTATTGACTTTCTGACTTTGGCCGGTGATGCGGTGGACAACATCCCGGGTGTGCCGAAGGTCGGGTACAAAACCGCCGCAAAATGGCTGCGTCAGTATGATTCACTCGCGAATCTTGTCGAGAATGTCGACGAGATCAAAGGCAAAGCAGGTGAGAATTTACGCGACAGCCTGGATCGGCTCCCGCTATACCGGGAATTGGTCACCATCCGGCTTGATGTCGAACTAGACTGGACTTTGCGCAATCTGGTGCGCGGCCCCCAGGACCGCTCTCGTCTTGAGGAACTATACGAGGAATACGGACTTCGCTCGTTCCTGCGTGAGTTGCGGACCTCCGACGAAGCCGATGCCGACAATCTGGATCTGCTGTCGCGAGGAAACGGGAAGAAAAACTATGCCACAGTGCTGGATCTGGAAGAACTGGATCAGTGGCTGGCGCGTGCGCAAAAGGCTGGAACTTTTGCAGTGGATACCGAGACCACCGGTCTAGATCCCAACTATGCCGGCTTGGTCGGAGTTTCTCTTGCGACGGCACCGGGCGAGGCGGCGTACATCCCGGTCGGCCATGTTGCTCCCGATTCCCCGCCGCAGCTTGCCTGGGAACAGGTGCGGCAACGATTGCAGCCCCTGCTAACCGATCCCAAGCTGATCAAGGTCGGCCACAATCTTCAATACGATCTGACGATCCTGCGCCGCCACGGCATTGAGGTCGGCAGCCCGTTTCACGACAGCATGCTGGAGTCGTATGTCCACCATTCAACGGCCAGCCGGCACAATCTGGATGATCTGTCTCGGGTGTATCTGGGCGAGGAGACCATCCGCTATAAGGAGGTTGCGGGGACCGGCAAGAAGCAGGTCAGTTTCGATATGGTGCCGATTGGCCTGGCCAGTCCCTACGCTGCCGAAGATGCAGACATGACCTTGCGCTTGCATTGTCACCTATGGCCCAAGCTGCAAGAGATCCCGACTCTTCAGAAGATCTACGAGGAGATGGAAATGCCGCTGTCGGAAGTGTTGGCCGACATGGAACGGACTGGCGTGGCGATCAATGCTGCGGCTTTGCGGGAGCAGTCAGAGGAATTGCGGGAGGAGCTCGAGGTGCTGAAGAAGGACATCGCTGAGGAATGCGGACAAGAACTCAACCTGAACTCTGTTCCCGACCTGCAACGAGTGCTGTTTGAGGAACGCGGGCTGAAACCCTTGCGCAAGACCCCCAAGGGCGCCCCCTCCACAGCCGAGGATGTCTTGGAGATACTGGCCGAGCAAGATGTCCTGCCGCGCATGATTCTGAATTACCGGCAATCCACCAAGTTACTGTCTACCTACGTCGGCAAACTGCCGGAGATGATCAATCCCGAGACCGGACGCCTGCACGCCTCGTTCCATCAGGCGGTCACGGCCACGGGGCGGCTGTCCTCGTCCAACCCCAACCTGCAAAACATCCCGATCCGCACCGAACAAGGTCGGCGCGTCCGTCAGGCGTTCGTGGCCCGACCGGGGGACGTCCTGATTGCGGCCGACTATTCGCAGATCGAACTTCGTATCATGGCACATATTTCGAGAGACCCGACGCTGTGCCGGGCTTTCGAGGAAGGCGGAGACGTGCACCGGGCTACTGCCGCGGAGGTCTTCGGCATCGCGCCTGATGAGGTAACGGAGGATCAGCGACGCACCGCGAAGGCCATCAACTTCGGCCTGATGTACGGCATGAGCGGATTTGGTCTCGCCCGGCAGTTGCGAATCGCAAGGGACAAGGCGGAAACCTACGTGACGACCTATTTCGACCGCTATCCGGAAGTCCTCGGTTACATGGAACAGATGCGCGAACAGGCCCGCAAGCGTGGTTTTGTGGAGACCGTATTCGGCAGGCGGTTATATATCGAGGGGATTGATTCGAAGAACTACAACCAACGCCAATACGCGGAGCGCACCGCGATCAACGCGCCCATGCAGGGTACGGCGGCCGATATCATCAAATTCGCCATGATCGATGTCCACCGCTGGCTGAAGGAGCGACATCCGGATTGCTTCCTCCTCATGCAGGTGCACGATGAACTGGTGCTGGAGGTGCCGCGCGAGAAGGTCGAGGAGATTACCGAGGGCGTCCGGGAACGCATGATAGGGGTGGCCGGTCTGGATGTGCCGATGATGGTGGATGCCCGCCACGGCGACAACTGGGAACAGGCGCACTGACTGTTATGGCGGGAATAAGCGGAGTTGAGGTCAGGATTCCGCAAAAGACGGGCGCGGCATTTGGCCTAAAGACGGCGATGCGGTACACTACGAATCAAGGGGGAACTTTTCTAGCCTCTGGGGGGTCTCAACGGTTATCACCGTATCCGGAATCCCCTGTCGGGTACGGTTCGGCTCCGGCACAACGCCCTCTGTTTGCGCCGGAGCCACCTTCCCGGATTAAATCAGACTGGTAGCGGGCGGAAATTGTTTCCGCCTTATTTTTTTTCTCAAGACTGGCTCAGGGTTTTTCGCGAATCAGAAAATCCGCGATATCCAGAATCATCTGGTAACTGTTCGCGTGCTTGGTGGTGATCCGATAACGTCCATCCACCACCAGGGCTGGCACGCCGTCGATGCCGTACGCTTCAGGCAATTCGCGGGCCTCTTCCAGGCGGTCGGTGACAGCCTGCGAGCGGAACACCTCCGCGAAAGCTGCCGGATCAATGTCGAAAGGTTCCAGCATGCGCCCGATGCCTTCGCCGGTCTTGAGCGGGCGATCCTGCTCGTGCACGAGATAGAAAACAACGGGGTGCAGGTCTAACCGGCCCATCGACTCCAGTGCGTAGTACACCCGGGCTCCCACAGCCCACCGTGCACTGAACACGGTCGGCAGCAGCCGTAGCTGGACGGTGTCGGTGCGCTCTTCAAGCCACTGTTTGAGCAGCGGCTCCATTCTGTGGCAATGCGGGCAGCCGTACCAGAAGAACTCAAGCAGTTCGGTCTTCCCTTCCGGCGCTTGGGCGGGCGGGACATTCTCCAGCACGGTGTAGTGCTGGTCTTCCAGGTATTGGGGGGTTGCGGAGTCGTCCGCAGAGACGGTTATCGCGAGCAGTCCCGCCAGGCTGAACGCAGCGAGCCGCAAAGGAGTCATCAATACAGGCCTGAAATGTAATGTGCGACGGCATCGATTTCCTCATCGGTCATCTTGGCCGCGACCTCATTCATCATGGGGTTCTGCCGGGTGTGGATCTTGTGTGCCTCGAAACCCTCGCGGAAGGATTTAAGCTGCAAGACGATATACGTGGCGTGCTGGCCGGCCAGTCGAGGGAACTGGGCGGGCTCGTTGCCGGCGCCGCCGGGGCCGTGGCAGGCAATGCAGGAGGGGATGCCACGCTCAAGGATGCCGCCGCGATAGATCAACTCACCCAGATCCAAGGTTTTCTGATCGGCTTGGGCAACGCCGATTTTGGAGGTCTGTGCCGCGTAATAGGCGGACACGTCCAGGATATCCTGCTCGGATAAGGTCGTGGCCTGTGGGGACATCAAGACATTTTCACGCTCGCCGGACTGGAACCGCTTCAACTGGGTCACCATATAGGAGGCTCCCTGCCCTGCCAGGCTGGGCCATTCCGGGTTGATGCTGTTCCCGTCGATGCCGTGGCAGGCCGCGCAGACTGCCGCACGCGCCTGACCTGCGGCCGGGTCGCCTTCGGCGAAGGCCGGAGATGTCAGAAAAACGATGCCGGGCGCAAGTGCTGCCCAGATCCAGTGCCGAGTCATTGAGTATGCGGGAAAGGTATTCCGTACAGGCGCGCCATTGTATCAAACTGCCTTGCGAATCGTGCGGTGGATTGGAAATATGGAGCCTAGGCAGCGGGTGCAATGGAGAATGATAAAGACTCTTGCCCGAAGACGCCGCTAGAATGAGGTTCCGTTTTTGAGCACAAGACTCCGGATGAGCATCGACAAAGGCACGCGGGCACGGGCCTTGAACCAGCGGCCTTGCATGGTTTGGCTGACAGGCTTGCCGAGTGCAGGCAAGTCGACGATCGCGGATCTGCTGGAACAGAGGCTTGGAGCCTTGGGTCGACACACGTACCTTCTGGATGGAGACAATATCCGCCTCGGGTTGAGTCGGGATCTTGCCTTTACGCGCCCGGACCGGGTGGAGAATGTTCGCCGGATTTCCGAGGTCGCCAAGTTGATGGTGGATGCCGGCCTGATCGCCATCGTTGCCGTCATTTCCCCGTTCCGCTCGGAGCGCGCAAGAGCCCGGGCTCTGATGGAGGACGGAGAGTTTGCCGAAGTTTTTGTCGATGCGCCGATTGAAGTCTGTGAGGCGCGCGATGTAAAAGGTCTTTACGCGAAGGCCCGCAGGGGCGATATCCCTGATTTCACAGGCATCGACTCACCCTACGAGCCCCCGGAGAATCCGGAATTGCGCATTAATACGGTAGAGTTGTCGCCCGACGAAGCGGTGGACGAGATTCTGCAATTCCTCCAGGAACGGGAGCGGTGAAAGAACAACAACAGGATTTGCGCCAGGCCGTCTATCTCTCTGGACATCCGCGGGTGGAAAGCTGCCCGCCGGATCAGGGAGTGGAAGTCGCCTTCGCCGGGCGCTCCAATGTCGGCAAGTCAAGCCTGATCAACGCCCTGTGCGAGCGACGCTCGCTGGCGCGTACCAGTGCAGCTCCGGGCCGGACCCGCCTACTCCACTTTTTCGCCGTGGACGATGTACGTCGTCTGGTGGATCTGCCGGGCTATGGCTTCGCGCGGGCCTCCAAAGCCGAACGCGCAAGCTGGCAGCGCATGGTGGAGGGATATCTCCGGAACCGTAACAGCCTCGTTCGTTTGATGTTGCTCATGGATGTCCGCCATCCGCTGCGCGACAGCGACGGGCAGTTGCTGGAGTGGTGTAGCGCCGTAGATTTGCCGGTGCATGTCTTGTTGAACAAGGCAGACAAATTGTCGCGCTCCAAGGCGCAACGCACTCTGATTGATTTGCAGAAGGCGCTTCAGGACGGGAATGACACGCCGATCAGTCTGGTGTCGGCGCGAACCGGCCTTGGTCTTGAAGCGGCCCGTGGTGCCTTGCGCGCTTACTTGAACGAGGATGAAATGCCGGCCGCGTAAAGGCCGAGTACCCCGTCAGTGCCGGTGCACTGATGGGGTCGGGGCTTCGGCTGTACCGGATTCCCGCAGATTCATGCCGAGCCCGCTTCCGGCCAGATAGACCAGGAAGCCCACGGCAAACCCGAGGAGCCCCTTGTAGTGAAGGGCCAGGCCCGGGACCATGTGCCAGAGCAGGACGCAAACCACGCCCGCAACCAGCATGGCGATGGCCAGCGATTGGCTGGGACGTCCGCCGAGCGCATATACCGCGATTAACGGACCGAATGCCGCTCCCATCATGGACCAGGCGAGGATGACCAGCGTAAAGACGCTTTGATCCCCGGTCAGCGCGATTGCCAGCGCCACCAAGGTCATCAGGAGTGTGCCGCCCTTGACGATGAACAGGGGCAAGCGGTCTTCCGGGGCGAAATCGTCGGTGAGGTTCGCCGCGCAACTCAGGATCAGGGAGTCCGCCGTAGAGAGGGTGGCGGCAAACATTCCCGCGATGACGACCCCCACCAAGATCCCCGGCAGCAAGTCAAGTGCCACCGTCGGCAACGCCAGTTCGGCGTCGAATACAGTTTCGGGGGGTAGCAGGACCCGGGTCAGCAAGCCGATGGAACTAGCCAACAGTCCGAACAAAAGGCTCCAGGTGTAGTAATAGAGACGAGCTTGGTTGGTATTCTCCGGACGGTCGAGCGTCATGAAGCGTACCATGATGTGGGGTTGCCCGACGACGCAGAATCCCCCGACGATCCAGCCCAAGCCGAACAGCAACGGTCCCATTGCGCCGAACCCTAGATCCGGGGGAATCAGGTTCAGGTGCGTGGGCGAAACCGCATCCAACGCCGCCCAGGCGGCAGGAATGCCTCCAAGGGAGTCGAGCGCCACCACCAACAGGACGAACATGGCCACCAGCATCACGATCGACTGCAAGGCATCCGTCCAGATGGAAGCGCGGATTCCTCCGGCCCAGCAGTAACTCGCGACAATGCTCGCGCCGAGCAGAGCGCCGACGAATTCTTCCCAGCCGAACAGGACATGCAGCGCCTTGCTGCCGGCCACGAGCTGTGCTGCCGCGTATGTGGACAGGAAAATCAGGGAGACGAACCCGGCCAGATGACGGTACACCCGGAAGTCGGTGCCATTCCAGTGGCTCAGGATGCCGGCGTAGGTTTCGGCATGTCCCATGGCCGTCACGGTGCGCAATCGGCGGTGGATGAAGGATGAGGCAATGAAATCGCCGAGAAGCATTCCGAGCCCCAGCCAGATGGAAGGCAGGCCGACCAGATAGGCGAAACCGATCAGCCCCGTGAACATGTAGCCGCTGTTGCTGGTCGCGCCGGCCGAAAGCCCTGCAAGCCAAGGCGGTGTTTCCTGGCTGGCCAGCAAATAGTCGCGGTGGCTGTGGCGGGAATGCAGGTGCGCGAACAGCCCGATGCCCAGAAACAGGGCCATGAAGAAGATGAAGGAAGCGACAATCATTGCGGGGACAGTGTACCGTGGGATGTTCCATGTCGCACCCCATTTGCCCTGTTCGGGAAGAGGAGATTTGGCTCATCCATACCGGCAAATACCATCTTATTTATGCTATTCGGGCATGGCGGTGCTTTATAATGCCGACCAAATTTTAATCTCCTTTTTTGTAGCGAGGCTTTGATGGAGTAATTTTTCTTCTTTTTACTGTGCCAGGGGAAAATCAAACTAAAGTTTGAAATCTGTGAGAGTGCGGGCGTGTGGTTCGTGCTCAATGCCTGGCTTTAGCCCACGGAAATAAAATGAAAAATACAAGGATATTGTTTGTCTGCGGTATTGCTATGCTTGCCGCCGCATGTGGCGGCGGAGGCGGGGGCGGTAGCGCTGGAGCGAGTAACACAGGACAAACCGACGATGGCGTCACCGGCGTCACGTCCCAAACCCAAATCGAGGAGAGCGTCGCCAGCGTCACGTCCCAAACCGAGGGGGGCACTCCGTTGAACCATTCAGCCATTTCCTGGCTTATTGACCAATCGACAGTTCGGCTAAATAAAACCCCTGGTTCTGGTGCAAATACAGCACTGAGCACGCTTCCGAGTGATTATTTCAGGGGGCGCGACACTCTGAGGGCCGAAATTTCCAAAAGCTCTCCGAACGCCAATCTCTACCTCAACCATTCCCAGATATTCGGAAAGCACGAGGGGAAAGCCGCGCAAAATCCCGGCGACGAAGACTACGAGCCGGGTACGTGGATAATGGAAATCGGCTGTCTCACCACCCCGGGTCCGGGCAGTTGCTACGTGAACAGTGACAGACATGATTCTTTTCACGTCATCGTCACTGAGGAAGGTGAACTACATCCGTATTATGGCGCAGTCTACCGCCGCTATTCAGATTGAAGAATAGAGACTTGCTTTGGGCTGGCGGTCAACTGTGTTGTCGCCCCACATGATGACGTTGCACTCGCCGTGACTTTTGAGGATGACACGGACTACCAGCCGATCATGGAGGTCAACGGCGTCGAGATGGTTCAGACTCGCGGAGTCAGGCGAGGGGCCAGAACCGTCATAGAATCCGGTGCGCTGATCGACTCGCCGGTTGATTTTGTCGGATACGGCGCATGGATGGACTACAGCGGGTTTTTCGCCGAAGGCTACTTGTATGACGACACGGGAAATGGAAGGAAGCAGGAAGCTGCGGCTTGGACTCTTGGAATCAGAGCGACGGGAAGCCTTCCTTTGCCTGCAACTGGGGCCTTCTTGAGTTGGGAAGGAGCCATGGTGGGCATGGTCGTAGATCAGACTCAACGGCAGGTAGGCGATCCATACAGCGTGCGGGATTTTGATCCCGTGCAGGGCGACGCGGAAGTGACCATAGACGATGCCGGTGAATTGAGAGTAGCGATCACGGACATTTTCTACTTGAATCAGTCTGGATCAATACCGAACCTCTTGTGGGCCCCCGAAGACATATACGGGGGTGTCCACCATGATGAGAGTGACGGGACAATACTCGGTTTCCACTCCCGCATGAGAGGGGCCTTTTACGGGCCGAATCACGAGGAAGTGGCTGGAACCTTTGAAAAGCGGATAGCTAACAATGATTGGCTGTTCGGGGCCTTTGGAGCCAAACGTGTCAAGTAGCAGGAACCTTGAGTATGGATGGGTTTATTGCTCGTTCTCGCCAGGTCTGTGAAGCAGCCAGCCCATGACCAAGGTGGCCACGATGGCTCCAACCAGTTGCATGAGGATGAACCACGGGGCATCCTCCGGTCGTATCCCGGAGAAGGTGTCTGTGAAAGAGCGGGCAACCGTCACGGCCGGGTTCGCAAATGAGGTCGATGAAGTGAACCAGTAGCCAGCCGAGATGAACAATCCGACCGCGTATGGCACTGCGGCCGCGCAGTAGCGCAAGCATCCGAGTATGGTGGCCAAAAGGCCGAAAGTCGCCATGAATTCGCCGACCCAGACGCCGGTGCCCGTACGCGCATTGAGCGACGCCGTGAACGCCGGTTCACCGAACATGACATGCGCGAGCCAGACTCCGCACAACCCTCCGGCAATCTGCACGGATACGTAAGCGAAAGACGCACTCGGGGTGATTTCCCGGCGGATCAGGAACCCGAGAGTGACCGCGGGATTGAAGTGGCCTCCCGAGACCGGGCCGTAAATCAGAATCAGCACGGCGAGGATGGCGCCAGTCGCAAGCGTGTTGCCGAGAAGCGCGATGGCGTCGTTGCCACCGGCCAAGGCCTCGCCCATGATGCCGGATCCGACCACGGTGGACAGCAAGAAAAGTGTGCCGAGAAATTCAGCGGTCAGGCGCCGAGGGAGAGTCGCTTGCATGAAAGGAGTTCGTTTGACCGCAACCGCGGCATCAACATTCTAGTTTGCGGACTGGCTGTTACTGGTTTATGACAGGAGCGGAGTGCCTATCACTTCCCGATGCAGAACCGGCCGAAGATTTCCCCGAGCAGGTCGTCGGCGGTGAATTCTCCGGTCAGCGCCCCCAGGGCTTCCTGGGCAAGCCGAAGCTCCTCCGCAATCAGTTCGCCGCCTTGGGCTTGGGCCGCACGCTTCAACGCCTCACCGGTTTCGAGCAGGGCGTCGATCTGCCGCTGGTGCGCCATGAATTCATCTTCTTCCAGTGCGCTTTCGAGTTCCAGCAGTCGGATGATTTGCTCCTTGAGTGCTTCGACTCCGTGACCGAGCTTTGCCGACAAGTGAATGGCGTCTTCGGGTCCGGATGCCGGGACGCCGTCGGCTAGCAGGTCGCACTTGTTGGCCAGCACCAAGGCCGGACACTCCGGCAGGCGATTTTTGACTTCCTCGTCCGCTTCGCTCCAGCCGGCATGCGCATCGAACACCTGCAGGATCAAATCGGCTTCTTCGGCGGCACGCCAACTGCGTCGGATGCCCTCGACCTCCGCCTCGGCTTCCGCCGGGCGGATGCCGGCCGTGTCGGCCAGAATCAGCGGAATGCCGTCGATCTGAAACGATGCGGTCAATACATCCCGGGTGGTGCCCGGCTGCGCGGTTACGATTGCCGTGTCGGCTCCCGTGAAGTGATTAAGCAGGCTGGACTTGCCCACATTGGGCGGACCGAGCAGCGCCAGGCGGATACCCACGCCCACGGTTCTTCCCTGCCGAGCCCGGTTGATCAATTGCTCTACTTGCCCCGAAAGACCTGATAACCGGCTTCCGAAATCAGATTCCGCCAGCCAGTCCACATCTTCATCCGGGAAATCCAAGGCTCCTTCAATATAGACCCTGATATCGACTATTTCTTGCAAGATAGACGCTATTTCGCGTGAAATATCACCTTTTAGCACCCTAGCGGCGCATCGGGCCGCCCGTCCCGTGGTGGCCGCAATCAGGTCGGCGACCGCTTGGGCCTGGGCCAAGTCCATTTTGCCAGCCTCGAATGCCCGGCGGCTGAATTCTCCGGGTTCGGCCGGGCGGGCACCGAGCGAGCGCAACCGGAAAAGCAGGGCCTCGATCACCGCGGGTGCGCCGTGGCAGGAAATCTCCAGTACATCTTCGCCGGTGGCCGAGGCGGGAGCGGGATAGAACGTCAGCACGCCCTGGTCCAGCGTACGGCCTTCGGCATCGTGCAGGGTCCGGAGGCAGGCGGTGCGGGACGGGAGGAGTGCCTCGCCGCTGAGTCGGCGGGCCAGATCTGGAACCCGGGGGCCGCTCGCGCGTATGAGGGCGAGTGCGCCGCGCCCGGGCGGGGTAGACAAAGCGACGATCGTGTCGCCGGAATTCATGCCGGTGGCGGCACTACGCGTCCATGCGCCGGATGATGAACCACTGCTGAGTGATCGAGAGCAGGTTGTTGACCAGCCAGTACAGGACCAGTCCGGCCGGGAAGAACAGGAAGAATACCGTGAACACGATCGGCAGCGCCATCATCAGCTTGGCCTGGAACGGGTCCGGCGGAGTCGGATTGAGCTTGGTCTGCACGACCATGCTGGCGCCCATGAGAAGCGGGAGGACATAATACGGATCACGCACCGACAGATCGAGGATCCAGGCCACGAACGGCGCCTGCCGCAACTCCACGCTCTCCAGCAGCACCCAGTACAAGGCGATGAAGACCGGAACCTGCACAAGGATCGGCCAGCACCCCCCTAGGGGGTTTACCTTTTCCTCCCGGTACATCTTCATCATTGCCTCGTTCATTTTCACCCGGTCGCTGCCGTAACGCTCACGCAACTGCTGTACCCGCGGTGCGAACTTGCGCATCTTCGCCATCGACCGATAACTGGTTTCGGATAGCTTGTAGAACACGAGTTTGATCAGGACCGTCAGGAGCACGATCGACCAACCCCAGTTTCCGGTCAGCCAATAGATGTGATCCAGAACCCAGAACAAAGGCTTCGACAGGATCGTCAGGATGCCGTAGTCCACGGTCAATTCCAGCCCGTCGGCGATCTTCTCCAGTTTGTTCTGATCTTTCGGCCCGACGTAAAGTTGCGAGGCGAACTGTGCGCTTGCTCCGGGGGCAACGCGCTGGGCGGGCGAGTGCATGCCGATGATGTACTCCGGATAGCGCCCCCCGCGCACGACCCGGGTGTAGTAGCGCTCGACATCCCCTCGCTGGGGCACCCAGGCCGACACGAAATAGTGCTGCAGCATGGCCACCCAACCGTCCGTCAGGTTCTCGCTGAACGGTTCTTCGTCCATGTCTTCGAACGACAGCTTGTGATAGGTCTCGGAGTCGTGATAGGCCGCCCCGATGAAGGAGATCGCCTCCGTGTTGCCGAACAGGAGCGAAGTCCGGTCAGGGGCACGGCCGGCGCTGCGGCGCAACTGACGGTATTGCCGCCCGACCCATTCTTCCGCCCCTTGGTTGCGTACTTCGTGCGTGACGTCGACCAGATAACGGCCGGGCGTGAAACGGAAATGCTTGAGAACCTGGATGCCATCCGGCCCGTCCCAGCGCAAGGTCACGGTTTTGGGTTCGGTCGACTCGGAAAAATCGTACTGCGACCGTCCGGCCTGGTAGGGGGCGTGATGGCTGGGCGCCCGATGACTGAGATCCAGCCCGCCGCTCGTGTCGTGCGTCAGTCCGCTCTGCACCACGTATTTCTCGTTCGAGATATACAGGAGCCGCGTCGGAACGTCCGGGGTTTCCAGGGAGACCGGGTAACGGGGGAGGTCTGCCTGCACCACGTTCCCGCCGACGGTGTCGATCTGGAAATCCAGCACGTCCGTGCGTACCCGGATCCAGTTGCTGCGTTCGGGCAATGTTTCGTCCGGTAGATCGGTCGCAGCAGATTCGGCGGAACGGGCCTCGGGCATATCTTCCGCCCGCGGCGCCGGCGTGTCCGACATTTCGCCCGCCGGGGCCGACGATCGTTCCAGGGTTTGCTCCGACACAGAGGGCGGCGCCTTCTCCAGCTCCCAGGTCTGCCAGACCAAGAACAGCATGATGGCCAGGGCGCCATACAGGAACAGTCGAGAATCACCCATGGGTGTGCCTCCGTTCGGGCACCGGGTCCGGTCCGCCTGGATGCCAGGGGTGGCAGCGCATCACGCGTCTCGCCGCGAGCATGCTGCCGCGCCAGGTTCCATGCTCGCGCAAGGCATCAATGGCGTACTGCGAACAAGTCGGCGTGAATCGGCAGTGCTGCCCGAGAAACGGGCTGAGAAGATATTGGTAGGCGCGGAGCAGGCCGATCAGGAGGAGGTTCATGGCGCGATCTTGCCCCAAAGGTCGACCAGTTCAAGACGGACCGCCCGCCGGTCGAGCGGAGGACGGACGCCGCGGCAGCAACTCACGATCAGGTCCATGCCGGACAGGGGATGAAGGCGAAAGTGTTCCCGGACCAGGCGCTTGAACGTGTTGCGCGCCGCGCTGCGGCGCAATGCGCGCTTCGAGACGGCGAGGCCCAGGCGTGCCACCGACTGTTCGTTCGGCGCCCACACGCATGCCACGATGCGGCCGCGTGCGCGCTTTGCCTTCCGATGCCGGTAGACATTCTGAAACTGGTGTGAATGAGCCAGCCTGCGGCTGCGCGGGAAAGTGAATCGCCCGGGGGCTTCTTCCGGCTCAGGGGATGAGTCGCGCACGACCGCGGCGGCGCCGGGCATTAAGAATGGCGCGCCCGGCACGAGTCCGCATGCGTGCACGGAATCCGTGCGTCCGATTGCGGCGCAGATTGTTGGGCTGAAAAGTTCGTTTCATGGTCGGAACGGAAACCGGGTGCGCATCATAAGAGAACTGCCGCCAATGTCAAATGCGACCTTACTTTCGGGGTGCACGACAAATTTGTGGGGTTTTTCGGGATTGACAGGAGGACGGGGGCTATCGCATAATATCTGGTAATGTTTTCATATACCAGTAGAGGCCGTGATGAACTTGGAA
>MKWU01001340.1_pt1 | contig 43301 bp, 27 predicted proteins | sample 809101 | NCBI WGS metagenome assembly MKWU01 (sample SAMN05860141, study PRJNA318959) | sponge metagenome | host: Aplysina aerophoba | place: Slovenia: Piran, Adriatic Sea, Gulf of Piran | collected 2013-05-07 | reverse complement strand
CGCACACGTCGGATGCCAGCAGCGCGACGTTTTTCTGCACACGCGCGATCCCGCACCCGGCGCTTGCGTCGGCAAACCTCGCACGTGCGGCCCCCCTCGACGGGCCGGCGGCGCCCGCATCGCGTGCAAAAACCGGCCGCAAGGCGCCTTTGAACGCGTCGGCGGCGTCGCTCACAATCGCGCCGGCGTTGGTCCGAATCGTTGCCGGGCATATCGAATCCCCCGTCAGTGGCGGTGAAAATCAGGACGAGAAAACGCCCGGTCAGCATCGGCCGCAGGACCGATATGTCAGCGCCGCTGTCTGCGCTCGGTGAACCCGCATGCGGCGTATCCGTACAGATGGACACCGGAGCGAGTCCCCAGCGCAGTACAGATGATTATCTCGTTGTAGGCCGGGCGCATCTCCCGCACTGCCTCGTAAGAGGCGACCTCAGGCTTCGGTCGGGGCCGGCATTTCGCGGGTCCCCGCGCCTCGCCGGGCCAGCGGCGAATCTCTCCGTTGGTCATGCACTTGTACCGCTCGACCGCGTAGCACCGGCCCTCGTCCACCAGGCCGCGGCCGAAAAAATGGATCAAGTACGTTGCCGTGGGCGCGATCCCGGTCGCGGTGGATGTCATCGAAAGGCCCTCCTTCGTGTCCGTGGTCGGTATGGCGGCCGAGACCCTCCCCGGCCCCCGGCCCGCCGTCCCGGGCGCTGCGCGCCGCGGCCTTTCGGCGGTGTTCACCGCGATGGAGTGAGCCGGCAAGAGGCCGACGCGCCTTGGACGGATTTCAGCCGACGGGGAAGCGGCGGTATGCTACGCGAGGCATTTCAGCCTGCGGGCGATACGAGGAGGAAACCGTGGCGATCGACGAGACGAAACTGACCAAGGGGCACCGGCGCAAACTCAACGCGCTGAGAAGATCTGTCGGCGACAAACTGGGCGAGGAGGTGTTCTCGAAGTGGAAGGCGCTCCAAGACAAGAAGCCCGCCGCCCGCAGGGCCGATCCGGTGGCGGAGAAGATTCAGGCGGCGCTGGCGGAGTACGTGAACGACCGCAACTTCAGGTTGGGCAATTACGGCTACACGGTCAGACGCGCCCGCGGCAAGGGCGCGAGCGGTTTTGTGGCAACAAGAAACTCGAAACCGTGAGCGAGATTCTCTGGAGCGATTTGGAGAATCTGAGGCGCGACGACGCGGGCGACGGTGATGAAGGCACACAGCGGCTGGCGGAGATGCTCGAAGCCGTCGCCGACGATGCAGTTTTGGCCATTGAGCCGTGACCGCGATGTCGGACAGGTGGAATCTACAGGAACTCGTGAATCGGCCGATTTACGCACTTGATTTTCAGGTCATGATCGGAGATATCGTTGATTTTCTTGACTTCTCTGAAGGAAACATCGAATCGCAATTCGAGCTTAAATTGCAGGCAATCCCCGCAAAGGTCGCGCCAGAAGACCGGTCGACGGGACTTGTAGAGCATCTGGAAGACAAAGCCAAATTCAGGTTCCGGGTGGCTTTGCCGCTTCGACTTCGGTATGCGGTCGTTATCGCGTTGGTCACTTCAATTGAATGGTCGGTTCGGCTCCTGGTCACGCAACTTGATGTAAACGTCCCGAGCGAGCACAGTATCGAAAGCAGAACAATCCGCGAAATCAGGATACTACAAGCCCTTGCGGGCACGGTGGGCGAGGAACAAATTCTCATTGCCAAGGATCTGATTCAGATCAGGAATTGCATCGCTCACAGCGCAGGATTGATCAGGTATGACAAACGACCCGAGGACACGCGATCATCTGTTGACAGGCTCGACGGATTCTCGCTCGAGAAAATGCACTTTTTGGGTGAGCATGTGTACATCGAGAAAGGAGCATTGAATCCATATGCGGAGAAACTGAAACAGCTTGTGGTCGACTTGCATGCCCAAGTATCAGCATAACCCGGGTATGGGTTATCGCCTTTGGGCACCCAGTCCGCATCGGTCATTGTATACGCCACCGCCGATAGCCACGCCATGCACACGATAGTGTCTACCAAAGGAAAGCTCCACTGGCTCACGGATGTCAATGGGAACCCTGTAAGTGGCGAATGGCCGGCGTGGGATGTGGCCGTGGATCTCAAGTATGAATTACGGGCGTCCCCTCACCAGCCCCTGGTTGTGGACATCCATGGCAGCGAGATTTTCTGCTCACCTCAATGCACCTACAAACTCATCCTCGACAATGGCGTCGTTCTCACCGGTCGGGCGAGCGGCGGAGTGTTCGATTCCGGCGAACCGCCGAAGGTGAGAAAGGTACGGATGTTCAATGTGGACGAGAGGCTTATCCAGCTATATCCATCTCATGCAGCCAGCGCGCCTCAGGCATTTGACTCGGCAGTGTTCAGCGTCGTCTCAAGTCATCCAATAAAAGATATCGGGAATGGGTTCGTCAGCCCGTCGAGACCGTTCACCTATGCTAGGACGCCCGACCAACTAAAGGTATGGAGCGCCGAGGCTCTACGGCTCCGTCAAGCGGATTTCGACGTTACGGTCGTAGGCACGTCCGACTACTGGCGCCGACTGATCAACACGCGCTCGCTTGACCACCAGTCGATTGTCGGGGTTCGGCGAGTTGATGGCGGCGTAGTGTCGTGGGAGGATATGAATTGCCTCACCGAACTCCTTTCGAGCTTCCTAGGCTGGCTGAACCACTGCGCCGCGCCTGTGTTCCACATAAAGGGTTACCGCAAGGGCAGACTCATCTATCGGGCTTACGATATCCACCCGCATGCCACCGTGAAACGGGACGCTTTCTCATGGTTTCCCTCGCGCGGTGTGAACGCGTCCAATGGCCAAAGGATTCGGCGGGAATTCTATGCGGACCTACTGCAGGATCTGCTCAACGGCTTCGCAAGGGTTTGGGACGACAACCGGGCGAACAACGGGACATTCCATATAGCCCTGCAACTATTGCGTGGTGGCGACAGGGGCGGGCCCCGGTCGCGGCCATCCGTAGCGTACCTGCGCGACGCATTCACGGCGTGCGCGATCCTGGAGCGTATGCTCACCGGCAGGAGCAGCCAAAGCGGTAGGCCAGCCCAGATCGCCCGGTGCCTCAAGCAGGTCCGTGTAGTAGACAAGCTTCCCGGTCTCGACAAGAAAAACCTCGATTTCGCAGTCCACATGCATCCGGAGCTCTGGTGGGCGTGGAGGAAAAAACGGGTTGTAGAGGAAGAAAAGGTGCGAGCTACGATGAGCCGACCCCTCGCGAACATCGAGAATTGGTTGCTGCATATGGACGAACCGTCGAACGCAAAGCGGCTGCTCAGCCTCGGTACGCCGGTTCAGCAATACATGGTCGATGTTTCCATCTGGCTTGCCGACCTCATGCTGATGAAGGTAGTCGGCTACAACGGGTGGTATTTCAACAGGCTTTCGATGGAGGCTGAACGAGTTCCGTGGGCAACGTAGCGTGATCCGGTAGAAAAACCGGATGCCGTGGCGTGCGCAGTCGCAGCTCTTCCAGGGCAACCCCCGTTGTTCGTGCAGGTGGATGAGGTAGTCCTGGACCTCTTGGGCCGAGACCCTGTCGGGACTGCGCCGGTAATGACGCGCCAGTCCGGTGACGGAGCTGAGATAGGACTTCTTGGTGTTCTCGGCGAGTCCGCGAACGGTCATGTCGTTGAGCATGCGTTGACGAAGCGGTGTCATGAGGAGTCTCCTTTGGTGTTGGAATGGATACGACGACACCGGCGGGTGCGCCCACCGGTGAGTGGGTCGGCCATTCTTGCAGCCAGAGAGTGGATCGGAGTCCAACGTGGCTCCGCTGATCCTCAGGCAGATGAAACTCCTCAGTACTTCAGGGGCAGGACAATCGCGATGCGCGTTCGGCGGGCATAGCGTCCCGCCGCGGAACGCGGCTCAGTTCTAGCGCAATTAGTACGCCTGCCAGATTTATCCAGTTCATAGCTCGTATCAGCCCAAATTGGGACCTACCGACGCGGTGTGCGATTTCTGGAGGCAACTATAGAAACCAGCTCGACGTTGCTGATGATCGTGCACTGTATTCAAGAGGCTGAAACCTCGGGGATAATCGGTGTCGTTCACGCTCCAACATGTAGACTGGACTGGGAGCATTAGAAGCATGTTTAACGCAGGTCTGTATGGCAACATTATTTAGCCAATTCGGTACTTAATATCGTATCGAATGATGTAATCTAGCTCCTTTTCTGAAAGCCCGTATATTCTTGCCAAACTCTCGTCGATAAGGTCCATATATGGCTTAGACAACGCTCCGGATATTTCGTCATATTCGATAACATGTCCCTGGCTTGTTGAAATTGACTTTCTCCTAGAGTTGGTTGCAAGGCTGTCCATTAGATTCGTGCAGAGTTTCTCCCAGTGATGTCCATGTTGATTCCAATAAGGTGGGATAGGGAACCTTCGAACTAGTCCATCATTAATGTGCTCACAGTCGGAATAGGCAGAATAATACCAATAGAATAGAGATGAGTTTAGGAGGCACGTTGAGAAAGCTGCTGCCTCCTTTGAGATCATGGGAATCCTTCTCCAGTGGGAGGGAAAGGCTCGCGTTCCATTCTTCCTGTAGTAGGGTTGTCTGTTTGCTGCTTTAGCCCAATATCGGCACGCTTCTTGATACCAAAGTGTATCTCTACCATTCTTGGTGGATAGACTTTCAAGTAGTGTGCTGGACGAACTAATTTTCTCGAAAATGCGTGTGTCGATCGCGTTGCCAAACTTGGCAATGCGATGGCCGTGTAGCAGGAATGAGTGCGGACAATACGATATTTGGTTAACAAAAAACGGTTTTTCGTCTGCATAGAATCTGCGAATGTTGCTGGTGAATAGCTGGCATTTCACGGTTGGTGTGGATAGCAATATGGCTACCGGCATTTCAACCCCCTCGAAAATGGATTGGGGCCTCCGAGGGAAAGCCGACGCATGGAGTAGGCCACGGTCCAATAATATTCTCTGAAGCGAAGGAAGCTTCTGTGCCGAGAGAGCGGTAAGCTGGGTAATAAGACCAATAGGTGAAGTCGGTTTCGCGAGCGAGATACATCGTTCGAATACGAGTCCGTAAAGGTTCTTTGTATCAATCGTTTCATAATCCAATGGCTCGAGCTTATATTGAACGTACTGGCTGGGATATGTGACGTAAGGAGGATTACCAACAATAACGTCGAACCCGCCGTCGTGCATGAGACCGTAAAACTCGACGAACCAGTGGAATGGTTGATGGCTATCTCGCCATCGTCTGTACGCCGCCTTGTTTTCGATCTTGACTCCGTATTGGCGTGCAAGGTAACCGTCTAGTTCTGCACGCAGAGTATCAAGTCGGTCCCTGAGATCGGCCTTGGAAAAAGCGAATGCTTGTGCATCTAGCGTGTGGTCCGTCTGCATTTCGCGGAAGGTGCGAAACGCCTTGTCGGCCTCTACGGCGCGTTGCTCGATTTGAGGAAGGGAAAGGTGCTTGAGAAGATCAGCCGTTAGCGCTTGCTTTACTTCATTATGGGAGGCAAAACCGACGAGCGTGTTGCCAGCACGAATGTTGAAATCGATGTCCGGTAGGGGTTCAATCTGCTCGTAGTTTTCCAATTGCGCTACAAGCTTTAGGAATAGACGAAGTTTACAGATCTCTACTGCTTCCTCCATGATGTCGACGCCGTAGAGGTTGCGTACGATAATGGACTTGAGGATGAAGTAACGATCGCTGGCGTGGCCCACGTCACGCGCAAGCACGTCGCGGAAATCGCCCAGAGTTTCCGGGTGACGCTTGCGTTTAATTCGATTCAAGTCGTCGAGAAACCCCTGCATGGCTTCCAGACAGGTGACATATAGAGGTTCCAAGATATTTAGAGCGGCGAACAAGAATGCGCCCGACCCGCAGGTCGGGTCGAGAATAGAGACCGTGTTGATGGCTTTCCAGAATGCGCGTACGAGCTCTGGGCCTTCGCTGCTTGCGATTACGTCTTGGGCAAACTTCTGGATGTCCAAGTTGTAGGTCAAGAAGTCGTTTATTGATGTAATCTTACCTAATGCAAGCTTGTCTCGGACCTCCTCGTAGCGCTGGCGCCGGGCGATGTGCTCGCGCCATGTTTCAGTGGGGAGAGAGTACGCATCTGACGCTGGCTTTTCCCATTGCGTGCGTTGCGAAACATCGTCCAATCCGGCAGCAATGTCTGATGGCAATTCGAGGGTTTCGGCAAGGTCTTGGTTATCGCGAATGTCGTGGGTGATACCATGGCGCATCGAATCATTGAAATAACGGTCTGGATCATCGGTGAGCAGGCGCCAGACCCCGCCACCGGGCGTGAAGGCAATTGGACACTCACTCTTGGCTTCCTTGAACAAGAAAGGAATGATGGTGTTTCGCCCGATGTATCCTGTGATGTCTTCCTTAGTGTAGTAGGCCCCCATCTGCTTTTGGTTGATGTACTTCTCAAAAATGTACCCAAGAACATCGGGGTTGATTTCTTTGTCGTTGTGGAGGGGCCTGTCGTCTAGGTGCCACTGGTACGCGTCGAAGAAATTGAATATCCGCCTGAACGCTTCGTCCGGGATCTGGATTCCTGGTTTTTCTCGTTCCAGATCGTGCACGTCAAAAAGACCGCCATTCAAATAGGGAACCGTGCCGAGCAGCTTCGTCAATTCGAGGTCGCGTTCGGCGGCTGGCTGACCTAACCCTTCGTGAAACAGACGCAACAAGAACAGCCGATAGAAGGACTGGAACCGGTCCTTGCCATGCTCCATCTGCATACGCGCCAGGCGGTTTCTCAAGTAGTGAAGGTCGCCGTCCAAAAAACCTCGCTTCTGGATGAAATAGATGAACATCATGCGGTTGAGCATGATTGAGGCGTACCACTCACGGTCAGTAAGTGCATCGATGCCCTCGATGAAACCGAGGAAAATTTTGTGCTCTCTTCGAAAGCGGTCGTAGAACTTCTTGGTAACCTTCTCTACGTCGAAAGCCGCCCGGACGCGGCCAGACACATCGACGATGGTAAGGTCTTCTTCTTCATCAAGTGTAAAGACGAGGTGTTGCAGTTTCTGGATAAGCGCCTCACCACGCTGGTTCCGATGATAGATGTGCAGACGCGGGCGATCTGGTCGGCCGGGTTCACGTTTCACCCATTGCCAGTATTGGGTAGCCTTGTTGGGTGTTGTGTAAACGATTACGTGTTCACGGACGGTCTTCGCGACGGCTTTCTCGATCTTCTGCCGGGTTGGATGATCCGGCAACGCTGAGTCTGAATCCGCGACATATAGATAAGCGACCATGCCGCGTTTGTGTGCAAGGGCCTTGAGGGCAAATGAGCGGTGAGTGATTGTGACCCTTATATCGCCACCGCCGTAGTCCCAGCCAAGGTCCTGAATGAAGAGTGGCTGGAGATCACAGTTTGCTAGATGCCTACCGACCTTGGCCCTATCGAGGGTGGACCGCATTCTCAAACTCCCTTCCGTCCAGTCAGCCCCAGTGAACAAATAATTTGTGGCTCCTGATGTTGGTCTTCCTCATGAATGAGGCAGAGCCGGCCTTCGTCCCTAAGCGCGATGACCAATTCGGCGAGGGCGTCGTCGGATATGCCGCTTCGCAGTTGGCGGTTCAGGGTGTCTACGGCGGCCTGGCGTAACGGATGGCGGTAGATGTCATTGATCGCCCTTCGCAGTGGCTCGGTGTCAAACAATGTATCCTTAACGCTGTCTGCATAGTACTTGAGTCGCTCGTACGCGCGGAAGCGGGCGCCCGAGGGACGACCGAGCTGACCACCGACCGTTTTCTCCTGCATGGCTATGTGTTCGGCCGCCATTCGCACTAGTTCGTGATGCGTTCCATGGCGTTGCAGGGCGGGCTCGGCAGGTGGACATTGAGCGGCCCGAAGAATCTCGAATTGGCTTTCCGTGACGCTTTTTCCGTTTCGGTCTATCCAGGCAAGGGCATCATGCCCTTGTGTTGTACGCAAGTAGACAAGAACACCTTCCGGCCAATCCGGTCTTGGCTCGTAGAGTTTGGATGAATAGACAACGGACGGCATATCCTCAATTTTCTTTTTTAGCGTAGGGTCTACTGTCGTCGCATTCTTCCAGATTTGATATGCATAGGAGGAAAGATCGACGTCCGACTCGTCGTCACCGTCGAGAATGCCCGCCTGTTCGTTGTAAAGGTCAAGAATTGTGTGCTCATCCTCGTCCTCGAAAAATGCTTCATCGGTTCCGACAACTTCTGCATTTTCGTGAAGTCGGGTTCGGACGCGTGCGCGAAGCCGGATAAGGCGCTCGATCGCGTCGGCGGGGAGGAACGAATAGCACAGTATTTGATGCGCCTGCTGGCCAATTCGGTCAACTCGCCCTGCTCTTTGGATTAAGCGAATGATCGCCCATGGGAGGTCGTAATTCACGACGATGGCCGAATCTTGTAGGTTTTGACCCTCGCTCAGAACATCGGTAGCTATCAGAACGCGAAGTTCTTCGTCAGGCGAGATATGCTCTTCTTTTTCGTTGCTTTTGGGACTGAATCGCCACGCCAATTTGGTTGGATCTGGAGAGCCCCCTGTAACAGCAGCAACTCGGCGAATTCCACGGGCTGATAGTTGATCCTCTAGGTAGCGCACAGTGTCGGCAAACTGCGTAAATATGAGCACCTTTCGGCCGGCATGACGGTGTTCGAGTAGGTGATGCAACGCGCTCAGCTTGGCATCGGTTGAAGCATCCCAATGGCCGAATCGATTCAGCATTTGGCACAAAACGTTGGCGTCTGCTTGGAGGTCATCAGCGAGGCCGCTGATGAAGTGATGTGAGTTGAGCCAACGGAACCGCCTCTCGTATTTGTTGGCATAGAGTTCATAAATCTGGGCCGCTCGGTTTCGAAAATCCTCTTCGGTCCTAAGTGGTGCAAATTGAGGGGCTTCTTTCTCCTCCTCCTCGTCGCCATCGTCGAAAATGTCGCCGACGGCGGTGTCCGCGTCTTCGTCGAAGGATTGAGTGTCCAGCATTCCCGCGTCTACTGTTCCGATAGGTAGAGGCCTTTTGCTCTCGATGGCGTGGAGGAAAATAAAGTTTCGCAGTACATGCCGTTCCACCGACAGTAGGAAGGCATGACCACTGCTTTCGAGGCGCTTAAACAGATTGGTTCGACAGAATCCCATGAGACGCTTACCGGCGCGAGACAGGTCGTCAAGGATTTTGGCTTCGGTCTCGGAGGGGGGCGGACGTGGAGATGACGCCAAATAGTTGCCAAGACCGTAACGCGGAAGTTCCAGTCCAGTGATGTCATCGACTACGTCGTTCGCAAATAGACGAGAATACTGGTCGTCAATATCGAAGCGAACGGTCCTAGGAACGCGAGTAGGGAAATAGGATCTGCTCCCGTCGTGAAATGTAAGATATTTGCGATCTTTCTCGGGGTCTGCAATAGCGTAATTTTCTTGGATGAAGCTGCGAGTCCTTCGCACCAGGTACAGGCGCATGAGTTCCCGCCAGTCGTCGGCATGCTCGGATTGCTCGAAGGCCGCAAGGGAACGGACCGGTGCTTGATGCCGTCGAATGAACTCCGTTTCTCCGATGTCGCGCAAGAGGCGCTCTGGACGAATTCCCAAGTCTTCATCCTCGGGGACGAATAAACGAAGCTGGCTTGAGAGGTCGAGATAGGTCTTATTGTAAGGGGTTGCTGAAAGCAGAATACACTTACTGTCGTTCTCTCTTATGTACTCTTGTATAGCGCGGTAACGCTTCCCTTCCCGGTTCCTCAAGTTTTGGCTTTCGTCGATGACTACGAGCCGATACCGTCGCATATCAGGAAGTTCCTTTATTGCGCGACTGATCGACAAAACTCGCGCGCGCATGCGGTATCGCTCTCGATATCCTTCCCACATGGCGACGAGATTTTTAGGGCAAATGATCAGTGTTTCCAGGCCGTGGTCGTCCTCGAATACACGTGCCAATGCAGTGGCCATGAGCGTTTTACCGAGCCCGACAACATCGCCGATCATGACGCCACCCCGCTTATTCAGGTGGTGAGCGGCGATCTTTACAGCAGCCGTCTGAAAGTCGAGAAGCTTGTTGTTGAAATCTCTGGGGATGCGGAATTCGGAAAGTCCGGCCCTCGCTTCTTGCGACAGGTGAAAGGCTATTTTGATGTAGATGTGGAACGGCGGTATCGAATCTTCTCTGGCCCAACTCTCATTGATGATTTTGCTAAGTTCATCTGATATGTCGATACACCAACGGTCATTCCAGCGATCCTCGAACCATTGCGCAAGTTTGTGGCAAGCGTCATGATCCAACACATCGACGTTCAATTCACCCTGATGAGAAAGGCCGGACTGTGTAAGGTTGCTGCTTCCCAGATATCCGATGGTAGGATTTATGGGATCGGGCCTGAACAAGAGATAGAGTTTGGCGTGGAGCGGATGCCTGAGGAAGAGTCTGACGATAACTTTTCTTGCTTTGATCTGCCTCGCCAATTTGCGGAGGCCAGCCTCATCATGATTCGTCGGAGCGCCAATCGTAAGTTGCTGTCGAAATTCTTCCGCCAGCGCGAGCTTGATTCTCAACGCTGTCTGATTATCCAGTTGTCCACCGCTTGCCGAGAGGCTCTTGGCGATACGAAGTTCTTCCTGTGGAAGACGCTGCATACCGACCAACAGACGGCAGCAGTGGCCGTCTCCTCCCTGCCATTTTTCGACGTATTCGTCGATTGAGCGCCAGCCTCGCAAGTTGAAGTAACCAACGCAAAAGTCGGCATGCTCCGAAAGTTCCATGGTTTCCGCCAGCGCTGGACGGAGGTGCTGATCGATATTGTCAAATATGCGCGGCATCAGGCCGGTCCAGATGGTACAAGCATCAAACGCGTCATACCGTCGCCTCATTTGGTCTAAATCGTTTTCGAGGGCGGACTGACCGATCAGCGCGCTCGAACCGCTTACCGGCCTGGGAGCGACTGTATATCGCATACGCTGGGGAGCTGGTCGCACAGAATCGGGGCCGCATCACAAAGGTAATGTCTGTTAGGATTGCTATTGTTGGTCGATACGCTTGTCCAGCGTAGCCAGTAGTCTGGGTCCGACGTTGAGCGCCCATTCGGCGGATTGCCGGTCGGCGCTTGCGCCGTGTGCGGCAGAATTCAGAAGGCCCACCATGTCCGACAAGACACTCCGTTGTTCGAACGTGAGAATTCCTCGGTCGCCCAGTAAGCGAAGTAGACGATTGATGCCCATTTTACGGCTGCCTTTTCCGGCGCTGTCAGCCAAATGACCCAACCGTCTCTCGATTTCAATTCGTAGTCCGGCGAGCGCCAAGTTTGGATCTTCGTCAGCGACGATTTGAAACGAGTATTGGTGAATCGGGGCGGGGTCAGGAGCTTCGTCAAGCAACCCGGCTTTTTCAGCACGTTGCTCGGCAGCTTGCAACTCCTGGAATTCCAGCTTCAAACCGCCCGGAAGCTCGACGCTCTTGAACAGTGGCAATAGCCACGGAATGGCAGCCGCGGCGAAAAGTACTAGCGTCGTCGGGTCTATTCGGAGGTTTGGAAATGCGAGGTGCATGTTATGACAACCTGTGTCCAGCGCTGAGATGTCACGGTCTAGCTGTTCTCCAAATTGAGGGCTTCTTCAATTATCCGCCGCTTCTTATGGGAAGTGAACCCACACAAACGGTCGTGGCGGTTCCGGTTGCAGTACACTCCAATTTCCATCGCTTGACAATCTTCGGACCCACCGAGTCCGGTTCCAGTTCCTTCGTGAGATTGCCGCTGAGGTCAAGAAGGCAGCCGGCGTAACTGGCACAATGCTCGCGTATGGGAAGGAGATTTCGTTATGAGTGCTATTACAGCAGGAGCCCGCCAGTTACCACTCCACCACGTCACAATCCGCGTACCATGGCATGACAGAGGCTGGGAGGGAAGTGTTTGCGCCCATCCGCTGAACAACACAAGCTGCCTCATCCTGCCCCGCATTGGCGACGGACGGCGCGATGAAGTAGAGGCGCGCTGCGCCGGTCAGCGACTCGACGAACTGAATCGCTCCGACTTGCCACCCTGTGTCGCCGAGCGAGTTTCGTTCATGGCGCCGTTTGCGCTTACGCGCACGATTACGCACCCCTACGCGGATTATTTCCCCGAGACCCATGGCCATATGGCACCCACCCGCTTCGTGCATCCGGCGTTTTCCGCTGCCTGCGTGCCTTACCAGTGGATGTTGCGCGAGTCGGTCGAGGGGAACGCGAAGGATGGCGAGATCGGGATAGCCGAAAGGTTGAAGGTTGGCTGGGTGCCGGATCGTGAGCCCGACATCCGCAATCACCAAGGGAAAGCGGTTGAGACGGACTGGGTCCAGGAACGTGACAATCAGCTTACGCTGCTCGACACCTTTTTCAGTGCGCTCCGGCCGGAGGAGTCGCTCTGTTTCTTCTACGCGAAGCGCACACCACTCTCGGAACAGTCGCGGCGCGTGATTGTCGGCGTGGGCCGCGTGCTTTCTGTAGGAGACTCGACCGAGTACGCATACAAGGGCGAAAACTCGCCGCTTCGCTGCGCGCTCTGGGAACGCAACGTCGGGCACTCCGTCCGTCCGGGCTTCGCCGACGGTTTCCTTTTTCCATACCAGGAGGCGCTGGCATTGGCCGAAAGCGAGGGGGACGACCCCGAGAAGTTTGTGGCCTTCGCTCCCGACGAGCACTTTGGCGCTTACTCCTACGGTTCGGAGTTGCTGACCCACGATGGCGCGGTGGCCTCGCTCATAGCTTGCACGGCAACTCTGCATCGTATCCGCGGTCGGATCGAGGGACCCTGGGACTTGACGCTCGCCTGGATCGACACGCAGCTCAATCGGCTCTGGACGGCACGCGGTGCGTTCCCTGGCCTAGGCTCGGCACTTTCGGCATTTGGGTACGAGTGGGGATTTCAGCACGGGAGTCTGCTTGCCTACGAAATCGAACTGTTGCGCGAGCGGGGTGGTGGCGGCGATCCGTGGGCGCTTGTCGATGCCGTGATGGACGATCCCGGTAAGCTCGGCGGACCCACAGCGAAACTCCTCACGACGGGACTGCGCAAGGGGTGGAAGCGTCTTACCGACGAGCGTCGGTCACTGATCCGGCTGCTCGGCCGTTGTGCCATCTCGGAGGATCAGGCGCTGCGTATCTACGACACCACGGCGCGGGCGCAGGCTGGCATCGAGGCGAGCGACGTGGAGTTGCTGCGTAATCCGTACCTCCTCTTCGAGCGGGACCGGCGCGCCGCCGATCCGATTGTCTTTGGCGCGGTGGACCGGGGCCTGTTTCCAGATGAGGCCGTGCGGAAGCAGTTCCCCGTAATGACGCCGAGCCTCGTCGATGATCCGGCGGACCCACGACGTGTGCGGGCATTGGTCGTGGACCTGCTCGAGGAAGCTGCAGTCGAAGGTCACACGTTGCTCCCCCGGAGCTGGATCATCCAAAGGGCGCGGGAGCGCGCGCTCCAGCCGCCGTGCCCGCTCGGAGAGAACGTGTTGGATGCATGCGAGGAAGGCTTTGCGCCGGTCCTGACCCAGATGGCGACCCGTGCCGGGGAGCTTGCATATCAGGTAGACCGGCTCATCGAGTGCCGAACGATCATCCGTCGCGAAGTGCTCGGCCGAAAAAAGGGCAAGCCGCACACGGCTGAATTGGACTGGCGTGCGCTTGTGGACAAGGGGCTCAATGCGCCAGTGCCAGAGGATGTAGACGAACGCGAGTTGGAGGAGCGTGCGCGACACGAGAAGGCGGCGGCGCTCAAGCAGCTCTTTCGCTGTCGGCTCTCGGTGCTGATCGGTCAAGCGGGAACGGGTAAGACGACGCTACTACGGATGTTGTGCTCGCTTCCCATGGTCGCGGACAAGGGACTGTTATTGCTTGCACCCACGGGCAAGGCACGCGTGAGACTGGAGGATCAGACCGGCATGCAGGGCTCAGGTCAGACTCTAGCGCAGTTTCTGATCCGGCAGCAGCGCTACGATGGAAATACTGGCGCTTATTTTCCCAACCGCAGGGCGCCTCGCTGTGGAAACTACCGGACCGTGATCGTGGACGAGTGCTCGATGCTGACCGAAGAGCAGCTCGCCGCGCTGATTGACTCGCTCAGCAACGTCGGGCGGCTCGTGCTCGTCGGTGATCCACGTCAGTTGCCGCCAATAGGAGCCGGTCGCCCGTTCGTGGACATCGTTCGAGATCTCGCACCCGACAACGCCGAAACGCTCTTTCCGAGGTGCGGACTTGGCTATGCCGAACTCACGATTCCGCGGCGCCAGAAGGGCGAGGCCCGGTCAGACGTTCTCTTGGCATCGCATTTCAGCGGACAGTCTCTCGATCCTGGCGCAGACGCTGTCTTGGACGAGGGCGAGCACGGAACGGACGGACGGCTCCGGCTTGTGCAGTGGAGTCACCCGCAGGAGCTTCAGGAGGAGGTCGTCGCGGAACTGGTCAAAGCGTTCGGACTCGCCGGGCCGGACGACGAACTAGGATTCGAGGAATCGCTCGGCGGCATGCGTTACCAAGACATTCCATGGGCCTTCTTCAGGAACCGGTTTGGCGACAATCCGGGGGCAGCCGCGCGCGTTGAAACTTGGCAGATGCTCTCGCCCATGCGCGCCGGGCTCGTGGGGGTGGACGCACTGAATCGCCTGCTCCAGGCACGGTTCCGGGCGAAGGTGCGCGCGCTTGCCGAGGCGCAAGGTCCGAACCGCAAAGTGCCACGTCCTGTCGGCCGGCAGGCTTTACTCTACGGCGACAAGGTCATCAACGTCGTCAACCAGCGCCGACGCGACGTCTGGCCAAAGCCCGCTGGGGAGGCGTATATCGCCAACGGCGACATCGGCATAGTCGTCGGGCAGTACAAGGGGAAGAAGAGCAAGTTAAGGGGCCTACCGAGGAAGCTCGAGGTCGAGTTTGCCGGGCAACTGGGACACAAGTACGGGTTCTACCCCGGCGAGTTCGGAGACGAAGGTCTCAATCCGCTTGAGTTGGCCTACTGCTTGACGGTGCACAAGACGCAAGGCAGCGAGTTTGGCGTCACCTTCGTTGTGCTAACCAACCCCTGCTGGCTGCTCTCCCGCGAGCTCTTGTACACGGCGCTGACCCGACACCAGAACCGACTGGTCATACTGCATCAGGGCCCAATTGGCGAGTATCGCCGCTATGCGGGTGACGAGCACTCGGAGGTTGCCCGGCGTATGACGAATCTCTTCGCCGATCCGCTGCCGCGGCAAGTCACCGTCAACACCCAGCAACGCTTTCTCGAGGAAGGACTCATTCATCGAACCGAGGGCGGCGACCTTGTGCGCTCAAAGTCGGAGCTGGTAATCGCCGATAAGCTCTACGCCCGCGGGATCGAGTACGCCTACGAGCAGCCTCTTGTGCTGTCCAACGGAGGCACCCGCTACCCGGACTTCACCATCGCGGATCACGCGCGGGGCGAGACGTTCTACTGGGAGCATCTCGGCATGCTCGACGACCCTGGGTACAGAGTTCGATGGGAGAGGAAACGTGCCGAGTACCTGGAGTGTGGGATCGGTCCTCACAAAGACGGCGGAGGCACGGAAGGAACGCTGATCGAAACCCGTGACAAATCGGGTGGGGGCCTGGATGCAGCAATGATCGCATCGGTGATTGATGAAGTAATTCTGGGTTGACTGATGGCCCTTTGTTTAATCTATGTGTTTCGTAAGCATGCGATTGTTCTCGCCGAAATCTGACAAAGTTGCAGGGAGTACTACTTCGGCAACGACAAAAACACCTCATCCGCAGACTTGTAAAGGAATCCCACTTGTTCTGATGCACCGACTGCCGCCAAACGGTACCCAGATCATTGGTCGCGCCTGTCGCAAATGTAAGATTGCACTGCAAGGAGACGGCGCATGAAAAAATCCCGGTCGTCGTCGAGTATTGGCACGCATGCATCCATCACCAACATCACAGGGTTTTCGACGAGGTAGCGTCAATGCGCGTCTACCATCTTATTCCAAAAAAGTGGGCACTGTCCGACCTGAGACACCGTCGCTTGAAGGTGGCCACGTTCGACGACCTAAACGATCCTTTCGAGTTGCGCGGAGCTAGACTGGATAACCGTGCTGACCGCAAGCGATTCAATTGTTGGCGCAAGCGCACGGCAGCGAGGCTTGGTCTTTTGTGTTTCAGTAGGTCTTGGAAGAATCCGGTTCTCTGGAGCCACTACGCAGACGAGCATAAGGGCATCGGGCTCGGGTTCGATGTCCCGGACAGCTACTTGGACAAAGTGCAGTATTTGCCGGAGCGTTTGCAATTCGAGCGGCTCGTGCCAGACGAAAGCCAACTGCAGCTGCTACTTCGAACCAAGTTCAAGGATTGGCAGTACGAAGCCGAGTATCGGCGCATTGTCCGAATCGATGAAACCCACGAAATCAACGGTCGCCACTACTGGCCGTTCGGTGCTGACCTCAAGCTGCGTGAAGTGGTGCTCGGGGCACGCTGCAAAGTGCAGAAGGAACATCTTGAAGAGCTCTTGGGTGACTGGTTCGGCCAAGGTAAGTTCGTCAAGGCCCGCCCAGCATTTCAGACTTTCAAGGTGGTGACGGACCAGCGGGGGGTGAGATGAGTATCCTATCGGTATTTGCTACTTGGCAATAGATTTTGCCCGCAACGGTCTGATACACGTCTACAATCGTTCGATGTTTCACGACCGGCTCAAAGAACTCGTGGAATTTGGACTCGAAGAGTAGACGGGAGCTAGCTGTCTTGGGCTCGTTTTTACGTTTTCGGACAACGCCATCTTGCCCCGCCTCATGTAACCCTCGTGGTATCGATCATGTTGTTCGTTCAGAGAACGCCACTCAGGGCTTGTTAAGGACAAGAAGCGGGCATGCAGGCACGAGCACGGCGTGCTTTTCTGCCAACGGTGGGAAATGCGGCCGGATTTGGTCCACGGGGCCGACCGGGGTGAGGCGTGAATTGAATTGCACCATACAGTGCCGCTGGGTGGCGAGCCGGGTGTTCGTGAGACGAAGCCTCAAGATCTGGAATGCTTGTGCGCGAACTGTCACAGAATCGAACGCTGGAAGATCGGGCAGGCATCGAAATAGGCGCGGTAAACCGTATCGGCGGGGCTGTTCCCCGTTGGCGAGGCATCGGGATTTTGTCCGCTTTCGGTCCAATCAGATGATGGTTCAAGCGCGGACCGGATGTCCCGGTCATTGCGGGTCTGCGCTCGACTGGTGGAGCATCGGGATGGCCGGGCCGGCCTGAGTCGTCGCAGGTCCACGTATCCGTTTAAGGCTACAGACCGGCCAGCATGGAGAGATCGCGGAGGGCAGTATCACATGTATCCATGATGATTATCCCGACAGCGATGGCGACAGACACGATAAGCGGAAAGAGACAGCGAAGTGGGCGGCGAGACAACCGCGGTAGGGGAAATTTGGGTTGTGCGATGGCAAAATGGCTGCGCGATGATTTGTGTCGCACGTTCCGCGCCCGCTCCGGTGCGAATTTGGTCGCGTAGTAGAGGCAGCCGGGTATCATTGGGGACGAAATCAAGGTTGTACGCCGGGAGGAGAACCGTTGTGTCAATGAAAAAAAGCAGTGGGCGGCGAAGTGGGCGACGAAGTAATGTGCGGGTGACTAGGACAGCAGCGAGTGGTTTCCGCAACGAGTTGTGTGGGGCCAGCGTATTGGTTGCTCACGGGGCAGGAAGTAGCATGAAGTACGCAAGGAGTAGCCGAGCTTCAGGCTCATTCGGAGGTCGAATCGCTGTAATCGAGGAAAGCTGGTGATTTATCAGCGCCAATGTAGGCAACCTTGCGGATATATCGCCGAGAGCAAGCGCGGAAACGGAATTAGGCACGAGTGATGGTAGCGACAGCACGACAATTGGGCGAGTTTGCTCAGCTCGAAGCTGAAATCCGTGAAAAGGCGGAGGATCGTGAAGCGGTAGAAACGACGCTGGCGACGAGCGAGCGGATTATCGCCCGGGTTACGGATGGGATATACCGCGAACCCTGGGCTGCGTTTCGGGAATTGGTCGCCAATGCTTACGATGCGGACGCGTCGTATGTGGTCATTGAGACAGGGCAACCGGATTTTCAGCGGATGACTGTGCGGGATGACGGGATAGGAATGTCCCCGAAAACGCTTGCCTACATACTCAAGAATATCGGTGGCAGCTCAAAGCGGACCGCGTCGGGCGCGGAGTTTAATACGGTGGATCCGGACGCTCTGGATTCCAGTCCGGGAGGACGGCCGCTTATCGGCAAGATCGGGATCGGAATGTTCGCTGTCGCACAGTTGACTCAGCACTTTCAGATTGTCACGAAGTCAGCAGGGGAACGGCACAGGCTGTCCGCGACGGTAAGGCTTCGCACGCACGACGAAGAGGAGATTCAGAAGAAAGATGAGGATTACGTAGCTGGAACGGTGGTTATCGTTTCGGAGAAAGTGCCAGAATCGGAAATTGATTCGCATGGAACATCGGTTGTTCTATACCAACTGCGCAATGAAGTGCGTAGAACTCTACAAAGCGCGAGGCGTTGGGAGGCTGCATCCGTTGAGGCGGAGGAAGGGCAGGCGGTCACGAAGCCGCCTCAGTTCCATATCGGCAACTCCATGAACGGGCATTCCTGCGCACCGCATCTGCCGTGGAGCGAAACGGATGACGCGAAGAAGAGATTTGATCGCTTTTTTGAGGCTAGCGGCAGCGCGACAGGCAGGTCGGTTAAATCGGCAAATCTGGATCATTTCGACGAGTACTTGAGGCTTATCTGGAAGCTGAGCCTCTCACTTCCGCTGAACTACATTGGTACACACCCGTTCGATCTCGATGGATCGGACAAGCTGCATTTTTTGAAGTTCCCGGAACGGGCGGGACAAGCGGAGGGCATGGATCTCTCGCCGACAGAGACATTGCGGGAACGTTTGAAACTGCAAACTGGCAGTGAAAAGAGCAGGGAATGCTTCTCGGTGACGTTGGACGGGGTGGAACTCAGGCGCCCGATACGCCTTTCCCGGGAGTTGGTCATGAAGTCGCGCGTGGGCGCTCCCGTGATAATCGCAGGAAGGCAAGATAATCCATTTAACGAAAAAGACCTTGAGCGGGCCGGTGGGCGTTTGTCGTTCGAGGCGTACCTGTACTGGAACAGCAGAATCGTACCGAAGGAAACTGCCGGGGTTTTGATCCGGATCAGGGGGGCTAGCGGCACGCTGTTCGAGCGCACGTTCTTGAATTATCTGGTCTCAGAACAGACGAGGCTGCGGCAAATTACAGCGGAAATATTTGTCCATGAGGGGCTGGACAGCGCCATCAATATTGACCGGGAGTCATTCAACTACAGCCACCCACATTTTCTGTTTATTCAGAAGTGGCTTCACAGGGCGCTGCGCCTGCTTGTGAACCGGCTCAAGGGTATAGCAAAGGCGGATCTAGAGCGGCACAAAGCCAAGCTGCGCGATGAGACATTGAGATACGCTCTGGAGATATGGAATCGGCGCTTGGGGGAAGATGCGGATCCGCCGTTCTCGGAGGGGCCGGTGGTTTCGTTGCCAAGAGATGTAGGGGATGCGGAAATGGAATGGCCGTCGGGACAGATTCGTACTGGGAAGGGGAAACGCGCCGGACCAGTGAGGATAAGTGCGCTAGCGGCGGTGTTGGAGGCATACGGCGCGTTGTCGGTGTTGGAAGTTGAGGACCGAGCCCAGATTGTCAGGGACGTTCTGGGAATACCCGAGACAGACGGATAAGCGATGGTGCCTGAAGACACCGATCGGCAGTTTGCCGATGACGTCCTCCCTGTCCAGGTCGATGAGCCGGCCGTGCCGGTGAGCTTAGATCAATTGTTGCCATGGCACACGCCACGGAAGCAGCTTGTTCGGGAAGAACAGTGGATTTATTTTGCTCGGCGTTTGATAGAAAGAGAAAAAGGCCGGCCAGGGTTGCTTCAAGAGGGGGACGTTGAACCCGAGGTCCGGTATCTGACTCTTCCCGGTATCGACTATCTTGACGTGCGGCAACTTGGAGAGGCGTGCCAGGATTTAGAGTGCAGGTTGACGAGCACAGGATTTCAGTCGGGAGGTGAGGGAAACAGCTATGTAGCGAGGGCGAATGTCAGAGAACAGGGTTTGGTGGATTCTGGACTCATTACGGGAAAATCTTATACTTTTCCGCGGCGGTTCGAGGAAATCGTGCACGTTGAAGGTGATGCATACCGGGAGTTGAAATCACGCGGGCCCTTTCACATCGTAAATGTTGATGCGTGCGGGACCATTGCGGCTCCGGGAGCGGCTCACCAAAACCGGTTGATCGATGCAGTGTTTCGGATATTGGAGTTGCAACTCGAACTGAAGACAGGCCGATGGTTGCTGTTCGTGACGGCGCACGTGGAACCACAAACCTTATCGGAGGAAACGCTGAATGGGCTTTGTGAAGCAATATACAGAAACGCAGATGAAAACGAAGAATTTCGAACTAGCGCGTTGCCATTGCTGGACGGAGGGGAAGCTGATATACGGGAGGCGGTAGATGCAGCGTCGGGCGAAGCAGGTATAACGTTCCTCCGGTTGTTTGGGCTGGGCATGGCGAAGTGGTTTCTTCATCTTGCACGCGGGAAGGATTGGGACATGCAGACCCACCATCCGTTTTGCTATTCGACGATGCCAGGAGGCGACGAGACGCCGTCCATGGTATGCCTAGCATTTGAATTCCTTCCGCCGCCACCCGGGTTGGATGACCCGTTCCAGGTTGCGATTGCGCAGCCCGCTCCCGGCCCAGCACATGGTGACACGTCGATTCGAGCGGTTGAAAAAATAAGGGATATGGCGAATGCGGATAGCCGAATCAGGGCGAACGGCCCGCTTCGCGCCCAGATGGCGGAAAACCTGCGTAATTTGCTAGTAGAGGCAGGTTACGATCAGGCCGTACTGGCAGATATTGGCACATAAGGCCGGGTGGGAGCCAGCTTGGGAGGGATTTCGAGCGCTGAGCGGATGGAACGTGCGACGGCTTCGGCGAGCGGTGGTGGAACCGCCTCGCTTACTTGGTCAATTTGGGCCGAGAGCGTTCCTTCAAGGATGTAATCGTCGGGGAAGCCCTGGATTTTCATGGCTTCAAAAACGCTGAGCCGGCGTGTGCCGTTTGGGTGCACGTGAACTTCGCGGTGGCCGTAGGAGGCGGTGACGCTTGGCTTGTTCCACGCGAGGGTTTTAAAGCTTCTTGTAGATGTTTGACCTGCCTCAAGTGTGCCATCTGAGAATTTGGGGGATTTTGGCATCATGCACCAATGATTCTCATGCAACGGGATTGCGCTTTTGTCAATACCGGGCCTGAAATAGGCCGGGCTCGGAAGATCAAGGATAGCGTCTGCGACAGTTTTCCGCTCGCCGTTTCCGTCCGGCGATGACCAGCGATTCATCGTGGGTGCGGTAGTTGGAAAAGCTAGGAGAAACAAGCGGCGCCGGTATTGGGGTACAGAGTGGGCAGCGGCGTCGGTGAAGAAAACACTTACGTCAAATCCACTCCGCTGCAACCTGTCAATTTCCCGGTCAAGCAGGCGACCGTTTTCGAATTTTTCCAAGGCTGGAACGTTTTCCATGAGAATAAATTCGAGGGGGTCCCGGTAGTGATGGAATCGTAGGGCTAAGGTGAAAAAACGGCGGACAAGTTTGCTGCGAGGGTCGTCTGGTAGAGGGGATCTGTTTGCGTGCGAAAACGACTGGCACGGAGGGCCGCCGATCACACCAGTTGGGACAAATTTTTTGCCGTGATGGCGGTCTATGTCCGGAAATTTGATGGTTTGGAGGTCGGCGACGTGGCCACGGCTGGGACCGGGGCGGTTTCGGTTCCAAGAACGAATTGAGTGAGGACGAATATCGTAGGCCAAGCCAATGCGAAAGCCAGCGTGCTCGAAGCCTAAATCCAACCCTCCGCAGCCAGCGTACAGGGATAGTAGCAAGATGCACTGCCTCCAAGTTTTCGGAAGACTAGCATATCCAGGATGGGCGGGCTAGGCGGCGGAGAGCGTAGATTGGTGGGGTAAGACGCCGGAAAACGGGGCTGAATCTGGATGGCGCGAATGAGGTTGGGTGCCGAGTGCGGGTTGGGAGTGGAAAGAGCATTGCATGGCCGACATCGTAAACGAAAAGCGCAGAAGCGAGATCATGGGGAAGATCCGGTCGAAGGGGACGAAGCCGGAAATGACCGTGCGCAAGCTGCTTCATGCGATGGGTTACCGTTACAGGTTGCATGTCGCTGGGTTGCCCGGAAAACCTGATATCGTGTTTCCGGCACGGCGAAAGGTGATCGAGGTGCGAGGTTGTTTTTGGCATCAGCACGAAGATCCGGCGTGCGGAATTGTGCGGCAGCCTAAATCCAATCGGGACTACTGGCTCCCGAAATTGGAACGCAATGTGGAACGCGACGCAAAGCAGGAGGCGGAGCTCAGGGCGTTGGAGTGGGATGTCCTAGTGGTGTGGGAATGTGAGGTGTTGGCTGGTTCGGGGCTCGTGGAGCGTGTGGTCGAATTTCTTGACCAAGCGTGATGCGGATGGGGACGCAATACTGCAACAATGGTCCTGGGTACCGAGGACGGCGCGCGGTCTCGACAATAGCGTTTGTGCCAGATTAGCGCGTAGCTCAATAGCCGTGATCAGCCTGTCAAGGCTTGTTGACAAGGGCGTCCAGAAGGTAATCCGAGCTGGGGTTGAATCTTAAAATGGCCGCCGCAGGACTTCGAAGACAGACTTGACGGTTACATGTTGGCAGCCTGCGGCCAGAGCCAAGGCGCGGGCACTAGCCAAGGCCGCCGGGGACGTGTTCGGATCGGCGTCCCAAAGCGGGTGTGTGATGATCTGTGCATGGTCCTTGCGGCGTGCCGCCTGCAGCCCAGCGAGTGTGAGCGGTGTCCAGCCCGGCATGGCCGCGAAATAGGGTGCTGCAGCGGTTGCATCGAGTCCCTGCCAGTAGTGAGGGGAAAAGTCGATAGGCGCATTTGCGTCCAGGGCAAGGCGGGCGAGATCGAGCCCGAGCCGCCAGTCAAGAATGCTGTGGTACAGCAGGTTGCTAAAGTCCCGCAAGCAATCGGGGCACGAGGTCGTACAGGCGTTGGGACCAGGGCCGGCATGTTGCTGTCCAACAAGAAACTTGTGGAAGTCAGGTTGCGATTGGCCGAGGATGTATTCAAGGAGGGACTGGGTCTCGGCGGGTTGTCCCAAGAACGATGCATAGCCGGCACCGTTTTCCAAACTGTCAGACAGAAAAATTTGTCCGATTGTGCGCCCGCCGGAGCCTGGCAAGACTCTGAGGCCGACATTGATCTCGCGCTCGTGAACGTCAAGCATATCGGCGGCGGCGCGGCGCACCAAAAAACCAAAGGAAAAGAGTGCGGCGCGGACGCCGAGGCCTTCGTCACCCGCCGGAGTATTTCGGACTCCTGCCGGCCAATTGTCGATGCCAAGCAGCATCGCATCTGTTTTCTTGATTGAGCCAAGGGCGCGTTGATCGATGCCCGCTGCAGTGTCGATCGGGGGGTTATCGATGCCGACGTTCGCCAAGGCGTAGCGCGTTACCCAACTCTCGCCTTTCTTTAGCTTCTCAAAGCCGAATAGGTGGCCACCGTTGTCGTTGATGACATATACGGTCTCTTGGTCCGCCCAGACGTGAAAATTGGCCCGGCGGGTCATTGGATGCTGCTTAACTCCCATCTTTGGCCGCGACGCGCGGGGGGTCCACTCGAAGGTGCCATCGAAGTCCCTGCTGCCGCCATGCCACGTTCGAAATCCAGCGGGCTGAGAAAGGTTTGTTACGCGGTATCCTGGATCGTGCTGGGGCGTTGCTCCGCAAGCCGGGCAATCAGGCGCCGGGGACGGGCCTCCGTCAACAGCGTGGCAGGCGGAACAGATGCCTATTTGGATGGGTGGACCTAAAGGGTCATGTGCTTCTGCCACTTGGTTGCCGAAGGGACGGTAGTCGACAACGCCGATAGACGTATGAATAAGGCCGTCCTTGACAGTTTCGGCAGAAGGTGCGAATTGGCTGATGGCGATGTCAAGCTCGCGGTCTACGACATCATCCGGGGGCCATGGGTTTGGGTGCTTGGGGCGGTCATGATAGAGGTAGCGGGTTCGAGTGGGAAAACCGAACATGGGAAGTACACCGGCGTTTGCAAGCCGTTCGCTTAAGGCATCCTGCGTGTATTGCGGGTCGTTCGTGATATCCGTGACAATTTGCGTCAACTGCTGCGTGCAGTAGTCGATCAAGGCTTGGCGTTGAAGCGCAAGCGTTGGATGGCCATAGGACAGCAGAGCATCGGTCACGCTGGCGACCTGGGCCGGGTTGTATTGGATCCAACCTTGTACAAGCTGTGCGGTGGTCGCGGTGGGGGAGCTGCCCGGTGGAGTTTGGTGGGGTGGCTGATTCCAAGCGGTGGCTTTGCCGAATTCTCCGTGGACGCTGTCGGTTTTTGGACCGGGAACCATGTTGAGATTTGCAAATGCCAGTCGCAGAATTTCCTTCGCGAGTACGCGTTTTACAATATTGTCCCTTCTCATGTCGACGTAGGGCTGAGGCGGAGGATCCGACGTTATGCGGACGGGCCTCTGAAAATAGTAGTCGTCGTGGCTCCGCCCCCGGCACAGCGTTAGTGCGACGGACAAGCCCGATCCGCGGCGGCCGGCTCGTCCAACTCGCTGCTGATAGTTGAAACGCATCGGAGGCATGTTCGCCATCATGACGGCCGCAAGCGTGCCAATGTCGACACCTGCTTCCATAGTTGTAGTGACGCTCAATAGATCCACGGGATCTGCCAGTTGGTTTTCTTGCGGTGCGGGGAGGCAGATGTCCTGGAACAGGCGCTGGCGTTGCCTGGCTGCGGTCTTGTTGGTTTGACCGGTCAGTTCCTGGCAGTTCAGACGGAAAAGAGGCCCTGCCTGGGTAGCGAGGTAGGAGTAATAATCTTTCGCTAGTTGTGCACCCGAGGCTTGGTGGATCGGTCCAAGCGGCGACAGGCACTGAATGCAGACACCGCCGGAAGGATTCATTTGAATGCGGCGGCACTGCGTGCACTCAAAATACGTGGCCGCGGGTTTGTCCAAACACAACGCTGCCGGATTGAGGTAGTGGTAAGCAGTGTTGAGAACACTGGCAGACTCGAGATATGCGATAACGTCGTCAACGTACGCGATGTCGTTTAGCCCAGCGCGGTGCGCAATTTTGGCAAGATAAGCCGTGACGTATGCCGGCGGGGAGTTCAAGGGAATGCAGGAATGGGTGGACAGGCGCCTCCGAGTTCCGAATAGCAGAATAGCGCCGTCGGCGCCTTCCTTTATGATTTGACTGGGGGCAGGAAAGGAAAGGCGGTCCACAGTTGGAAGTGCGAGCAATAGCGATTCGAGGCTTCGCCGCCCTGAAGCAAACACGATTTCGATCAGTTCTTTGAGCGCAGTTTCTTGCAGCTGGCGAAGGTGTTGCTTTTGCTGCGATGTGAGCTGGGCGTTAGCAATGGGCGTGGGAGTTGAAGCGGTTGGCCATTTAAACAATTCTCTCCAATTGCCTTGCTTGTCATCGGGGTTGGCCCAAAGCACATCCTGCGTGTAGCCGGCCGGGTTCATGCCAATGGACAGCATTTGCGCTTCGACGTCCGCCAATATTTGGGTGAGGTGGTACGGGCCGGTAGCGGCTCTGCTCAATATTTGCTGGGTGGCGTGGTGAGCGGATTGACCGGAAAAAGTGCTGGAGGGTGACGAGGAAGTCGCTGGATTCAATCCGAGGGCGAGGTCGGCGGCTTCGAGGGGGTGTGCCTTTTGGAATTTCAGTGCGGCCTCCTGGTCTCCTGGAAGCAACTGTTGCCCTTGGCACCGCGAAGCAAACGCCTTTGCTCCAGCGCCTTGCTTCGCGAGGGCGGAGAGCAAAGCTTGCCGTAGGGCGTCCCGGTAGTGCGAGAATTGCATCCCGGCCGACAATTTCGCGGCATCCTGCCGACTGTCCGAAAATACGACGAGCTTCCGGTCCATGGAGAGGGGAGGCTCATTGAGATCCCGGAGAAGCCCGTCGGAAAGCACCTGCGCGATTTTTTGAAAGCCGGTCCGTTGTGTCCGAATAGGGGAACGCAGAGATTTGCGGCGCCGCCAATCGGCTTCACAACGCGGGCATACGGACGGAAAAGCTCCCATGGCGAGGGGAGGTTTTGGTGGATTTGGATTATGAACTGCGGGAATGTGGTACAGATGGCCGCGTATCTGGCCAGGCTGTATACCGAGACCAACGCGCCCGTCGGTTGCGTCCAGGCTTGCTTGTTTCCACGAGCGCGGAATGCCGTCTTGTGTCCAAGCCTGTTTTGCTGGGGAATGATTGCTGGCGCTGGGCCAGAAAACAGCGTAATTGTCGTGTTCCCGGTCGAATGATGAGAGGTCGGGAACAGATTCCAGATTAGGGTAATCCGGACTCAAGTACCATTCATTCGGATTACCGGTGCGTTTGCGGTAACCACCAAAGAATATCTCTCCGCAGGGCTCGCAATAGAGCAATTCCAGTACGCGCGAACCGCACTGGCAAGTGAGTGTTGGGACATAGTGCAACGAACCAGCGGGACACTGGCTGGCGCGTGCGGGGGCTTGGGTGCATCCCGAGGATGTACAGACCCAAAGGCCCTGGAGGTTGCGAAGCATGAGATGAACACGCATCGGAAGCGGCGCGATGCCCTTTGTGTTGCGTGCGTGGGACAAAGCCGTTAGCACACCGTCTACAGCGCCGATAGCGAGTGGTGCAGTAGCGGTGGGAAAGAGTGCCGAAGCGAGTTGCTTGGGAGTTTGGGGCAAGATTTGTTGGTCTTGAGTGCATGCCAGGCGGAGGGCATCGGGTGCCTGCACGTGTTCAAGGACAGCGTTGATCTGTTCGAATGGTCCGGCTTGGGAGGGCTGGGGTGGCGTTGAAGTGGCGGCTGCCAAGGCTGGGACCGCTTGGGATATAGCAGCGCCTACAGTACCAGCGGTAGCTTTTGAGAAGGCTTCGAAAGCGGCGCCGTGAGTCTCAAAAACTGTCGGCGCACTCGGGCTCGGTGGAACGATATAGGATGAACCTCCGATAATGGCAAATCTCTTCCGGTTCCGGTTGAAGAATTGCTCAAGGTAGTCCAGGCCAGCCGTGCCAGCCTCCAACGAAGCACTTGAGGAGATGATTCTGAGTTGATCGGAACCCGGGTGGAGGCCGAGCCGGTTCAAGAGCAATCGTAACAAATAGGCAACCTCAGTTCCTGGGGTGCCCCTGTATGTGTGAAGTTCATCTACGACGAGATGAAATATGTGATGTTCTGAGTCCTTGAGCCATTTGCGGGTTTGCTCGAAGATGTCCGACTCGATTGAGCGCATGAGCATGATGTTCAACATCGAGTAGTTTGTAATGAGGATATCTGGGGGATGCTCTTGCATGTCCCAGCGCGACCACATTTCCGAGCCGTCCATTCGTTGAAAAAACGGTTCGGCAGGAGTTCCAGAAACGGAGCGGGCGTCGCGTTCGATGCCGGTCAGCTCGCTGCGCAGGCGAGCGGTGTTTGAATAATTTATGGGGCCGGAAACGGGCGTGCGGCCAGTGTACCGGCCGTAGTAGATTCGGTTGCCATGGCGGTTCGCCTGCAGCCATTTTCGGGCATCGGCAGCGTCAAGGGCCTCCCGGAGGCGGGCGAGCTGGTCCTCTACGAGGGCGTTAAGCGGATAGAGGATGAGCCCCCGGATTGCTGCCGGACGCGTGTCGTGGGAACGCTGGGAAATACGTGTTGCCCAGCGCCGTTGGCTGCCCCGCATGGAGTAGTGATTCCACCAATCCCATTGCCGTGGTATTGGATTGGGCGCCGGCCAGGAGGCCGATTCGCGTACGATTTCGGCGACGATTGGAAGCAGGAAACACTCTGTCTTCCCTGATCCTGTGCCTGTTGTCACCACGGTATCTCTTTGGTTGACAACCACATTTTCGAATACATCGTACTGGTGTTGGTAGAGGTCATATTTGGGTGGAAACAGGCCTTGGGAAATGAAGTCTGCGGCTGAGGTAATCTCGATGGGTTGCCATTGGCCAGTCAGGATTTTCTGAGCTGCTTGGGAAAATGAATGTCCTGTGAATCGGTACGCGGGAACCGGCTCTATCAGGGGATTTCGATATATCCTGCCGTCGGCATCCAATAGTTGGCGGCGTTCCTTGCAAAGATCGTCGTATCGAATGTCAAATGGGCTATCAAGGTACCGGAGGTACGTGTCGCGCAGGTTTTCGAAGTAACGAATCGGGTTGCTCATCGTGCCTCCTGACGTAGCAATTGCGCAGCAATGCGGACGACCTCGGGTGGTACATCCGTGTATTCGAGACGCTGTGAATTCTGATTAAGCCTTGGTAAGAGGCCGGAACACAGAATGAGGGCTCTATCAATTAATGGCGGTGGCCTGCACATTGGCGGTACGGAAAAGATTTGATCATTCCGGTTGTACCTTAGAAGGCCGGCACGCCTACGCAATACAGCGTATTTGCCCACTTGAACATTGACGCTGTAGCAGCGTCCACGCCAACGCAAGAAATACAACCGTTGGAATCCGAGCCTGAAACGGAAGAGCCCGTAAGCCGCACGCGACGCGTTCTGCGGAAAATCCTCTGTCCATTGAAGGCGTGATCGGGAAAACCGATGCACGGTCCAACCAGTGTTTTCGGGAATTGTCGAAGGCAGCCAAGCTGTAAAATCCCGCGCGCCGGGAAGGGAGGCCAGTATTGTTGTGGAAGCGGCGTGCTGAACGTGGAATCCTAGGCCGATCAGATTCTTTGCGATGGTGCGAGGAGTCGGTCCACGCAGACAAATGCGGCTAGGCCCGCCTTGACTTCCGGATATTTCCACATTGGTGCCGGACAAGGCGTGGAGGTCTTCAAGAATTTCTGGTGATCGGGCGCCACAAAGTATTGCATGGGCGGATGGTTCAGATTGGAACACAATCGATGGGGGCACAACTCGCCACCCGTTGTCGATTTCAGCGGCAAAGAATTCTACGTGCCCAAGCCGTTGCATGGCGTACCGGACATGTTGATAAATCGGTAGATCGCTGCCTTGTTCGGCCTGTTGTACGTCATGGTCGAATTTCGCCAATTGGTCGGAGGGGTCGACGTTCAGCCTCTCGATGGCGGATCGGAACTGTGCCCAGGATCCTTCGTGCATTGAAGATAGCCAGAGCAAGAAGTTGTCGAGAGTCAAGACTTGCTCCTACGGAGCTTCCAGAGATGTCGTGCGGTGGCCTTGTATTCGGTCCAAAGCTGGTGCACTAAGGGATCTTGGGGATGTACTGGCAGGCCCTTCCGGGCGGCGTCAAGTATCATGCTGCACCACTTGGACTCCGCATGGGTTGGTGCTGTGCCGGCTGCGGGAGAGGTCTCGCGGCTCGAGCTTGCGGGGTCGCCAATCAGCAAGACGCGGCTAGTGGGCTTGAAGCACCGAAGAGGTTGGGCAGGTATCGCCCAGACAGGAGTGAAGGGTGGCGACGCAACACAAGGCGAGGCGAAAACGTCCAATCTCGGTGAAGCCGCAAAAATCTCTCCGGGATTCCTCCCTACCAGTACAGTGTTGCTTCTGGGAACAGGGACAACGTTAGAGGAGAGAGGAACGGCTTGCGGTAGGTCGTCATCAAAGGAGCGGACCAGGGGCCCACAAATTCCAATGTGGGAGCGAGGACTAGACTTGCGAAACGCATACGCGGGCCACGGTTGAGAGTTAATATCGCACTTGACCAAAGAGTACGAAGCGCTGGTTCCTTCACACCAGACTTGATGGTCCCCATCGGCATCCCAGCCTGGCGCTGCATAGCCTCCGGTGGTCGAAGGTTGTGCCTGTCGTCCATCAATGAGCACGTCATTGGTGTGTTCCAGGTCTCCGTGAACGTGGATTGACGGTGGATACCCAGAAAGCCAGTTGCCATAGCGCAGCCGTATTCCACCATCGAGTTGGATTTGTATATCGGGTAAGGGGCGAAGGACATTAAGGATGCCAGCATCGTCGGACCAGGCGACTGGGCGCGTTGGGATGACCCCACGCAAAACTATCCATCCGGCAGGTGCGCCATCGTCTGAGTCGAGGCGGGTCCATTCAAGGCAACCAGCGTCACGGAGGTTTTTCTCGACATCTTGAATTAGCGATGTTGTACAAGCGATGGTGTGCTCTTGTTCAAGCACAAGGCGGGATGTCGAAACAAAGCCGCGGTGCGTCGTGGAAGCCGCGAAAACGAATAAGTCGCGAGCGGAAAGGACCCATTCGCGCCCGTTGGTTTGATCAGTCCAAAGGATGCCATTTAGTAGTTGGTGTCCCAAGTTCTCAAGTTGCACATCCTGGTACCAATCATCCCCGAGAGCCAGCAAGGGAATCGAACCGGTAGGGCCTGTGACAGAAAGTTGTTCTGGCAAGTTTGGTGGGCGGCTCGGCAGCAATGTGGCACGGCAATAGCCGCCACGTTCGAAGAGAATGCGTAGTTTTATGTCTGCTGCGCGATTGTGGTCTTGTCGTTTGCGCTCTCCGCTTTGCGAAGTTGCCGCTGGATTTCCTGGAAGTGGTGGAGTAGGCGGCACTATAGATGGAGGGTCGTATTTCGGGGCGGATTTGCGATCCTCCGTTTTTGTGTCAGGCGGGGAAAGATTCAAACCTTTTGGCTTTGTAGATGATTCGTTGGATTCAGGTGCGGCATTGGAGGTCTGACGAGCACGATTGGATGCGAGCTGGCCTTCTGCAGATTCCGAGTGGCTGGAAGAACTTGAAGGAGGCGTATCGTTTAGCGTGGATTGGTTGTCGGGAGAAGTTATGGTATCGGAGTTTTGCGGTTGGCCTGAATTTTGAGCAGGTAAGTCAGGTTGTTGCGGTTTTGTTTCGTTGGAGCTGTTGCGCGTCGCAGCGCTGGCGAAAGGGGGTGGATATTGGTCATCAAGTAGGGTGTGATCCGGGTCGGGTTCTAGCTGAGATTGGGCTGAAGGAGTTTGACGAGGAGCATTGGGCGACGCAGGAGGCGATTGCGTATGGGCATGGAGCGGCTTGGCCGGTTCAATGACCTGCTGGACGTTTGTCGAATTTGGTTCATTCGGTAAAGATTGCGTGGAATGCCGGGTAAGGGTCTCGGGCGCAGCGTGTGGTGGCTGATCTTCCTCGAAAGGTGTTGGGTCATCAGAATCGGGGCGTTGGTGCCTTGGTTGAGCGGTACCGGCTGGATTGGTTACATCGCTTTTTGGGTGAGGATTCTTAGGTGGAGCGTGAGTAGGGATATTGGCTTGGGCGATCTTGGTGCGAGAGCGTCTCGCGCGCGTGATCAACGAAAGGATTGTTATGACGGCGGATCGAAGTTGGGACCACATAAGAGTTCTTTGGCGACAGCGCGAGGTAGAAGAAGGAACTGTGCTAGTGCCGTGTCGCTCGGGGCGCTACATATGGACGGCTGCTAGTCGGTTATATATGTCGATGCTCTCTTGGACGGTGCCAAGGTCGCCGACGCGCTGCAGCGTCATGCCGAGCTGCCAGCGGATAGCTTGCGGACAAGTGTGGTAATGGAACCAGAAGCACGGTCGTACGTTTACGATGTTGACGCGGACGTATTCCGGTGTAGTTCGATATTCCCAGCGGCCGCCAATTCGACCGATATGGAATGAAGCGCCACCAGGTTCCCTGATCCAACATAGGTCGCCTCTGCCCATATGGTCCGTGATCGCGTTGATGGCACCCTTCCACCCGCGGTTGTCCTGCGAAGGCGGACCGTACTGTAGCGAAGCGAGCGCTTCGTACTGTTCTCTGGTCAGCGGTGCGCCGGTGCCGACCGGCCAGCCGAAGCCCAATATGTCGCGATTCACGCAAAACGTATAGGCTGCCACGGGGTCAGCGTCGGGTCGGATGTGCGCCCTCCAAAGATTGGGCATGCGGACGTCCTCCTTAATTGAGGGGGGGCCGAGCTGTCGGCAAGGTCTAGTGAACTGGGGGTTGTCAGGTATGTATTAGGTCGCCAAATTGGAAAGTGTGTCGGCATTGAGCGATGTTTGCAAATTGCTTCTATGCGGACTCAAATCCTGTGGATCGACACGAGGCGATTCAGGGCGCTTGCACGGGTTGACGGTGTAGCTATGATTGCAGCGGATGTCCTATAGATTGGAGGTGAGTCAGAAGACCACTATAACTCCACTGATCGGTCCCAGCTTGAGCGGACACAACCTTACTTGACGCTCACATCGTCGGTGCTGGCGATAGTGGGAATAGCCTTCGGTGCCCTTGTACCTCTCGCGAACTGGCTCGACCCGGGCAAGACGGCGGTTTGGGTTGGTGGGGGACTGTTGTTTGCGGTTGGAGCGGCGGTACTCTGCCGTCGCCGGTTCTTGGTTGCATACTCTTCCGCGTTCCTCGTCCGAGTCGGCGTCTTCGCTGGTTTCTGGGTAACTCTGCCGCTACTGCTCTGCACATGGGTTTTCGTCTTCGGTGACCGCTCCAAGGATTGCCTGTGCAATGATTACTCGACGGTGAATATCGAGGTGGCTAGGCGGGGCGCGTTGATCGCATTGGCCGATGGCGATCAAGTCCGCGAACTGATAGATCGGTCCCGATCTGGGGTAGCGTCTTCTGTCGTGGTGCGCCACCTACCGGACGTTGTCAGAGTTATCGACTCCGTCGACAAGAGAGCGGTGATCAATGAGGAAGCGGCCGACTTCATGGAGTATTGGCGCAGGGAGGAGGGAGCAATAACGATTGCAGCCCTCAGGATGGCCTCGGCCTTCTCCTCGAGCCCGTTGGCACCTTCGAGACAGGCAGAAGCGTATCGGAATGGGATTCTGTTCCAGATTCGGAATTCCTCGGGAATCGTTTTTTCGACAGACTAGGAAAGTGCACTGTCGGCGACGATGGAATCATCGGTGAGCTATCAGCCAGCAGTGGATGCGGAGGTCATCGCCGCAGTGCTGAAGATGGCATCTCTGAGACTCACGAAGCTCTATCGCAACTTGAGCCAGCTCGAAGAGCTACGTGAACTCGATGAGGACTTCCATCAGTTCGTATCGTCGATTCCCCAGGATCACGAAGACGTTGTCAGATTGGTTGTAAGTGTTCGGCGGCCGGGGCATCGATTGTGTCCCAGGGTGAGAAAGTCTAGCAATGACGCCATTTTAGCGCGCTGTCCGAGCAACCATCCCCCGAGAAACGAACGTTTACCCCCCTAGGAACGGAACGCTTACCGCTCCTGCCTCCTCAAGTACGCTAGACTTTGAAAAAATCTATATTCGGTATTACCACCTTGTTTAAAATAAGATAAATAATCAGTAAAATCAACGAACTAAAGAATCATAAGCTATTAGCAAGGAGCCCAATCTTCAATTGCATACCAGTAGACACGAGCTTGACCGAACACTCGTGAGTTGTAATAAAACCCTTAACTGGATTAGCGAATCACGAGATTGTTTGCAGGACTGATGTCATCGCTTCGATGGAGTACGGTGATATATGAATTCGATAGTTTCCGGTTTGCTTACCTGTTGGTGAATTTCGACAGTACGCCACCATCGAGTCGGCGAGGCTCAATTACTTTTTCATGCGATAGGAGCGCATCGTGGGCGGAGGACGCAGTGTGCGTCTGTGTGCGCAATGAACGTCGTGTGAGTAGACCAAACGTGTCATGCCCGAGTAGTTTGCCGTAGCGTTTGGTGGCGAAGCAGGTAGATGCAGCCGAAGGAGCCGATGGTCGGCAGTGCCAGCAGCGTGCTCACGATGGCGCCGATCGTATCCAAAGGAATCTGGGAATTGGATTCGTACCCGAACACGGCCAACACCAGGCCGGTAAGCGCCTGCGATATTCCCATGCAAATCTTGTTGATCAGCGTGTAGAGGGAAAAAATGCTCATGTCGAGCCGTGCCGCGTGCGCCGTGGGACGATCGTCCATGGCATCGGGGAGCATGGACCAATTGAGCATGTGAATACCGCCGATCGCGAATCCGACCAGTGCTGCCAGCGCGAACAGTTCCTCCGGGGACTTCAGCACCAGCATGAAGGTTACGCTGACGGCTGCGAGTATTCCGTTGGCGAGTTGCGAGGCGTGTTTTTTCTGCGCCAGACGATTGGAAAAATTCGACCAGAAGTACAGCGATGCCGCTTGAGTGCCTGCCATAACCAGCAGGACGATGGACGCGAATTCGACATCGTACAAGGCGTACTTGGAAAAATAGAGGATAGCGCTGCTCAGGACCGGGACGGTCATGGAGGTGAGCGCGGTCAGACCGAACACGATCAGCAACTGCCGGTTTTGCCGCATCGTCCGGACCAGTGTGCCCAGGACGACATGCAAACTTGCCGTTGAAGGCGGAGCCCGGATAACGATTCGGGAGACCGATCGCAGGCAGAAGATCAGGATCAGGACATAGGCGACCGCCAGCACGGCAGAGGCATGGCTGAACCGGGGCACGGAGGCTTCGGGTCCGCTTGATTCAAGGAAATAGATGGCCGCAAGCGTGACGCCGATGCGCCCGGCCGAGCTGAAAAAGATGCGCAGGCTGGTGATGTTGGTGCGCTGGCGGGGGTCGTCGGTCATCAACGCCAGCATGGTGTTGTGAGGCACGTCGACAACGGTGTAAGCCGTCCGAAACAGCAACAGGGTCGCGAGCAGGTAGGGCAGCTGCCAGGCCGGCGAGACATGCGCCGCGTTGAAGAATGCGACGAAGGCCAGCGCGGTGATCGGCGCACCAACGAAGAAGAACACCCTTGCGGTTGATATGGATTGGCGTAATCGGTCGGCGACGATACCCATGAGGGGGTCGGTGAGGCCGTCCCATACCAGCGAGATCAGGAGGATCAATCCCGCCAGTGCAGGCGGAATGTTGAGGATGTCGGTCAGGTAGAAGAGCGCGAAAATCTCGACGGATGAGCCGACCAGGCTCTTGCCGAGGTTTCCGCTGGCATAAGTGGCGTTTCGGGCGAAGGTAGACGTGGGGGAGTTCGACACCCTTGTGGCTACGCGAAACATTGCCGCGACAGCGGCAACACCGCCGCGCCTATGGCCGTTGCATCGCCGGTGGCTTCGGCAGGCACAAGTTCGGCCATGGGCCGCGGCTTCGCATAGCGCATTTGATCGAACAGTTCGACGCGCGGGATGAGCTTTTCGGCCAGGGACCTCGGCATGCGGCCTCCGAACACGATGGCATCGACGTCGAGAATCGCCGTGGCATTCGATGCGATGATCGACACGGAATCCCTCACCCTCGCAATCCAGTCGTCGACCGCCGGGTGTTCGACATCGAAATCATCGAGCAGTTCGGCGACGGTCTGGAAGGGCTCGCCATCGCGATTGATCAACTGACGCAGGAGTTCCAGGTTGGGAAAGGGGTAGATATTGCCGGGAAGGCCTCCGGCAAACTCGCCGGCGTTGCCCGAACGGCCTCGCCACACTTCCCTGTCGATGACGAGGCCGCCGCCCACCCCGGTTGAGAAATAAATGTAGGCAAAACTCCTGTAACGGCGACCCACCCCAGTCATGTTCTCGCCCAGCGCCGCGAGGTTGCCGTCATTGTCCGCCCAGGTGGGCAGATCGGTGGCCTCCGACAACAGTTCCGCGACATCGATGAACGCCCATTCCTCGAGCGCCGTGGGCGTATTGAATCCCCTGGTGCCGTCGGCGAAGCTGCCGGTGATGCCGACACCTAGGCCCAGAAGGCGAGAGGAGTCGATACCGGGCATCGACCTGATTTCGTGAATTCTGGCGTTCACCCAGTCAAGCACCCGGTCGATTCGCATGGTAGGGAACGTGCGGTTCCAGTCGGATCGGACCTGACCTGAGAAGTCCATCAACGACAGCGATACGGCGTCGGACATGATGGACAGCCCCAGCGAGTAGCCGAAGTCGGGAGCCATTCGAAACGCCTGACTCGGGTACCCGCGACGCCCGCTGCTGACCCGCTCGCCGGTGATCAGGCAGCCCCGTTCCACCAGTCCGGTGACAAGTCGCGATACGGACTGCTGGACGAGCCCCGTTTCCTCGATGATCTGATTCTGGATGAGCGAGTGATGACTGAATACAAGGCCCAGAACACGGCGGTCCGTGAGTGACAGCTTGACGTCACGCAGCGCGGCGGGTTGCGGATTGGACGCCGCGAGAGGCGCTGATGAATGGGCTGTACGGCGAGTCATTCGTTTCCCTAAAAGACGAACCAGCAAAAAAGATACACACAACAGGTGGAAAATCCCACGTCAAATGCCGTTTGCGGCGTGAATGACGCGGATTGTGTTCCACACATATACTTTCAAAGGGTGTCTATTTGTAATTTCTCTGCTATATTGATGCAATAAGACACCTATATAAAGTGTTAAATAGAGATTGTACCGCAGTGGACGGTATACAAGGCCGCCGGTCACTGTCGAACCAGTCAAGGACAGGAGACACCTATGAACGCAGACCGAGTCGCGCTTCTCGCAAGCGCTTTTGCCATTGCCCTGCTGGGGAGCGCTTTGCCGGACGTCGCAATGACGCAATCCGGTGAGGACTCGGCAATTGAAGAAATTGTCGTCACCGGTGTTCGGGCAAGTCTCGCCCGTTCGCTTGATCAGAAACGCGCTTCTTCCGGCGTGGTGGACGCGATCACTGCTGAGGACATCGGCGAATTCCCGGACCTGAACATCAGCGAGTCGTTGCAGCGGATCCCCGGTGTGACCATCACGCGCAACCTGGGCGAAGGTGAGCAGGTGAGCATCCGCGGACTGGCGCCGAAATTCACCGGTGTATTGATCAACGGCATGCAGGCGGCAAGCGCCGCACAGGGCGATGACGGAAACATCGCCTACGGCCGCGCCCTGACCTTCGACCTTTTCCCCTCGGAGCTGTTCTCCGGCGCAACCGTGTACAAGTCTCCGACGGCCAGCCTGCAGGACGGCGGCTTGTCCGGAACCGTGGACATGCGCCTGCCCCGGCCGTTCGATTTCGACGGCCTGACATTCTCGTCGACGGTTCAAACGAGCCGAAATGATCTCGCCGGGCAGACGCAGCCGGCGGCGTCATTGCTGTTCTCGAACACGTCCGACGACGACCGGGTGGGGTTCCTGTTCCAGGCGGCCTACGCCGAGACTCTGCTGCACGGTGCACTCGCCGAAGGCCTGCGCTTCGACAGGACCAGCTTTGATCTGGACAAGGACGGAACGAACGAACTCTCCAATGTGGAGTTTGCGCGACTGGTGCGAACCGGCGTGGAAGAATACGACCGGGAGCGCGTGGGCCTGACGGGCTCGTTGCAATTCCGCCCCACGGACACCTTCGAGCTCACCGTCGATGCGATGTACGGAAAAACCGCCAGGCAGCGAGAGCGGCATACGCTTGACGGCAATCTGTTCGGCAACGGACCGAACGCTCCGATCGAGCTGGCGGAGCGGAACGGCGTGATCGTGGCGGGCACCTTCGCGAACGAGTTGCGCCGCACGGAGAACATCTACAATCAGGTGGACACCGCGTTCACGCTGTTTGCGCTGACGGCGGACTGGGATCTCAGTGATTCGCTGATGGCTTCCGCCCGGGTTGGGGTATCGGGTGCCGAGTTCGAGCGCGACGAAGTGCGCATCACCTATGGCGTGAACGATCCGGAGTTTTCATACGATCTGCGCGGGGACCGCCGCTATCCGGTCACGGGTTCCTCGCCGAGCATCGACCTGACGGACCCGTCGCAATTCATCCTGAGCCAGGTCCGTCACCACCCGTTCTTCGTTCAGGACGACAATCTGCAGGGCCAATTCGACATTTCAAAGTCACTCAACGATCGTGGAATCATCAGTGTCAGCGCCGGCATACAGTACCGCCAACAGGAGCGCGGGCAGGACGATTTCCGCCAGGACCGTGCGTTGCGCAATGAAAGTTTCCTTGCATTTGACGATCCGGTGCGCACGTTATCCAATGTCGGCGGTACGACGCTTGGCGCCATCGGCTTCGACATCTTCGACGGCGCAGGTCCCGCCGGGCTGTTGCGCAACTTCGCCGTACCCGACCAGGGGCTCGCCTACGCGGCATTGATCGACCCGAACTTTCAACCGGCGCAACGATTGCTGAACAGCTACGTGGTGGAGGAGTCCATCGTGGCGGCCTACGTCAAGGCGGATTTTGAATCCGAACTGGGCAATCGCCCGTTGAGCGGTGACGTGGGATTGCGCTATGCCAGTACCGATCAGTCCTCGCAGAGTTTCTCCCAGGGAGGAAGCGGTACGATTCCGGTAGTGCACTCGCGTGACTATGCCAACGTGCTGCCCAGTCTGAATCTTCGCTGGGAGCTCAGCGACGAGTTGCTCCTGCGTTTTGCCGCCTCGGTCGGTTTGACGCGTCCCACGCTCAGCCAGATCAATCCATCGCAGAACGTGCAGCTCGGTTCGCAAACGGTGGTGATCAACAACCCGGAGCTCGATCCCTTCGAGGCGGCCCAGTTCGACGTGGCCCTGGAGTGGTACTTTGCAGATGAGAGCCTGGCGTCGCTCAATTTCTTCAGCAAGAACATCAACGCACTGGTGACGCGTGTCAGCAATACCGAGCCGTTTTTCGGAAACAATCTGATCGACGACTTCGGCAACGATCTGTCTGGACAGGACTTTCTCGTAAGCCGTCTGGTCAACGGGGACGGAGCGGATCTGCGCGGCTTTGAGGTCGCCTATCAGCAGCCGTTGACGATGTTGCCGGCACCGCTGGACGGGTTTGGTATCGTGCTGAATTACACCTACGCGGACAGCGAGTCCACCGTGACCTTTGGAGGCAGGACGTTCACGGCGCCGATCGAAGGCCAGTCGGAGGATTCGTTCAACGCCGTGGTGTACTACGAGAACGCCGGATTCAGCGCGCGCGCCGCCTACCACTGGCGAGACGACTTTCTCATTATCCGTCGAGGCAGTAACGAGAACCGGTTCCAGGAGGACACCGGGTACCTGGATTTCACGATGAGCTACGCGCTGGACAATGGCTTGAAGATTTCGTTCGATGCGGCGAATCTGACCAGCGAGGACAGCTACCGGTACGATCGCACCATCGACCGCAATATAGCGTTTGCCGACTACGGCCGAGTCTTTACCCTGAGGGCGCAGTACAGGCTGTAGTCAAACACTGAAATCCTTCTCGGCGAATTTGAGGGAGCAGGAAGACCTGGTGCAACAGTCGGATCAATGCATGGTTAGGATGGGATTCATCGCCGGTCGATCAGCCGTCGTCGGCGAGGCGGTCTTCTGCCGCATGCAGCGGGACTTGCGCCACAGGCTGGTGGTCTTGACGGTCGCGTTGACTGCTGCATTCGCCGCCGGATGTCAGAACGGTGTGCTTCCCGAAAGGGACATGCTCTCCACGGGCGAAGACAACGACGCTGAGATCAGTGAGCGCGCTTCCACAGCGGTGACACGCAGCGAGCGGATACTCGCGGAACTGAACGACGAGACCGCAGGGACCGTGATGATCGTCGCTCATCGGGGCTGTTGGGCCGATGCAGCGCCGGAAAATTCGCTGGCGGCGATTCGTCGCTGCGAAGCAATCGGCGCGGACATCATCGAGATCGATGTCGGGATCACGTCTGACGGCACTCCGGTGCTCATGCATGACGACTCCGTGGATCGCACAACGGACGGCTCAGGTGCGATTGCCGGGCTTCCGCTGGAGCAGGTGCGGAACCTTCGGTTGCGGTCTGGACTCGGCGGGTCCAGCGCTGAACTGACCGATGAGCGTGTTCCGACACTTGAGGAGGCTTTGGCCTTTTCCAGCGGCAGGTTTCTCGTCAACCTGGACATGAAGGCCGAAGCGTTCGATCGGGCATACGAAGTTGTCGAAATGCTCGGAATGGAAAACCAGACACTGATGAAGATGAGCGCGCTTCCGGATGATCCGGTGCTGCAAAGTGCTTCGTTTCTCGGCGAGACACTGTTCATGCCGATCATTCGCGAATGCACGGTACAGAATGAAGGGATGGCTTGCACCGACTCGATTTCTTCTATCGTCCAGGGCTACTCCCAGTTTGACCCCATTGCATACGAGGTCGTGTATTCGACCGGCGATTTCCTGCGCGAAGGAATTGCGACCATGCGTGCCATGGGCGGACGGATCTGGGTGAACACCCTGGAACCGACGCTCGCAGCGGGCCATACGGACGCCCTGGCTATTACCGACCCCGATGCGCATTGGGGTCAGGTAATCCGGGATGGCGCAAACATCATACAGACGGACCGTCCGGCGCTGTTGCTGGATTACCTTCGACGACAAAGGTTGCGCTCAAACTGATTGACTCGACAGTGATGGTTTTGGGGGCGATTCGCTGTATGAGTTGTTCGACTTGATCGGCCACCAACCGGATATGAAACGCCTGAAGGTCAATGCATTGGCTAACGCTCTTCACCCTGCACACTCAACGTGACAGTGCGCAGCGAGAAGTGTTAGTAGCCCGCTCAGTCTGGTGCTGGGACGCGTTCCAGAAGCGCTGAATAGCCGGTCCCGTATGGCTTTAGCAGATCATTGGCAAGAAGAAGATCACGCACCGTGCGCCCGCTATCGGTGACTGCGCTCGCGTCCGCTCCGGCATCGAGCAGGATTGCAACAGCATCCCGGCCCTCAATTGCTGCCGCGGCAGAGTGCAGAGCCGTCCGCCCGCTCTCGTCCCGTGATTCAAGATCGGCGCCGGCCTCTTGCAGAAGCTGCATCACGGCGGGATTAGGGTAGCGTCTCGCCGCTGAGTGCAGTGGCGTCCTGCCCGCCGCGTCGCGCGCCAATTCATCGGCGCCGGCGTCAAGCAACGCTTCAACCATGACCGGATCGAAGGTATGCTCGACCGTCCAATGCAACGGCGTTTCGCCGGACACACTCCGAGCCGCCACGTCCGCTCCCGCGTCGATCAATGCCTCGACGATGGCCGGATTCACATTGGTCGCGCCCGCCCAGTGTAGCGGCGTCAGGCCAAGATCGTCCTCTACCATGACATCGGCACCGGCCTCGAGCAGCAGCCCGATGACAGCTGGGCGGGGATGCGCACTGGCCGCTAGATGCAAAGGAGTCTCACCCCTGTGTTGACGCGCTGACGGGTCCGCGCCCGCATCCAGAAGTCAGAATTCGCCTACTCGTTGAGCCGTTGCGAATGTATGCAGCCGTCGCGTCCCGTCTCCCGTAGTCTCTGACTCTTCGTGTGAAACAAAGTGGGAAAAAAAGAACTCTACCAATGTAACTATTTGAAATTATTGGTAATTACAACTAATACATGGCGGAGAGGGAGGGATTCGAACCCCCGGTCCGCGCAAACGGACAACGGTTTTCAAGACCGCCGCATTCGACCACTCTGCCACCTCTCCTTGGGTGGCATTGTCGTGGGGACCTCGAACTGACGCAAGGCGCGAGACGCGATCTGACCCAAAACTCGCACGGGCCATAGGCGCGCTCGATACCGTAAGGGTAGAATGATCGGGCTATGTACCGACTCACGGTGTCCAGGAATCCACTGCTGCAACTGGCCGGTCTGGTTGTCGGCGCCGTCGTTGCGGTGGGCGCCATTGTGCTGGGCGCGGTCGTTCTGGCCTTCATTCTCGGCTTCGCGGTCATCGCGGGGCTGGTGTTATACATTCGGCTCCGGTGGTTGCGGCATCAGGCCGGCCGATCGAGTCATCAAGGGCGAAGACCGCCACGAGGGCCACGCGGTGGTCCAGGGCAAGGGCGAAGGGGAGGGAAACCCAAGGGCGACATCGTCGAGGTCGAATACACTGTCGTCGAGGAGCGTTCGGTCCGGGATCGGGACCGCGAGTAGCCGGGTATGTTTTGGCGCAGAAGAAAACGTAGAGCGCCAGTGCGACGGGTTCAGCGGCGCAGGTCGAGGCTGGGCCCGGTCGCCGCATTCGTTGTCATCTGTGTCGGGCTTGCCTGGTTCTTTGAGCAGCAGGCCACCACGACGCTGATTTTCGTCCGCCATACCGACATCGAAGCGAACCTTGGCGACGATCCGCCCCTCAGCCGCCTCGGCCAGCAGCGCGCCGAACTGCTTGCCGACGTCATCCAGGATATCGACGTCGTCGCCGGCGTCGACGCCATCTACGCCAGCGACCACCGCCGAACCCAGGAAACCGCCGCCGCCGTGGCCGAACGCCTCGAACTCGACGTGTCGATCCGGGATCCCTACGAAGTCGTTCCCTTCATGGCGCAGGTGCTCCGCGAACACAAGGGCGAGATAGTCCTGGTCGTCACTCTGGGCGACGTCCTCGCACCCCTGGTCGAAGAACTTCACGGCAGCAAGAACATCCCGACCTTCGGCCCGGACGACTACGACGACATCTACATCGTCACCATCCCGTGGTTCGGCAAGGTCAAGACGCTGCGCATGCACTACGGGTTCTACGAGCCGCAGAGCCCGAAACTGCCGAGTCTCTATTCCAGCTCGGACGACGTGCTTTAGGCGGGGGCGCGCACCGAAAGCACTCGCGTGTCGCATAGGCGGTGCGCGACACTTCGTTATCGAATCCGAACATTGAGTGAGTGGCAACCGCCGAATCTAGTCGATTCGAATTCCGACGTGGAATGAGCGGCCCGGCGCGGGTAATCCCGACTGTGGAAGAATCAGGGCATCGGTCAGGTTATCGGCAGCGGCGGTGAGATGGATGTCTCGATCAAGTGTCCGGCCGACTTTCATTACACCGCTCAGGCCGAAACTGGTGGACGAGGGCAAGTGAATATCAGTCCCATCGTCCCCAAGATCGTAAGCTCGGCCGTTATGCGAGAGTTGCGCGTGGATCCCGAGACCGGGAGTCGCCTGCCAGTCAAGCGCCAGGTTCAACTGTTCAGCGGGTCTGAGCAATAGATTCCTGCGGATACCGCTTTCGCCCCGCGCGACCTGGTCGTCCTGTAACCCTACCGACAAGCTCGCGCCGATATTCCCGGTGAGCGCCATCGCCGCCGCTGCTTCAACACCGTACGCAAGGGAACCGGTCATATTGAACCGCTGTCTACGGCTTGAGTTGTCAATAGTCACGACACGTTGGGAGAGCGTATCGTCGCGGTCGTTTGCCCAGAGCGTGAAATCGAACGTCAGCGCGGCCGATGCCTTGTACTGCACGCCGAAATCGGCGAGAAGCGAACGTTCCGGCCGCAGATCGGGATTGATCAGGAAGCGGCCCAGCGCAACCCCAAACAATTCCCGCGGTGTTGGAAATCTCGAGCGCTGCCCGAGCGTGGCGACGGCTGACAATTCGTCCGAAGGTGTCCAGCGTAATCCGGCGGACCACCCCGTGGCGGAGAGCGATTCCCGAGCGGGCTTGTCGCCGGTGAGCGGTGTTGCCGCGTGATCCATTGCGATACCGACCGTAGATGTCAGAGTGTCCCTCAGACGCAGGTCCGTCTCGATACCCACAGTCAGCAGGCGCTGCCT
>MKWU01001338.1_pt1 | contig 43344 bp, 29 predicted proteins | sample 809101 | NCBI WGS metagenome assembly MKWU01 (sample SAMN05860141, study PRJNA318959) | sponge metagenome | host: Aplysina aerophoba | place: Slovenia: Piran, Adriatic Sea, Gulf of Piran | collected 2013-05-07 | reverse complement strand
CCCCCCCCACCCTGCGCCCTGATCCCCCTGACGGTTTATTTGACAATCGCAACGTAACACTCCATTGCAGTTGCCGCGTGGCTGTGAGCGGTGCGTGTTGAATTGCGGGCCCGATTCGATTGAGGAAAAGAACGTATGCGAAACACTCTGCTGATATTGATGCTGCTCATCGTGCTGTCGGCTGTCGCCCCGGCCGTCGCGCAGCAGCCGACCAATCCCCCGGTGAGGGACTGCGGCTTCCCCGCCGGGGGCGAAATTGTCGAGACTGTGGTCTATACGCTTGACGAAGATTGCGTCATAACGAAGGATCTGAGCATAATAGACAACAACATCACGGTGACAATCAATGGGAACGGTCATACCATCTTTTATTCCAACTTGGGAGGCACAACGGTTCCTGCTCTGCTGTGGCCCCACAATAATCCTTGCAGCGGGATCGCAATCAATCTGAATGAGGTCACTATTGATGCCGTCGGCAGCCGGCGGACCAGAGATACGCAGTTGCCCCGCGTTTTTTCCATCTGCGGCAGCTTGACCGCCAACAAGGTCACATTTCGCGGACAGTATGGCGGACCCTTTATCGTAGTCGGACCAAACGCGCAGGCGACATTAACCAATGTGCTTTTCGAAGACAATGAGGCTGTGGGGCTGGGAAACTTCTACACAAACAACGCCAGCGCTATGCTGATACGAGGCAGCGCTACTTTCAACAATGTTGTGCTGCGCGGGAACAGATATTCTCCCGCCGCCGTCCGGCTTAGGACGGATCAGAATTCGGATGAGGATGCAGCTACGTTGACGACGAAGGGCTGTCTCTGGTCGGCCGGCAATATCCCGCTCAATATTGATGACGAGTATGGAGACTGGACCGACGAAGACACCTTTCCTTGTCCTGTCGGGTTCGACATCGGCAATGGCGCGAAGGTGCGCGCGGCGCCGCAGCCGAATTCTTCTTGCGGCTTGCCATTGGGCGGCTTGCCAGACAGCGGCAATCTCATCGAATCGCGCGTCTACAGCCTGACTGCCGATTGCGATCTGCGCGGCTCGCTGTACATCTCGGAGGGTTTGCAGGTCGTCATCAAGGGCAACGGGCATACGATTCGCACCGGCGTCAGAGCCCGCATTGAGTTGGCGGACAACTCAACCCTGACTATGGAGAATGTTTACCTGGATGGTGTGAGGATACTCAATTTTGGCGATATGACGCTCAGCAAGATCAGCCTCAGCAATATGCCCAATATCGCGATTTTAGATTTCGGTAAATTGACCATAAGCAATTCGGTGGCCGATAACAATTTGGAGCCTGTCGTGTATGCTTATTTCGGCTATGCCGAGGGGATAACGACCATCGAAGACAGCGTCATTCGCAACACCGATGCTCGGCAGCGTGGTCGCGGCGAGGGGTTTGAACGGGCGGCGCTGTATGCCCGCGGCGCTACCGCCGGTACAAGGCCAGCCAGCGTTTCCATCACGTTGAAAGGCTGCATCACTTTCGAGAACAACCTGCCGCAAGACACTCTTGCTGTCGGAGACGGGAAAATCGTGGACGACAGCAGCGGTCCCTGCGCCAAGCGGGTTGGTCCTGATCCAAAGCGGCCCGATCCAAAACCGGATCCCGATGACGATGATGGCGACGATGACGATGATGATGACTCGGATCAGCAGCCTACGCCAACTCCAACAGCTTCGCCGACTCCAACAGCTTCGCCGACTCCAACGCCTACGCCAAATGTTTGCATTCCGAGCGAGCGCGTCCTAGTTCAGACCGCGAATGATGACTTGCAATGCGAGCCGGTTGATATCATCACGCTCGACAAACACCCGGGCTTGCAAGGCGGCCGGTTCGCGGTCAGGCTATGGCGATTCATCCCCCAATGCGTTCACCGGGTTGTAGAGGGCGACAACCTGTATCGACTGACAATCCGATATCAGACGACGGTGGAAGCGTTTAGAGGCCTCAACGGGATTGTGGGGGACCTGTTGAGCCTTGGTCAGTATTTGCTGCTGCCAAGTTGTGTGAGGGATGGTTCTCTGCCTTTTGAAAACACGCGGATATGCTTCGAGATTCCAGGGAATCTGGTCTTCATCGACGCATCGATGTCTCCGCCGCAAGTTTTTACACTGGAGAAATACCTGGTCAATGGCATGACCTGCGCTAATGTTGATCGACCCGGCCTGGTCGTATTGCCCACTCCAGAATCCTAGCAGCAAAAGCCGGACAATCTTTATAGCCGCCGCTGTTCATCCTCCGTTTCGCCGCTGAATTTTCCTCAGCCTTCCATTATCATTAGCGCGATGCCAGCAATGATTGTCTGTCTGCTGAGTTCTTATGACCGACCGCAGCAACGAAGAATGGATCGCCGCGCTGCAAGCTCAGGATCAAGCGGCGCAAACCGCCGCACTCAGTGACCTGCGCACACGCCTGCAGCGCAGCATCTACTTCTACCTCAGCCAGGACCGCAGCGACTTGCGCGGATTGGCAGCGCAGGAGCTAACGCAGATGGCGGAAGACCTGGCGCAAGACGCCACCCTGCGCGTGATGGACAACCTGCACAAGTTCCGCGGAGAAAGCCGCTTTACCACTTGGGCGACCAAGATCGCCATCCGCCTGGCTATCAGCGATCTGCGCCGCGCTCGTTATAAAGACTTCAGCCTCGACCAACTGACCGCCGATGGCGAGCTGCTGCCGGCCCGCGCTCGCCTGACCAGTCCGTCTGCGCCCACGCCCGAACGCGCCGCCGAACGCGACGATGTGCTGCAAAAGATCGAGCTGGCGCTGCATGAGGCGCTGACCGAGCGGCAGTATCAGGCGCTGGTGGCTGTGGCGCTGAAAGGCGTGCCCATGGATGTGCTGGCCGAGCGCATGGACAGCAACCGCAACGCGCTCTACAAGCTGATCCACGATGCCCGCCGCAAGCTCAAAGCGCACCTGGAAGAGCAGGACATGTCCACCGACTACATGATGAATCTGTTCGGAGATTGACGACTAGTTCCGCAGCGCCATCATGCTGCCGAAACACATTTCGTCTGCCGTGCCTTCGCCCCAAACCACATAACGCGGCTCGTCTGACTTGCGGTTGTCCCAGACACATGTCATGCGCAAGACATCGCCGCGCGCCACGTTCAGCGGTTCGGCAAATTGATAATCGCCTTGCCAATGGAAGTCCCAGCGCGGGATATCGAGCAGCAGCAGAGAATCATCATCGCCCGGATTAAGCTCTAGCTGAAAACTGCTCCCCAATTCGTGCATGTGGCCCGCCGCGCCCAAAATGGTGAGCGAGTTGCGGGCAGGCATATCGCAATACCCAATGGCTGCCTCGCCGCGGTTCTCGGCATAAGTCGCCAGGCTTTGCCCACATTCATAGAGCAGATAATCGGGCGTATAACGGGCGTCTTGCCCATAGAGATCGCCGACCCGCTCGATCGCCGACTGACGGTCGCACTGCGGTCCCTCTAGGCCAGTCGGGCAAGGGATTTCGACCGGAGCGCTCATAGACAAAATCATGATTTCGGCGAGCTCGCTCTCGGCCGATTCTAATTCCAGGATGAGGTGGCTCAGGTCGGGCTGCCGGTTGATAGACAAGTTGTAGTGCATTTGCAAGACGATTTGCTGCCCGCTTTCAATGCGATAACCCGTGCCAGCCGGGAAGCGCAGCGGCATGACGCCCGGCGCCCAGCCGCCAAATGAATCGCGGCGACCGCGTATGCCGATGCCGCCATAACAGGGCCAGCCCGGCTTGCCATCGGCGTAGTCACGCTGCTGGATTGCGCGCTCGCTATCCGCGTCAACGACATAGAAGATGGCATGATGCGCCATCTCCGCGACATCGGGTACAAATTCATAACCCGTGACGAACATCGGCTCGCTGATATCCAGCGGCAGGGCGAAGCAACGATAATCGTCAAGCAGCTCTTCGGCTGGCGTGTATGGTTCGTCTAGTTGTAGAGACAAGTCGGCGCGGATCTCAGGGATATGGAATCCGTCTGTCGCCGCGGGCACATAAGACTCGGGGTTGCCCAGCGCTGCGCCATCATCCACCCAGGCCGCGATCAGAGCGATGTCTGCGTCGGACAGGCTGCGATCGTTCTGTAGCGGCAGACCTTCGCGCGAAGGCGGCCAGGGCGGCATATAGGCGTTGATCACATGGAATTTGATATCTTCGGCGGCCAGCACGACATCTTCTGTCGATGTCAAAGGCGCATAAGCGGCGATTTGCCCATCACTGTGACAGACGACGCAATTCGCTTCAATGATGGGGCGCGCATGCTCGTGATAAGTGAGATGCTCAGGAAGTTCTATCTCGGCTATTACGGGAGCTTCTGCTTCATCATCTTCATGATCTTCTGTGCCGTGAGCATGGACGATGCCCGCCCCGACAAGCCATATCAGTAGCGCAATCAGCAATCGCATCGCAGGTCCCTCTCTTCTAACCCAATGGCCGCCCGCCATCGACCGGGATGATGTCGCCGGTGCTGAAGCGCAGGTGAGCGACAGCCGCAAACACCGCCTCCGCCACATCGTCCGCTTCGGCAATCCGTCCCAGCGGCGTTTTGCCCTCCTGCTCGGCGATCAGCGCTCGTGGCATAGAATTGGCATATTCGCCATTGACCCAGCCCGGCGACACCGAAAGCACGCGGATCTGTGGCGCCAATGCCCGCGCCAGCGAGCGAGTCATGCTGTCCATCGCCGCTTTGCTGGCACAATAAGCCACATTGCTGCCCACGCCGGTGCGTCCGGCGATGGATGTAATGTTTATCACCACGCCACCAGCGCCCGCGCCCAGCAGCGGTTTCAACGCGCGGATGCTGGCAAATGCGCCACGGAAGTTGACGCGGAAGATGCGGTCGATCAGCTCATCGTCCAGCGCTATTACGTCGTCATGTGGCACGCTCTTGCTGATGCCGGCGTTGTTGACCAGGATGTCCAGCCGCCCGTAGGTTTCGCTCACCGCGCGCGCCAGCTCGGTTTGAGCCGCTGCATCGTCCACCGGGCAACGCAGAACCAGATGCCCGCTGCCGGGCAGTGAATCGGCTGCTGCCTGTGCCTTTTGCGCATCGCTGTTGTAGGTGATGACGATTTGCGCGCCAGCCGCCGCCAGCCGCCGACAGATCGCGCTGCCGATGCCGCCGCCACCGCCGGTTACGACTGCGATTTTCCCGCGCAAAAGGTCCATGCCAGATCCCTTAGAACGAGCGCATCGCCACGGGCAGATGATCCACGCGGTTCATATAGTGCATCACAGCCTGCCCGCGCAGGATGTCGATGCGCGTGATCGCCGTATTGTTGTGATAATAGCGCATGGTGTGGGGCCTCGATGGCAGTTGGTCAAAAAGCGCCTTGATCAACACATCCAGGAAGCCAGCATGCGATACCAACGCCACAACCGCCCGCGAATCATCGCGCCGGCGCAACTCTCCCGCCACTTTGATGGCGCGGTAGTGGCTGTGCGTCTCCGGCTCCATGCCCAGCGACGCATCGTACCAGCCGCTTTCAGTAACCGCCTCTGCCAACTGCACGCGCGGGAATGCCCGGTTGATGGCTGTGCGCGTCATGCCACCGAAGCCGCTGACATAGCCATTTTGCCGCGAGAACAAGCCGCCTTTCTCGTGCAAATCCAGCCAGATTTCCGGCTGCAAGTCCAACGTTTCGCCTAGCGGCTGTGATGTCAGCAGCGAGCGATACATGGCGCTGGTGAACAGCTGGCCAATGTCGATATCGCCCGCAGACGCCTCGCTGCCCAGCCAGTCTGCCAAGCGCTCTCGCTGTTGATAACCCAGCTCGGTCAGGTCGGGGTCGACCTTGCGGCGGTGCATGGTGTCGGCAGTAAGGGCGTTGTTTTCCGATTGCGCATGCCGTATCAGATATACTTGCATCAGACCTCCCGACGCTCACTTGCTGACCACCGATTATAAGGCAGTCCGCTGCGATGTGCAGGCTGGCTAGGGTAAATTCGTTATAGTCGCAATCTCTGGGCTGCTGCGCTGCCTCTGTGCCATCTGCGTTTTCTGTGGGTAAACTATCGGGTGGCGGAGCGCAAACGGAATTACCATGCACACCATTGTCACCCTCACCATGAACCCGGCGCTGGATGTATCCACCAGCATCCATTCCGTCGCGCCAGAGATCAAGCTGCGCTGTGCATCGCCGGGCTTTCATCCGGGCGGCGGTGGCATCAATGTCGCGCGCGCCGTGCATTTTCTGGGCGGGACAGCCTGCGCCGTCTATGCGTCTGGCGGACACACCGGTGAAAAACTGCAGCAGCTGCTGACCGACGAAGGCATCAATCAACTCGCTCTGCCTATCGCTGGCACCACGCGCGAGAATTTCATCTGCTACGAAGACAGCAGTGGCTTGCAATATCGCTTCACGCTGCCCGGCCCCGCGCTCAGCCAGCTTGAATGGCGCGCCTGCCTGGATGCCAGTTTGGACTTGCAGCCCGACTACCTGGTCGTCAGCGGCAGCCTGCCCGAGGGCGCCCCGAGGGACTTCTACGCCCAACTGGCAAACCGCGCCCATGGCCAGCACAGCCGCGTGATCATCGACAGCGGAGGCGATGCCCTGGCAGCCGCAGGCGAGGCCGGACTGTTCTTGCTAAAGCCCAATCTGCGCGAGCTGGAGCGACTGGCGGGCGAATCACTGGCTGACGAAGCGCAGATTCGGCATGCTGCTCAACGATTGATCGCCAGTGGACTGACGGAAGCCGTAATCGTCTCGATGGGGGCAGCCGGCGCCGCCTTGGCAACCTGCGCCGAATATGTGCCGCTGCGCGCGCCTATTGTGCCCATCCGCAGCAAAGTGGGCGCGGGCGACAGCATGGTTGGCGGCCTCGTGCTGGCATTGGCGCAGGGACGGAGTCTGCAGGATGCGGCGCGATTTGCTGTGGCTGCTGGCAGCGCCGCCGTCATGACGCCGGGCACGCAGCTGTGTCGCAAAGACGATGTCGAGCGTCTGTATGCGCAGGTGGCATCGCCTTAGTAGCTGACGAAATGACCGCAAAAAACCAGGGAGTAGCGCCATGTCCAGCATCCGCGCTCGCAATATCAATCATCCCGAGCACCGCGAAAACCTGAAATCCGACAAGTACCACATCATTCGTGAAGCCATGCTGACGGCGCTGCACGCATCCAGCTGGATGCCTTTCAGCGAGCTGGAAGACAAGGTGCGCGACCACTTGCAGGGGCAGGCTGTGCCCAAGTCGCTCTTCCCCAAGCCGGGCTCGGTGCGCTGGTATTGCAAAGCCGTGCAGCTGGACCTGGAAGCGCGTGGCGAAATCGAGCGGCAGCCCAAAAAGTCGCCCCTGCGCCTGCGCAAATGCCGCGAAAGCTAGCCGCAGTCGACCATGCCTCCCAGAACGCGGCTGGCGCTGTCCCACTGCCGCTGCCATTCATCGAGGTATAGCGCGGCGATTTCTCGATGGCGGATGATGAGCAGATTTTCGTCATTGCTCTTGACCGCGCTGTTGGAAAAATTGAATGACCCGGTGATGACCGTTTGCTCGTCTATGATGATCACTTTGTGATGTAGATAGTAGGTATTGCCGTCTTGTCGCACGCCTGCGCCAGCGCAGTACAGCTCGGGCATCGCGCTCCAGTTCGCCAGGCTGCTGCGCCTTTCGAAGATGCCGCGCACAGGCACATCGTGTTCTTCCATTTGCCGCAGCATGGCAAGCGCCAGCTCGTCCAGCGAAAAAACGAAGGCCATGAAATGGATGCTGTGGCGCGCCGAGGCGATTTCCTTCAGCAGCGCGCTGATTTCATCGCCCTCCGCGCCGAAAATGACGCTGACTTCGCCCGTGCCTAGCACGAAAGACTGCAGGCCGGCATCGGTCGAGCGCCGGCCAAACTCTCTGCGCAGGTACATCTCCTCAAACTCGGCTTGATAGGCAGCGACCGCCCGCGCATCGTCCAGCACAATTACATTGTTGTTGTGCCGGTATGCGCCATTGATGGTGTAATTCATTGACCCTGTCCAGACCGTCCGCCCATCCAGGATCATGAATTTGTTGTGCATCAAAGCGCTGCGCCCATCGTCGATTATCGACACGCCCGCCTCGCGCAGCCGCCGCAGCAGATCGCTTTCTTCATTATGCAAGCCATGTTCATCGTCGGTCACAATGCGCACAGCCACGCCGCGCCGATGCGCCGCTGCGATAGCATCCGCGATTGTCGGGTTGTCCAGGTCGAAGACGGCGATATCCAGGCTCACGCGCGTATTGTCGATGGCCACTGCCAACAAGCTGTCGATGCCGCCACGATAATCCGCGCGTTCTGCTGTAGACGATGGCTCGGAGAAATAAAGCTGCCAGCCATCGCCGCTGTAGCCGCGCCCAAAGCCAATTTCGAGTTGGCTGATGCGGTAGTCTGCTGCCTGTGCCAGATCATTCTTCGCTCGTGCCCGTTCCTGCTGCACAGATTGCAAAACGACAACGGTCGCCGCTAGCGCCAGGATGAGAAATGCCAACAGCCAGCGCAGCGCACGCCGGCCCCGCCCGGTTGTTGATTGTCTGTGCAGGTCGTCCATCACGCGCGATTGTAGCGGAATCGCCCCAGCCAACTCAAGCTTAAGCGCCGACCTCCGCTGTGTTATACTGCTTGCGTTTCTTTGACGAGAGCGATCGCCATGTCGCTGCTGACAGCCGAGCGACTCAGCAAATTCTACGGTGCGGACGAAGTCTTCAGCGAGATCAGCCTGGCTGTCCCGCATGGCGCGCGCATCGCCCTGGTCGGCCCCAATGGCGCGGGCAAGACCACGTTGATCAATCTGCTGGCTCGCATCGACCAGCCCACCAGCGGCGGAGTCCGAATGGCGAATGGCGCGCGTCTCGGCTACCTGCCCCAGCGACCGGAATTGGCTGGCGAACACAGCCTCTGGCAAGAGCAACTGACCGCCTTTGCCGAACTCCGCGCAATGGAAGACCGTCTAAATTCTTTGGAACAGCGCATGGCGAACCCCGCCCACTTCGATGCCGCGCTGACAGCTTATGGTCCGCTGCAAGCCGAATTCGAGCGCCTGGGCGGCTATAGCTATGAAACGCGCATCAAAAGGGTCTTGAGCGGGCTGGGATTCACCGCTGCCGAATACGACATGTCCCTGCCGACCTTGTCTGGCGGACAAAAGACACGCGCCCTGCTGGCACGGCTGCTGCTGGAAGCGCCCGACCTGCTCATCCTGGACGAACCGACAAATCACCTGGATATCGCGGCGGTCGAATGGCTTGAGAAGACTTTGGCTGCCTACCCGGGCGCTGTGATCGCTGTTAGCCACGATCGCTATTTCATCGACCATTACGCGACTATGATCTGGGAACTGGAACGGGGCCGCATGCAAGTCTTTCGTGGCAATTACAGCGCCTGGCAGCAGCAGCGAGACACCCAGCGCGAGACTCTGCGCCACGAATATTATTGGCAGCAAGAGTTCATCCGCAAAGAGATGGCTTTCATCCGCCGGCACATGGGCAGCCAGCGCACCGCCCAAGCCAAAGGTCGCCTCAAAAAGCTGGAAACCATGCGCAAGCGCGGGCTCATCCTGGAGAGCGGACCCAAAAACCGCAAGCAGATGCGCATCGACATGGGCGAGGCGCAGCGCAGTGGCGACCAGGTCATCATCACGCGCGACTTGCAGATCGGCTATGCTGCGGCCAGCCCTCTGCTGACGCTGCCCGATCTGCTGGTGCTGCGCGGCGAGACAGTCGCCATCATCGGCCCCAACGGCGTCGGCAAGTCGACTCTGCTGAAGACGCTATGTGGCGCGCTGATGCCGCTGGCGGGCACGGTGCGGCTGGGCGCGCGCGTCAAAGCTGGCTACTTCGCCCAGGCGCACGAAAACCTCATAGCCAATAACTCGCTGATGGACGAGCTCTTTCGCATCAAGCCCATGCCCAATTCGCAGGCGCGCGACTGGCTGGGGCGCTTTCTATTTAGCGGCGAAGATGTCTTCCGACAGGTTTCGTCGCTTTCCGGCGGCGAACGTGGACGACTGGCGCTGGCCAAGCTGGCGCTGCAAGGCGCAAACCTGCTGTTGCTGGACGAGCCAAGCAACCACCTGGATATCGACAGCCAGGATGTGCTGCAAGCGGTGCTGGCTCGCTTCGGCGGGACGATTCTGCTGGTTAGCCACGACCGCTACCTGATCGACGCCCTGGCCACGCAGGTCTGGGAATTGACGCCCGGCGAGTTCTTCGTGACCGATGGCGGCTACCAGAGACATCTGCGCGCGCGTCAACATCGCCAGCAATCGCCCGATGTTGCGTCAGACGCTGAAAGCAACGGGCAGCGCGGCAAGCGACCGGCCAGCTACAAAAGCAAAATCAACGGACTCAACCCTTACGAAGCAAGCATCCGCGCCGAAGAACTGGAAGCGAAAATCGGCAGTCTGGAAGCCAGCATGAGCGAGATCACCGCCCAGCTGGAAGCCGCCAGCCGTTCTGCCGACGCCGGCCAGGTGCGAGCGCTGGGAGAAGCCTATACAAAAGCCGAAGCAGATTTGACTGCCGCGCTGGACGAATGGGGCAAGCTGGTGGATTGAGGTCGGCTCTGTGTCAAATGCGCCCGATGTGGTAAAAGGACAAACAGCGTGCGCCGGATTCTAACGCGCAAACAAGGAGCGGCAATTTGGACATCACCTATTTTGGCGGCAGTTGCTTTCGCATCACCGAGCGCGGACATACCAGCGTCCTGACCGACCCGCATCTGCCCGATGATCGCCTGGAAGCGCTGCACCTGAAAGCCGACCTGGTAACGCTCAGCCACAAAGCAGACCCGCAGCAGCTGGCGCCTATTCGCGACCGTCAATACACAATCACTGGCGCGGGCGAATACGAAGTCGGCGAGCTCTTTGTGACGGGCATGCCACTGCACCGATATGACGAAGCCAGGTCCAGCATCCTGCACAATGTGGCTTACATCATCGAATATCCCAACGGACTCACCTTGCTTCACCTGGGCGCGCTGAATGCTCCGCCCGACTTGTCCATCGCCGAGCAGTTGGACGAAGTGCACGCATGTATGCTGCCGATTGGTGGCGAACACCTCAGCGGCGACCAAATGGCTGACTTGATCAGCGCCATCGAGCCGACCTTTGTCATCCCCATGCGCCATGCCTGCCTGCCTCTGGTGGATTATCCAGAGGCGCTCGAGGGATTTCTCAAAGCCATGGGCGCGGGCGAGGTTGCCGAGCAAGACAGCCTGCGCCTTTCGGCATCGTCTTTGCCAGAAACATCCCAAATCGCCTTGCTGCGCGCCAATCAGCCCAAGAGCTAGGCATTCATATAACCGCGCGCCCTTTTTGCGCTATAGTTAGCGCAGGCTGCCCACCGACCAAGCGAGGTCGCTGTTATGCGAGACGGCAATATCAAGCTGCTGATGAGCTGGGATATCAAACCTGGTTTGGATCAAGAATACTTTGAATTTGTCATGCGCGATTGGGTGCCCAGCTCGACCAAGCTCGGCTTAACGCCTATTGAGGCCTGGTACAACATTTATGCCAGCGGCGATATTCCGCGCATTATGGCAGGCGCGTTGGCTGCCGACGAAAAAGCCATGCGCGACATTCTCACCAGCGATGACTGGCACGATCTGCAAGACAAACTGTTGGATTATGTCGAGAACTACAGCCAGAAGATCGTGCGCGTCACCGGCGAATACCAACTCTAGGCGGGCTGGCCCGTTTTTCAAGTATTGGCTGCTGTGGGCGACTCACAGAATCGCCCACAGCGGATCTTCGTGACAACAGGAGGTTCGCGGCAGCCTTCCCCACAATGATACCCGGGGGTAAACCTTTGGTGGGCGAGTCACCGCCTCGGCCCTAGGCCAACCGTAGGCTGAGACCGAGGGGGCAGATCCTTGACTGGACTAGCAGAGGCGACGCAAATGCCGCCCCTGCAATTGTCATACAGTCGCGATCAGCCACCCATGGCTGCGCGCAATGTGTCGCAGGCCGGGCAGCCGCCGCCGGGCCGCACGATAGCATAGCCACTTTGCGGGTCATTGCCAACATAGGAGGTCGAATCGACATTCCATACAATCATCAGCCGCGTGTTTTGGCCGCGCAGGAAGTTGACCGCGCCCGCCAGCCAAGCCGCTTGCTCTGCCACTGTTGTGCCCTGACCCCAGGAGAATTGGTCGGGCAGCGGCGGGTAGCCTTCGGGCGAGACGTAGCCCAGTTCAGTGAAGCACAATGGCTTGCCCGGGAAGACGCTGCGGTACAAATTGGTGATGGCAGGCAGGTAGTAGCTGTAGTGGCCACTGGGTCCGCCGGTGGTCGCTGTTGGTGGCAGGAAGCCGTTGTTCCAATGCACGCCGACGCAGTCCATCACATTTGCCGCGCCCGCCGCCGCCATCTCGCGAATGTAGCAGTCATCATTAGAGCCATTGGGTGTACAGCCGCCACTGAAATAGCCAGTCGGTGTAGGCGCAGCGCTGATGACCATGGTTTCGCCGCGGGAGCCCTTGATAGCGTGAAAAGCCGCGCTCAGCATCTGCGTGTAGTTGGCGCCGCTGATTTGCCCGGCGGGCCATTCACGGTCGATATTGGATTCGTTCCAGACTTCAATGGCATCCGCGCCGCCTCGCGCCAAGCCAGCCAGGAAGTTGGCGTAGTTCTGATAATACTGACCAGGATTGCTCGCCAACTGATGATGGTCGCCGATGACGCTGAGCAAGATCTTGAAGCCCAGGCCATGCGCATGGTCGATCCAGGACTGGAAGTCGCCAGCGCCCTGGCTGCCGTTCCAGCGTACTTGCCGCTTTACCCAGGTCATGCGCGCGTTGCGCATAGCTTCGGGCTGCGTGAACCCGAGCGCTTGCCCGCCCAGTTCAAAGCCGCCAGAAATAGACGGGCTGGGTGGCGGAGCAGGCGCGCCTTCTACTGCTGGCGCTGGAGCAGGAGGTGGAGGTGGCGCTGGCGGTCCGGGCACTTGCAGCACTTGCCCGGCCTTGATGGCATCTGGATCGTCGATGTTGTTCAGTCGCGCGAGATCGAAATAGGTCATGCCATATTTGGCGGCGATCTCAGCCAGCGAATCGCCGGGCTGTATGGTATAGGATGAGTAGCTCGACGGCTGCCCGTTCGGGGGTCCAACACCAGGCGCGGCTGCTCCGCCAATCGAGGGCACAATCAGCACTTGCCCCGTATGCAGGATATAGGGTTCTATCAGCGCATTCAACTCGGCCAGGCGCAAGAAGGTGGTCCGATGATTCGCGGCGATCAGAGACAGATAGTCGCCACGTTGCACAGTATAGGTGGTATTGCCGGCGGGCGCTGCCGGGCCGGCTGGCGCGCTTGAGCCACCGGCGCCGGGAATAGTGATCTGGTTGCCGCGATGGATGATCGAGTCCATCGTCATCCCGTTGGCTTGCAGCAGATCAGCCAGATTCACGCTATAGCGCGCTGCGATGATGGAGAGCGTTTCGCCACGTTGGACGATGTGCACCTGCTGTGCCGCGACAGCCGCTGTACCCAGCGATACCAACACCAGCAAGCTCAATAACAAAACGATAAGTCGACGCATGATTGCTCCTGTCCCTTGCTTTCGAAATGTTCACAGACAAGGATTGTAGTACAAAAATGCCGAGTACGCTTGATTGAATCTACAACTTCGTCGTAGACATGCTGCTGCCAGGAATCGCAGTGCGGCTCAATAACCGATTTCCATACCCGGGTCGACCACCGGCAAGCGCGCATCCAATGTCGGCAATGTCTCTGCCAGCCAGGCGTAGCGCGGATCATCGCTATGAGCGAAATCCCGCGTTGAGCCAGCCAGGAAGTTCAACGTATAGGTCGTCGTGCCCGGCGCGCTGACCAGCGTGTAATAGCCTTCGGGCATCAAAACCAGGTCGTGCTGGCGCGCCAGCATGGTCACATCCCAGCTTTGGTCGGCGGCATATACGCGCTGAAAGGCATAGCCGGTTGGACGATCGAACTTGTAGAAGCTAAAGCGGTGCAGCTGCGCCTCGAGCACAGTGCCGCGTTCATCTGTGCGATGACTGTCGTGCTTGTTAGGCGGGATGCTCGACCAATTTCCGCCCGGCGTGTACAGCTCATAGGCCAGCAGCCTCGATGCGGGGAAGCCACCGCCGATCAACCGGCACATCTGCCTCGAGCAATTGCCGCCGCCCAGCATGCGCAGTTCAATATCGGCGGGGGTGATCAATCGCGCGGGATGCTCGATTTCGGTAGGCGCCCAGCACGAGGCAAACTCGAAATTGTCGCTCAGCGACTCGATTTCGAATTCTGTATTTGGCGGCAAATAGACGGCATAGGGCAGGCCGCTGAAGACATCCTCGCGCCGCCCGATCGTCTCGAAGTCGCCGCGGTTGGTGCGGATTGTGCAGCGCCCGCCCAGCACGACAGCGACATATTCAAAGTTGTCGATGGCGATTTCGAATGTTTTGCCCGTGCCCAGCCGCACCGCAGCGAAGTTGAGCGTGTCCCAGCCAGCGCGCCGCGCATCCAGTGCCGCGAATGCGCCCGCCCGCCCGCTGTCGTTGGCGTGGATGTGTAGGTTGTCTGCTGTATGGGTCGCCATGTGTTCCTTTCCAAGTTGCTGCGTCTGCCGCGCCTCAGGTAACCAGGCCGCGGGTCACGCGCATGAACATCTGCTCCAGGTCTTTTTCTTCTTCGTTGAATCCCAGCAGCGGCACACCGCCCTCAAAGAGTCGCTGGCTAAATGCGCCCAGCTCTTCATCGCTGCCGGCGAAATCGACCCGCACTCGCGACCGACCATTGCGCGGGGTGATGGTTTCCGCTGTTACCACCTGCGCCATGCCGCTCGCCAGCGAAAGGGCTTTTTCGGCTGCGGCGCTGTCCATGACGGTGATGATGATTTCACGATGCGCCATCAGTTGCTGCCGCAGTTGGTCGATGCTGCCCTGCATGATGATCTCGCCAGCTTCTATGATGCCGATATGCGAACAGACATCTTCTACATCGGCCAGAATATGCGACGAGAAGAAAATCGTCTTGCCCATATTTGCCAGCTCGCCCAGCAGCTCGCGGATTTCCACGCGCGCCCGCGGGTCCAAGCCCGAGGCCGGCTCGTCCAATACCAGCACTTGCGGGTCGTGCGCCAGTGTACGCGCCAGTGACAAGCGCTGCTTCATGCCGCGGCTGAGCTTGTCGACCATGTCCTCGCGCCGATGCTGCAAGTCGACCAGTTCCAGCAGGTCAGCCACCAGAGTCTTGCGCTTCTTTTCGGGGATGTCATAACAAGCGGCGAAGAAGTCCAGGTATTCCCAGACGCGCAGGTCTTCATAAACGCCGAATTCATCGGGCATATAGCCGATGGCGCGGCGAACTTCGCGGCGGTCTTCGTGCACCGAATGTCCGGCCACCCAGGCTTCTCCATCCGATGGGCGCGTCAAGGTAGTCAAAATGCGCATGGTGGTGGTTTTGCCAGCGCCATTGGGACCAACAAAGCCATATATCGAGCCAGCCGGCACCTCCAGCGAAATGCCGCGCAGGGCATGAAAATTGCCGAATGACTTGTGCAACTCCTTCGTCCTGATAATGGCGTCCATCGCCGCTCCTCAATATTGCCCGGTTTGGGCGATGCGAATATCTCGCACGCGCACTGTGCCGATGCCGCCGCCATGCACCAAGCGCAGACGCAGCGCTTGGCCTGGCCCCAGATACGCTGCCGGCTCGGCCAGCTCCAGCACATTGCCATCGCGATAGCCAAAGACATCGTATTCGCCGCGCGCCCAGTCATACAATTGCACATCCAGCGACTGGGTGAAGCCGCCGCCGCGATCGACTTCGACCTGCATATGCTCCACCTGCGTCATTGCCAGACCGGGCAGCGGCTGAAAAAGGAAAGTAACTGCGCCGTCTTCGTATATGCTGAAGTTGTCTGTGCCATTGTCGGCCACGCCCTGCCTGTCCAGCGCCATCCAGCTGAAGTGCTCTGTCGTCAGGGTGGCGCGCCGCTCGGGCAGCGTAATATCGACTGCCAGCTCGATGATATAGAGCGTGGTATCGACCGAGCTCCAGGCAGCGCCTTCAATTTCCAGGTCGCGCGTCCAGGCATCGCTCCAGCCCAGCAGATACAGACCCGTGCCCCGCGCCGTAGACGCAAATTCATCGCGCATGAAGCTGGCCAGGAATGATTGTTCGCGCGCCAATTGCCGGTCGCGCAGCGACTCCGCACTGGAAAAAGCCCGCGTGCGCAGGTATCGCCCGCCCTGCAAATCTTTGATGCTGATATTGCGATCGCTGCCAGTGAAAGGCGATTGCTCGCCATAGAGCGCCGAGACATTCAGCTCCAGCGGATTGGGCTGGGCGGGACGGTCGACCAGGTCGGCGCGCAATTCGTCGTGCCCCAGCGGCACGATATCGCCGGGCGCAAAGTCAGCTTCCAGCGCATGGGAAAAGCCAGCGCCGACGATCACGGCATCGCGCAGGACGACCTGACTGCGATTGCTGATCGCGCCCTGGAAAGTCGGCAGCATGCGTCCGCTTTCGACGATATCGTAAGACAGCGTGAAACTGCCGCCGATATCGAGCTTGGCGACAGCCCCGCTGGCGCTGAAATTGGCGAAGATGCCGCCGTCGATGGTGAATTCGTCGGCGCTGAATCGCGAGCTTTGGGCGATCTCAGTCGAGGTCTGGATGGTGTTGCTGGCGAAGATGCTGGCGTTCGCTGTCGCCCCGGCCACTGCCAAAAAGCTGTCCTCGGGCAGGCTCAATGAATAGGTGGCGCGCCGCGGCGAAAGCAAACCGATGTACTGCCGCAGCCGGGCTTCATCGCGGTCGGCGTAGGATTCTACCACTGTCAGGCGGCTGACAATGACTTCTGCGCCGCGCAGGTTGAAGCCGACAGTCCAGGCGATGCCGGTGAAACTGACGATGACCAGCGGGATGGTCAGCCAGCCCCAGCCCGGACGCCGCAACCGCGAAAGCAGCGCATAATTCAGCGGTCCGATCAATATGACATACAGCGCCAGGAACAGGCAGAGCGTCTGCAGTGGCGGCAGCAAGTCTACGCCGGGCAGGTTGGCGACGGCTTCCGCGCCCCAAGTCGACTGCGTGAAGTCGTTGCGCCAGGCTGGCTGTGGCGGGCGCGTCAGCAGCAATTTACGCCACAATTCGGTCAAGCCATCCCAGCGGGCCAGCGGCGCAAGCGTCGGGTCTGCCGCCAGATAATCAACCAGGCCAGCGCCCAATTTGCGCCGGACTAGCAGAGGAATGCCAGCCTGCTCGACCAGCACGGTCGCGCCGTCTGCCAATTGTCCACGCGCGATAATGGCAGGACCTCGCAGCTCGCTTTGGTTGTCGCCGGCGTATCGCGCCAGCTCGCTCAGATCATCAATGGATTGCGCTTCTTGCGGCAGCAGAGGCAGCAACTCACCCAGCGCGCTGGCGGTTGCTGTTGCGCTTGGTCCGCCGCCCACCAGCAGATGTCCGCCGTCCGCCACCCATTGCTCGATGGCGCCCCGCTGCCCGAGCGACAGACCTTCGCTGTCGATATTCAGCAGCATCAACATATCCAGAGATGCCAGCGACTGCGCGCGCTCGGGGAGGTTGGGCAGGCTCCAAATGGCTTGCTCTGCTCGGTAGCCGCCGATATGAAGGCCCGTCAAGCTGGGGGCGGCTGTGTTTGCGCCTGTAACAACGGCATACAGTTGGTCGCCCCGCTGCAAATCAAAAAGAGGCGCATCGCGCGAGGCTCGCAGTCCACCGTCATCGTCGATCAGCTCGACGCGGATCTGGTCGGGATACGTGCGCGCCTGGATGTTGAGCGTGGCGGTTTTCTGCGCGCCGCTGGGCAACTCGACAGCTGTGCTGAACGCGTTGCCCACGACAGTGCCAGAAGTCTCGGGGCGCACCACCAGTCGTCCGCGCAGCGATTCGCCATTGTTGGTCATGGCGACGCGCACCGGCGTCCAGTCGTCGGGGCGAAAGTAGCCGTTGAAGCCGGCGTCAATCGTCAACTCGACAACATCGCGGAAGTTGTCTTGCGCAGCGGCCGGTTGCATCAGCAGCGCGCCCAGAAGCAATATGGCGATGCCCAAGCGCCGCGCCATGGCTGTCCCCGCATTTTGTCAGATTCAGGCTGTATTGTAGCACGGGCTTGGGCAGGCGTTACCCTTGTTCGTCCTTCGAGCGCTGGCGGGGATTGCGCTATAATCGCGGACAGAAATCTGTGACAAAGCCGATAAAGGAGAAGCACCCATGCCCTACCAAGCCGCGCAATCGCGCTACGACTCCATTGACTATCGCCGCAGTGGCAAGAGTGGTCTGCTGCTGCCCGCCATTTCGCTGGGAATCTGGTGGAACTTCGGCGGCAACGACTTGCTGGAGAATTCGCGCGATATGCTGCGCACGGCCTTTGATCTGGGCGTCACCCACATTGATATCGCCAACAATTATGGTCCGCCGCCTGGCAGCGCCGAAGACACATTTGGCGCCATCTATCGCCAGGATCTGGCGCCCTACCGCGATGAGTTGATCGTCTCCAACAAAGCCGGCTATCGCATGTGGCCCGGACCCTATGGCGAGTGGGGCTCGCGCAAATACTTGATCGCCAGTTGCGACCAAAGCCTCAAGCGCACCGGGCTGGAATACTTCGATATCTTTTATAGCCACCGCCCCGACCCCGATACGCCGCTGGAAGAGACCATGTCGGCACTGGATACCATCGTACGCAGCGGCCGCGCTCTCTACGCCGGCATATCCAGCTATCGTCCCGAGATGACCAAACAGGCTGTCGATATCTTGCGGGAGTTGGGCACACCCTGCCTGGTCCACCAGCCGCGCTACAACATGTTCGACCGCTGGATCGAAGACGGCTTGCTGGATGTGCTGGGGCAGGAGGGCGTCGGCTGCATCTGCTTCTCGCCGCTGGATCAAGGCATCCTGACCAACAAGTACATCGACGCCGTGCCGGGCGATTCGCGCGCCATCAAGAATCAGTGGAGCGATAAATTGCCGGCCGCCAAGCTCGACAAAGTGCGCGCATTGAACGAGCTCGCTATGGAACGCGGACAAACGATGGCACAACTGGCGCTGGCCTGGACCTTGCGCCACCCACAGATGACATCGGCTTTGATCGGCGCAAGCAAATCATCGCAAATCGTGGATGCCGTGGGCGCGCTGGACAATCTCGGCTTCAGCGACGAGGAGCTGGCGCGAATCGAAGCCATCCTCGGCGGCTAGATGTCGCTGCTGGTCATCGATCTGGGCAGTTCATCGGCGCGGACGCTGCTTTTTGATGACGAGGCGCGTTTGCTGCCGGGGGCTGTCGTCAGCCGGACGCACGATTTCGCCAGTGATAGTTATGGCGCATCCACTGCCAAAGCCGAGGGGCTGTGCGCGCTGGTGGAAAGCTGCATTGACGAGATCTTGCAGCATCCGTCCGCCGATGACATCCGCGCGCTGGGCATGGCTTGCTTCGTCGGCAACTGGCTGGGCATCGATGCCCATAGACAGGCTTGCACACCGCTGATCACCTATGCCGATACGCGCAGCCACGAGCAGATTCCGCAGTTGCTGGAAAAACTGGCTGGCGATGCAGGCGACTATCATCAGGCGACCGGCTGTCGGCTGCATACGGCCTATTTGCCCGCGCAATACAACTGGCTCTGCCATCACCAGCCCGCAGCCGCAGCGCGAATCCAGCGCATCAGCGATATCGGCGGCTATTGCTACGCGCGCTGGTTCGGGCGCGACATGCCCACGAGCTTGTCTGTCGCCAGTTGGACAGGGCTGCTGGAAAGCGAAACTTGCCAATGGCACGCCGAGTATGCGCGACAGCTCTGTGGCGCTGGCCTGCTGCCGAGATTGCCGTCGCTGGCGGATTATGACGATGCGCAGATCGGCTTGACCGATGCCTATGCCCGGCGCTGGAAAACCCTGCGCGATGTGCCTTTCTTCCTGGCTGTGGGCGATGGCGCGGCTGCCAATGTCGGTTCGGGCGCGGTGGATGCGCGGTATATCGCCCTGACCATCGGCACAACGGCGGCACTGCGCGCAGTGAAAAATGCGCAGCGCGTGCCAGATGGCTTGTGGCGTTACCTGGTGAGCGCAGATATGCCCTTGGTCGGCGGCGCAACCAGCGAAGGCGGCAATGTCTATCAATGGCTGTGGCGCGATCTGCTGCGCGAGACAGCCGACCTGGACGCCCAGTTGATCGCTCGTCCGCCCGCTGTCCACGGACTGGTCGTGCTGCCGCTGCTGGCGGGGGAACGCGCCCCGGGCTGGCAAACCGATGCCAGCGGCACCATCCATGGCCTCCGCCGCAGCACCAGCCGGCTCGACCTGCTGCAAGCGCATCTGGAAGCGGTGGCGCTGCGACTGTCGCTCATCTATCAGCAACTGGAATCGCCCGAGGCGACTGTGCTGGCGGGAGGTGGCGCGCTGAATGCTTCCAAGGCCTGGGCGCAAATGCTGGCGGACGCCTTTGATTGCCCCATCTTGCTGCTGGCAGAAAGCGAAGTTACGGCGCGTGGCGTGGCGCTGATGATGCGGCGCAGCCTGGATGGGGTGGCGCTGGACGCAGAGCTTCCGCAAATCAGCCGCATCGCGCAGCCTATACCGGCGCGAGTCGAGACGATGCGTGCCGCGCGAGAACGACAGTCCGAGCTGTATCGGCGCTTGTATGGGTGATGCTCGACACAAGGTCAATTCACCGCAGAAGGCGCAGAGAATCTCTTGTGTCCCAAATCCACGCTAATCGCCCCGGGGGTGGCGAATTCCGTGTATATGGCGTTTCCCCATCCCCGACATGCGTAGAAATCCGCGCGCGCCGTTGCCTCCCCCCGACTTTTCGGGGGGACTGAGGGGGGTGTCTTTAACCACAGCATTCGCCACTCCCGTTTCTCGCAAATTGCTTGACAAGCCAGGAAATGGCATTATCATTGAAAAGTATGCGATAAAATAGGTATTTTATCTATGCGTTCCAAAACAAGCGCTTCTCCACATGACATCGCCCAGGCAAGAATGGAGTATTGAAAGATGAACGCTGTTAAGCGCACTATACCCCTTCCCCCCAGGAACCCCCCCGGGAAAAATGGAGTATTGAAAAAAAAACGCTTTTAAACGCAATATCCCCCCCCCCCCCCGTAATATCGCGTAACAATTCCGCTTCGTTTCATTTCCAATCCGCTTTTGCCTTCAAGTTAATGCTCATTGCGCTGGTCCTGTTTCTGCTTCCGGCGTTCCAGGTATCCGCCGCGACATTCACCGCCAACAACAGCGCCACGCTGGTCAGCGCCATCGCCTCGGCCAATGCCAACAGCGAAGCCGACACCATCAACATCACCGGCAACATCACCCTGAGCACATATCCCGAAACGATCACGGCTAATATCACCATCAACGGCAATGGCTACACGATTAACGGCGCGGATACCTATTATGCGTTTACCGTTTATGTGGGGGCACATCTCACGCTGAACCGCTTGATCATTAGCAATTTCGCCAGATCCGGCGGCAACGGGGCCGGGCTGCAAGTAGTAGGGACAGCCACCTTGAATCAGGTTGTCGTGCGCAACAGCACAACCAGCAGTAGTGGAAAACACGGTGGCGGCATCTGGGTCGCAAACGGCGCCACGCTGAACATGAGTCGCAGCGCCGTCCACGGCAATACGGCGACCCAGAATGGCGGCGGCATCGGGGTGGCGGGCGGCGGCACAGTCACCATTACCAACAGCACAATCTATGGCAACACGGCTGCGTCGGGCGGCGGCATCTTTATCGGCGAGGGCAGCGTCAGCAACACCCCCACAGTCACGTTGCGGCATGTGACCATCACCGGAAACAAACGCACCGGCAGCACCAATCGCGGCGGACTGCGTTTGAATTTTGGCACTGTGCACCTGCAAAACAGCATCATCTACGGCAACCAGGGGATAAACTGCGATTCCGTCAACAACTCGGATGGCAACTTCGTCACCCTCAGCGGCAATATCATCGGCGGCACGGGCAACGCCTCGAAATGTACGCTGAACCAACTGACCAGCGATCCGCTACTGTCGTCCAGCCCGACCGGCAGCCCGCCATACTACACCATCCCGGCCAACAGCCCGGCGAGGAACGCGGCGACTTGCATCAGCGGCGTCACAGAAGACCAGCGCGGCTTTAGCCGACCACAACCAGCGGGCAACACCAACTGCGACATCGGCGCTTATGAATATCATCCGCCGACGCAGAACAATTCGCCCGTGAGGGCATCCAGCGGCAGCAGTGGAGCATCCAGTGGCAGCAGTGGAGCATCCAGCGGCAGCAGTGGCGGCAGCAGTGGAGCATCCAGCGACAGCAGTGGCAGCAGAGGCGTAGCGGTCTTCAAGTACTCACCCGCCCAAACCTGCCAGACCCTGCAGCCCGATATCGTGGTTAACAACGCCGGCCCCGGCACAGCCTGCCAGCGCGTCAACCACCCCGCCGGGCTTGGCCACCCCGAGCTTGTCGCCGCCATGCCCTACGCAACTGTGGATATCTGGGGCTGGGTTTCGCCAAACACGCAGGTCTGCTTCCGCGCTGCCAGCGGTTCGATCAAATTCGTCGACACCGCCGCGCTGCCCCGCACAATCGCGGACTTGCCACCCTTCTATCACCCGGGCTTGATCTGCGCGCCAATCGATGCCCCCGGTCAGGTCGCCCTGGTTGCCGGCCCGCCCGCCCCCGTACCTACCGCCATCCCGCCAGTCTATCAGAGCCTGCAATACTGCATGGTGAGAACGCAATACATCCTGAACTTGCGCGCCAGTCCCGGCGGGGAGATCATCGACATCCTGCCATTCAACATCAAGTTGACGGCGCTGGAACGGACCGATGGCTGGCTCAAGGTCGATTTCATGGGCGCGAAAGGCTGGATCAGCGCCGACTTCGTCGAGCAGATCGGGACTTGCGGCTGAGGCGGACGCGCGCGAGCATCGTCCCTAGGCCCTTTCGGCAGCCGCCAGAAGCCCTGCATAACGCGCGATATCGTCGTCCGAGTCGTTGCAGCCGCAGATCAAAAGCGCCAGATGGGCATCTGCGGGCAGACGTTCTTTGATGCGCAAAGCCGCCGCCAGGGTGCTGGTGGCCGCCAATTCCGGGCGCAGGTCTTCGTGCTGGATGAACCACTGCTGCGCGGCGATCATCTCCATATCGCTGACCAGGACGAGGTCTTCCAGATGCGTCTGGCACAAGTCCAGCGCCGCCTGCCCGACGAACGGTCCACCCAGCGTGGCGGAAAGCGAGCCGGGTACGATGTTGACGATCTTGCCCGCCGCCAGCGCCCGCTGCATGGTCGGCGCTTTGACCGGCTCGACTCCCCAGACGCGCACTGTCGGCATCTGCGCCTTGACCGCCGCGATGACTCCCGCGATCAGCCCGCCGCCGCCGATGCTGACGATGATGTCGGTCAAGCCCGGGCAATCATGCATGATCTCCAGCGCCACGATGCCATTGCCCGCTATTTGTTCGCGGTTGTCAAAAGGATGCAGGGCGCTGCGTCCAGCCGCCGCCAGCTCATCGGCGCGCGCAAATGCCGCCACCGCATCGGGCAGCAGTTCAACTTCTGCGCCGTAGTCTCGTGTGGCAGCGATGGAGCCCTCCGGCGCATTTTCTGGCATGCAAAGAAAGGCATCCACACCCAGCACGCCACTGCAGTAGGCCACTGCCCTGGCAAAGTTGCCACCGCTGACGGCAACGACGCCGCGTCCCAGCGCATCATCGCCCAGCGCCAGCATCTGATGAAAGGCTCCGCGCGTCTTGAAAGAGCCGCTGTGCTGGTGCATCTCCAGTTTCAGCGAAACCTGGCAGCCCAGTCGCTTGCTCAAGGCGGGCGAATCGCGTTGCGGACTGCGGATGGTGTAGGGAGCGGCCACCTCGGCGGCGGCGCGGATGTCTTCCAATGTGATCATGCGGGCAACTCGCGGATAGACTGGCGGATGACAAGCCATTCTAGCCCGACTTTAGCCGCTATGATATAGCCCGGCTCAACGAGTCAGCGCCTCGTCTCTACATCCCTCTCTGCGCCCTCTGTGTTCTCTATGGCAAAGAATTGTCTGACTACCTTGCTCATCGTTCTCCGCTATCGGAAGCGCATGGGCTGGGTGCGCTCGATGCAACTGCTGTCTGGCTCGACCAGCGGCTGGCTGATGAATGTGACAGCGATATCGACTGCGCAATCATCGGAGCGCAGCACCGCGTGCGCCACATGCGGCAGTACAAAACGATACGCGCCCGACAGCGTCCTGGATGCGATATCCGCATATTCCGGCGGCGTGATGGGGTCATAATTGCCCGAAAGCAGCAGCGCCGGCACATCGCTGTGCACAGCCTGGTTGACGCTGTCCGGCCTCGCCGCGGCGCCCCATAAGTCGCATAGCTGCGGCAAGGTCGCTTGTCCTTCGACCGGATAAGCCAGGAATCCGCGCAGATGCGGATGCGCCGCCAGCAGTCTCGCATAATCTCGCTGCGCCGAGCCATATTCTTCCTGGCATTGCACGGTGTAGTGCATGCCCAGGCTGAGCGTGACCATCGATTGTTCAAATAGCGCGCCCATAGGAGCGATCGTGCGCGTCCGTCCGCGCGCCAACTCAAACACCAGCTTGGGAATCAGCCGAATGGCATCGACCTCGTAGAGCCAGCTGAAGACCCAGTCATAGAGCCGATAGCCGCTGATTTCGATAGTCAGGCGACGCGAGTCGGGTGGCTGATATTCGGCCAGCATCGGCATTTCGTTGAGCTGGTCATACAAACCATAAAACACAGCGCGCAGGTTGGGATAGCGGGACTTGCAGCTGGGCGAGGCAACACAGGCGTCAAAGAGCACATCCAGCGCGCGCTCGCCACTGTAATAGGCATCCATATAAATATCGGCTTGCGGCGGATAGACCGAATCCAAGATGACGCTGCGCAGGAATTGCGGATAGTCGCGCATCATCGCCAGCGCCAGCCGCGTGCCATACGAGACGCCCACCAGATTCCAGCGCTCATAACCCAGCGCCAGCAGCACATTGACCACATCGCGGGCGTTGTTCGCGCTATGAAAGGTATCGAATTGCACCCCCCGCATTGACAGCCGCCGATGACAATCGCCCAGGATATCCAGCAGCAGCTTGGCGTGCTCATCGTGCGTGCTTTCCAGGATGTCGCCCAGTCGGAAGAGCGCTTCGCGGCAATACAGCGGCGGATTGGACAAGCCGGTGCCGCGCTGGTCGATGACGATGATGTCGCGCTCTTCGGCGAAAGCGTGCAAATACTTGTCAAAGCTGACCGGCAAGAGTTGCGTGCCGCTGCTGCCAGGTCCGCCAACCAGGTAGACCAGCGGGTCGGGATTGTCGCCGGGGCTGTGAATCTGCGTGTAATAGATCTCGACGCGTCCATCTGACGGATTGGCATAATCTTGTGGCAGGATTACATATCCGCAGCTGGCGACTGTGGCCGGCGGCTGGGCAGCGCAATCCGCCGATCTGATTGTGGCTTGCGCGCCGACGATCGACTGTGACAGCAGCAGCAGCGCGATGACGCAAAGCTTGCGCAACATAGGCAATCTCGCTGATTCTCTATGCAAGTAAAGCATACTATTGCTTGACTTCCAAATTGAGCGCCCCCTATTTCAGACCGCGCATCGCCCATTCATCCCGTATAATTTGTCCCATGCGCAGACTCATCGCTATATTCCTCGTCGCCGTCGCCTTGCTTGGGCTGGACTTGCACTTTCGCGGGTTGGCATGGCAATTCATCTGGTCGCAGACTGGCGAAGAAACGCCGCTCGCCCAGATCCGCGCTTTGGTGGAAGTCGCTGGCAACCTGCTCCGGCATCCGCTAGACACCGACCCGCTCGCCGCCATCGATCACAAAGCCGCTGTGCCTTATGGCGTCAATACGTTCTTGCAGCAGGAGGTCGAGGCAGACAAGATCGAAGCCATGCTGCGGATGATTCACGCGGCGGGTTTTCGCTGGCTGCGGCAAGAATTCCCCTGGGAAGACATCGAAACCGACGGGCGCGGACAGTTCACCGACAGCCGTCTTGATCGTGATGGCGATGGCATCCGCGATACCATTGACGCCTGGCTGAAATACGATCAGATTGTCGATCTGAGCGAGCGGCATGGCTTGCGCTTGCTGGTGCGCTTGAGCAATCCGCCCCGCTGGTCGCGCGCCAAGCCCGACGAGCTGGACTTTGCTCCGCCCGATGATCTGCAGGACTTCGTCAATTTCGCTGCCGCGGTGGCCAGTCGCTATCGTGGGCGCATCACGCACTATCAAATATGGAACGAACCCAATATTTATCCCGAATGGGGCGATAATCCTGTCGACCCGGCCGCTTATGCGCAGATGCTCTGCAGAACAGCCGAGGCGCTGAAAGCCATCGACCCCGCTATCGTTGTCGTCAGTGGCGCAATCGCCCAGACTATCGCCCTGGACGGCTATTGGGGCATGAGCGACCTGGTCTATTTGCAGGCGCTCTATGATCATGGCGCGGGCGCATGCTTTGATGTGCTCTCGGCGCAGGGTTATGGCTTGCGCAGCGGGCCCACCGACCAACGTCTGCGCGCGACCTCTGTCAATGTCGCCCGCCATACCTATTACCGCGACATCATGGTGCGCAATGGCGATGCGCATAAGCCGATCTGGCTGAGCGAGGTGGCTTGGAATGCCACGCTGGATGCCGACTTGCCGCCCGGGCAGATCGTCGGCTATGCCAACTACGGCAATGTTAGCCAGCAGCAAGCCGCGCAATACATGCCACTGTTTTATGAGCGCGCCCAGCGAGACTGGACCTGGGTGGGCAATACCATGTACTGGTTTTTCACCCGCCCCGACCCTTTCGAAGCCGGGCAAGCCTTTTATTACTTCCGCATGGTCGAGCCAGATTACCAGCCCCACAAGCCCAGCTTCACGCCGCTGCCCATATATGACAGCGTGTCGGACTACATCGGCAGCCAGCAGCCAACGCTCTACCGCGGCACGCATCAAGCCGAAACCTGGCAGATCGAGGCGGTTGGCGAAGCGGTGCTGGACGAAACGGCGCGCTTTGGACGGGCGCAGGCTTTCGACGCCGGCCTGGCATTCCGCGCGCAGGGCACAGCGCTGGATATCCGCTGGCGCGAAGCGGCTCCCGCACAGTCCTGGCGCATCAGCCGCGTGCCTATCTCTGCTGGTTTGGCGCAGACGCAGCAAATCCACTTCGGTGAAGGTCCGCTGGTGGTGGACGAGATCGTCGTCTATGACCGCGGCGAGTCTCGGCTGCTGGCCTGGCTGGCGCTGGGAATGGCGCTCGGGCTGGTTGTGGTGGCTTGGCTGGCTGCTGCTCTGCGGGGACGGTCGCGATGAAGCGGCGCCACGCTTGGATGGCGCTGCTGGTTTTGCTGCTGCTGGCGGCGTCGCTGCGCTTTCACCGGCTGGATGCGCAGTCGCTTTGGTATGACGAAGGCATAACGGCAGCCCATACCGCGCGCAGCCTGAACGAGCTGATCCCGCTGCTGCAAGTCAATGTGCATACGCCCGCCTATTTTCTGCTGCTGGCCGGTTGGACAGATGTGGCTGGCGACTCCGAGTTTGCGCTGCGTCTGCCCTCGGCGCTGTTCAGCATCCTCAGCGTAGCTTTGGCATACGCGCTGGGCGCTCGGCTCTATGGCAGGCTGGCGGGTGTGGCTGCTGCTGCTCTGGTGGCGCTCAACAGCTTCAGCATCGGCTATGCGCAGGAGGCGCGCATGTACGCCATGCTGACAAGCATCGCTGGCGTCAGCATGGTTCTCTTCATCCGCATTCTGCTAGGGCGGGGCAGTCGGAGGCGGACCATCGTGGCTTTCGGCTTGGTCAACGCGCTGGGATTGTACACGCAAGTTGTCTTCGCGCTGGTCATGCTCGGGCAAGCGCTGGCGAGCGTGCTGTGGCTGCTTGAGTCGCTGCTGCGCGGACGGAGAGTGTCGCACTTGCTGGATGCAGACACCCCCCTCGGTCCCCCCGAAAAGTCGGGGGGAGGCAAAGCACGCGCGGATTCTGTGAACAGGTCGCGGATGGGGGGAGGCAAAGCACGCGCGGATTCTGTGAGCAGGTCGCGGATGGGGGGAGGCAAAGCACGCGCGGATTCTGTGAACAGGTCGCGGATGGGGGGAGGCCATGTACACGAAAATCGCGTCTCCCGCGAACGGCGGGATTTGGGCGGGCGAGCCCTTTGGCAAGTTCTTATTGATTATGTGCTGGCGAATTGCCTGGCTGTGCTGCTTTTCTTGCCCTGGCTGCCGCACTCATTGCAGCAAGTCTTTTCCAGACCCAACCGCGCGCAGATCGTCCCGCCCGACGAAGTCCTACAATTGATCGCGGGGCACTTCGCCTTTGGCAGCAATCATGCGCTGGATATGGGCGGATCGTGGCTGGCTTTTGGCATTCTGCTGCTGGCCGCCCTGCTGCCACTGGGCGGAAGGCGTGGTTGGTGGCGCTTTCTGCTGCCCTTGGCCTGGCTGGGCATCTCGGTCGTCCCTTATGTGAGCCTGGAATTGACGACGCGTTATCTGCGCTTCCTGCTGCCGGCCCAATTGGCATTTGCGCTGCTGCTGGGGCGCGGCGTCTGGATGATGTGGCATCGGCTGCTGACCAAACTGGCGGCTGCGCTGGCGCTGGGGGCGATCTTGTTGACCATGCTGGCGGGCCTGGACAACTTCTATCATCACAGCGACTTCCAGCGCGACGACATGCGTGGGCTCGTGCAGGGAATCGAAGTCAACCTGCGCCCGGACGATGGCATCATTTTCAGCGCGCCCGGCTTGGTCGATCTTCTCGCCTATTATTATCGCGGCAGCGCGCCCGCCTATGCCCTGCCCAGCACGCGGGATGACGACGCCATCCGCAGCGAAGTCGGCGACATCATCGAGGCGCATGACCGCCTGCATGTGGTCTTGTATGGCGCTCGCGAGCAAGACCCGCGCCAAGTGGTAGAAGACACGTTAAATCGCCAAGCCTTCGAAATCAGCGATCGTTGGGTGGGCGACCTGCGCTACCTGCGATATGCCAGTCCCGACAAATTAAACGAGCCGATTCTCGCCGGCTGGTTATTTGGCAGCGCAATCACGCTAAAATCCTACGCATTGAATTCGATTGTGCTGTCGGCAGGCGATACGATGTTTGCGCGGCTGATCTGGTCGGCGCAGCAGCCTGTGAACAAACGTTACAAGGTCGCTTTGCAGCTGCTGGACGAAGCGGGCTTTTTGGTGGCGCAGCGTGATAGCGAACCAGCCGGTGGAGCAGAACCCACAATCAGCTGGCAGACTGGCACGCTGGTTGTCGATCATCACGCGCTGGAGATACCGTCAGATTTGCCCGTTGGGGATTACCGGCTGATCCTGGGCCTTTACGATATGGCCGACCCCTTTGCCCGGCTGCCGGTTGATGACGCGGATCATGTCGTCTTGGGCGAGATCAGCGTGGGTTCGTCGCGCTCATAGACCAATCTGCCCGCCACATACGTTGCCGCCACAGCCCGGTCATCGGCGCAGATCAGCAGCGCAAAGAGCAGCTCATCCAGCGAATCGGCCACATCTGCCCGCAGCCGCAGCAATGGCGTCGCCTGTGGATCCAGCGCGATGACATCTGCCGCGCAGCCCGCTTGCAGGCTGCCGACCTCTCCCGCCAGCCCCAGCGATTCAGCGCTGCCCAAAGTCGCCAGGTAATAACACTGCGCCGTCGTCAGGCTTGTGCCGCGCAGCTGCGCCATCTGGTACGCCGCGCTCATCGTCTGCAACATGGAGAAGCTGGTGCCGCCGCCAACATCTGTTCCCAAGCCAACAGTCACCGGACGCGCCGCATCTCGCACTCGCGCCATATCAAACAGGCCGCTGCCGATGAAAAAGTTGGATGTCGGGCAATGCGCGATCTTTGCGCCGGTCTCATGGAAACGCCGCAATTCGCCCTCGCCCAAGTGGATGCCGTGCCCATAGATCGCCCGCGCGCCCAGCAGTCCGTAATGATCGTAGATATCGGTGTAACTGGCGCGCTCGGGGAAGAGTTCTTTTGCCCGTGCCACCTCGGCGCGATTTTCTGAAATATGCGATTGCAGGCGCAGATCGCTGGTTTCGCGCAGCAACGCGCCCGCCAATTCAAGCTGCTCGCGGCTGCTGGTGAGGGCAAAGCGCGGCGTCACTGTGTAGAGGCAACGTCCCCGTCCGTGCCAACGCTCGATCAATGCTTTGGATTCATCATAACTGGCTTGCGCGGTGTCCAGCAGGTTCGCGGGAGCATGGCGGTCCATCATCATTTTGCCAGCCAGAATCTGCATATTGACACGTTGCGCTGCCGCAAAGATGGCGTCGACCGAGCCAGGCGCTGTTGTGCAAAAGGCCGATACCGATGTTGTGCCGTGGCGCAGCAGCTCTGCCACGAAGAAATCGGCGATGCGCCGGGCGTGCGCGGGGTCGCTGAATTTGGCTTCGGCCGGGAAGGTGTACTTTTGCAGCCACTCCAGCAACTGCGTGCCAAAAGAGCCGATGATCTCGACTTGCGCATAATGGATGTGGGCGTCGATGAAACCCGGCAGCAAGAGCGCGTCTGGATACTGTCGCAGCTCGGCGTCTGGGGACAGTCGTCCGCGCAGGCTCGCATAGTCGCCGACCGCCTCGATCTTGTCATCGCGGATGATGATCAGCCCGTCTTCGTGCTGGACGACGCAATCAGACTCCGCCTGCAAGAAGGGGTCGTCAATCAACGTGTACAATCTGCCGCGCAGGCCGAGTTGGCTCAAGCTGTGCCTCGCTGTTTCTGCTGGCAAAGTCGATCCAGGCGCGTGCTGGACACCGATGCCCAGTCGCCGCTCTTCCAGGAGCGAATCATGGCAGCATGTACATCTGCCACGGCCAGCGCATCCGCCAGGCTGGGCGCGCAGGGCTTTCCAGAGGCCACCGCTTTCAAGAACTGATAGGCTTCAATCACTTTCATATCTTCATAGCCGAGTCCGCTGCCATCGCCAGGGTTGAAATTGCCGTGATAAGGATAGCGGTCGCCGCCCACCAGCCGCATATAGCCATCGTGGCTGCCGTCGGCGCCGGGCAGGTATAGCTGCAGCTCGTTCATGCGCTCAAAGTCCCAGCTTAGCGCGCCTTTTGTACCATGTAGCTCGAATCCGAATTGATTCTTCGGTCCAAATATCGTGCGCGAAACTTCCAACGTGCCGCGCGCTCCATTCTCAAACTCTACCAGCGCGCCCACATAATCTTCGTTGCTGACGGGTCCTTTGGGGTCGTCAGGAGCGCCACGAGAATAATGCGTGCCTCTGCCCGGCACTGGCAGCGGTCGTTCGGCGATGAAGGTATGCGCATTGCTGATCAGTCGCCCCACTCCTCCACACAGATAAAGCGCCATATCGGTTACATGCGCCATGATATCGCCCAGCACGCCATATCCAGAAACAGCCTCGTCAAAGCGCCAGGACAGCAAGCCCAGCGGGTCGCTTCCGTACATGCTGAAGAATCGTCCGCGATAGTGCTGCAGCTCGCCCAGCGCTCCTTGCCGGATCAAGTCTCGCGCGTGCATCACCAACGGCGCCCAGCGATAATTGAAGCCGACAAAGCTGTGTATGCCCGCCCGCCGCGCCAGCGCCTCGATCTGGGCTGTTTCGTTCGGATCCCGCCCGACCGGCTTCTCGCAGAAGATGTGCTTGCCCGCTTCTGCCGCTGCAGCCACGATGGGCAAGTGCAAGTGATTGGGCGTGGCGATATTAACGATGTCTACCGCGGGGTCGGCAATGACAGCTTGCCAGTTGCCGCTAGACCGCTCAAAGCCCAGCAGGTCCCGCGCCGCTTCGGCACGTTCTGGCACATTGTCCGAGCAGACGACCAGCCGCGCCGCCACGCCGCCAGCCGGGAAGCGCTGCCGCACGAGGCTGTAGGAGCGGGCGTGCACTTTGCCCATCCAGCCCATGCCGATGATGCCGATGCCCAGTGTCGTCATTTGGCTGCTCTCTTGGTCACTTGCTTTCCAGCGGCTCAATATGATGGCTGAAGCGCGAACGCGGATTCTCGCAATAGAGCCAGGCGCGCGTTTTGCTCATCAGGGTTACGCTGACGCGCTGATAAGCATCGCCCTCGTAGGTATCCAGCAGTTCCAGTTCTTCGTGCGTTACTTCGTAGAGTCGACCCGAGACGGTCGAGCCGGCTTTGGGCTGTACGATTGTATAATCATCGTGGATGCCGCGCAGACGCGACAGCATATAGCCACGCAACGTATCGGGCACGCCATCGCCCAGCAGCCGTCCCAGCAGCCGTTCTTGGGTGGCTGGATCGCACAGCGTGCCATAGGCAAAGAGCTTTTCCATATCAAACCATTCTTACCAAGCAGTGTTCAACTCGCAAGGCACGGCATTCATTCCCCCTCGGGCTGGTGCGCGCCGTCCAGATAACCCGCCACCCACTTCATCATGTCAATCGCGCCATGCGGATGCGCCTCGCCGTGCATCAGCTGGCGGTCGATGCTGTCGTCGCTGCGGATGAGCGAGGGTTTGCTGCGGTTTTCCGCCATATGCGTGATGCGCTGCGCCAGATTGCGCAGGTTGGTCGCCAAAATATGCCGCTGCTCGCTGGTCAGCGCTTCGCTGAGCGCGTCAACTTCGCTGCGGATGGTGCGGGAGTCGATCTCGGTGGGCGCGCCATCAAAGGCATCGGTGAACTGCTCGACAATGGTGAAGGCGGTATTGATCGCTTCGGCGAAATCAACTGCGTCGCGGCTGTGCAGCCAACGGCGCATGGCCAGCGCGGTCTTTAAGATCTGCTTTTGTGGCTCGAGCTGTCGCTGTCCGTCCAGCTCGCGCTCCAGCCGTTGCAGTTGCGCCAGCGCCAGCGACTGCGCATAATCGCGCCACCAGGCATTGACGAGTTCTTGGAGGGTCTTGCTCCAGCCGACTTGCCGACAGATGCGGGCAAAGCCACCAACGAGAGTCTCCGTGTCGTCCTCTTCGCCATATTCTCGCAGCAGATGACTAACAGCCACGCGACAGCCGCCTTCCAGCCGCAAGGCATGACAGCTTTCATACAGCTTCCAGAGATGAAGGTTGGGCACTTGCGTTTCGGGATGCTTGGCGAGCAGCCGCGCCAAGGCTTCCATCATGCGCTGCGCTTGCTCGTCCCAGTGATAATGATCGAGCAGGCTGAAAAAGGCATCGACCAGCGCTTGTGGCGGCGCGTCTTTGATGCCAGCCACAGCGTTCATGATGACAATGAGCTTGTCCAGCGGCGGAGCTGCGCGTTCCAGTGTCCGAGTCAACCGTGGAAACAGCTGCTGACGCCCTGCCAGGTGTTCGGCGACTTTGGCGGTGAGCTCAAGATCGTCGCCAGCAACCAGCCGCGCAAACAGATAGTCTAGCGCATCGTCCGCCAGAAGCTGGCTGGATTGCGTCATCAGCTGCTGGATGAGCGCGCCGGGCTGATACGCGGCGGGCAGGCTGATGCGCTCGTCGGCAATGTTCAGGGTCCACAATCGGCGCGCCACCGCCAGCGCAACCAGAGGCTCGCGGCTGGATTGCATACCGCGCAGCAGCGCCAGCAAAAAAGTGCCCGCGTCTTCGTCAGCCAGCACTTCGAGGTGGGCTGCCGATGGAGATTGCAGCGCCAGCCGCCTGTGTTCTGGCAGCGCAGCCAACAGCCGTTCATCGCGGCACGATTCGTCGGCAATATCGGGAAAGCGCCGCGCCGCGATCAAGATCAGCTGCATCCCCAGGTCGCCATCATCATAAGCGCGCGAACGGGCCGCCAAAATGCTGTCGCGCAAGATATCGCTCAACTCGTAGCTCTGCGGTTCGCGCGCGAGCAACTCGAGCCAACGCGCCAGGGTGCCACCATCGCCATCTTGAATCGCCACATCCAGCGAACTGCGCGCAGCAGCCTGCAATCGCGCAATCCAGCCCGGATCGATGCCCAGGTGGATCAGTCGATTGCGGATGAACACATAAACAGCATCGGGCTGGTCGTCCAGCATGGTGTCCAGGTCGCGCAGCAGCCGCCCTTCGAGTTGCTGGTCGCTTCCCATTTCTTCGGCGACGCGTCTGCCTGCCGCGCGATCACGCTTGTGCAGGGCATTGTGCAGCAAACGAGCGAAGTACACATGCCGCAACTCGCCAACGGGTGGCACGCCGCCATCCACCGCTGCGAGCATAGCTTCTGTCTTGACTTCTGCGCCTTCCGCCACTTGCTTGTCCAGCCGATAGCGCCCAGTCGCTGCTGCCAATGCCGCAGCCAAGCCCTTGTCCGCATCGTCAACGAGACGATCCAGTTGCTGGAGTTCTTTTACGAGCGCCTGCACATTGCCCTGCCACAGCGAACGCAGCAAGTCGAGGTAAGGATGGGCTGTCGCTGCTTCGGTCGCTATCGGAGCGCCCCAGTCCACATGGAAATCGTCCAAATTGGCGCTATCGGCAAATAGCATTTGCGGCGCGCGTTGGCACGAGGCGGGCGCATGGGTCGCGAAGCTGATTCGCGCCGCGATCTTGCTGGGCAGCAGCGCTTGAATGCCCGCGACCAGCTCCAGGCGCGCCCTGAAATCGGGCGGATAGCCAGCAAAGGACAAGCGGCGTCCGTCGATCAAGGCGCTCAACCATAGCAATGCGGCTTCGAGCTCGCCATCAGTCAAGTAGTCCAAGAGCCGCGCCACGCGCTGTGACCGACTGTCGGCTGTAGGCGCTGCAAAATCCGGGGCGGACATCGTCATGACTGTCATATCCAGGTCGGTGGGCGCCTGGGGCAGGCGGATCAGCCAGTCTTCCAGTTGGCTGGCATCTGGCGCGAACTCCTGCGGCACGAAGACATAATGTTCGGTAGAGCCCGCGTCTTCGCTGTTGGGCTGGCAGTTGATCAACAGCATTCGCGTTTCGTCAAAGATCAACATGCCCAGAGACGGCTGTCTCGTGTCATCGGCGGCAGGCATGGGGGACAACTGGGCGAAAGCGGTGTAGAATGCTGGTTCGAGCGAAGGCAGCGCGCCACTGAAACTGAGCAGCGAACGCGCGCTGTCTTCAGCCTCGTCGGCCGTGCCCAGAATCACATACGCCAGCGCAGAAGTCACAGCTGTCGCCGCCTCGTCAAGATCAATCGCCTGTCTAGTATTCATTGTGTCAAAATGTTGCGTCCCTTGCAAGCATGGTCTGCGCGCGCAAGCGAGGCCAGGCAAGTCATGCAAAAGACTCGCCCGCAGTGCCGCTGAGTCTGAGCGCCTTTGCGTCCGCTTTGTCCTGCCGCGATTCCACCTGCGCCGTGGCATTTGGTTACAATCGTTGTGATCGATGCGCCGAGCCCGAGCAGCGTCACGAGGAGGTCTTGCATGAGAACGATATTGCGCGGGTTGCTAGCCATGTGCTTGCTGCTGGCTGCTGCACAATCGCTTGGGCAGGGGGCGCCAGCGCAAATCAATGCGGCGCTGCAAGATCTGAGCGCGCGCCTGGGCAGCAGCGTCGGCCTCGACAATCTGGCGCAGTGGCGTTGGCAGCAGACGACTTTCGCCGACTCAGCTTTGGGCTGCCCCACGATTGCTGGTTCGGGCGGCGCAGTGACCGGCTACAGCTTCCAGCTGACCTATGGCGGCATCGTGTACGACTATCGCGTATCTGCCGACAGCGCCAACGTCATTCTGTGCAGCCAAGCCGACCCGCTTTCCACATCGGTTCATGTGCCGCAAGCCGCGCATTCCAACAGCTTGTGCCCGGAGTCGGCAACTGGCGGACCCTATATGCGTTCGCGCATCAATGTGGGCATGGATGCGCAGCCGCTGGGCGCGTCTCTTGAATTGCGCGGACATCCAGCTCCTGATGCCCAGGTCTTGCGCCAGATTCCCGCCGGCACAGTCATCCGCATCACCAGCGGTCCGGATTGTGTGGATGATTTTGTGTGGTGGCTGGCGCTGGTGGGCGGGCAGATCGGTTATATCGCCGAAGCGGGAGCAAACCAGTATCTGGTCGAGCCATGGCCGCCCAATCCGCTGCCCAGCCGCGATGTGCTTTCGCCACAATTGACGCCCTTCCTGCGCGAATTTGCGCGCTTGCGTGGCAACTTTCTCCCCGAACACAGCTGGTCGTCCGATGGCTTGACGTTGGTTGTGCCTGGCGCGCCCGGCTCGGACAGTTTGTGGCTCTACGACCTGCGCGAGCCAGTGCTGCGGCCCGAGATTCTGATAGTCGAGGGGCAGCTGTCATCGCTCGCAGTGCGACCAGGCTCGGCACAAGCTGTCTTTGGCGAAGCAGATGGGACACTCAGCTTGTGGGGATACAGCGCCGCAAGTTCAGCGCCCAGCGAGTTGCTCTACCTGAATGCGCATGGCGGGGCGGTATCGGCGCTGGCATTCAGTCCAGACGGCGCAAGGCTGGTCAGCGCGGGTCCGCTTGCCTATACGAGTTTCGCTGTCCAGCGCGACTTTGCCGCGATAGTTTGGGACTTGTCCCGTGTGGCACAGCAAGCCGTGCTTTCTGGGCATCAGGGTTTGATCCGCGCATTGGCATTCAGTCCGGACGGATCGCAGGTGGCATCGGGCGCAGATGACGGGGCGCTGCGATTTTGGGATGCCAGCAGCGGCGCGGCGCAGGCATCGGTTGTGCTCGGCGCTCCGATAGTCGCTCTAGATTACAGCCCGGATGGACGGCTGGTGGCTGTGGCAACTGCGCGCACTGCAGAAAATCTGCTGCTGTTGGATGCGAGGACGGGCGTGCAGGTCGCCAGCTATCCACTGCCGACGCCGGGCGTTACGGCTTTGGACTTTAGCCCGGACAGCCAATTGTTGGCGGTGGGCGCAGCGCAGGGCCTATTCACGATTTGGGACAGCATGCGCCACAGCCTGCTGACGAGCGGCGGGACAGAAGCGGGCATCCACGACATCAGCTTCAGCCCCGATGGCACGCTGCTGGCTGTATCGATCGACAAATATGCGCTGCTGCTTTATGGTGTGCCGCTGGGATCGGGCTAGCGGCAAGCTGGGCGCGGATGTGCTATACTGCTCTGGTGCTGTGGCGCGCAGTTGCCGAGGAATGATCCCAGGAGAACCAACATGTCCATATTGGACTTAACCGGCACCAGCGAAGGTTCATACAACTTCCAGGAAGTCTTGGGTCAGGGTGGATTGGGCGTTGTATATCGTGCAGCCCAAGACCCGATCGGCCGCATTGTGGCCATCAAGGTCATCCTGCCAGAATTCGCCAACGACCCGAGCTTCATCCGCCGCTTCGAAAGCGAGGCGCAGGTGGTGGCGCGCCTGGAGCATCCGCATATCGTGCCGCTCTATGACTTTTGGCGCAAAGCGGGCCGCGCCTATCTGGTCATGCGCTATTTGGGCGGCGGCAGCGTGCGCGACCTGGTGAACGCGCAGGGCAAACTAGGCCTGGACAAGGTCGGCCGCATCAGCATGCAGACTTTGTCGGCCATGGCTTTCGCGCATCGCAATGGCGTTGTGCATCGCGATATCAAGCCAGACAATGTCTTTCTTGATGACGATGGCAATGCCTACCTGAGCGACTTTGGCATCGCAAAGACCGTTGGCGCCGATGCAAGCGAAGCCTCTGGGCAGATTGTCGGCACGCCAGCCTACCTCGCGCCCGAACAAATCCGCGGCGAAGAAGCGACCCCGCAAAGTGATATCTACGCCTTTGGCATCATGCTCTACGAGATGCTGTCTGGCGCGCGCCCTTTCAATGATGTTTCTTTGGCCACGCTGGTTTATCGGCATCTCAACGAGCCGTTGCCGATGATCGACCACGAGTCGCTCAATGTGCCGCCCGTCTTCAATGGCATTATCCAGCGCGCCACCGCCAAGAGCCCCCATGAACGCCATCGCGATGCCATCGAACTCAATGACGAATTGCAAGAGGCATTGCGCGAATCTGACGAATCGATTGAACTCACGCTCGAAGAGTTGGACTTCGCCGAGCTGGAGCTGCTGGAAACCAAGAATCCCTACAAGGGTTTGCGCGCATTCCAGCAAGCCGACGCCGCCGATTTCTTCGGGCGCACAGACATGATCGCGCGCGTTTTGCGGCGCATGCAAGAGCCGGTTGTGCAAAGCAACTTCCTCGCTGTCATTGGTCCCAGCGGCAGCGGCAAGTCCAGCCTTGTCAAAGCCGGTGTGCTGCCGGGCTTGCGCAGTGGACGCATTCCTGGCTCGGAAGACTGGTTTTATGCCGAAATGGTGCCCAGCCACGCGCCGCTGGAAGAGCTTTCGTCCGCCTTGTTGAGCGTATCCACAGCCGATCTGCCCGATATGGTCAATACGTTGCGCGACAATGTCGATGGCTTGGCGCAGGGTGTGCAACAGGCGCTGCCCGACCCCGACAGCAAACTCGTTTTGATGATCGACCAATTTGAAGAGCTTTTCACCCAGGTCGAGCAAGAAAGCGACCGCCAGCGATTCTTGGATCTAATTCTCGACGCTGTAAATGTCGAAGACAGCCCCGTCATCATCATTGCCACACTGCGCGCCGACTTTTATGATCGACCGCTGCTTTATCAAGGTTTTGGCGAGTTGATCCGCTCGCGTACCGAGCTGGTGCTGCCGCTCAATGACGATGAGTTGAAAGAGACCATCGAAGGACCAGCCGAGCGCGTGGGGGCTATTCTGGAGCATGGCCTGGTCGATGTGATCATTGATGATGTGCGCGAGCAACCGGGCGCCCTGCCCCTGCTGCAGTACGCGCTTACCGAACTCTTCGAACGACGCGAAGGCGCTTTGCTGACCAAGTCCGCCTATCGTGAAATCGGCGGAACGTTGGGCGCGCTGGCAAAACGCGCCGAAGAAGTCTTTTTGCGCTTTGATGAAGAGGGGCAAAATATGGCGCGCCAGATGTTCCTGCGCCTGGTCACCCTCGGCGAGGGCCAAGAAGATACCCGTCGCCGCATCTTGCAATCGGAGCTGCTGACCCTGGGCGACCGCGAAGTCGTAGAAAGCGTCATCGACCGCTTTGGACGCTATCGTCTGCTCACCTTCGACCGCGATGATGCCACGCGCGGCGCAACCATCGAAGTCGCGCACGAGGCGCTGATCCGCCAATGGGAACGCCTGCGCGAATGGCTGATGGAAAGCCGCAACGATGTCCGGCTGGAGCGCGAGCTGCTGCATGCCGCAACAGATTGGGATGCCGCTCGCAAAGACCGCAGCTATCTGATGGCTGGCAACCGCCTGGCCACTTTCGAAGATTGGTCGCAGACCACCGATATGCGCCTCAACGAGCTGGAGCTGGAGTTCCTGGCAGCCAGCCTGGCTGCGCGCGCAAAGCGAGAAGCCGCCGAACGCGAACGCGCCGAACGCGAACGCTTGTTAGAAGAGCAGAAAAAACGCAACCTGCGCATCGCGGCTGCTGTCTTTGCTATGGCCGCAGTCGTCGCTGTGATCCTCAGCCTGGTGGCATTTGACCAATCCAACAAAGCCAACGAACAACGTACGATCGCCGATGCACAACGTGTTATTGCCGAAGACGCCCGCGCAGTCGCCGAAGAGCAACGTGTCATTGCCGTAGACGCCCTGCATGTCGCCGAAATCAATGAGCGCAAAAACCTCAGCCTGGCGCTGGCTGCCAATGCCCGCACCGCCCTCAGCGAGCACGACCCGGCGCTGGCGCTTCCCGTGGCGATCGAAGCCCGCCATGTCTTCGAGCCGCCAGAAGCCGAAGTCATGCGCGTGCTGGGCGCGGCCGCTTTTTCGCCCGGTCCGCGCTTCCGCTTCACTGATTCGCCGCGCTCGATCCTCGGCGTCACATTTAACTCGGATGGCTCGATCGGCGCTTACGCCGGTTCCGAAGGGGTGATTTACCTGGTTGATATGAGTACGGGAGAAGACGTCGGAACCATTGCGACGGGCAGCCCAATCAACGCGATCGCCTTCAGCCAGGATGATTCATTGATCGCGGCTGGCATGTCTGATAGGACTGTCGGCGTCTGGCAGGTTGCCGATGCTGCCGAGCGTTATCGCCTCAGTGGCCACGAAGATATCGTCACCGATGTCGAGTTCAGCGCAGACGGTGTTACGCTGGCTTCTTCCAGCGCCGATTCAACCGTTCGGCTTTGGCATGTCGACAGCGGCGCAGCGCTTCACACGATGGAGGCGCACATTGATTATGTCTTCAAGCTCAGCTTCAGCCCAGACGGGGCGCGACTTGCCAGCTCCTCTGCCGCTATTGGCGTAGGCGAGAGCGAAAGGACGCTAGAACATAACACGATCCAGGTTTGGGATGTCGCCAGCGGCGAAAACATGCTGACCATTCCACCGGATGGTATTGGTTTCGTCCGCGATGTCGAGTTCAGCCCGGACGGCGCGACCATTGCCGCCTCCACCTACAGCTCTGGGCAAGGGGGCATGGCGGTCATCTACGATTCCACAACCGGTTCGGAACTGCTGCGTCTCTATGCCCACCGCGATATCATCGCGAATCTTGAATTCTCTCCCGATGGCGCGCTGCTGGCGACAGCCTCGCGCGACCAAAGTGTGAAATTATGGGACATCGACAAGGGGATTCAGGTCACGAGTTATGTGGACCTCGGCGATCGTATCCAGGATATTGAGTTTTCCCCGGACGGCGAATACCTGCTGATCGGCTTGGGCGAAGCTGGCAACTTCCCCGATGGCAGCGACAGCCCGGCAGACAGTTCAGCCTACCTCTGGGATTTGCGCAATCGCACGCAATCGCAGGTCTTTGCCGGGCACAGCAACTGGACCTGGGCGGCCGATATCAGCCCGGGCGGGTCCCTGGTCGCTTCCGGTTCAGGTCCGCTGTTCTTCCCTGCCTCACTGGATGACCTGGACGCCAGCGTGCGCGTCTGGGACGCAACGACGGGCCGGCAGGCTATCGCTTTGCAGGGGCATACCAATACGGTCGATTCGGTTAAGTTCTTGCCAGACGGTCAGCACCTGCTTTCCGCCAGTTGGGATGGCACGATTCGTCGTTGGGATCTGGAAACCGGGGGCGAGGCTCAGCGTTACAACATCCCGCGTGAACCTGGAAGCGCGCCGCCGCGCGTGTACATGATCGAGCTGCTGCCAAACGGGGGGCAATTCGTGTCGGGGTCGCAAGACGGCGTTATCCGCCTTTGGGATATCGATAGCGGCGATATCCTGCGCGAATACCATGGGCACAGCGCCCAGGTGAACGGCGTTCATATCAGCGGCGATGGCGCGTTGATGGCCAGCGCCAGTGGCGGTTGGGACAGCAACGGAGACGATTCGACCGTCAGGCTCTGGGATGTGGAAACGGGCGAGTTATTGCAGACATTCGAAGGGCATACGCACTTCGTCAACTACGCGCGCATCTCGCCCGATGGCAAGTTCATCATCAGCACCTCCTGGGACGACAGCGTGCGTATGTGGGATATCGCAAGCGGCGAAGAGATTCGTCAGTTTGTCGGCCACACAGGCAACACGTTTGGCATCGCTATCACCGAGGACAGCAGCACTTTGCTGACGACTGCGTCCGACACGACCGTGCGCATGTGGGATATCGCATCCGGCGAGGAACTCAATCGATTTGAACAACATGTCGACTGGGTGCAAGAAATCGTCCTCGGTCCGGGCGAGGACTTCGGCGTTTCTGCCGGGCAGGATTATGTCCTACGCCGCTGGGTCATAAAACGGACGGCTGATGACCTGATCGGCTGGGCGCGCGACAACCGCTATATCCGCCAACTGTCCTGCGCCGAACGTCAATCTTACCGCCTGGAATGCGAGTCCTGATTCGCCGCCTCTATTATACTGGTCTCGCCGGGCGCTATTGGAGCGCCCAAGATTGCACAAGGCGAGACCATGCCCGCAGACGGACACGGCGATAACGACAGCCCAGACGCGCAAGAGCCATCTGCTTCCGCCATCTTCGCGCAGTTAATGCGCCAGGCAGCTGCCAAAGCTGCGCCTCGCCGTGTGCGCCGGACCGCGCCGAACTTTGAAGAATCGCCCAGCCTCGAGCCAGAGATCGAGCCGCCGCAGATCAGGCGTGTGCGACCACGCCTGGTGATGCCGAAGCCGCGCATTGGCAGCTTTGCCAGCGGCTTCTTGGGCACGATCTTCGTCGTTGTCATAAGCACGGCACTGGTGGCCACGCTGCTGATGTTCTTCGTCAATCCAGAGTTCCTCAATCCACTGGTCGTACAGGGTTTGCAGCTCGACCGCGAAGACATCGTCAATATCAGCTTGCCCACGCCGGTGCAGACGCCCGTGTGGATGCAGCGCATCGGCATCATATCCGGGCATCGTGGCCGCGATTCGGGCGCGATTTGCGATGACGAGTATGGCAATGTACTGCTGCGCGAGGTGGATATCAACTTCGCGGTGGCGCAGCGCGTGGTGGCTCGTCTGAAGGCGCGCAATTATGCGGTCGACATGCTGGACGAGGTCGATCCGCGCCTGGAGAATTATCGAGCGGCGGCGCTGGTTTCTATCCATGCCAACACCTGCTACGACTTTGGCGAATATGTGAGTGGCTATATCGTGGCGATCTCCGAGGCCAGACCCCGCGTTGGCATTGACGCTTTTCTGCGCGAATGCATCGCCATCAATTATGGCGCGCGCGTGCCTCTGCGCCGCAGCTTCACCCTCACAGAAAACATGACCAACAACCACGCCTGGCAAAAGATTCATCCGCTGACGCCCGGCATGATCCTGGAAATGGGCTACATGCTGGCAGACCAGGCGGTGCTGACCGAAGACCCGGATCTGCTGGCGGATGCTATCACAGCGGGCATCCTCTGCTTCATGGAAAATGCCGGCGCCGTGCCCGGGACTGTTGGGTTCGACGCTTCGCCCGGCTACATCGTGCCCATCCTGGCGACGCCGACACCCGTGTATTTGCGCTGATATCCTCCACCTGCTGGGAGTCTGGATTAAGACCCCCCTCAGTCCCCCCGACAGGTCAGGGGGAGGCACAACCCCCCTCAGTCCCCCCGACAGGTCAGGGGGAGGCAACGGCGCGCGCGGATTTCTACGCATGTCGGGGGATGGGGAAAACCCCCGCATACACGAAAATAGACACTCCCCTCAGTCCCCCCGACAGGTCAGGGGGAGGCAACGGCGCGCGCGGATTTCTACGCATGTCGGGGGATGGGGAAAACCCCCACATACACGAAAATAGACACCCCCCTCGGTCCCCCCGACAGGTCAGGGGGAGGCAACGGCACACGTGGATTTCTACGCATGTCGGGGGATGGGGAAAACCCCCGCATACACGAAAATAGACACTCCCCTCAGTCCCCCCGAAAAGTCAGGGGGAGGCAACGGCACACGTGGATTCTGTCGGCAGGTCGGGGATGGAGAAACGCCATATACACGGAATTCGCCAATCCCTTTCTAGCAAATGCTTGACAATCCAGGAAATGGCATTACCATAGAAAATCATGCGATAAGACAGGTATTTTATCTATGCGTTCCAGAACAAGCGCTTGTCCACATGACATCGCCCAGGCAAGAATGGAGTATGG
>MKWU01001336.1_pt1 | contig 43403 bp, 41 predicted proteins | sample 809101 | NCBI WGS metagenome assembly MKWU01 (sample SAMN05860141, study PRJNA318959) | sponge metagenome | host: Aplysina aerophoba | place: Slovenia: Piran, Adriatic Sea, Gulf of Piran | collected 2013-05-07 | reverse complement strand
TGCCCGGGGGGGGCACGGCGGCCGCAAGCCCCTGCGCCGCCCGCTCCAGGGGGATGTCCATGGCGAGCAGGATCGCCACGCAGGCCAGCAGGTTGTACGTGTTGAAGCGGCCGACGAGCGGGCTGTCGACGACCGCCCGTGCGTCCCCGTGCGCGACCTCGAGCCGGGTCCGGTCCGTGCGCGGGCCGGACTCGAGGCGGCCGCGCACCGCGGCGGCCGGGTCCTCCAGCCCGTAGCTCAACCGGAGGCGGGGACCCTCGTCGGACTCGAGGATGGCACGGCCCAGCCGGTCGTCGGCGTTGATGACCGCGGCCTGCAGCTCCGGCCACGAGAACAGCCGGCGCTTGGCCGCGGCATAGGCCTCGGCGCTCGGATGGTAGTCGAGGTGATCGCGGCCGATGTTGGTCAGGCACGCGACCCGGAACCGGACCCCCGCGATGCGGCCCTGCTCGATTGCGTGCGACGACACCTCCATGGCCACCCGGGTGAGACCCGCGCGATGCATCTCGGCCAAGGTCCGATGCAAGTCGAGGACGTCGGGAGTCGTGAGCGAGGTCGCCGCGAGCGCACCGGGAAGCCCGTGTCCAAGCGTCCCGATCACGGCGCAGGGCGCCTCCGGCTCGAGGGCCCGGAACGCCTGCGCGACACAGTGCGCAACCGTGGTCTTGCCGTTGGTGCCGGTGATGCCCGTGACCCCCATGCGCGCGGTCGGCGCACCGTGGAAGCGATCGGCCGCGCGGCCGATGACGCCCGGTAGATCGTCAACCTCGACGAAGCGAGGCTGTCGCGAAGGCGCGCCGCCGGAGGGCACGATCACCGCCGCCGCACCGGCACGGAGCGCCTCGCCGGCGTAGCGGGCGCCGTCGGTGCGCCGTCCGGGACGGGCGAAGAACACGAACCCCGGCTCGACTCGGCGGCTGTCCACCGCGAGGCCGCGCACCGGGGCATCCCCCGGGAGACCCGGAGGAAGAAGAACGGAGTCGGCGAGCAAGGAGCGAACGTTCATCCGGGCCGGCCCTATCCACGCGCGTCCTGAACGAGCGCGTAGTTCTCCGTCGCGGCGTTGCGGGGCGGGGTGCGGGAAGAGTCGGGAGGCACCGCATTGAGCCGCAGGGCGTCCGCCATCACGGTCTTGAACACCGGGGCGGCGACCTCGCCGCCGTAGTACTTCTTGCCGCGCGGATCGTCGATCACGACTGCGACGACGAATCGCGGATCGCTCACCGGCGCGAGGCCGGTGAACAGGGACAGGTAGCGCCGCTTCGCGTAGCCGCCGGAGATCGCCTTTCGCGTCGTGCCGGTCTTGCCCGCCACGCGGTAGCCCCGGATGCCGCCCCGCCGGCGCGGCGCCGGCTTCCCCCGCCCGGGGGGGGCCGGTGGGGCGGCCCCGCCGGCCGGTGCCGTCCTTCGTGTCGACCACCGCTTCGAGCATTTCGACCATCTTTCGCGCGGTCGCGTCGGACATGACCCGAGTGGTGGCGGCGGGTGGGGCGCCGCCACCGGTCGGATCGAGAGTCTCGAGCCGCAGCTCGAGCCGCTTCCCTGCGTTGGCGAAGACGGCGTAGGCGCGGGCGAGCTGAAGCGCGGTCACCGCGAGGCCGTAACCGTAGGAGAGCGTGGCGCGCTCGAAGTCGCCGAAGCGCCGGGAGCGCTTCAGGACTCCCGACGACTCTCCTACCGCATGGCTTCCCGAGGCGCTTCCGAAGCCCACCCCGGCGTACGCGTCCCAGAGCCGGTCCGGCGGCGTGGCAAGGGCGATGCGGCTGACCCCGACGTTGCTCGAGAGCCGGATCACCCCGGCCACGTCGAGCTCCCCGAGATCGCGCCGGTCGCGCACCACGTTCCGCCCGAGCTTGAGGAACCCGGGCGAGGTGTCCACCGTCGTCCGGGGCCCGGCCACGCCGGACTCGAGCGCGGCCATGACCGCGAAGGGCTTGACCGTCGAACCGGGCTCGAACATGTCGGTGACGGCACGGTTGCGGGTCGCCGGACCCTTGCGCTTCGCCGGATCGTTCGGGTTGTACGACGGTTGGTTGACCATCGCGTGGATCTCTCCGGTGCGCACGTCCACCACCACTACCGATCCGGCCTCCGCCTCGTGGCGCTGCACCGCCGCCTTGAGGGCTCGATGGGCGAGCGACTGAAGCCGCACGTCGATGGTCAGGTAGACGTCGCGTCCGGGCCGGGCGGAGCTCACGTTCTGGACGTCCTCCACGCTGCGGCCGAGCCGATCCTGGATGACTTCCTTCGCTCCGGAGTGACCCTTGAGCACCTCGTCGTAGGCGAACTCCACGCCTTCCTGCCCTTGTCCGTCGATGTTGGTGAAGCCGACGACGTGCGCCGCGACCTCGGCCTCGGGGTAGTAGCGGCGGAACTCCCGTTCGATGTACACCCCCGCGATACCGAGGGACCGGACGCGCGCCGCGACGTCCGGCTCGACGTGACGGCGCAGGTACACGAACGAACGCTCGGAGCGCTCGTCCAGCTTGCGCGCGAGCTCCTCGGAGTCGACCGCCGCGGCCGCGGCCAGCTCGGGCCAGCGGTACCGCTCGCGAACGGCTTCCCGGGGGTCGATCCAGATCGACTCGATCGCGGTGCTCATCGCGAGCGCGGTGCCGTTTCGGTCGCGGATGACCCCGCGCGGCGCGTGCGAGGTCACGGTGCGGACGTGGCGTGCATCGCCTTCGTTGCGGAGGAACTCCCCCTGGTTCAGGTTCAGGTACACGGCCCGGCCGAGAAGGCCCAACGCACTGGCGGCGAGCGCGGCGACGACGAACTGGACCCTCCAGGGGCGTGGCGGCGCGGCGCTCGGCCGCTCGAGTCCGTCCACGCCGATACCGGGTCGTCTTGATTGGGGAATTCGCACGGCGTTCAGTACTCGAGGTTGACGATGGCCATCTGTCCCGGATCCGGTCGACCCATGTCGAGATGCGCCCGCGCCAGGCTCCGGACGCGGTCATGGGCCGCGAGATAGCCGCTCTCCAGCTTGAGCTGGCCCCAGTTGACGTTCAGCTCGTCACGCACGCGCTCGAGCCCCTGCAGCTCGACGAAGAGCTTGCGGCTCTCGTGCTTGACGACCACCACCGCGAGCGCGCTCAGAACGGCGAGGAGGAGCGCGGCGGGCCAGATTGCGACGCGCACGGCCGAGCTCATTCGGCCACCCGCTCGGCTACCCGCAGCACGGCGCTGCGCGAGCGCGGGTTCGCGGCCACCTCGCAGGAGGTCGGGCGAACCCGCGCGGCCACCACGCGCATCCGGGGGCGGCGGGGTGACGGCAGACCCCGAGGGCCCGGCACCTCCCGGGATTCGGCGCGGAAGAAACGCTTCGCCACCCGGTCTTCAAGCGAATGGAAGCTGATGACCGCGATCCTCCCGCCCGGCTTCAGCACCTCCACGGCGGCGGGAAGCGCTGCCTCGAGGCACTCGATTTCCCGGTTCGCGTGTATGCGAAGCGCCTGAAAAGTCCTGGTCGCCGCATGGATGGACGCTTCGCGCGACGGTGCGGCCCGCTCGACGACGGCGGCGAGCTCGGCCGTCGTCGCGACCGGCCGCTCTCGAACGATCGCGGCGGCGATGCGGCGTGCGCGGCGCTCTTCTCCGTACCGTGCAATCACGCCGGCGAGCTCCCGTTCCGAGACCCGTGCCAGCCAGGCCCCGACCGGCTCGCCGTCGCCGGGGTCCATCCGCATGTCGAGGGGACCCTCGCGCCGGATCGAGAATCCACGGGCGGGATTCTCGAGCTGCGGGGACGAGACCCCGAGGTCGAAGAGCACACCGTCGACCGAGGAGACGAGGCCACGCTCCTCGCAGATGGCACCGAGGGCATCGAATCGCGCATGCACCAGCTCGAGCCGCGGGTCGCGGAAAAGCAGCCCCGCGCGAATCGCGTCGGGGTCCCGATCGATGGCCACCACGCGACCGGCCGGACCGATTCGTGCGAGCATCGCCCTCGTATGCCCGCCCCGTCCGAAAGTACAGTCGACGGCGACGGACCCGAGTCCCAACGCGAGACCTTCGAGGACGGCATCCAGCAGCACCGGTACATGCGTCACCGATTGATGGCCAGAAGCCCGGGTGAAGGATTGGCGAGGATCCTGCCGATGGACGCTATCGACTCGTCACGCCACTTGTTGCGTCCGTCCTCGTCCCACAGCTCGAACTCGCGTCCCTGCCCGACGATCGTCGCCCGCGGCCCGAGGCTCGCGAACGAGCGCAGCGAAGGTGGAATGACGAACCGCCCCTGGCGGTCGAGCTCGACGTCGTTGGCGTGGCCGATGAGCATGCCGGAGACCTTTCGCGCCTCCCAGTCGAAGGGCGAGACCTCGTTCAGCTTCGCTTCGTACGCCTCCCACTCCGGGGCCGGATACGCGACCAGCCACCGGTGCTGCTCGATGTCCGGAGTCAGCCCGATGGTGAGCGTCAGCCGGACCGGCTCTCCCCAATGCTCGGCCAGGAGCGCACGGTATCCCTTCGGGATCGCCAGCCGCCCCTTGTCGTCGATCACGATGCTGGACTCGCCCCGGAACATTGCCTTTACGCCGGCCGCCTTTCTGCTCTGGTGGATAGATATTCCATTTTACACCTAAATTTTCCACCTCACCCCACTTGGTGTTGACAGGTAACACCTCGAAATACGCCTGTCAAGGCATCGGGGACGAATTCAGCCAACGACTGCCACCGGCACGTGACGCAATGAGGCAGGCGGGGCTGAGAAACGAGAGAGACACTGATTTATTTGAATATTTATTTCAGCCAATTACCACCAAGACTTTATAGCCGGAGTCAATACATCGATCGTTCTTGAGAAAATTGTGCATCCGTGCAACACGCAAAGTACCTGCGCGAGCTTCACCCTGAGCGGGAGAAGCCCGGGGAGCATCGGGGCAACGCACGGAGAGGGCGCCAGGACGCGGAAGGCGCGGGAGCCGGCCTGTAAGCCGGGTTCTGTCGGGGGCAGCCATTCATCTGGGACGTGCGTCACCGCACGCCTCGAGCGACCTACCCGGGAGCGGCGCGGGCCACGCCGAACGCTCCCCTATTTGGTCTTGCTCCGGGTGGGGTTTACCCTGCCACCGGTGTTACCACCGGCGCGGTGCGCTCTTACCGCACCTTTTCACCCTTACCCGAACACGTCGGGCGGTATGTTTTCTGTGGCACTTTCCGTGGGCTCGCGCCCCCCAGGCGTTACCTGGCACCCTGCCCTGCGGAGCCCGGACTTTCCTCCGCGCCGCGAAACGCGACGCAGCGGCTGCCCGGCCGACTCCCGCCCGGCTAGTTTCCGTCCCGACGCTCCGGCCCGCAACCGGTGGATTCGACCGGCCCGGGATATCCCTCCTCACGGCGAGCGAGGGCGAGCCGATACATGCGCTTTCGCGGCACGCCGGTCGCGCGCGCGGCAAGGTCCACCGCCTGCCGGAGCGGAAGAGACTCGAGCAGGACATCGAGCGTGCGCTCCGCGGCCGCCGGCACCTCGCGCGTCCGCGGCCGGCCCTCGACCACGAGCACGTACTCCCCGCGCGGCTTCCCGATGCCGGACGGCGCTTCGCTCAGGGTGGTTCGGACCAGCGACTCGTGCCGCTTCGTAAGCTCTCGCGCGACGACGATACGGCGCGCGCCGCCGAACGCGGCGCCCATCGCTTCCAGGCTCGCGACGACCCGGTGCGGCGCTTCGTGGAACACGAGAGTGCGAGGATCGTCGCAAAGCGCTTCGAGGCGAGCGTCGCGCGCTCCACGCGCGGCCGGGAGAAAGCCCTCGAAGGCGAACCGGTCGACGGGCAGGCCGGACACGGACAGCGCACAGAGAAAGGCGCTCGGCCCGGGGATCGGGACGATCGGGACGTTCGCCTCGGCCGCCGCGCGCACGAGAAGGTATCCTGGATCGCTGACGAGCGGAGTTCCCGAATCGCTGACGAGCGCGAACGACGTTCCCTCGCGAAGCCGGAACACGATGCCCGGCACGCGGCGCCGCTCGTTGTGTTCGTGGAGAGACTCGAGCCGCGCCGGGATTCCATGGCGGTCGAGGAGACGTCGGGTGTGCCGGGTGTCCTCGGCGGCCACCACGTCGACCTCGCCCAGCACCGCCTTGGCACGCTCCCCGAGGTCCGCGAGATTGCCGATCGGAGTGGCGACGACATACAGGGTCCCGGGCAGGGTCCCGGGTCCGGGTGCGATGGCGGACCCGTCCCGCCCGGGGCTGATTGACATGTCCGACCTCTCGGCGAATACTTCCGGCGCCCGAGGCATCCCATGATAAGCGCACTGCGAATCGCCGTCCTTCTCGCCGCCGGGTCCCTCGCCTTGTTCGGCTGCAACCAGGAGTCCGGGACCTCTTCGGGTCTCCCGGAGTCCGGGGTCCGGGACCCCGCCGCGCTCGCCCGGCAGGGACTCCACGAGGAGGCCGCCGCGGCCTGGCTTGCGAAGGCGGAAGAGGCGCCGGGGCCGGAATCCGCGACCTTGCGGCTCCGTGCGGCCGAAGCTTGGTGGCGGGCGGGCCGACGCTCGCACGCCGGCGAGATGGCCCGCGTGATCGAGCCGTCGTCCCTCCGACCGGCGGATTCGGCACGCCGGGCCCTGCTGCTCGCTCGCGTCGCCCTCGCGGGCGGTGCCGCCCGCGAGGCATTCGACGCCCTCCCCTCCCTCGAGGCCATGCTGACCTCTCCGGAGCCCGCCGCCGCGCTCGAGCTAGCGGTGCGGGCGGCCCACATGGCGGAGCGGCCCATCGACGAAATCCGGTTCCGGATCGCCCTCGATTCGCGGCTCGGAAATCCGGATGCCAACCGGGAAACGCTCTGGGGACTGCTCCGTTCGCTACCCGACGAGCCGCTGCGGGACCTTCGCGCGAACGCGCGCGGGGCGGCCGCCGGTTGGCTCGAGCTCGAGCAGATCGCACGCGCCCATCGAGTCGATTTTCGGGCCTTCTCCGCCGCACTTCAGCACTGGAGCGAAAGGCATCCGGAGCACCCGGCGGGCTCGGCGATCGTGCCCGGGCTTGTGGAGACCATCCGGAAGAAGGGTTCGCCTCCCGGCCACGTCGCGCTGCTGCTTCCTCTGTCCGGAACCTTCGCGTCCGCCGCCGCAGCGGTGCGCGACGGCTTCCTTGCAGGCTGGTACACCGCGCCCGGGGATCGCCCAACCGTCTCCATTTTCGACACCGGACGCCGGGACCCGGAGGAGCTCTTCCGTGCGGCGGTGGAACGGGGCGCCGATTTCGTGGTCGGACCGCTCAGCAAGACGGCTATCGGCCGCGTCGCATCACTTGCCGATCGCGGCGTGCCGGTACTCCTTCTCAACGCGTTCGAGGACGGCTTCACGCCGACCGGGGGAGAACCGACCTATCGCTACGCCCTCTCGCCCGAGGACGAGGCCCGGGCGGTTGCCGACTACGCCCGCAGGAACGGCCATTCGCGCGCGGGAGTGATCGTGCCGGAATCCGCCTGGGGCGAACGCGTCGCCGACGCGTTCACGCGCCACTTCGAGGCGTCCGGGGCGATCGTGGCCGCTCACACCAGGTATCAGGGTGCGGCGGAGGACCTCGCCGGGCCGGTCCGCGAGCTGCTCGACCTGGACGCGGCCGAGGCTCGGGCGCGGAAGCTGCGCCGCACCCTGCGCCGTTCGATTCGCCACGAATCACTACCGCGCGGCGATCTCGATTTCATCTTCCTGGCGGGATTCCCGCGCGAGGCGCGCCGGCTCCGACCGCAGATCAGCTTCCTCCGGGCAGCGGATCTTCCGGTGTACGCGACCTCGCACGTATTCGGCGGGGTACCGGCACCGCAACGCGATCTGGACCTCGAAGGCATCGTCTTCTACGACATGCCGTGGGTGCTCGGCCCGCCATCCGCCGGCGACCGCTTGCGCGAGCGGATTGTGGAGCAATGGCCGGCCGCGAGCGAAGGCTTCATCCGCTACTACGCCTTCGGCATCGATGCGTACCGCCTGCAACGCGAGCTCTTCCGCCTCGCGGCCCGACCCGAAGCGGCATCGATCTCCGGGCGGACCGGACGGCTGTCGGTGAGGGAGGACGGACGAATCCGGGTGGAGATGGCGTGGGCGCGTTTTCGCGACGGCACGCCGGAACCGATTTCGCCGTGACCGCACCCGGCGACCGCGCGTCCCGTGGACGATGGGCCGAAGAGGTCGCGGCGAGGCACCTCGCCGACCACGGGCTCGTGTGCCGGGAGCGGAACTTTCGCTCCCGCTACGGCGAGATTGATCTCGTCATGGAGGACGGCGCCCTGGTGGTGTTCGTCGAAGTTCGATCGCGACGCGGGGCCGGCTTCATGGACCCGGCGGAAAGCGTGGATCGGCGCAAGCGCGCCCGGATTGCCCGTACCGCGGACACCTGGCTCAGGGTCCGCAGCCGCGCGCGGGTCCCGGAGTGCCGGTTCGATGTCGTTACCGTCATCGGCAATCCCGAAGACCCGGACGTTCGCTGGCTGCGGGGTGCCTTCGACACCTGATACATGAGAAAATGGGGGCTCGCTGCAAACTCCCGGGCTGATTCGCATGATCCGGACATCGGTCACTCTCCCGTTCGTCCTCGTGCTCGTCCTGCTCCTCGAGGGGTGCGGGACGACCGCGCTTCTGGGTGCGGCCGGCGTGGCCGGAACCGGTGCGGTCTCGGTCGACCGTCGGACCACCGGAACGATGGTGGAAGACGAGACCATCGAGTGGAAGGTCCGCGTCGCGCTCACCGAGCGCGGTCTCTCGGATGAACGGCACCGGGTGAGCGTGACCAGCTTCAATCGCATCGTGCTGTTGACCGGCCAGTTCCCGGACGAGGAAGCGAAGCGCCGAGCGGCCGCCGAAGCGGAGCGGGTGGATCAGGTCCGCGGGGTTCACAACGAGATCGTGGTCGGCCCCACCACCTCCATTTCCCGGCGCTCGACGGATGTCCTGCTCACCGGTCACGTCAGGATCGCGATGGCCACCAACCCCAACAGCACCGCACCTTCGAACGTCAACGTCAAGGTCGTCACCGAGAACGGGGTCGTGTTCCTCATGGGACTGGTGACCCGTGAGGAGGGCAAGTCGGTCACCGAGACGGCGCGCAAGGTGCCCGGTGTCGCGCAGATCGTCCGTCTCTTCGAGTATCTCGACAACCGCCGAGCGGGATAGTTTTTCGAGCCACCGCGGAACCGGCCGCTGAATCAGGATTGCGGCCGTGCTCGGCGCACGCGACTGCAACCGGGGCAATTGCGGGTACTTCCCCGTCCCGTCGGTCCGAGGCCCTTCCTTCCTGGCTAGCGCGGAAATCTCACCAACTTCCTGCTGCGGACGCCGATCCATGCGCTGTGACTGGCCGTACTCCCTCAAGCCGCTTCGACAGCGCGTAGCGCTAGTGTCGACTACGCCTTCAGCCAGCGCGAAGCGCTCTTTCGGTCCGTGCGGCCAGCTCGCGCGAAGACCACAGGTCTTCGCGCTTCAGCGCCGTCTCGACGCCCAAACCCAAAAAATTCGGAGAACTTTTCGGGTAACCAGCCATCTCGGATAACTCGCAGAGTTATTCGAGTATGCGACGAAAGTTGGTGAGATTTCCGCGCTAGTTGACGACGCGAAGCTTGGGAGGTCCCTTGGGACCGTCCGGAGGCGAGTCCGCCGGCGATTCCTCGTCTTCCGCCAGTGCGATGCCCCTGCCGTTCTCCTGTGCGTACACCGCGAGCACGCATCGAATCGGAACGTTGACGTCGAAGTGCCGCCCGGCAAACCGCGCGCCGAAGGAAACGAAGTCGTTGCCGAGCTCGAGAGAGCGCACCGAGCGGGGAGCCACACTGAGGACGATGCGCCCGTCCTTCACGTACTCGCGCGGCACGTGGACGTCATTCCCCTCCGCATTGACCAGAAGGTGCGGGGTGAGTCCGTTGTCCACGATCCATTCGTAGATGGCGCGAACGAGATAGGGACGATTGGGAGTCAGCGCATTTCCCTTTCGATGTCGGTGAGGCTTCGCTCGAACGCTTCGCGTTCGAATACCCGGTCCGCGTATGCGCGCAACCCCCGGCTGCGGGGAGGAAGCCTGATTCCGTATGCCAGAAGGCGCCACAGGATTGGCGCGAGATAACAATCGACGAGCGAGTACTCGTCCGCCATGAAGAACCGGGTCTGCTCGAACACGGGGGTAAGCGCGGTGAGGTGGTCGCGAAGCTGCCGCCGGGCCTCCTCCGCGCCACCCGCCACATCTCCTTCGATCAAGTCCACGAGACCGTAGATGTCCCGCTGGATTCGATAGCGGTACAGCCGACTGTTGGCACGGGTCACCGGATCCACCGGCATCAGGGGAGGATGGGGGAAACGCTCGTCCAGGTACTCCATGATGATCTGCGGCTCGTAGAGCACGAGGTCCCGGTCCACCAGGGTCAGGATGGAGTCGTAGGGATTGAGCGCGTGCAGATCCTCGGGGCGTTCGTCCTGATTGGATACGAAACGGATCTCGACATTGACCGCCTTCTCGGCGAGAACGACCCGGATTGCGTGGCTGACCGGCTCCGCGTCCGCCGAGTAGAGCGACATGACCGCCCCCCGGCCAAGCCGCGGAACGAAGTCATCCGGTTCCATGGAGCCCGAACGCCGCCGGTCGGACACCCCGGTCACGCGCCGGCAGACGCCGGAACTCCGTGGTGAACCCGGCGTCCGCCCGAACGGCGGCTAGTGAACATCCTTCCAGTACTCCTTGTAGAGCAACCGCGAGATTACGAAGAACACGAGGAGGAACAGGAGCACCCAGCCTCCCACGGTATATCGGTGCAGCTTGGCCGGTTCGCCGAGATAGACAAGAAAGTTGACCAGGTCGCGCACCGTCCTGCGATACTCGGCGACGCTCATGCTGCCCGATTCGGCGAGCTCGAGGAGCTCCATGGCACTCCTGGCGGCGGGCTCGTGGCCGTCCTCTCCACCCGCCTCCTTGCGTACCTGCACCCCTTGCAGCTCGACGAGAACGTGCGGCATTGCAACATCGGGAAACACCAGGTTGTTGGCTCCGAAGGGACGGCCTTCATCCCGATAGAAGGTCATGAGGTACGTGTAGATCCAGTCGGCTCCCCGGGAGCGCGCGGTCAGCGAGAGGTCCGGAGGCGCCTGGCCGAACCACGCGCTTGCGTCGGACTCGCTCAGGGTTGCGAGTATCGGGTCGCCGGGCTTGTCGGTTGCGAACATCAGGTTGGCGCGCACCTGGTCTTCCGTGAGGCCGAGGTCCCGGCCCAACTGGCTGAACCGCAGGTATTGGGCGGAGTGACAGCCCGCGCAGTAGTTCACGTACAGCTTGGCCCCGCGCTGGAGAGACGCGCGGTCGCCCAGCTCCACCTTGGCCTCGAGCAGGGGCAAGTCCCCACCGGCGGCCCGGGCGCCACCCGCCAGGACGGCCGCGGCGATGCCCGCAGCCCACGCCGCCCGCTTCATCCAGCTCATCGGTACACCACTCTCTCTGGAACCGGCCGCGGCTCGTTCGCGCTGCTCACCAGCGGACCGACAATGAACACCGCGAAGTACACCAACGGAATCAGCAAGCTCCAGACCATGAGCCCGAGCTTGTCCGGATCGAAGCGAATCACGTCAGCGATTCCGACCAGCACGACCATGACGATGAGCGTATTCAGGTACGCGGCGGCACGGCGTTCCCGGCTGTAGAGCCAGAGAACGACGAAGAACGAGAAGTAGAGCTCCCCGAACCGCAGACCGAGCTCGCCGAGCACCCGCGTCGGTGCCTGGGTGCCCAGATACCCCAGGACCACGAACGTCAGCGCGAACGTCATCATGAGGGTAACGAACAGCGGACCGCGGTACCGAATCGACTTCACCGGATGGCGATCGATCCACGGGAGGAAGAACAGCACCACGATCGAGGCCCCCATGGCAAGCACCCCGGTGAGCTTGTCCGGGATCGCCCGCAGGATTGCGTAGAAGGGGGTGAAGTACCAGAGCGGAACGATGTGCTCCGGGGTCCGGAGCGGGTCCGCGGGAACGAAATTGTCCTTCTCGAGGAACCAGCCGCCGAACTCGGGAATGAAGAACACCACGATCGCGAACAGGAACAGGAAGACCGTTACCCCCATCAGATCCTTCACGGTGTAGTACGGATGAAACGGAATGCCGTCGCGCGGCGTTCCGTCCGGACCCTTGTTGCGCTTGATCTCCACCCCGTCGGGGTTGTTCGAGCCGACCTCGTGAAGCGCGAGGATGTGCAGGACGACCACCGCGAGAAGGGCAAGGGGAAGCGCCACCACGTGGAGCGCGAAGAACCGGTTCAGGGTCGCGTCGGAGACGACGTAGTCCCCCCGGATCCAGAGGGCCAGCGCCTCCCCGATCCCGAACGGGATCGCACCGAACAGCGAGATGATCACCTGCGCGCCCCAGTAGGACATCTGCCCCCACGGGAGCAGGTAGCCCATGAACGCCTCCGCCATGAGGATGACGTAGATGAACATGCCGAGCAGCCAGATGAGCTCGCGGTTGCCCTTGTAGGAACCGTAGATGAGCGCCCGGAACATGTGCAGGTACACCGCGATGAAGAAGAACGACGCCCCGGTGGAATGCATGTACCGGATGAGCCAGCCCCACTCCACGTCCCGCATGATCGACTCGACCGAGGCGAATGCCTCGGTCGCGGACGGCTTGTAGTTCATCGTGAGCCAGATTCCGGTCACGATCTGGATGACGAGGACCACGAGGGCGATCGAGCCGAAGTAGTACCAGAAGTTGAAATTCTTCGGGGCGTAGTAGCGAGAGACATGCTCCTCCCACAAGCTGATGAGCGGAAACCGCGCATCGATCCAGTCCACGAGCCACCTCACGAGAGCGCCTCCCCGGTGCCGTGGTCGACCCCGATCTCGATTCGGTCGCCGTCGAGATAGCGATGCGGCGGCACCTCGAGGTTGGTCGGGGCGGGGACGCCGGGATACACCCGGCCGGCGAGATCGAACTTCGATCCGTGGCACGGGCAGAAGAACCCGCCCGGCCAGTCGTCGCCGAGGTCGTAGCGCTCCGCGCGGGTCGCGACCACGTACTGCGGAGAACATCCGAGGTGGGTGCAGATTCCGACCAGGACCAGGTACTCGGGCTTGAGCGAACGATACGGATTGCGCGCGTAGGCGGGCTGCTGCTCGGCCACCTCCGAATCCGGATCCCTGAGCATCGGATCGAGTGCCGGGAGAGAATCCACCACCTCGGGCGTGCGACGCACCACCCACACCGGCTTCCCGCGCCACAGCACCGTGACGAGCTGGCCGGGCTCGAGCTTGGAGACATTGATCTGGACCGGGGCCCCGATCGCCCGCGCTCGCTCGCTTGGCTGCCACGAGCTGACGAAGGGAACCGCGGTGAAGCCGAGCCCCACCCCGCCGACAACGCTCGCAGTGGCCGTGAGGAAACGGCGTCTTCCGCCGTTGACGCCAACCACACTCATGGTCTGGAACTTCTCCTCGCATTGACCGCAACTTGACGCCGAATGACTTCGAGCGTCCTGGCACGCAATCTTATCATCCGCGTCCCTGCCCCGCCGTCTCGTCGGGCATGCGTAGCGCCGCCGCGCAGGCATGCGCGGTCAATCCCTCCGCCTTCGCGAGCACCACCGCGACTTGCCCGAGTCGCCGTGCCGCCGCCGCCGAGCATTCGATCACGTTCATCCGTTTCTGGAAGTCGTAGACCCCGAGAGGCGACGAGAAGCGCGCCGTGCGTCCCGTTGGAAGGACATGGTTCGGTCCCGCGCAATAGTCGCCGAGGACTTCGGTGGAATGTCGACCGAGAAACACCGCGCCGGCGTGCCGGACCCGGTCGAGGAGCGTCGACGGATCGGCCACCGACAGCTCCAGGTGCTCCGGCGCGAGGAAGTTCGCGACCTCGACCGCCTCGTCGAGGTCGCGCACCAGCACGAACGCGCCGGAGCGCTCGAACGACGCGCGGATGATCGCCGCGCGTGAGAGACGCGGGACCAAGGCTGCGAGCTCCGACTCGACCGCGTCGACGTAGGCCGGCACCGGGCACACCAGGGTGGCGCGCGCATCCTCGTCGTGCTCCGCCTGTGAGCACAGGTCCGCCGCCACCCACTCCGCCGGTGTCGTGCCGTCCGCGACAATCAGGATCTCCGAGGGGCCGGCCACCGAGTCGATTCCGACCCGACCGAACACGAGCCGCTTGGCCGTGGACACCCAGGCATTGCCCGGCCCGACGATCTTGTCCACCGCCGAGACGCTCTGCGTCCCGAAGGCAAGCGCCGCGATCGCCTGGGCGCCGCCGATCGACCAGATCCGGTCCACCTCCGCGATCCGGGCGGCCGCGAGGACCGCGGGACTGACCTCCCCGCCGGGCGCCGGCACCGTCATCACGACCTCTCCGACCCCGGCGACTCGAGCCGGGATCGCGTTCATGAGCACCGAAGACGGATAGGCCGCTCTCCCTCCCGGCACGTAGATGCCGGCCCGGTCGACGGGAACGACCCGCTGACCCGTCACCGCCCCGTCCGCCTCCGTCCGGGACCATGATCCGACCCTCTGTCGTTCGTGAAAGGCGCGGATGCGGGACGCCGCCGTCTCCAGCGCTCCGCGCACTTCCCGATCGAGCGACTCGAGCGCGCGGGAGGCACGGGCCATCGGGATCTCGAGCTCCGCCGCAGTCGCGACGGCGCGCCCGTCGAGGCGGTTCGTGAGCTCCACGACCGCCTCGTCCCCACGGGCTCGAACGTCCGCCACGATTGCACGTACCTCGGCCTCGACGTCCGGCGACTCGAACTCGGCGAGCTCGGCGAGCCGGATCCAAAAGGCGGGATCCGTGCCATGGATGCGGCGCACGTTCATCGGGACGCCTCCACCCGTTCGCGCAGCTTCGCGACGAACTCCTTGACCACGCTCGCCTTCATCTTCATCGACGCCTTGTTGACGATCAGCCGGGCACTCACGTCGGCGATGTCCTCGACCGCCCTGAGCCCGTTGGCCCGCAAGGTGTTCCCCGTCGCCACGAGGTCCACGATGCGGTCGGCGAGACCGACGAGGGGTGCGAGCTCCATGGAGCCGTACAGCTTGACGATCTCGGCCCGCACGCCGGACTTCGCGAAGTGTCGCCGGGCGATGCGCTCGAACTTCGTGGCGACGCGGACGCTTCCGGGCGCAGTTGCCTGCGCGCGGGGGTCGTCTTCACGCGCCGCGACGACCAGCCGACACCGCGCGATTCCGAGATCGAGCGGCTCGTACCATTCTTCGCCGGGGTACTCGAGCAGGACATCGCGGCCCGCGATGCCGGCGTCCGCCGCCCCGTACTCGAGGTAGGTCGGCACGTCCTGGGCGCGGAGCAGCACGAGGCGCACCGGCGGCCACCCCGGCGCCACGTCCGCTTCGAGTATGAGCTTGCGGGTCCGGAGGGGATCCTCCCGCGCCCGGATTCCGATGTCCCCCAGAAGCGGGATCGCCTCGTCGAGGATTCGTCCCTTCGCAACCGCGACGGTCAGCCCTTCCTCCGCGGACGCGGTCACATCGGAACCCTGCGAATGCGCGCCCCGAGCTGGGCAAGCTTCTCCTCGATGCACTCGTATCCGCGATCGACGTGGTGAATTTCGTCCACGACCGTCTCGCCTTCGGCCACCAGACCCGCGAGGACCAGGCTCGCGGAGGCGCGGAGATCGGTCGCGGCGACCGGAGCGCCAGTCAGACGGACAACGCCGCGAGTCACTGCGAAGTTGCCGTGGACCTCGATGTCGGCCCCCATGCGCTGCAGCTCGTAGGCATGCATGAACCGGTTCTCGAACACCGTCTCGCGAATCGTGCCAGTACCGTGCGCGACCGAGTTGAGCGCGGTGAACTGGGCCTGCATGTCGGTCGGAAACGCCGGAAAGGGAGCGGTGGTGACGTCCACCGCGGACAACGAGCGCCCCCGCGCGTCGAGCCCGATCCAGTCCGGTCCCGCCGTAACCTCCACCCCGGTCTCCGCAAGCTTGTCCAGCACCGCCCGGAGCTGGTCCGGACGGGCATCCATGACCCTGATCCGACCCCCGGTCATCGCCGCCGCCACGAGATAGGTCGCGGTCTCGATGCGGTCCGGCTGGACCGCGTAGCGCGCCCCGGACAGAGTTTCCACGCCCTCGATCACGATCCGGCCGCTGCCATGCCCCTCTATCCGGGCACCCATCGTGTTCAGGCAGTTCGCGAGGTCCACGATCTCCGGCTCGCGCGCCGCGTTCTCGATTACGGTTGTCCCGTCGGCGAGGGTGGCGGCCATCATAAGGTTCTCGGTTCCCGTCACCGTCACCTGCTGCATGACGAGCTGGGTGCCGACCAGCCGGCGTGCCGTCGCGTGGATGAACCCGTTCTCGAGGCGGACCTCCGCGCCCATCCGCACCAGCCCCTCGATGTGCAGGTTCACGGGTCGCGACCCTATTGCGCAGCCCCCCGGGAGGGAGACCGTGGCGCGGCCGAAACGGGTGAGGAGCGGACCGAGCACGAGGATCGAGGCCCGCATCGTACGAACGAGCTCGTGCGGCGCGGTGAACTCGCGAATGTTCGAGCAATTCGCATGGATCTCCATGCGTTCGTCGAGAAGGAGGTCCGCCCCCATGCGGCCGAGCAGCTCCATGGTGGTGGTGATGTCGTGCAGGTGGGGCAGGTTTCCCACCGTCATGGGACCGTCGGCCAGCAGGGTCGCGGCCAGAATCGGCAGCGCGGCGTTCTTCGCCCCCGAGGTCCGGATCGCGCCGTGGAGCGGAACCCCTCCCGACACGATGAGCTTGTCCACCGGCCGATTCGAACGGCCGGTCAACGGTTCGCCTCCGACCACCGCTCGGGGGTCCAGGTCTGGATGGAGAGCGCGTGGAGGGCTTCGGTGTCGAAGCTCTCTCCGAGCGCGTCGTAGACCAGCCGATGCTGGCGAATGCGCGACAGCCCGGCGAACGCCTCGGCCACGACGACGGCGCGAAAGTGCCGGCCGTCCCCGTCCACGTGCGCGGTCGCGCCGGGTACGCCGGCCTCGATGAGCCGTTTGATCTCGGATTCGTCCATGGTCCTCATACCCGTCTCTTGCCGAAAAGGTGGTCCGCGACTCCACACATCCCCGCGATTGATCGCAGTGCGGGAGGGGCGCCCCGAAAGTGTATCCGGCCACGCCGGGGCAATGCGGTACGCCGCCACTCGACGAGCAGGGCGAGCCCGGCGCTGTCCGCCTGTTCCACCGCGTCGAGATCGAACGTCACGACCTCCCCGCTGCTTCGCGCTGACCCGAGTGCGATGCGAGCGGCCGCCCGCACCGCCTCGACGGTATCGAAGGTGAGCCGACCGGAGATTCGAAGCGCCCCGTCTCCGGCGACCGTGACCGCGAACCCCTCAGTCGCCATCGCCGGCCGACGCCTTGTCGAACAGGAACCGGCCGATCAGCCGCTCCAGGATCATGGCCGACTGGGTGAGCCCGATCTCGTCGCCCGCGGCGACGACATCCTCGGCCACCCCGGGACTGATCGAGACGTACTGCTCGCCGAGGAGGCCGGCGGTGAAGATGCTCGCTGACGAATCGGCCGGCACACGGGCGAATCGGCCATCGATCTCCAGGGTGGCGATCGCTTCGTAGGTCTCGGGGTCGAAGCCGAGACCGACGACCTGGCCAATCCTGATGCCGGACATCGACACCGGGGCACGGACCTTCAACCCGCCGATGTTCTCGAACCGGGCCGTTACCCGATACGATCCGTAATCGGTCTGGAGCGTCAGGTTGCCGACTCGCACCGCGAGCATGAGGAGGGCGGCGAGGCCGATCACGACGAACAGTCCGACCGCCGCCTCGATTTTCCGGTCACGCGTCATGCTTTCGTCTCCGCTCGGTAGACCCGTCTAGACTCCATGAGGGGCTCCGAACCATGCAGATGAGTCAAGGTTGCAAGTCCGTTTCAGGAACGAAATGTACGAGGCTGCTACCAAGAGAAATGCTTGCATTTCTCCCTCTACGGAGCGGCCGGGTTTCGAACCGGGATGGGTGGCTTCGAACATTTCTCGTCCGTACGAGGCGCAGCCTCGCTAGTCGTTGAACATGAGGGAGGTGAGGACGAAGTCGAGCCCGAACACCGCAAGCGACGACCACACCACGGAGCGGGTGGTCGCGCGCGACACCCCTTCCGAGGTGGGGACCGCGTCGTGCCCCTGGAACAGCGAGATCCAGGTGACCACCACTCCGAACACCACGCTCTTCACGATCCCGTTCGCGATGTCGTCGCGCAAGTCGACGCCGGCCTGCATCTGCGACCAGAACGCCCCGTCGTCCACGCCGAGCAGGCCGACCCCGACGAACTGGCCGCCGAGCACGCCGACCGCGCTGAACATCGCGGCGAGGAGCGGCACGGCGATGATCCCGGCGAGGAAGCGAGGAGCGACGACCCGGTGCAGCGGGTCCACCGCCATCATTCCCATCGCGGCGAGCTGCTCGGTGGTCTTCATCAGACCGATCTCCGCCGCCAGGGCGGAACCCGCCCTACCGGCGTAGAGGAGCGCGGACACCACCGGCCCGAGCTCGCGCACGAGCGCGAGGGCCACCGCGAGCCCGAGCGACTCCTCGGCGCCGAAGCGAACCAGCATGTTGTAGCCCTGGAGGCCGAGGACCATGCCGACGAACAAGCCGGACACCAGGATGAGCACCATGCTCTCGGCTCCGACCCGCCCGATCTGACGAACGAGATCGCGCACACGCGCCGCTGCGCCGGGAAGACCGGCGAGCACCCGTGCGAGGAAGACGGTTCCTCTCCCGAGCACCTCGACCCAGTCGAGGACGCGCCGGCCGAGCCATGCGAACGCCTCCATGGAGATGTCCGCGCCCAGGCCAGTAGAGCGCCGCGGGTCAGGCGCGCGCCGCGGCGGCCGGGCCGCCCGCGGCCATCCCCAGCAGGTCTTCCGCGATCGGAGGACCGGGGAAATGGAACGGCACCGGACCGTCCGGCAGTCCTTGAATGAATTGCCGAACGGAGGGCTCGGCGGAACCGCGGATTTCCTCCGGAGGTCCCGACGCGATGCACCGGCCGCCGGAAAGGACGTGCATCGTGTCCGCGATCCCGGCAATCTCCTCGACATCGTGGGTCACCACGATGCTGGTCAGTCCGAGAGAATCGTTGAGCTGCCGCATCAGGGCGACGAGCATGCCGGCGGAAATCGGATCCTGGCCCGCCAGGGGCTCGTCGTAGAGGACGATCTCCGGATCGAGGGCAATCGCTCGCGCGAGCGCCACCCTGCGGGCCATCCCCCCCGAGAGCTCCCGCGGCCAAAGGTGGCGGGCGTTGCGAAGCCCCACCGCCTCGAGCTTTAGCAGAACGATGTTGCGGATGAGCTCCTCGGACAGCCGGGTGTGCTCGCGCAGCGGAAACGCCACGTTGTCGAAAACGTCCAGATCGGTAAAGAGCGCCCCGGCCTGAAAGAGGACCCCCATCCGCCGGCGCATTGCATAGAGCCGGGACCTGGAAAGGCGGTGCACCTCGTCTCCTCCCACCACCACCCGTCCGCGATCCGGCCGGAGCTCGCCGCCGATGAGCTTGAGGAGAGTCGTCTTGCCCACCCCGCTCGGACCGAGCACCGCCGTGATCTCGCCCTTCGCCATCGAGATGTCGAGGGAGTCGAAGACGGTCCGCGAACCCCGTTGGAATGAGAGCCCTTCGACGAGGACGAGCGGGCCGGCACCTCCCGGCATTGGGGCGGAGACAGGCTCAGAGGGCACGGATCGACCGCGCGCCGCGCCGGGCGCTCCTGCCACGGCGGACGCGGAAACGATTCACGGCATCCTCACGGGGCGGCTGGATCGTCCGCTCCTTCCTTCTTGACGGGAAGCAGATCCGTTCGGCTGACGCCGAGCGCAAGGGCGGAGACGCTCGCGACATAGATCGACGAGTAGGTACCGATGAGCACTCCCACGATGAGGGCGGTCGCAAATCCACGGATGAGTTCGCCACCGAACACGAACAGCGCGACGAGCACGAGAAGGGTCGTGAGAGAGGTCATCAGGGTGCGCGAGAGCGTCTGGTTGAGCGAACGGTTCATCACCTCTTCGGTGCTCCCGCGGCGTACCCGCCGGAAGTTCTCCCGAACCCGGTCGAAGACGACGATCGTGTCGTTGAGCGAGTAGCCGATGACCGCGAGAACCGCGGCCAGCACCGTGAGGTCGAACTCGAGTCCCAGCACGGAGAAGAAGCCGAGAGTGATCAGCACGTCGTGCACGAGCGCGGCGATTGCGCCGAGCGCGAACCGGTACTCGAAGCGCAGCCAGACGTAGACGAGGATCCCGAACAGCGCAATCAGCATCGCGAGCCCGCCGTCCTCGGTCAGCTCCGCGCCGACCTGGGGTCCGACGAACTCCACGCGGCGCAGATCGACGGCCCGGTCTTCCTGGAGGACGCGCAGCACCTGCGAGCTCAGCTCGGCCCGGCTCAGCTCCTCGCGCGGGGCGAGCCGCACCAGCACGTCGCGAGCCGTCCCGAAGTGCTGGACCGCGGCCTCGTCGAAGCCGGCGTCGTCGAGCGCGTCGCGAATGGGATCGAGATCCACGGACTCGGAGTAGCCGACCTCTATCAGGGTCCCCCCGGTGAAGTCGATTCCGAAGTCGAGGCCGCGCACTGCCAGAGAAAGGACCGAGATGGCGAGGAGTCCGGCCGAGAGGTAGAACGCAGCGCGGCGGCGCCCGAGGAAATCGAGCTGGGGCAGCCGGTTGAAGAAATCGCGCACCGAATCGCCTCAGATGGAGAGGGCGGCGACCCGGCGGCCGCCCCAGGCGAGGCCGACCACCGCCCGGGTTCCCATGATGGCGGTGAACATCGAGGTGATGATCCCGATGGAAAGCGTGATTGCGAAGCCCTTGATGGGGCCGGTCCCGAACCCGAACAGCACCACCGCCGCGATGAGGGTCGTCACGTTGGCGTCGAGAATTGTCGAGAACGCCTTCTGGTAACCCGCCTGGATGCTCGCCTGCGGCGTGTTCCGATTGCGGAGCTCCTCGCGGATGCGCTCGAAGATGAGCACGTTCGCGTCCACCGCCATGCCCACCGTGAGCACGATACCCGCGATGCCGGGCAGGGTGAGGGTCGCCTGGAGCATGGAGAGCACCGCGACGATGAGCACCAGGTTGGCCGCGAGGGCGAGGTTTGCGACGAGTCCGAAACCCCGGTACCAGAACGCCATGAACCCCAGCACCAGGACAAAGCCGAGAATGACCGAGCGCAGGCCCTGGTCGATGTTGTCCTGGCCGAGGCTCGGCCCGACCGTCCGCTCCTCGATGATCTCGATGGGCGCGGCGAGGGCGCCGGCGCGCAGCAGGAGCGCGAGATCGCGCGCCTCCGAGGTGCTGTCGAGTCCGGTGATCTGAAAGCGCTTGCCGAGCCGGTCGCGGATGGTCGCGATGTTGATGACTTCCTCGATGGTACGGCGGCTGCGCAGGTCCTCGCCATCCACCCGCCGGATCTCGGTCTTGTTCTCGATGAAGACGACCGCCATGCTGCGGCCGATCTTGTCCTTGGTCCGTTCGGAGAAGATTCGCGCGCCCTTACCGTCCAGGGTGATGAAAACGGCGGGAGACCCGCTTTGCTGGTCGATCCCGGACGCCGCGTCGATGATGGAGTCGCCGGTGAGCATGAGCTGCCGGTAGAGCAGCACGGGGCGGCCGCTTCTCTCGAAATAGAGGCGCGAGCCGGCCGGCACCCGCCCTTCGACCGCATCGGAGACCGAATGCTCGTCGTCCACCATCCGGAACTCCAGGGTGGCGGTGGCGCCGAGAATGTCCTTGGCCCGGGCGGTGTCCTGCACCCCGGGAAGCTGGACCACGATGCGCGTCTCTCCCTGGCGCTGGATTACCGGCTCGGCCACCCCGAGCTCGTTGACCCGGTTGCGAAGCGTCGTCACGTTCTGCTGAAGGGCGAACTCCCGGGTCGCGCGCGCCGCTTCCTCGCGGAGCGAGAGGTGCAGGCGGAAGTCGTCTCCGAGGTCCTGCTCGGCAACGATAAGGTCGGGGAACTCGCGCTCGATGCGCTGCGCCGCTTCCTCGCGCGACTCGGCGGTGCGCAAGCGCACGATGATGCCTCCCCTCGGATCGCGGGCCACCGACCGGTAGCGGACCCGGGCCTCCCGCAGGAGGGTGCGCACATCGCCCGTGTACCGCTCCACGGCCTGGGACACCGCGGCCGGCATGTCGACCTCCATGAGGAAGTGCACCCCGCCCTGAAGGTCGAGGCCGAGGTACATCGGCAGCAGGCCGGTGGCGGAGAGCCAGGCCGGCATGGCGGGCGCCAGGTTGAGGGCGACGATGTAGCCGGGGCCGAGGTCGGCCCGCAGGAGGTCCTGCGCCTTGAGCTGCGTCTCGGTATCCGCGAACCGCGCGAGCAGGCGGCCGTCCTCCAGCCTCACTGCACGGGCGGGGAGATCACCCGCTTCGAGAACGCCGGCCACCCGGGCGGCGAGGGCCGTGTCGACGGACACTCCGCGTTCGCCCGATATCTGCACCGCAGCGTCCTCGCCGAACACGTTGGGCAGCGCGAAGACGACCCCCACGACCAGGACGGCCGCGATCAGGACGTGCTTCCAGAGAGGAAATCGATTGGGCATGACCCGAGATCCGGCAGCGACTCAGGCCGACTTGATCGTCCCCTTCGGCATGAGGTTCGCGACGGAGGAGCGCTGCACGCGCACCTCGGTCCCCTCGGCCACTTCCACGGTGAGGAAGGCGTCCCCGACCGAGGTGACCCGGCCGAGCAGGCCGCCGCTGGTCACCACCTCGTCGCCCTTGCTGATGGCGCCCACCATCGCGCGGTGCTCCTTCGCCTTCTTCTGCTGGGGCCGGATCAGCAAGAACCAGAAAACGACGAAGATGAGGATGAGGGGAGCGAACGTTGCGAGCATGCCGCCCGCGCCACCCTCCGCGCCGCTCTGCGCAAAGGCGCTTTCGATGAAGAAACTCATGAAGGAATCGGCCCCTTCTGACTTGGTTCGGGCAAAGAGCGGAAATTATGCCACAGGGAGGCCCCGCGCGGCCCGAAACTCGCGCCGAAAACGGGAGAGCATGCCGGCGCGGACCGCCGCGCGCAGGTCCGCCATCAGCTTCTGATAGTGCCAGAGGTTGTGCACGGTTGCGAGTCGTGCGCCGAGAATCTCGTTCGAACGGTCGAGATGGTGCAGGTAGGCACGGCTGAACCGGGCGCAGACGGGGCAGCCGCAGCCCGGCTCGACCGGCCCGGTATCCCCGCGGAAACGACGGTTGCGCAGCCGCAGCACCCCGTCGCGGACGAACAGGTGGGCGTTGCGGGCATTCCGGGTAGGGAGCACGCAGTCGAAGAGGTCCACCCCGCGCCACACCGCCTCCACGATGTCCTCCGGGGTGCCGACCCCCATCAGGTAGCGCGGTGCGCCGGCCGGCATGCGGGGCACCAGGGCGTCCAGCACCTCGAGCCGCTGTTCCATCGGCTCGCCCACCGCGAGCCCCCCGATCGCGTAGCCGTCGAACCCGATGGCTCGCAGCCCGTCCAGCGATTCGATGCGAAGCTCCGGCCACGTGCCCCCCTGGACGATGCCGAACAGGGCGGCCGGGCTGTCGCCGTGCGCGGTGCGCGAGCGGCGCGCCCAGCGAAGGGACCGGCGCATCGAATCCGCCGCCGTCTCCCGGTCCGCCGGCCACGCGGTGCACTCGTCGAACACCATCACGATGTCGGAGCCGAGATCGCGCTGCACCCGCATCGATTCTTCGGGATCGAGGCGCACCGGGGAGCCGTCGTAGGGGGAGCGCAGATCCACCCCCTCCTCCCGGACCCTTCCCCCCAGGCTGAAGACCTGAAAGCCTCCGGAATCGGTGAGGATGGCGCCGTCCCAGGCCATCATCCGGTGCAGGCCGCCGTGTGCGCGCACGAGGTCGCTCCCCGGGCGAAGCATCAGGTGGAAGGTGTTGCTGACGATGATCTGCGTTCCGCTCGCGCCAAGCTCGCCCGGGTCCACCGCCTTGACCGTCCCCCGGGTGCCGACGGGCATGAACGCGGGTGTGTCCACCCGCCGCCCGTCGAGGCTCATCTCGCCGCAACGGGCGCCCCCGTCCCGGGCGACCACGCGAAAGCGATCAGCCGTCATCTCGAGACCGTTTCCCGGGCGGGCCCCCGAACGGGACGGACCGGCCCGGCACCGGCAGCCGGCGGTCACCAAGCGCGGCGGAGCCGGACCGGAAGTGCGCGCGGTTCACTCAGGGCGCCCGTTCGGGGAGGAACATCGCGTCGCCGAAGCTGAGGAAGCGGTACCCCGTCGCGACCGCATGGCGGTAGGCTCCGAGCACCCGGTCACGGCCCGCGAAGGCGGCCACGAGGAGGAGAAGCGTGGAGCGCGGCTGGTGGAAGTTGGTCAGCAGCGCGTCGACACGGCGGAACTCGAAGCCCGGACGGATGAAGAGATGCGTGGTCCCCGACCAGGCCCCCCTCCCTCCGGCGCGCGCCGCGGTCTCGAGGGCGCGCACGCACGTCGTCCCCACCGCCACCACCCGCCCGCCCCGGGCTCTCGCCTCCTCGATCTGCTCGCAGAGCCGCTCGGGCACCTCTACCGACTCACCGTGCATGCGGTGTCCGGCCGGATCGTCGGCCCGAAGCGGCTGGTACGTGCCCGAGCCGACGTGCAGGGTGAGCGTCCCCACCGCGACCCCGGCGGCGGCGAGCCGATCGAGCATTGCCGTGTCGAAGTGAAGACCGGCGGTGGGCGCAGCCACCGCCCCCGCCCGCTTCGCATACACTGTCTGGTAGCGCTCGGCGTCGGAGGGCTCGGCGGGACGCCCGAGATAGGGGGGCAAAGGGACCTCGCCATGGCGCTCCAGCACCTCGGTCACGGGGCGTTCGAGCTCGAGCCGATGGAACTCGCCTTCCCGTCCGACGCACACCCCGCGCACGGCGGCGCCCAGCTCCACCTCGCCGCCGATCCGCAGCCCCTTGCTCGCCCGGACTCGGGCGAGGAGCCGATTCGATCCTTCGACACGTTCGAGGAACACCTCGACCCTCCCGCCGGTCGCCTTGCGTCCGGCGAGCCGCGCCCGCAGGACGCGGGTATCGTTGAGGACCAGCAGGTCGCCCGCGCGCAGATACCCGGGAAGATCCGCGAACCGCCGGTCCGACACCTCCTCCCGGCCGACCACGAGCAGCCGGCTCGACGTGCGGGGCTCGGCCGGGTGGCGGGCGACGAGCGCGTCCGGAAGCCGGTAGTCGAAATCCGAAACCCGCATCGGTCGTCCGTTCCGAGTTAAAATCCGGACCGCGCCGGAGTGGTGGAATCGGTAGACACGACAGACTCAAAATCTGTTGCCTGCAAGGGTGTGCGAGTTCGAGTCTCGCCTCCGGCACCAATAAAAATAACAGTTTACGCGCATTCGTTCATTTTCGCACAGTTCGCGACGAACCGTCGGACCGCCAACGGTTCGCCGTCACGTTTCCGTTGCGAGCCGGCGTGATATCGATCATGGCTCCCGATGCCGCGATGCAAACGGCAGCGAATCGCGACGAGCCCGACAGACGGCGCATCCGCCCATCGGGGAACGCTCCGATCCCTGCCGTCCGCGTTCGCCGGGGCGCGAGGGGCGGTCGAGCGCCAGCGAGCCTCGGACCCATGCGTCGTGGCTTTGCGAGTACCGGTCGGAAATGCACAGCACGCGGTCGCGCAGGTTGTGACGTGGCACGCAGGCTCGCCGGAGCGTGGCGGTTGGGAACGCTCCCGCGTACCCAACCGGAACGGCCTCCGGCGACAAGGCCGTGTCTGCACCCGGTCGGTTGCCTCTCTGCAGACCCCGGGTAACCTTATGGTGAGGGCGCTGGAGAGCCTATATACAGATTGAATTCTCTTTCCGTACAGGAACGCCGGGACGCGAGACCTCCGCGCTTGCGCGGGGGCCCCTGGACGAACGCGCACCCCACCCGCCGGTCCATCAGGAGTACTCGGATTCCATGAAAATGCCGATGACACGAAGCGTGCACGACGAACAGGTGCCCCGGGAGATCGATCCTGAAACGGGACTGCCGATCGGCCCCCGACTCGCCGACCCGGGACCCGCTCAAAGGCCCGAGCGCGCTGTGCTCGAGGGGCGGTATGCCCGGCTCGAGCCGCTCGATCCGGGCCGGCATCGCGACGAGCTGCTTGCCGCGTCGACGCCTCCGGACGCCGTCTCGCGCTTCCGCTACCTCTTCGAATCGGCGCCCGAGTCGCCCGAAGCGTTCGACGCCTGGCTCGAGGCGGCGGCGGAGTCGGCGGACCCGTTGTTCTTTGCGGTGATCGATCGAGCGACCGGACGGGTCGAAGGGCGGCAGACGTTGATGCGCATCACCCCCGTCCACCGGTCCATCGAGATCGGCAACATCTACTGGGGCCCGCGGATCGCGGGCACGCGGGTCGCCACCGAAGCGATGTACCTCTTCGCCGCCTACGTCCTCGACACCCTCGGCTACCGGCGCTACGAATGGAAGTGCGACTCTCTCAACGCCCCATCGCGCCGGGCCGCGCAACGATTCGGCTTTACCTGGGAGGGACACTTTCGCCGCGCGGTGATCGTCCGCGGCCGCAGCCGCGACACCGCCTGGTACGCGATGATCGACGAGGATTGGCCGGCCCTCAGGGTCGCATACGAACGATGGCTCGCGCCCGGGAACTTCGACGCAAAGGGCCGCCAGAAGACGCGTCTCAGCGAGCTGACGGCGGCGGCGCTGGAGGCCTGAGCCGGTCTTCGTTCCGGAAGCGAGGCAGTTCCGGCGAGGGGCCGCGGCACGGTCGGGGCCGCGCTCGCGCACCGCGACCTCGAAGGAAGCGGCTGCGGGCAGGCTTCGCGTGTTCCGGGCGGCGCCGGGGTCCGGGGCCGGCCGCTACCCGCCCGTCGAGGGGCCGTCGTCGAAGAACACGAGTGCCCGCAGCTCGATGCTCTCGCGTGGGGGTGCGCCGTCGACCGTCTCGGGGTCATCGAACGCGGTATGGGCCGTGAAGCGGGCGCGCCCGTCCACGGCCGAGTCGAAGCACTTGAGCAAGATGGTCTGATTCTGCTCGATCCCGGGAAAGTAGAACCATTGATGTTCGGGGTTGTGCGCGAGGTTGAACACCTCGCCGACCCGGTCCTCGTAGACCAGATCGGTCGCGAGGAGGTCCTTGGGCGCGATGCTCCGGGCATCGCACACGGCAAGCGGATGGGACTCCACCCGTTCCCGGATGGAATGCCACGCGTTGACAACCGCGAAGCGCCGCTTCAGCAGGCCCTCGGCCTCCTCCGGAAAGAGGTCGCGGACCCGTTGCGGACCGGATTTCGGCGTGTAGTCGTTGTGGACCGACCGCACCGGGTCGCGCACACCAGGGCGCCTGTCCCCCGCCGACCGCCTGGTGTGGTCGAAGATGGACACCCTTGCGGCTCCGGTCGCGCGCCGAATCAACCCCTCGATTTCGGGGTAGTGGACGCGCTCGACCTCCTCGTCGTCATGGAAGTCGCAGACCTGCGACTCCTGCTGGTGGAGTTCGAACCCCTCCCGATCGAGGCTCGCCTCGCCGGCGAGCGGCCAGGCGTCGTGAATACGCATTTCGCGTATGTCGACCGTGTCCACGCGCCGGGAGGGCTGGCCGGAATGCTGAGGTGAGATGTAGGTCCTTGGCTTCGCGCCGGTATCGATGACGTAGCGGAGCTCGGCCTGAACCGAACCGGAATGAAGAACCGTCTGCGGTCGTGCCGCCATGCGTGCAACTCCTGTTCCGCCCCGGGCGAGCCGGTGTTGTCCCATACCGGGTAATGTCAGGGCGAGCGGCTTTGTTCGCAAACGAGAATCCTGCCCCGGTGAGTGAGAATTCCTGAACCGAGCGCGGTCTTTCCGCAGTCGTCGCTCACGGCGCTTCACGGCGAAGAAGGTTGCGCAGATCCAGCGACATCCGGCCGTCCACGGGCAAGCCCCGGCTTCGCTGAAACGCCTCGACGGCCGCCGCGGTGCGAGGCCCCGGACGACCATCGATCGCCCCCACCGAATGACCGAGCCGTCGCAGTCGGGTCTGGATCTCGCGAACCACCGCCGCGGCCGGCCTTCCAGCTTCCAGCGCATCGCGCAGCCGCTGAAGCGACCGTTCGTCCAGCCGTCCGCGCCGGCGGAACCCGTGCTCCGCTTCGAACTTCCTGAGGGCCTGCCGGGTTCTCGCTCCGGCCGCTCCGTCGTGTGCGCCCGGAGAATAGCCGAGATCGCTCAGGGCGCCCTGGATGCGGAACACGAGCGGATTCCCCCGTACGACCGGCGCGGGCGGCGGCGCATCCCTCGCTTCGCGCGTGGGCTGCGACGCGGTGGCCGCCGAAGTCTTCGCCCCCGGCGAGGACGGCTCCGCCTCCCGTACCGCAGCCGCCTCTCGATAACCGCGCAGCGCACCGTGAGCCCTCGCCAGCTCCTCGTCATTGAAACGCTCGCCGAGCCGGTTCCGGCGAAAACGGGCATCCTCGTCCCCCTCCTCGGCCGCGAGACTGAACCACATCCATGCATTCACCGGATCGCGCTCGACACCCCGGCCGGCCTCGTACATCAGACCGAGAAAGAACCGGGCGGCGGCGATGCCCTGCACGGCCGCGGCCCGATACCAGTACGCCGCCCGGCGCTCGTCGCGCTCCAGGCCCAGGCCTCCCCGGTACATCCGACCCAGGTTGAGCTGCCCGTCGGCGTTGCCCTGCTCCGCGGACTTGCGATACCAGAACACCGCCCGACCGAAATCCCGGGCCACGAATCGACCAGCTTCGAACAAGGTGCCGAGGAAGTTCTGCGCGCGTGCGTCACCGTCGTGGGCGGCGGACCGCAATGCCTCGATGCCGGTCCGGTTTTCCTTGCGCTCGAACGCTTCGAGGGCCGATTCGTAGCTCGCGAGGGCTTCCTGAATTCCGAGAAGGGATACGGATACCGCAACCGCGCCGGTAGCAACCCTTCTGAGCACGGGTCGCACGGGACTCACGCCGCCCGGCCGCGGCGCTGCGAACGGCGCCGCCGACGCCGTCGCGGAACCTGCGGCGGTGATTCGTCCGGGTCCTTCTCCCCCGGATCCCCCTGGGCGGCGGTCCACCACGCCGCGCGCTCCGCCACCGGCTCGCCCGCCTCTCCGCGAAGACAGAGGAAGTCGTAGGCCGCGCGAAACCGGGGGTGCGCGATGGTGGCCGCCACCCGTCGCGGGCGCCGGTTCTCGAGGCGCGGCTGCATTGTCCAGATGTCTCGCGCCATCGCGGTGAACCGGCGAGGCATGCTGGTGCGTTTCGCCTGGATCGCGATCGTTTCGTCGGCCGCCTCGGCCAGAGCCACTCCCCGGCTTCGCACGCCGTCTTCGGTCTGCGCGGCGTCCGCGCGCTCGCGCACCGGTCCCCACAGCAGGGCGGCGACGAGAAAGCCGGGACTCACGGGCCGATCACCGGCAAGCCGCCGGTCGGTGTTCTCGAACGCCCTCTCGAGCAGCGTTCGAACACTCGGGTCACGGTCCGCCGATACCGCGGTCGCGGGACAGAGAAGGGGCAGCAGATCGTAGCGATCGAGACCACGCAGAGACTCCAGGGCATGACCACCCTGAAAGAGCTTCAGGATTTCCTCGAAGAGTCGCGCAGCGGGCACCCCTTCGAGAAGCGGTGCGAGCTCATGGATCGGGGCCTCCGAGGACGGTTCGATCCGGAACCCGAGCTTCGCCGCGAATCGGACCGCGCGGAGGATACGCACCGGATCCTCGCGGTAGCGCACCCCCGGGTCGCCGATGCTCCGGATCACTCCGGCGTCGAGATCGGGAAATCCGCCGGTGAAGTCGAGGATCGATCCGTCGCGATCGTCGTAATAGAGCGCGTTGACGGTGAAGTCGCGCCGCAACGCGTCTTCCTCCCGGGTCCCGTAGACATTGTCGTGAAGGAGCATTCCGTCGGGGCCGGTCGCTGCGGCGTCGTGGCTCGCGCGAAACGTGGCCACTTCGTAGACGTCACGCCCGGCGCGCACGTGAGCGAGGCGAAAGCGTCGGCCGATGAGGCGCGAGCGCGGGAAGAGGTCCCGAACCTCCTCCGGCCGGGCGGAAGTCGCGACGTCGAAGTCCTTGGGAACGCGGCCAAGCAGCAGGTCACGGACGCATCCACCGACCAGGTAGGCTTCGAATCCCCCCTCGACCAGCCGCTCGAGGACCTGCCGGGCGTTCCGGTGAATTCGCTCGCGGGGAATGCCGTGCTCCGATGCAGGCACCACGTCGGGGGCCGGAGCGTCAGGGGGGGAAAGCTGCAATGGTCACCTGGGGAAGGACGTTTCGACGCGCCGACCTCGATCCGCCGACCGGTCACCGAGCGACGTGCGCGAGGGATCGGAAGCACGCGGCGGCAGGAAGAATGATGTCGTGACGGTTGAGCACCAGTTCGAGGCGCGATAATATCACCCGCGAGGCGGTGCTGTGCTACGCGGCTCCGCCAGCCAACCGCTCCCTTCGTCTAGCGGCCCAGGATACCGCCCTCTCACGGCGTAGACAGGGGTTCGAGTCCCCTAGGGAGCGCCAATCCATTCGAGTCCCCGGCGGCCGCGCGCCGCCCTTCGCGCCACGGGTTCCGGCCCCCACCGGACAACCGTTCCGGGCCGGCAGATCGCGGCGCGAACGCGATCCCGCCGCCCGGCCACCTGAACGTGCACGCTCGTCCATCGCCCGTCGTCTTCTCCCCGCTGCGGGACGAGGCGCGGCGCGGCCGCGAAGACGGACGCTGGTAGTATCGGCCGCCCCCGGACGCGCCAGACGGAGCCCCGCCGCGATGGTCACCAATTCCATTCCCCTCATCGGCTATTCCGATCGGCTTTCGGCCGGGCCCGGCGAGACCGTCGAGTTCAAGGTGAGCAGCCGCTCCGACCGGCCCTTCGACGCCCGGCTGGTGCGGGTCATCTGCGGCGATCCGAACCCGGACGGACCCGGCATCAAGGAGGTGCCGGTCGCCGCCGACTTCGAGGGAAGCTGGCCGTCGCACGCGAAGGACGCGCATCTCGGCTCCTGCGCGCGGGTGGACGGCGCCCGACCGGGGGATGGGGCGACGACCGTCGTCGCCACCATCTGGCCCACCCGCCCCGAGCTCGGCGCGCAGGGGATCGTCTCGTGGCTCGCGGGTGACACCGGCCTCGCCCTGATGCTCGACGGCGACCGCGGGGCGATGCTCCGGGCCGTCGTCTCCGCGAGCGGCGCGGTCGAGGAGATCGCAGTGGGGAAGCCGCTTCGGAATCGCACCTGGTACCGGGTATGGGCAAGCGTCGATCCGGAGTCGGGGACGATGGCGGTGGGACAGGCGCCGCTCGACGGGAATGTGGTGGTGGACGATGCGGGGTTCGCCCGCCGGCCGGCGGGCGGGGGGCGAGGGCGGGGGGCCGGGCGCCTCGCGGGGGGAGTGGGGGGGTGGATGTGGGGGGGTCCGCCCGCCGGCAGGCGGCCGGAGCGCTTTCCACCGCCGGCACCGGAGACCTCTTCATCGCCGCATGCGGGGGCGATCCGGTCGGCGGGCACTTCAACGGCAAGGTCGAACGGCCGTACATCGTCGGCGCGGGACCGGGCGGGGCCGGAACACCGCCGCCGCGCGAGCCGGTTGCGGCCGCCCCGGTCGTCGCCGACTGGGACTTCTCGCGCGAGATCCCGAGCCAGCGGGTGGTCGACGCCGGACCGAACGGTTGGCACGGGGTCCTCGTGAACCTCCCCACCCGCGCCATGAAGGGCTCGACGTGGACGGGGGAGGAGCACTGCTGGCGTCATTCGCCCGAACACTACGGCGCCATCCACTTCCACGACGACGACCTCCACGACTGCGGCTGGGACACCGACTTCACGTACACGATCCCGGAGGACCTTCCGAGCGGAGCGTACGCGGCGCGTCTTTCCTGCGGGGAGCACGAGGACATGATCCCGTTCTTCGTGCGGCCCCGCCTCGGGGAGCCGGGCTCGGCCATCTGCGTGCTCGTCCCGACTTTCACCTACACGGTGTACGGGAACTACTCGCGCGGGCTCACCAACGACGAGTACCGCGCGCGGGCCCGCGACTGGGGCGCGCGCAAGCGCACCGCGGACGACCACCGCGAGTACGGGCTCTCGACCTACAACTTCCACCGCGACGGGAGCGGGATCGGCTTCGCGTCGCGGCTGCGTCCCGTCCTCAACCTCCGCTCGGAATTCCTGAGCTACGTGGACGCGCGCGGCTCGGGCCTGCGCCACTACCCGGCCGACACTCATCTCTTCGACTGGCTGGAGGAGTGCGGGTACCGCTTCGACATCGTGACCGACGAGGACCTCCACCGCGAGGGACACGATCTCGTCGCGCCCTACCAGGTGGTGCTGACCACTTCGCACCCGGAGTACCACACCGCCCGGACCCTCGACGCCCTCGAGCAGTTCCTCGACGGCGGCGGGCGCCTGATGTACCTCGGCGGAAACGGCTTCTACTGGCGGGTCGCGCTCCACGACGACGTCCCGGGCGCGGTCGAGATCCGGCGCGCGGAGGGCGGGATCCGCGCCTGGGCGGCGGAGCCCGGGGAGTACTACAACGCCTTCGACGGCCAGTACGGAGGGCTCTGGCGGCGCAACGACCGCCCGCCGCAGCGGCTCGCCGGAGTGGGGTTCTCGGGGCAGGGGCAGTTCGTCGGCTCGTACTACATGCGCGAGCCCGGGGCAGACGATCCGCGCGCGGCCTGGATCTTCGAGGGCGTGCCGGACCGCATCCTCGGCGACTTCGGGCTCTCCGGGGGGGGCGCCGCCGGCTTCGAGCTCGACCGGGTGGACCATCGCCTCGGCTCCCCGCCCAACACCCTGATCCTCGCGACCTCCGAACAGCATGGGGAGACCTTCGTCGTCGTCCCCGAGGAGCTCCTCACCCACATCTCCACCTGGCCGGGCGAGGCGCCCGAAGCCCTCATCCGCTCGAACATGGCGTTCTTCGAGACGGGACGGGGAGGCGCGGTGTTCTCGGCGGGCTCCATCACCTACTGCGGAAGCCTCGCGCACGACGGCTACGACAACAACATCTCCCGGATCACCCGCAACGTCCTCGACCGCTTCGCCGATCCGGCCCCGTTCGAGGTCTGACCCGGCTCGAGACGGGACCGGACCCGGCCCGCCCGGCGGGGGCCGGCCGGCGGGAACGGGCCGGGGCGGGGGGCACGGGCGCGGGGCGGGGCCGGCGGAACGGGCCGGGGTCGGAGGCAACGGACCGGTGCCGTTGATTCCGCGCGGCGCCCGAATTCCACCCGGTCGATCCGCGGCGCGGCCGTTCGCGGGAAACGGGAGCCGCCGCGGCGGGGAGCCTACCCGGTCCGGAGGTGCCCGCGGATCACGGCGCGGCGCGGAGCCGGACCGCGTCGCCGACGAGGTGGTGCACGCTCACCACCTGCTCGCGATCGAAGCCGTAATCGGGAAACACCCGCGCGAGCTGGCTCTTGCAGATCGCGCACATCGCGGCGAGATGGGTCACGTCGGCGGCCCGGAACGCCTCCATGCGCGGCGCCGCCCCCTTCGTCCGGAGCTCCATGAGGTCGTCGGCGAGGAGTCCGCCCCCCGCCCCACAGCAGAACGTCGCCTCCCGGGTGGTGCCGCGGGCCATCTCGACGTAGTGGTTGCAGACCGCGCGCAGCACCCGCCGGGGGACGATGAACTGCCCGCCGGGAATGTCGCCGAGCCGCGAGGCGCGCGCGATGTTGCACGAGTCGTGGTAGGTGACCCGGCGATGGTCGTTGGCGGCGGGATCGAGGACGAGCGCCCCGGCCCGGATGAGCTCGTCGGTGACCTCGACCACATGCTCGACCCGGCCGCGGGCGAGGAAGTCGAGAGGACCGGCGAGCGCCTCGAGATGGTTGTGGGCGACCCTCCACGCGTGCCCGCACTCCCCGATCACGATTCGGGAAGCGCCCAGTCCGCGCGCCGCCTCGACGATGCGGCGTGCGAGGGCCGACATGTGCTCGCGGTTCCCCGTGAAGAGCGCGAAGTTGGCCGCCTCCGACGCGTGCGAGCTCAGGGTCCAGCGAAGCCCCGCCTGGTGGAACACCTTGGCGTAGCCGATGAGTCCGTCGACGTGCGGCTCGGCGAAGAAATCCGCGGACGGGGTGACGAGGAGGACCTCCACGCCGGGCTCGTCGAGGGGCAGGCGTACCGCCGCGCCGGTGTCGTCCAGGATGTCCTCCTCGAGGCCGGCGAGGGTGTCCGCAAGGGCCGGTCCGGGGAGCCCGAGGTTGTTGCCGAGCCGTATCGCCTTCTCCGTCACCTCGTTGGTGTAGTGCTGGCCGATCCCGATCCGGTCCATCACCTCGCGCGCGGCCATCGCGAACTCGGCAGTGTCGATGCCGACCGGGCAGTAGACCGCGCAGCGACGGCACTGCGAGCACTGGTGAAAGTAGGCGTACCAGTCCTCGAGCATCTCCGGCGTGAGCCGCTTCGCCCCGACCAGCCAGGGGACGAGCCTGCCCGAGAGGGTGTGGTAGCGCCGGTACACGTCCCGGAAGAGATCCTGGCGCGCGACCGGCATGTTCTTCGGATCGCCGGTGCCGATGAAGTAGTGGCACTTGTCCGTGCACGCTCCGCACTTCATGCACGAGTCGAGAAAGAGGCGGAGCGCACCCCGCTCGGCCACCACATTGCGCATCGCGGCGACCGCCACGTCCTCCCAGCCGTCGACCAGATCTCCGGGAAAGCCGAGGGCGCGCTGCGTGTCCGGCTCCGCCCGGCGGGAGACGAGCTTCGCGGCCGCCCCCGGCGCGAGCTTCGGAACGGGCAGGCGCCCGGCCATGCGCTCAGCGCCTCGGAACCGAGGTCCGCGGCCGGGCAGCGCGGCGGCGCGGCGCGAGGCCGGACCGGATGACGCCGGGGACCCGAACCGGACCTACGACCACGTGACGGTCCTCGCGAAGCGGCAGACGAGGCCGACGAACCCCGGGTAGTCGACCACCTCCACGCACTCCGCCAGGCGGGCCGGCTCGATGCCACGGGCGGCGATGTCGGGGCCGAGGGCGAAGATCGCGACGTCGGCGGCGGCGGCCTCGGCGAGCCGGGCTGCGGCGGGAGACCCGGCAAGCGCCCCGAGAACCCCGTCCTCGATGAGGAGGACCGCGCTCCCCGGACGCACCCGCCCGAGGCAGCCGGTGAGCGCGCCGTGTTCCCAGGGGGAGCGATTCACGGTATGGAGCGTGCTCATCGGCCCTTCGAACGACCCGCGACCTCGCGGTCATCCCCCCGGACGGCAGCGCGGCGGGTCACGGGATGGGGCCGGCGGCGGGTCGGGGTGAGAAAGACCCCGGGCGCGTGGAGCAGCTTGCTGAACGGGAGGAGCGCGATGAGGAGCCCCGCCCCCCCGAGATGAATCCAGAGCGCGGGATCGAAGGGGAGCGGTCGCGCCTCCAGGCGCACGAGGCCGAGCGCGAACGCGCGCGCATGGCCGAGCGAGGCCGGGTCGACGTGGCCGAGCCAGGCTCCGCTCCCTGCGACGAGGAGGATGAGGAGCAGCATCAGGTAGTCCGAGGGCACGGAGACGTAGCGGACCCGGGCGACGAGGAGGCGGCGCCCGAGGAGTCCGACGAGAGAGGCGAGAAGCACCGCGCTCAGCCATGCGCCCGCCCCGACGAGCGGCCCGATCCACTCCGGGACCGGATCGGAGAAGAGCCAGAGGTGACGCACGAGGACGAGCAGCAGGGCCGCGTGAAAGATCCAGCCGAAGAGCCACGTCCAGCGACTCGCCCGGAACAGGGTCTCGAACGCGATCCCTTCTCGGATCATCCGGAGTGCCACCCCGCCCCAGGTTGCGGGCGCGGGAGGAAGCGGCATCGGCAACGGGACGGGAGCCCGGAGCCAGACGAACGCCTTCCACGCGAGGCCGGCCAGCGCGACCGCGGCGGCGATCCAGATCCAGGGCGCCATCAGGCTCGCCGCGATCTCCATCGGCTACCGACTCCCTCCGATCGCGGCGCCCCGCGCCCCTGGCCGCGAGGTCCGTGACGGGGATTCAGATGCACCCGGTCGGCTTCGGCAGTCCCGCATAGCGGCATGCCTGGCGGGCGGGACCGTCCGGAAAGAGCCGGTAGAGGTAGCGGCTGTTTCCCTTGTCCGGCCCGAGCCGACGGGCGATCGCCCGGGTGAGGATGCGGACCGCGGGCGCGAATCCGTACTCCGAGTAGTACTCCCGGAGGAAGTCGATCACCTGCCAGTGGGCATCCGTCAGCTCGCAGCCGTCCGCTTCGGCCATCGCTTCCGCAACGTCCGGGGACCAGTCCCCGATGTGGATGAGATAGCCCTCCGGGTCCGTCTCGAGCGCGACGGTGTCGACGACGATGGCCAACCCATTCCCCTCAGGCGAAGCGTCAATCCGCACCGTGGCGGAAAATACGGAGCGTTTTGTGGTCGAAATCGTCGCGGAGCCGCAGGCGGCCCGCGAGATCGCTCAGGTCGCGTTTTCGATTCGGACGAGTCGGAGCGTCGCCGTCCCCTGGTTCGAACTCACTGCCGGTTCGAAACCCAGCGGACTCGAGCACCTCCGGAACCGGAACGCCGCCGAGCGCGTTTTCCCTTCTCTTGCGCATGGGGCTCGCCTTCGAAACGTCGGTGCGCACATTCTACGCCCGAGCCGGAGGAGGGCACCGTCACAGGAAGCGCCATGCGAGCTCGAAACCGCCGAGGATGAGGGCGGCGGCGACGGCGAGGACGAGAAGCGCACGCCAGTCGGAAACGAGCCGGGGGGCCGGACCCTGCCCCGGAGGATGCGAGGCCCACCCGGTCACCATCGGCTTGACGAGCCGCTCGCGCTTGTAGATCCGATGGAAGAGAAGCGCGGCGAGGTGCAGGCCGACGAGAATGAGGAGCCCGTCCACGACCATCGCGTGCAGCTCGGCCGAGCGGCGCGCCGCTTCGTAGCTCACGAGGAAGCTGAGCGGCCCTTCGTAGAGGCCGTCGACCTCCACCGCGAATACGCCGAGTCCCGCCTGCAGGAGGAGGACGAGCAGCATGGCGACGACGGAGAGCCCCCCGAGCGGGTTGTGTCCGGCGTGGTATCCCGGCGCGCGCTTCCCGAGGGTGCGGACGTAAGCCGCAATCTCGCTCACCGGACGCACGAACGAACGGAACCGCGACGGCTCGCTCCCGACGAATCCCCACAGGATCCGTGCGGCGACGAGCACGAGCAGGGCCTGGCCGGCCGGAATGTGGACGTCGAACCGCCCGTTGCGCCCGCTCAGGAAGCACACGACCACGAGCACGACCAGCACCCAGTGGAAGACGCGGGTCGGGCGGTCCCAGATCCGTACCTTGCTCGGGTCGCCTGCCTTCCCTTCTCCCGTCACCGCCACCCTCCTCCGAACTCCCCGTTCTCACGGGCAGAATACCAATTGCGGGGCAGGGCCGGGGGCGCGCCGTCAGCCCGAGCCGGGGCGGCCCGAGGCGGCGCCCCGCGCCGCCCGGAACGACAGGTCCCCGTACCACGCGCGGCCCTGGGTGTCGGAGTTGTCGGTGTCCGTCATGACCGCCACGCCGTCCAACCGCTTCACGTCCTTCCCGTGGTAACGCCGGAAGTCGGCCCGGACGTTGCGCTCGTGGTGGCGCCATTCCCCCCCGGGGCCGGAATCGACCACTACCATGACGGCCCGGGACGTGAACGGGTTGGGCCAGGACGAGCCGACGGGCGCACTTGCCCAGACGTAGGTAATCGCGAGGGGCCGGCGGAGCAGCCCGAACCCACGGGAGACGACGTACACCCGCGCGGCGAAATCGTCGCCGCGCTTCGAGCGCTCGTCGGCGATCGGGAGAGGAGCTTCGACCTTCCATCGCCAGGCGAGCCAGGGGGTCTCGGCAAGGTCGATCCGCCGTTCGAGATACAGGGCCGAAGCGGCGCTCTCGCTCGCCGCGGCGAGGACCCGCCCGGTTCCGTCCGGGTCGTGCGCAATCTCGTAGCGGGAGCGCCCCTTGAATTCGCGTTCCTTCCAGCCGGCGAGATCGCCGGCGGAGAACCGGCCGACGGTCGTCTCCGAACCGGCCGAACCGCTCGCAAGCAACGTCGCGGCGAGCAGCGCCGCCGCACCGGCGCGTAGCGAGAATCCCGTCACGACCGGCCCGGGCGCGCGTTGACCCGCCGACTCCTCGCCGTGGTCATGAGCCGCGGTCCGTCGAGGCGTCCAACCCGCCCGCATCCGCGGTGGCGACCTCGCAGCCGGTCGGAAGCACGTTCGCAGGTACCGGCGGGCGCTCAGGGAAAGAGCTGGATGTTTCCGAACGCGGCGTCGCAGTTCACGAGGTCGACCCGCTTCAGGGCGATCCGAAGCGCACCGTCCACGACCTCGAGGTCGTGGCGCGCCCACCCCGCGTAGAGCTCCTGTTCGTCGAGCCGGGTCTCGACGTAGTGAAAGGCGGTCGCCGTCGCGAACCGGCCTTCGTCCGGATCGAAGCGCTCGACCCGCGGCTGCTGCAGCAGGTGGTGCCCGCGGCTCGCGGGCTTCTGCGAGAAGGTGCGCGCGCCCTTCAGCCGCTCCACCCGGAGGCGAAGCATGAAGAGGTCCTCGTAGAGCAGCGAGGTCACGAGGAGCGGATCGGTCTGACCGGGCTCGAGCGGCATCCAGTAGCGCCCGTGCGGCGCGAAGAGGCCCAGCCACTCGTCGTATCGCCCCTCGTCGAGGAGCGACGCTTCGCGATAGACGAATTCCGCGAGGTCGTCGCGGCTCGGTGGGGTCATGCCGCGCTCCCCCGGCTACTGCATCGTCATGGTGATGAACCGCTTCCAGGCGGCGAACTGGTTGCGCATCTGCCGCTCGCTCGTGCCGTTCACGATCTCGGTCGCGTCGTGTTCCTCCTCGCGGTCAAGCAGCCGCTCGAGGTTCACCCAGTCGAGCGCGTCCGAGGCGAGCCCGGCCTGCATCCGCTCGTAGATCTCGAGGTCGTCGTGTCCGACGATGGAGGTGGGGGCGTTGATGAGGCGGTTGTACATCACCGTCCGCTCGAGGAGCATGTCCGGCGCGCCCACCAGCCGGAACACGAAGCTCTCGACGAGGGTGCGGTCGGCGGCGAGGGGCTGGAACCGGCGAAGGAGCTGAATCGGCCCCTTCACCATGATGTTGGGGAAGTAGACGGTGTTGTGCCGGTTCTCGCCGAGGATGGCGCGCGCCCGCTCCTCGCCCCAGGCCTTCGCCATGCCCTCGAAGTAGCCGGGGATCGCCGAGTAGTCCGAGTGGATCGAATGGTGCACGCCGGTGTGTCCGTGACCGTTCGGCCACACCCGGATCCCCATCTCCTCGAAAAATTCGTAGCGCGAGACGAACGGCGCGATGACCTCCATCGCCATCGGCTTGCCGGTGCCCTCGGGCTTCTGCATCCCTTCCCAGAGCCGGACCGCGGTGCCCGCCGAGGACTCGTGCGCGACCATCGGATGGCAGGCGTCGGTCTGGTTCTCGACCACCATCTTCCAATTGCACCGGTGCAGGTAGCGAAGCGGCGGCCCCGCCACCTCCAGGCGTCCGGCCGGCGACCGGTCCACCATGTTGTCGAGGCTGGAGAGCGACTCGCCGAAGTACTCGTCGAAGCCGATGCCGGTCTCGGCGAGGCGCGCGAAGACGAAGCCGCGGTAGCAGTGCACCGCCCCCGCCCGCGCGATGCCCCGCGCGGCGGCGCGCTCCTCGAGGCCGGTGCCGTCGTAGCCGCGCCGCAGGGGAATCGCGTAGACGCACCCGTCGGTGCGGAAGGTCCAGGCGTGGTAGGGGCACCGGAAGTGTCGTCCGGCATTGCCCGAGCGCTCCGTCACGAGGCGGGTGCCCTTGTGCGGGCAGCGGTTGTGGAGGACCCGGATCGTCCCGTCCTCGCCCCGCACCATGATCACCGGCCGGGCGCCGATCTCGGTGGTCGCGAAATCCCCGGACGCGGGGACCTCGCTCTCGTGACCGACGTAGCACCAGGTGTTCGCGAAGAGGTGGCGCATCTCGAGCGCAAACACCTCGTCGTCCACGTATACGTCGCGATGGACCTCGGCCGGCCGCACGAGGGCGGCGAGCGCCTCGCGGTCCGCAGCGTACTTTCCCATCGACCCCACTCCAGACCCGATTCGGGAGGCGCAGTCCCGCGCGCAGGCTCGCGCCGCCGGGACCGGGACGAGGACCAGGGCCGGGCGCGCCGCACGGTTTCTTCGCCGCTTCCGACATACTACCCTCAACAGGCATCTTCCCCGGATCAACGAACCGAACCATGCGGGCGTCAGCCACATTCGGGCGTTGGCCAGTCGACAGGAGGCGTAACGGATGACGGAGCGAAGCGGTGTGTTGACCTTCGGGTCGTTCATCACCGACCACAACATGGCGATCGAGGCCTATCCGCCGGAGGACAAGACGACCCTGATCAAGTCGCGCCAGCTCGCGGCCGGGGGGCCCGGCTACAACATCGCCGCGAACCTGCGCCGTCTCGACCCCTCCATGCGGGTCGAGTGCCAGGGCCTCCTCGGCGACGACGACAACGGCCGGGTGGTCCTTGACGCGCTCGAACGGCACGGAATCTCGCCGGAGGGGATGATCCTCACCCGTGAGGCGCCGCAGATGTACACGCTGGTCATGGCCTCGCAGGTGAACGGGCGCCGAACGTTCTTCGGCTTCCGCGGCGCCGCCGAGCTGCTGGAGGAGAGCCACTGCGATCCGAGCCTCGTGCGCGGGCGCATTTTCCACGTGGGGGCCCCCGGTCTTCACCCGCGCCTCGACGCGCCGGATTCCCGCGGTGGCAACGGGTGGACGCGTGTCCTCGCCCGGGCCCGCGAGCAGGGCTTCCGCACCAACATGGAGATGGCGAGCCTGGACCCGGAGGTCCTGCGTCCGATCGTGCGCCCGTGCCTGCCGTACCTCGACAGCATCGTCATCAACGACCACGAGGGCGAGGCGGTGAGCGGGGTCGAGATCCGCCCGGGGGGCAGGCTCGACTGGGAGGCGGCCGGCCGCGCGTGCCGGCGGCTGCGGGAGATGGGGGTCCGGCAGGCAGCCGCCATCCACTTCCCCGAGGGGGCGGTGGCGGTCGATGCCGAGGGCGACCTCCACCTGCAATCCGCGGTCCGGTGGCCCGACTCGCGCGTCGTGAGCGCGGTGGGAGCGGGGGACGCCTTCGCGGCCGGCTTCGTCTACGGCCTGCACGAGGGCTGGCCGGTTCCACGGGGCCTCGAGCTCGCCGTCTCGGTCGCCGCGGTGTGCCTCGAGAGCCTCGACACGAACGCCATGATCGGCACGTGGCAGGACTGCGAGGCGAAGACCGGGCCTTACGGCTACCGCGAAGGCCCCGGCTGAGCGCTCGCCCGGGACCGCCCCGCCAGTCGCCGCGACCGTGGCCCGTACCTTGAGCCGGATCCTCGCGCCCGCAACCGCTGCCGCCACCGCCCGACGGCGCCGTACCGCGCGTGCCGAGGACCGGTCTCTCTCCCGGGCGGGGCAGCGCCGCGGTTGCCCGGTCCCACGTACCCTCCCCCGCCGCGCCGCGGAACGGCCGGCGGGGGCCGGCGGGTGGTTTGCCGGTTGCAATCCGCCGCGCCCCTGCGGTAGCTTCGTCGCGACGCCGGGCCATATCGCGATGCGCAGCATCCGGCCGGTATTCCGCGGCCTCCCGACCATCGGCGGCCGCACACCAAAGAGGAATCATTCCATGAAAAAGAGCCATCTCTCGACCGGACTGGCCGCGGCGGCCGCGCTCGGCCTCGCGTCGGCGTCGTTCGCCGGCGACGCCGTCGACTGGAACGCGGACGGCACGGTCACCATGAAGCTCGGCGAGGTCTACGACGACACCATGATCACGGTGCCTGCGGCAGACCTCGGCGCCCTGATCAAGGAGGGCGAGCAGCCCTTCGCGGGAACCGAGATCACCGTATCCACCCTCGCGAGCGGCCCCAAGGGCGGCATCTCGGGCCCGCTTCATGCGTTCCGGCCCGTGTGGGAAGAGCTGACCGGCGGCAAGGTCACCATCGTCGAGCTTCCCTACGCAGAGGCGTACTCGAAGATGCTGCTCGACGTGCGCAACGGCACGGGGGAGTACGACGGGTTCATCGTCGGCGCCTTCTGGTACGGCGACATCGCCCCGCAGGGCTATGCGTATCCCGTCGACGACCTCATCGCCTCCGGCGACCATCCGAAGTGGTCCTACGACGTGATGCCCGATTCCCTCAAGGCCCTGCACACCTGGGAGGGTGAAGGCTTCGGGATCCTGAACGACGCGGACGGGCAGGTGCTCTACTACCGCAAGAGCGCCCTCACCGACCCGGAACACATGGCCGCGTTCAAGTCGGAGTACGGCTACGACCTGCCGGAGCCGCCCAAGACCTGGCAGCAGCTCCGCGACATCGCCGCCTACTTCAACGGCAAGAACTGGGACGCCAACGACGACGAGGCGGACAGCGGCATGGTGCTCCACCTCAAGGTCGGCGAGCAGGGCCACTACCACTTCCAGTCCCTTTCCGCCTCGTTCGCGGTCACCCCGGGGCCGGAAGTCAGCCAGCACCACAACGTGTACTGGTTCGACCCGACCGACATGACGCCGATGATCAACAGCCCGGGCCACGTCAAGGCGCTCGAGTTCCTGGTGGACCTCCACCAGACCGGGCCGGCGGCCCAGGTCGGGTGGGCTCTCGGCGAGGCGTGGGACTACTTCCTGCGCGGCAAGGCCGTCTTCGTCTTCAGCTGGGGCGACGTCGGCTCGCTCTGCCAGGACACCGCGCGCTCGAAGATCCAGGGCGATTGCGCGTCCGCGATCCTGCCCGCCTCGGACGAGTACTACGACCATGCGACCGGCGAGTTCGTGAAGCAGGAGAACCCGGTCCCGGTCGGCAACACGACGGGCGGCTCGTGGCACGGCGTCGTGTCCGCCTTCTCCGCGAACCCGGAAGCGACCTTCTCGTTCTGGTCGCTGATGGCGATGAAGGAGGTGTCGCTGTGGAACTCGCAGTTCGGCTGGACCGGCGTCGACCCGGGCTACAGCTACCAGTTCCTGAAGCCCCTCGGCGAGGCCACGGTTGACGAGTACGTGTCGGCCGGATGGGATGCGGAGGACGTGAAGACCTACACCCAGGCGTACTACGAGAACTTCTACGCCGACACGATCCTCACCTACCTCCGGATTCCCGGCACCTTCGAGTACTGGGACATCCTCGACAAGAACCTCTCCGCGACGATGAGCGGTCAGTTCACCCCGCAGGAGGCCCTCGACCAGACGGCCGAGACGTGGGAAGCGATCACGGAGCGCCTCGGTCGCGATTCGCAGCTCAAGTACTACCAGGACGCCATCGGCTTCGGAGGCTGATTCTCCGTCCACGCACCGGCCCCGGGGGGGGGGGGTCCGCCCCCCGGGCCCCCCGCCCGCCGCCGCCCGCCCCGGGGCCCCCCCCCCCGCCGCAGCCTGCGCCGCGGCGGTGCCCCCCCAACCGCGCCCCCCCCCGCCGCGCCCCGCACCCGAGCCTGATCGATGCGCTGGACGAGCAACGCGCGATTCCTCTTCCTTGCCCCCGCGGTCGTGTGGGTGCTCGCG
>MKWU01001335.1_pt1 | contig 43452 bp, 37 predicted proteins | sample 809101 | NCBI WGS metagenome assembly MKWU01 (sample SAMN05860141, study PRJNA318959) | sponge metagenome | host: Aplysina aerophoba | place: Slovenia: Piran, Adriatic Sea, Gulf of Piran | collected 2013-05-07 | reverse complement strand
CACGCCGAGGCGTGGGTATGCCCGCCCGCGTCGTGCTTCCTGCCGCCGTTCCGATCTGCGTCATTGTCGCCCGCCCCCCTCCCTCTCCCCGGGGTACGTTCGTCCGCGCGCCGACTCCGGGAGGCGCGCCGGGCCGGCCGGCCGATGGAGGGTGTCGACGTCGGGTGCGGCGCGGCGGGCGGCCTTTGTGTCGACGCGGTTTGGAGATGGCGTACCGGTCGTCGCTGTCGGTCTCCGCCATGCACAGACTGCTCATCGCCGTAGGTGTTCTCGCCGCGCGTTCGGGAGAGCGGTGCTGGGCGGACTTTCGCCCCTTCAGGAATTCTGGATTCCATCCAGGATTAGACTATGTTCTGGAAATGAAAGAGCAAGTAGAAGCTGCACCATTCCTGGTGCATCTGCCGACCGTCAATATATTGACACACTGTAAACGCTGGCCGCAACTTCTTTTTGAAACCTGGAGGATTGACTCCATGGAGTCAATCCAAGGAATTGGATCGACAAGTAGAAAACGCGAAATAACGGCGAAAGTGACGGGCATTCCGAGAGCGCCGCGCATGGTCACTTTCGCCTTTCTTGGCAGCCGTCCCGGCCTGCTTCCGGGCGGTCCCGCCGAACGCTTCACGAATCCGTTGCATCGCACTCGCGCTGGCGGCCGACGTAGGCTGCCCAGTCGTCCATCAGCAACCGCTGGCGCGCGAACAAGTCCGAACGTGCGTAGGCCGCCTCCACCTTGTTCTGGACCACGTGGGCCAGCGCCGCCTCGATGACCTCGCGCGGGTGGTCCGTCTCCTCGGCCGCCCAGTCGCGGAACGACGAGCGGAAGCCGTGAGCCACCGCCGCGATCCGGTGCTGCTTTGAAGCGTCTTGGGCAGCATCGACGCCGAGACCGCCTTCCCGCTCCGCATCGGGAACACCAGCCGATTGCCGTTGCCGAGCGTGTGCGCCGCGTCGAGGATCTCCAGAGCCCGCGAAGGTGGGCATGCCCTCCGCGCGGCGCTTCTCGACCAACGGGTCGCCGCCCGAGCGGGCGAGCCTGCGGTTGGCGAGCGCCTGCTCTCGGACCTCGGCGAGCGGGACGAGCGCGGCGGCGCCGAGTCCGATCTCGCGGCGTCAGCCGCGGACGACCAAGACGCTGGATCCTGCTCCGGGTTCCGCTGGGCTGGACGTAGAGGTACAAGCCGTTGCCGTCGACGTGGCGTCCGGGCGGGGCCGAACGGACGAAGGCGGCCGAGAAACCCCTTGCAGATGGCGGCCGCGGCGGTGGGCAGACAACGTCGGAAGGTGTTAGGATCGGCCGCGCCGTGTGCAAAAAAGTGCACCGAGCCCACCGGGCGCGACCCCCAAGGAACGTCACATGGCATTGCTGTTGAACAACTGTCGTCGGCGCGATCATGCCAAGCTATACGGCCCCAACGCGTTCTACGACTTGAACCTTGCCGGTCGTCAGGAAGGGATGGCTATCGACGTCGCGGCCGGCGATGCGTGCGTGGTTGCCGCCCCTGCCAACGGTGACAACGTCATTGAGTTCAGTTGGTTTCGTTTCTCGAATGAGGAACGTCGTCCAGACGAGCACGGCGTCGAGGTTCGCGTTCTCTTTGGAGTCTTCGTCGGGTCAGAGCAACTCGACAGGACCACGGCAACCGAAACGGAACCGTACTCCAGGTTCTTCAACGTCAAGGGCGATTTCAAGCAGCAGTCGGTCATCCGATGGGGAGGGGGGGCGCAGTGACCTGGAAGGAGATGTTCGCATCGATCGTTTTGGGGCTCTGCGTCATAGCCTTCTTCGTCAGCAGCAGTGGTACGCAACGGCGCGCATCGTCTCCGGGGTGGACGGCGGCCGCTGAGTGGGATCTCCGTCCCGGGAATCAGTACGCCATGCTTCACGCTGGCAGTGGCGGTACTGGATTTGGAAACACCATGCGGCTCGACCTGCACTGTACGGATGGGGTCGTGAGCGCGCTGTCCTTTTTTTCGCCGAACGTCAACTTCGTCACTTCTGTTGTCGAAGTGCAAATCGGGGGCGAACAGTTTGAGCACCAGGACTGGAATCGACTGGAGTCGAATGTCCTGGACGTTCCGGTGACGTTGATGACGCAATTGTTGTTCGCCGATGTCCTGCGCGTGCGTACCGTTACCGAGGATGGCCCCGTGCTCACGCAGTTCGACTTGAGACGCACTGGCTACTATCTCGGGCAAATGCAGTGTACGGCCTGACCCGGCCGAGCAGTCGATTTCAGATGGATCGGTACGCGGCGCGCCTTGTGACCGTGGCGCCAGCGTGCGAACCCTCGGCTCTGACGATTCCGCTCAGCCCAGGTAGGCTGCCCAGTCGTCCATCAGCAACCGCCGGCGCTCGAACAGGTCCGAACGTGCGTAGGCCGCCTCCACCTTGTTCTGGACCACGTGCGCCAGCGCCGCCTCGATGACCTCGCGCGGGTGATCCGTCTCCTCGGCCGCCCAGTCGCGGAACGACGAGCGGAAGCCGTGGGCCACAGCGGCGACCCGGTGCTGCTGGAGCATCTTCGGCAGCGTCGACGCCGAGATCGCCTTCCCGCTCCGCATCGGGAACACCAGCCGATTGCCGTCGCCGAGCGTGCGCGCGGCGGCGAGGACCTCCAGCGCCCGCTCGCACAGCGGAACACGGTGCTCGCGCTTCGCCTTCATCCGCATCGCCGAAATGGTCCACACGCGGTCCGTCGTGTTGATCTCGGTCCACGTGGCGAGGCGCACTTCCGCCGACCGCGCAGCCGTCAGGACGAGAAACTCGAACGCCAGCTTGACGGCGGGCTGCGCCGAGCTCGACCGCACCGTCTCGATCGCCGCGGCCACGTCCTTGTGCGGCAGCGCCAGCCGGTGCGTCACGATGTCGTTCTGCGGACCGAGCACCGGCAGCACCCGGTCGCACGGATTGTCGTTGCGCAGATCCATGGCGATGGCCCACTCCAGCACCGACCGGAGCCGCTGGCGCACGGCGCGGGCCGTCTCCGCCTTCACATGCCAGATGGGCGAGAGGATCTCCAGCACGTCGGCCGTGTTGACCTCGGAGACCGGCCGGTTGCCGACGCGCGGGAAGGCGTAACGTTCGAGGCTCCGGATCCAGTTCTGCGCGTGCCACCGGCCGCGCCAGCCGCCCTGCTTCTGTTCGAGCACGCGGCGGGCGGCCTCGGCAAAGGTGGGAACGCCCTGGACGCGGCGCTTCTCCGAGAGGGGGTCGCCGCCCGAGCGGGCCAGCATGCGGTTGGCGAGGGCCTGCTCGCGGGCCTTGGCGAGCGGGACGAGTGTGGCGGCGCCGAGTCCGAGTTCGCGGCGGCGGCCGCGGACGACGAGCCGCTGGACCCAGCTTCGGGTTCCGGTGGGCTGAACGAAGAGGTACAAGCCATTGCCGTCGGCGTGGCGTCCCGGCGGGGCCGACCGGACGAAGGCGGCTGAGAGGGCTTGGTGGGGATGGCGTCCTCGGCGCTTGGTTCTGGGCGGTTTGGCGGCGGATTTGGCTACAACATCCATCCCCCCATTGTATACGGGAATAGGCTGCGCCTGCCTGGACTTCTCTGGCTCGACGGCGGTTCGTGAAATCGCAATAAATTATTTCATTTCAACAACTTACTACATCTAACCGGATGGTATTGAACAGCCCCGGATCATGGCTGAGTGTTAAGGCAGCGTGAACACGAACAGCGTGTTCCCATTGCTCGGGCGCAGCTCCGGCGTCAGGCGATTGAAGGCGCCCGAGGTCAGCGACCGGCCGGTGCTCACTGCCACGTACTGCTTCCCGTCGACGGCGTAGGTGATGGGAAAGCCGGTGAGCGGCGATCCGAGGTTGATCTCCCAGAGCACCGCGCCCGTCTCGTGGTCGAAGGCGCGGAGGCGGCCGTTGTGGTCGCCGCCGAAGATCAGGCCGCCGCCGGTCGCCACCAGGGAGCTGGTCGCCGCCCGCTGCTCGTGCTTCCAGAGCACCGCGCCGGTCTCGGCCGAGATCGCCTGCACGGTGCCCACCTGGTCGGTGCCGGGGGCGATCTGCGAGCGGACGCCCAGACCGTAGAGCGAGCCGTCGTTGGTCGCCATGATGCGCGCGCAGGCGTTGCGCAGCGGGAAGTACATGGTGTTGGTCAGCGGACTGTAGGCGCCCGCCTCCCAGTCCTTGCCGCCGACCAGAGTCGGACAGGCGAAGACCTCCTGGCCCTCGGCGCGGAAGACCACCTCGGCGTTCTCGGACACGGCGCCGGTCGCGCCGTCGATGCCGCCGACGACGTTCTGGGCGATGGTCGGTGTCGCCCACAGGAACTCGCCGGTGGCGCGGTCGAGGGTGTAGACGATGCCGGTCTTGCCCGGGATGCCGGTCATCACGCGGCGCTCCTCCCCCGGCCGCAGGCGCGGGTTGATCCACTCGACGGCGGAGGGGTCCGGGCGCACCGCAGTGTCGACGAGCAGCCGCTCGAAGGGATGGTCGAGATCCCAACTGTCGTTGAGGTGCTGGTAGTACCAGACGATCTCGCCGGTGTCGGCGTCGAGAGCCAGCGTCGAGTTGTGGTAGAGGTGCTTCAGGTCGGCGCCGCCGATCAGGAACTTGGGCGCCGGCGAGGTGACCGACGTGCCGATGTAGACGAGGTTGAGCTCCGGGTCGTAGCTCGGCACCATCCACGCGCCGACGTGCTTGCGCTCCTCGAACGGCACGCCGCCCCAGCTCTCGTCCCCCGGCTCGCCCGGGGCCGGTATCGTCCGCCGCCGCCACAACTCCTCGCCGGTGATCGCATCGTGCGCCACGATGACGCAGGCGTTGGGCCCGCCCCGCGGCGTGCAGCCGCGGCCGGAGATTATCTTCCCGTCGGCGATGATGGGGCCGGAGCTCTGGTTGGCCGGGTTGACGCGGTAATCGAGGATCTGCGTCTCCCAGGCCAGCTCGCCGGTGGCCGCATCCAGAGCGAAGACGTAGTCGTCGCCGCTGGTGTCGATGATCTGCGTGCCGTAGATCGCGAGGTTGCGGTTGAGGTCGGTCAGCGCGCCCAGCATGTAGTCTTCGAGGTCGTCCGGCCGGTCGCGGCGGTACTCCCAACGGACGTCGCCGGTGACGGCGTCGAGGGCCTGGATGACGTCGCGCGGGTTGGGCATGTACATGACGCCTTCGTAGACGAGCGGCGTCCCCTGCTGCAGCCCGGGCCCGAGGCCGCGCGACCAGACCATCCGGAGCCGACCGACGTTGTCGCGGTCGATCTGGTCCAGCGGGCTGTAGCCCCAGCCATCGAGCGTCCGCCGCCACATCAGCCAGTCCTCGGGCGCCGGGTCCTGGAGCATGGCGTCGGTGACCGGCGTGACGTCGGGGGACTGGGCGCGCAACGGGACCGCCGTGAACGCGAGCAGGATCGCCGCCAGCGTGACGCACATGACGTGCGCCGATAGTGAAGTGCGCATTTCAACTCCCTCCGGCTGCAGGATGGTGACTCCCCCGCAGCCTCCGGTCTACTGCCCCGCCGGACGCTCGCAGAACGACTTCACCGCGTCCATGTCTTCCTCGACCGCCTTCTGCACCGTTCCGATGATGAGGGGCACGGTCATCCGGGCGCTCAGCGTCTGCGGCCGCGCATCCATCACCATCTTCAACTCGGTTCCCCCGCCGTCCGCGGCAACGGAGAAGACGGTGTCCCAGAGCGCTCCGCCGGCCTCGGACACGATGCGCACCCGCTCGTTCTCGACGTACTCCGTGACCTCCAACTCCGTCGACGCCTCGCGCCCCATCATCATGCGCGTCTCGCGAAAGCGCGCGCCGACGCCCGACTTCACCTCCGACAGGAACTCGACCCGGAGGATGCCCGGCACCGCCTGCGAGAACTGCTCGACGTGCGCGACAACCCGGAACACCACGTCGGCCGGCGCGTCGATCCGCCGGGTCACGGTCACGTTCGCCATCACGTCCCCCGCGTTGCGTTGCCAGCCCTGCTAGGGCAGCGCGTAGGCGACGATCACGTCCGTCGCCGCGATCACGACGTACTGCCGGCCATCGGCGCCGAGATAGGTCATCGGGTCGGCATTGCCACGCTGGTCGAGCCGATCCGCCCACAGCTCGCGGCCTGTCGCCGCCTCGATAGCCCGGAAGCGGTTGTCGTCGGTCGCTGCGATGAACAGCAGGCCGCTGGCCGTCGCGATGGCGGCGGCGCGCCCGGGACGCCCGGTATTCTGCTTCCCGGCGGGCAGCGTATCCGTGACGCCGAGGTTCTGTCGCCAGGCGATGTCGCCGGTCGCCACGTCCACCGCGAACAACTGCCCCCACGGCGGCCTCTGGCACGGCATCCGGACGCCGTCCACGTTGACCTCGAAGCTGGCCGGCCGCGGCGTCTGCTTCTCGTACGGCGACGGCGCGGCCGCATCGGTGGCGTCGACCATCCAGCCGAGGGCGCCGACGTCCATCGAGAAGACGAAGGCGTAGCCGGTCGCGGGATCGAACGAGACGCCGCCCCAGTTCGGGCCGCCGACGCCGCCCGGGAAGTTCAGCGTGGTCCGCGGCGCCGCGCCCGCGGCCCGGTAGACCCAGGGCGTGAACGGCCCCGCGTTGTAGATTTCGCCGAGACTGTCCACCAGCGCGGCGCATGCCGCGGCGTGCGCCGGCGACGTGTCCTCGGCCGTCACCAGGTCCGATGCCTCGTAACGCACACGCCCCATTGGGGGCGGCTTCACCGGAATCGGCTGGGTCGGATAGGCAACCTCACCCGGCACGTCGCTGGCCGCCACGTCGCGCTCCTCCACACCGTGGATCGGCTCGCCGGTCTCGCGGTTCAGGATGTACAGATAGCCGGACTTGGTGGTCACCCCAAGGGCCGGAATCGCACCGTCCTCGCTCGGGATGTCGAACAGCGCGGGCGGAGCGGGCGGATCGGCGTCCCACAGATCGTGGTGGATCGTCTGGAAGTGCCACACGTACTCGCCGGTCTCGGCCTCGACCGCGACCACCGAGTTGCCGTAGAGGTTCGCGCCCGGCCGGTCGCCGCCGTAGTAGCCCGGAATCGGCGAAGCCAGCGGCAGGTAGATGAGGCCGCGCTCGACGTCGGCCGTGAAGAAGAACGGCCACGCGTTGGCGCCCAGCCGCCCCTGCCAACTGTCGCCCGCCCAGGTGTCGTGCCCGACGTCGCCCGGCTGCGCCACCGAGTCGAACTCCCACAGGCTGGCGCCGTTGCGTACGTCGAACGCGCGGGCGTTGCCGATGCCGCCGATGGTGCCGGGCGGGGTGTTGGCGCCGACCACGGCGACGTGCCCGAAGACGAGCGGCACCGAGTTGTAGGGGATGCCCAGGCCGATCGTGCCGTTGTCGCCGAAGCCGGCCGCGGGCGCGCCGGTGGCCGCCTCCAGCGCATGCAGCTCAAGGCCGGTGGTGAAAAGGATGCGCGGCTCGTGCTCGTCGTCGCCGGGCCACCAGGCGACGCCCCGGCGGGACGGCGGACGGCCGGCCACCGGACGGCTCCAGATCTCCTCCCCCGTCTCCGGGCGCAGCGCGACCACGCGATCCGCGGCCGGCAGGTACATCACGCCGTCGACCACGATCGGCGTCGCCTGCGAGTTCGGCCCCCGGCCGGAGGGATCCGGCGCGGCGCGCGACAGGTCGTACGTCCAGGCGCGAGCCAGACCGGCGACGTTGTCCGGGGCGATCGAGGTCAGCAGCGAATAGCCGGTGCCCGCGAAGTTGCCGCGGTACATCGGCCAGTCGGCGCCGTCCGCACCGGCCGACTGGGCCGCCGCCCCGGCCGGCAGGCCGACGGTGAGCAGCGCGGCCCACAGAGTGATGAGATTGGTGAATCGCATGGCTGTTCCCGGCCTCCCGCCGGACGTGAAGAGAGCCGCATTGTATATCGCGGCTCGCTGCAGCCGGTGCCGAGTACGACGACGACGACGACCCGGACCGCCGTCCCGAACCGTTATAAGCTATACCCTGACAATCGTCGCCGAACGCGGCCACGGGGTCGCGTTGCGGCTTCCGATCGCCGCCCAACCGGGCCTGTCCATGGGTCTGCCCGTCCTGCGGCGCAGGCTCGGTAGCGCACTCAACGTGTCCGAGGAGGAAACCGCCATGCGCCAGCATCTTCGACGGCCGGCCCTGATCGCGCTCACGTTCGCGTTTCTCGTGGCCTCGGCCGTCCCGGCCGCGGCCCAGTACCAGCTCACGGTCACCCAGGACCGCCTGATCAACGCCCAGGACGAGCCGCAGAACTGGCTGCTGATGAACGGCGACTACGGCTCGCAGCGCTACTCGAAGCTGACGCAGATCAACCGCGAGAACGTCGGCAACCTGCGCATGGTCTGGGCGCTCGCCCTCGGCGGCATGCAGGACACCGGCGGCAACGGCCCGGAGAACGAGAACAACCCGCTCGTCGACAACGGCTTCCTGTACACCAGCGACGGCTGGGGCACGGTCTACAAGATCGACGCGCGCAACCCCGACTACGGCGAGTTCGTCTGGATCACCGATCCCGGCGTCGACCACGAGGACAACCGCTCCCGCACCCGCGGCATCGCGCTGTGGGAGGACAAGGTGCTCCAGAACCTGCAGGACGGCCGCGTGCTGGCCATCGACCGCGACGACGGCGAGATCCTCTGGGACGTGGAGGTCGCCGGATTCACCGAGATGGGCGCCCGCGAACGGTTCCTGACCGCGCCAATCGCCGCCCGCGGCAAGGTCCTGGTGCAGAACGGGGCCGGCGACGGCGGGACGCGCGGCTGGGTGGCGGCGCTCGACATCGAGACCGGCGAGGAGCTCTGGCGCTGGTACACCGTCCCCGAGCCGGGCCAGCCGGGCAGCGAGACCTGGAAGGACGACCACAACGCCTGGAAGACCGGCGGGGGCGGCATCTGGCAGACCGGCTCCTACGATCCCGCGCGCAACCTCTACATCTTCGGCACCGGCAATCCCTTCCCCATCTACGATCCGGAGTTCCGCCCCGGCGACAACCTGTACACCAACTCCGCCGTGGCGCTCGACGTCGACACCGGCGAGCGGCGCTGGCACTTCCAGTACACGCCGAACGACTCGTGGGACTACGACGAGGTCGGCGTCCACATGCTCTACGACACCGTCATCGACGGCCAGGTCCGCAACGTCGTGGCCCACTTCGCGCGCAACGGGTTCTTCTACTCGCTCGACCGCGACACCGGCGCGTTCATCAAGGGCAACCAGTACGTCAACGAGCTGACCTGGACGGCCGGACTGAATTCCGAAACCGGCATGCCGCTGGAGTACGACCCGAACCTCGACGTCCAGATCTACAACGAGGAGGCGCGGGCCCTGCGCGTCGACCGCGACGAGATGAAGCGCGCCTGCCCGACCTGGCACGGCGGCATCGCCCACCAGCCGACCGCCTTCAACCCGGAGAAGGGAATCGCCTACGGCGGCGGCACGGAGGGCTGCTTCTCGCAGACCGGCGCGCGGGTGGCGTCGCTCGGTCCCGAGGGGGGCATCGACCGCGCCAACAGCGAGCGCCGCGAGTACACGAGCGACCTCTACTACGGCTCGATCACCGCGGTGGACACCGACACCCAGGAGGTGATCGCCAAGGCCGTCACCGAGATCGAGATACGGTCGGGCGTCATCGCGACGGCGGGCGGCGTGGTCTTCTCCGCGTTGCAGGACGGCTGGGTCGTGGCCTACCACGACGAGACGCTGCAGGAGCTGTGGCGGTTCAACGTCGGCACGCCGCTCAAGGGCGCGCCGGTCACCTACGCCATCGGGCCGCGGCAGTACCTGGCGGTGCAGGCGAGCGGCCGACACCTGCACCCGGTGCGGTACGACAACCTGGAGAACTCGAGCTACCTCTTCGTGTTCGCGCTCGACGACTAGCGCATCGTCTACTGCGCGACGGCCGAGAAGCTCAGCTCCGGGTCGTACCGCAGGACGGTGCGCTCGATGGACAGGAGAACGCCGGCCAGCCGGGCCGCGACCTCATCGGCCTGCTCCCCGTAGGTCCGCTGCAGGATGGTGGGTCGATCGAGCTCGGCAAAGCTCGCGTGGTTCTCGACGATCTGCCACACCGAGGGTCCCGGCCCGAACACACGCTCGTAGACGCCGAAGACCACGTCCGCGCCGCGGAACTGCGGGGTGTGCTCTCGGAGGAACGCCTCCCAATCGGCGTTCCGGCCCGGAGCCACCTGCACGCTCGTGATCCAGGCGAGCGAGAGCCCGCTGACGTCATCCGATTCGACGCTCAGGTCCGGGCGATACCGCACGGCGTAGCTTTGCCGGCTGGCAAGGGTGCGGCGTACCCGATCGGTGATCCGCGCCAGCCGGTCGGGCTCGAGAACGCGGCCGAGCGGTCCGCCGAAGTCGAGTTCCGCGAGGCTCTCCATCGGCGTCACGAAGAGCCGCTCGTACGTGTTGCCGAACTCCGCCGTGCGCCATGCCGAGCGCCACGGCACCCCGGCGCGCTGCAGAGCAGGATTCACCTCCTCGAGCTGCAACTCGATGAACTCGTCCAGTTCCCGGGGCAGGACCTGCAGATAGTCGACCCGCATCCACGAGTCGGCATCCTGGGCGAGCGTCACGGACGCGACGCCGGGTATCAAGAACACGCCGACGACCAGCGCCGCGCTCCAGGTGACAAGACGCTTCATGACAGCCTCCAGGCTGATGTGCCCCGGCGCTCCGATACGCCGGGCACGACCCCGAACAACTACTCTATCACCGCACAGCCGCTTCCGCCGCGGAAGGTTCCAGCTCCGCGGACAGTCCACGCCAAGGACTATGCCCGGCCGGCCGCCGCGATGCCCTCCCGTTCGTCGACACGCCAGAGAATCAGGCCGCCCAGCAGAAAGAAGACCAGCAGGCTGCCCACGCCGATGCGCTGGCTGTAGATGTCGCTCAGCACGCCGAGCAACGCGGGCCCGAGGAAGGAGGTCACCTTCCCGGAGAACGCGAAGAACCCGAAGAACTCCGACTCGTGCTTCGCCGGGACGAAGCGCGCCATGAGCGACCGGCTGGCCGACTGGTTCGGCCCGATGAAGATCCCCGCCAGGATCGCCGAGACCCAGAACCAGGTCCTCGTCGGCGCCAGCGCGCCCAGCAGGGTGGCCACCGCCAGCGCGGCCACGCTCAGCCCGATGGTGGCCTTGCCCCCGATGCGGTCGTCGACGAAGCCGAACGCCAGCGCGCCCAGCCCCGCGCTCACGTTGAGAGCGATGCCGAACGTGACGAGCTCCTCGAAGCTGAAACCGAACGTGCCGACCGCATAGATGCCCCCGAACGCGAATACCGTCACCAGGCCGTCGTTGTAGAGGAGCCGCGCGACCAGGAAGCGCACCACCTGCCGGTACCGCCGCAGATGGCGTACGGTGGCCGCGAGGTCGCGAAAGGCTTGGCTCACGTCGACCCCGCCGCCGGTCCCCGACTCGTCCCGCAGGTACAGGAACGCCGGGATGCTGAAGAGCAGGAACCAGCCGGCCACCAGCAGGTTGGTGGCCCGCAGATTGAAGCCCTCACCGGTCGGGATCCCGAACAGCGGCGTCTCCGGCACGAACACCACCAGCGCCACCGCAAGCGCGCCCAGCCCGCCGAAGTAGCCGACCCCCCATCCGTAGCCGGAGATGCGCCCGATCCGCTCCGGAGGCGCGAGAGACGAAAGAAAGGCGTTGTAGAAGACCAGCCCCAGCTCGAACGCCACGTTCGCTGTCACGAACACCGAGAGCGCGATCAAGACCGCGTTCGGCTGGTCCGGCCGCACGAACGTCAGCGCCGCGGTAGCGGCGACGCAGAGGAGCGAGCACAGGATCAGATAACGCCGCCGGCCGCCCCGGTCCGCCAGTGCGCCGGCTACCGGCGCCAGCGCCGCGATGGCCAGCGCGCTCACCATGATGCCGCGCGACCAGAGAGCCGTGCCCCGCCCGGGATCCTCGGCGAACGCCGCGGTGAAGTAGGCCGAGTAGATGAACGTGACGACCAGCGTCGTGAACGCGGAGTTCGCCCAGTCGTACAGGCACCACGACCACACCGCCGCCCGCCCCGGCCGCCCTTCCGCGCCGTGCTTCGCTGCATCCATGTTCACCTACAATACGGCGAACGCTGCGCCGCCGCTACCGGGCGCGCGCCCGGAGGCTCCCGCAACGCCTGGAGAACACCACGCCATGCCGCTCTATGCCCTGATCGCCCGCGACCCCGATCCCGACCGCCGCGCACGGACGCGTCCGGCGCACATCGAGCACATGAACCGGCTGGACGACGCCGGACGCCTGCGCCACGGCGGCCCGCTCCTGCGCGGCGACAACCAGGTGGCGGGCAGCCTGATCATCCTGGAAGCGGACAGCCTGGAGGAGGCGAAGGCGACCTACGCGCAGGATCCCTACATCGTCAACGACGTGTTCGAGAACTATGACGTCGTCGAGACGAAGCGGATCTACCCGCGGCAGTCCTGATTCGCCTGCGGCGCAGACTTCTGGCGCGACATTACCTACCGTCGCGCTGGGAGTTCGCCGGCGCGCAACGCCTGCGGCGCGGACTCCTGCCGCGGCACGTCGGGAAAGCGCGGCCGGCCGGGTTCGAGCTGCGTACCGAGCGAGTTGAGGGCGATGGAGACCATCCGGTATCCGGCGACCGTGATCACGACGTCGATGAGCTCCGGTATGCCGTAGCGCGTAGAGAGCGCCGCCCAGGTCGCGCCGGAGATGGTGTCGTCGCGGTGCAGCTCGTCGGTCGCCCGGATGAGCGCCGCGTCGAACGCATCCCAGCCCCGCGCCTCCGCACCGACCGCGATCCGCCGGATCTCCGCGTCGGTCATCCCGATGCGTCGCGCCGCCCGCACGTGCTGCGACCACTCGTACTCCGAGCCGCAAAGCCAGCCGATGCGCAGAATCAGGATCTCGCGAGCCCGGTCCGACAGCGTCGCGCCGGTCCGAATGTAGGCCGACTGAACGGCCCGCGGACGGAAGAAGATCGGATGGCGGGCAAGTGTCGCATAGAGGTTCAGAACCGGCCGACCCGAATCCTCGGGATCGAGGAGGCCGCGGACTTCGTCCGACCACGCGGCGCGCGGGAGCGGATCGAGGCGCGCCGCAGCGAGCGGCGACGGCGGTGCGCCCGCCGGCCCCATCGTGCGCGGGACGTCGGCCGGCAGCCGGTCGGCGAACCGCTCGTCCGGCTGTACGCCGAGGCTGTTGGCCAGAGTCGCCAGCAGGATGTACTCGGCGCCGCTGAAGATCGTGTCGATGAGTTGTGGGACGTTGAAGCGGGTCGCGAGCTCGTCCCAGGAGGGATCGCTCAGGAACGCGTCGCGGTACAGCTCGTCGGCGGCGCGGAGCATCAGTGCGTCCCATGCGCCCCACCCGGCGTCGGGGCCTTCCGCAACCCGCCGGAGATCGCGGTCGCCGAGGCCGAACCCGCGCGCCTCGGCGGCCAGCTCCGCCCAGAGCGCCTCGGATCGGCAGAGCCAGGCGACGCGCAGTCCCATGAGGAGCTGATCGACGGCCGGAACCATCGAGCGCTGGCGCAGGTAGGCGGCAAGCGGCCCGAGGCCGCGCAGGGCCGGGGGATGCCGGGCGAGCGTCCGGAGCAGGTTCGTCGCTCGCTCCGGCTCGACGCCGAACGCCTCGATGCCGCTCCGGACCTCGGCGGTCCACGCAGCGCCGTCAGCCGGATCTATCGGCTGGATCCGGAGCGCAGTCGGATCCTGCCCCTCGGCGACGGCGGCGGTCGCCGCCTCGGCGGCCGCGGGCGCGCCGTCGCCCCCCCCCCCCGGGCGGCGGCGGCGGTCGCCGCTCGGGCGACGCCGCCCGCCGTCGCTCCGCCACCATTCGCTGTCCACGCGGCCGAGCCGCCATCCGTGGCCGCCGTCCCGCGGCCGACGCCGGCCGATGCGCAATTCAGCGTGACGACGCAGGCCACCGCCGCCGCAGCCGTGACCCGCAGGCGTCTCAGTACACGCTCATTGCCAGTATTCGACATCGAGCCCCTCTATTCGTCCCCAGCTCCGGCGGTGGTGTCGCGACAGCATAGCCCGGAAACCGCCGTCTCCGGCGCCGCCGTACGCGGGGCGACGCTCCGGTGTCCGAGCCCCCTGGCGCGCGAAGCGTCGAGACCACCGGCGCGCCCGCGAACACTTCCCGCTGTGCACGCGCGCCGTTTTCTGGCAGCATTGGATGGCTTCGGCAAGTGGCAGCAGTGCGATGATCGGGAGGATGACACCGTGCGCCTCATGCGAATCGTTCCGGCCGCGTTGATCCTGTGCACTCCGGGACCGCTTCTCGCCCAGGGGTGGGCCGAGTACGCCAGCCCGGCAGACTACTTCAGCGTCAATCTGCCGGGTGATCCGGTGGTCGAGGAAATCACCTACACGTCCGAGTACGAGGCCGAGTTCCCGGCCCGCGTGCACGCCTACGAAGACGGCTCGACCCGCTACTCGGTCACCGTCGTCGACTACACCGACGCCGAGCGCATCCATACCGAGCGCGCGAAGGAGTGCCCGCCGGACGTGCACACCGGCTGCACCGGGGCGTACTACACGGGCGTCGGGTCGTGGATCGTCGACGTGCGCGGCGCCATCGACTATGCGACGTGGCAATTTCTGCAACGGGACGTGACGCCCACGTTCTTCGGCTGGAACTTCGTCGATCTGGTCGAGGGCCGCCACCTGCAGCTCACCAACGCGGACGGCTCGCGCACCTTCGCGGCGATCTACATGCACGAGAATCGCCTGTACATCCTGGAAGCGACGTCGCCGCAGCGCCGGCCGGGGCCGGAGCTGTTTCAGCAGTCGCTGCGTTTCCTGGACGCCGACGGCAACGGCATCCGCTACGAATCGGTGTACACCAACGGCTTTCCGACACCTCCACGAGTCCGATGATGTCCTTGAGAATCTTCACCGTTGCGGCTGTCCTGGCGGCTTCCCTCGTCGTCCCGACCGGGGCGCACCACTCCCACGGCAACTACGAGCTGAGCGACTTCACCCACGTGGAGGGCACGGTCAGCGAGGTGCACTGGATCAACCCGCACTCCTGGATCTTCCTGGAAGTGTCCGGCGAGAACGGTGAGGAGCCGGCCCTGTGGGCGATGGAGGCCACCAATCCCGCGGGGCTGTCCCGCAACGGCATCGGCCGCAATCACGTCCTGCCGGGAGACCCCATCCGCGTGCGCTGCCACCGGCTGAAGGACGCCTCGGACGGCTGCCTGCTCGGGTTCGTCACTCCCCTGCACGGCGATCCGGCCCGCGGCCACGGCATCGAGAAGGAGTGGGACTGAAGCTGGCCGGCGCCGGCTGCTAGAATCGCCACCCGATGGCGGACATCGACGTGTCGTCGCTCTTTTCGCTCTCCGGCAAGGTGGCGCTCGTCACCGGGGGTTCGCGCGGCATCGGCCGGATGATGGCGGAGGGGCTGGTGCAGGCCGGCGCGGCGGTCTACGTCTCCTCACGCAAGAAGGACGCCTGCGACCGGACCGCGGCGGAGCTCTCCGCGCTCGGGCCGTGTCATGCGATCCCGGCGGACGTGGCGACCGAGGACGGACGGGCCGCGCTCATCCAGATGATCGAGGCCCGCGAGCCGCGCCTGCACATCCTGGTCAACAACGCGGGGGCGGCCTGGGGCGCGCCGTACGCCGAGTATCCGGCAGCGGCGTTCGACAAGGTGCTCGGACTCAACGTGGCGGCGCCGTTCCTGCTGACGCGCGATCTGACGCCGCTGCTCGAGGGGGGCGCCGCGCCCGGTGATCCGGCGCGCGTGATCAACGTCGGGTCGATGGACGGCCTGCACGTGCAGCAGCGCGTAGGGACCGGCACGTTCGCCTACTCGGCGAGCAAGGCGGCCGTGCATCACCTGACCCGCACGCTGGCCGTCGAGCTCGGCCCCCGCAACATCACGGTGAACGCCGTCGCGCCCGGCTTCTTCGAGAGCCGGATGACGGCGGACGTGCTCCAGCGGCACGGCGCGGACATCATCGCAGCGTGTCCGCTGGGACGTATCGGACGGCCGGAGGAGATGGCCGGCATCGCGATCTACCTCGCCTCGCGGGCCGGGGCGTACACCAACGGCGCGGTGATCCCGGTGGACGGCGGCTCGCTGCTCGCCTGACGCCGAGGCCCGCGCGATGCGCGGCGGGCGAAATCCCCACGGATCCGCCGGAGAGGACGATGATCTACAGGAGCCCGTTCCCCGACATCGAGATCCCGGTCAGGCCGCTGCACGACCACGTGTTCGAGCATGCGGACCGCTGGCCCGACAAGCCGGCGCTGATCGACGGCCCGACGGACCGCACCCTGACCTACGCGCAGCTCAGGAGCGCCGTACGCAGCGTCGCGGCGGGGCTCGCCGCGCGCGGCTTCGCGCGCGGGGACGTGCTGGCCATCTACAGCCCCAACCTGCCGGAGTACGCCGCCGCGTTCTTCGGCGTGTCGACCGCCGGCGGAATCGTCACCACGATGAACCCGCTGTATACCGCCGAGGAGGTCAACCGGCAGCTCCGGGACTCCGGCGCACGGTTTCTGCTGACCATCCCGCAGTTTCTCGACGCGGCCCGCAAGGGGGCGGAGAACACCGGGGTCGAGGAGATCTTCGTCTTCGGAGAAGCGGACGGCGCAACGCCGTTCGCCTCCCTCATGGCCGGAGGCGAGCCGCCGGCGGCGACGATCGACCCGCACGACGATCTGGCCGCGCTCCCCTACTCGAGCGGCACCACCGGCCTGCCGAAGGGCGTCATGCTGACGCACTACAACCTGGTCGCCAACGTCGTCCAGATCGCCGCCAACGAGGGCATTGCGGCCGAAGACACGCTGATCGGCATCCTGCCCTTCTACCACATCTACGGCATGACGGTGATCATGAGCGCCTCGCTCCAGGCCGGCGCCACGATCGTCACCATGCCGCGCTTCGACCTCGAGCAGTTCCTCGGCCTGCTGCAGAAGCACCGCGTGACGACAGCGTATCTCGTGCCGCCCATCGTGCTCGCTCTCGCCAAGCATCCGCTCGTCGACAAGTTCGACATCTCGTCGCTGAAGAACATCATGTCCGGCGCGGCGCCGCTCCCCGAGTCGGTAGCCCGCGGGGCGGCCGCCCGCAACGACATGCTCGTCCGCCAGGGCTACGGACTGACCGAGACCAGCCCCGTCACCCACACCAACTCGCCGCGCAAGGAGACCCGGATCACGTCGGTCGGCACCTCGCTGCCCAACACCGAGTGGCGCATCGTCGACGTGGCCACCCGCCGCGACGCCGCCCCGGGCGCGCTGGGCGAGGTCTGGATTCGGGGACCGCAGGTGATGAAGGGCTACCTCCACAACCCGGAGGCGACGCGGCAGATGCTCGACGCCGACGGCTGGCTGCACACGGGCGACATCGGCAAGGCCGACGAAGACGGCTATCTCTACGTCGTCGACCGCCTCAAGGAGTTGATCAAGTACAAGGCGTTCCAGGTGGCCCCGGCGGAGCTCGAAGCCGCCGTGCAGTCGCATCCGGCCGTGGCGGACGCCGCCGTCATCCCCAGTCCCGACGAGGAGGCCGGCGAGGTCCCGAAGGCGTTCGTCGTGCTCCGCGAGGGGGCGAGCGCCACCGCCGAGGAGATCATGGCGCACGTGGCCGCGCAGGTCTCCCCCCAGAAGAAGGTGCGCCGGGTCGAGTTCATCGACGCCATCCCGAAGGTGCCCTCCGGGAAGATCCTGCGGCGGCAGCTCGTCGAGCGCGAGCGCGCGCGGCTGGCCGCCGGAGGAAGCTGACCGGGAGCGTCCGTCAGCGTGCGCTGCCAACGCACCGCCGGCACGCGGTACGCCTATCGGACACGGCCAGAGAGACCCGCAAAGAGGCTCGCATCAAGTGTCAATTCTGTAGGGCGAACACGAACAGCGTGTTGCCCGAGCTGGGACGCAGCTCGGGAGTCAGCCGGCTGAAGTGCGAAGAGGTGCCCGCGGTGCCCGTGCCGACCGCGATGTACTGCCGGCCGTCGACCGCGTAGCTGATCGGAAAGCCGCTGACCGGCGAGCCGAGGTTGATCTCCCAGAGAACTTCGCCGGTCTCCTGGTCGAAGGCCCGAAACCGACCGTTGACGTCGCCGCCGAAGACCAGGCCGCCCCCCGTCGCCACGAGCGACAGCGTGCCCGCGCGCTGCTCGTGCAGCCAGACCGTCTCCCCGGTCTCCGCCGAGATGGCCCGCACCGTGCCCGCGAACTCGTTGCCCGGCGCCAACTGGTGGCGGTAGGCGATGGCGTAGGTCGTCGAGCGGCTCTCCGTCGGAGCGGCCGGCGTGTCGTCGTTGAACGTCCGCGTCGCCAGCATGCGGGCGCACGTGTTGCGCAGCGGCATGTACATCGTGTTGGTCAGCGGGCTGTAGGCCCCCGCCTCCCAGTCCTTGCCGCCGTTCCAGGTCGGACAGGCGAAGACCTCCTGCCCCACCGCGTTGAAGACCACCTCCGCGTTCTCGGTCACCACGCCGGTCGCGCCGTCTATGCTGCTGATGACGTTCTGCGCGACGGTCGGGGTCGCCCACAGGAACTCGCCCGTCTCGCGGTCGAGCGTATAGACGACGCCGGTCTTGCCGGGAATGCCGGTCAGCACCTTCCGGACCTCGCCCGGCTGGATGCGCGGGTTGATCCAGCTCACCTCGGACGCGTCGGGCGCGACCGCGGTGTCGACGAGGATGCGCTCGAAGGGATGGTCGAGGTCCCAGTGATCGTTCAGGTGCTGGTAGTACCACCGAATCTCGCCGGTGTCGATGTCGAGGGCCAGCGTCGAGTTGTGGTACAGGTGCGTGTTCTCGATGCCGCCGAGCATGAACTTCGGCGCTGGCGAGGTGACCGACGTGCCCTGGTAGAACAGCCGGAGCTCCGGGTCGTAGCTGCCCGCCACCCAGGTGCCGACGTGAATCCGCTCCTCGAACGGCACCCCGCCCCACGTCTCGTCGCCCGGCTCGCCCGGCGCGGGTACCGTCCGCCGCCGCCACAGCTCTTCGCCGGTGCGGGCGTCGTGGGCCACGATGACGCACGACTCGGGACCGCCCCGCGGGCGGCAGCTCCGCCCGGAAACCGCCTTGCCGTCGGCGATGATCGGTCCCGAGCTGTGTCCGGCCGGAATCACCCTGTAGTCGAATATCTGCGTCTCCCAGGCGATCTCCCCGGTGGTCGCGTCGAGCCCGAAGATGTAGTCGTCGTCGCTCGTGTTGACGATGAAGCGGTCGTAGATGGAGATGTTCCGGTTGCTGCGCGCGTTGCCGCCGACGTACTCGTAGACATCGTCCGGCAGATCGCGCCGGTGCTGCCAGATCAGGTCGCCGGTCACCGCGTCGATCGCCTCGATCACGTCGTTCGACTGCGGCATGTAGAGGACGCCGTTGTAGGCGAGCGGCGTGCCCTCCTGCCGCCCCTCCGCGAGCCCGCGCGACCAGACCATCCGGATCTGCCCCACGTTGTCCCGGTCGATCTGATCCAGCGGGCTGTAACCCCAGCCGTCCAGCGTCCGGCGCCAGGTCAGCCAGTCGCCGTCCGCCGGGTTCTGCAGCATCTCGTCGGTCACCGGGACGAACTCGGTAGCGGGCTGCGCGCCCAGCGCGGCGGGTGCCGACAGGAACGCCAGCGCGAGGAACGCGATTCCGAGAAGGTGTCGTGATCCGCGAGACTGCATCTGCATCGTAGGGCTCCTCGTCGCGGGACTCGTCGCGTGTTGCCGGCGTGCTTCGACGGCGGCGCAACTTGTGCGACGCGCCGCAGCCGGAAACCCATCATTGACGCCGGGCAGGAGTGTGTCAAGGCGGCCGGGACCCGGGGAACCGCCGGCATCGGTCCGGTCAGGGAGCTACGCCGGACGCGGCCCGCTATTGTTCGGCGAGCGGCAGGAAGATCGAGATCCGATCCTCGTCGCCGACGGCCCGCGAGATGTGCCCCTGGCCGGTGGTGTCCTCCGCCAGCAGGATGTGGCCGGGGTACAGCCGGACCTTCGTGCCGTCGCCGAACTCGACCTCGCTCTCCCCCGCCAGCGTGATCACGTACTGCCGGCGCGGCGCCGTATGCCAGTCGATGAAGTACTCGGGGGACGTCCGACGGAACTGGACGCTCGTCACCGGTACCGGGTCGGACAGCTCGGTGGCGCCGCGCGACGAAGTGAGCGGCACGTCGAGCTCCTCGACATGGGTCTGGCCGTCCTCGCCGGTGTAGATGCGGGACACCTTGATCGGGGTCCGCTCCTGGGCCGAGGCGGCCGGCTCATCGAGCCAGCGCGCGCCGCCGACGACGAAGAGAGTCGGAATCCAGCCGAGGACGAGCGCACGGGCGAGCCATGTCTTGAGCATCGGTCGGTGCCTCCTGTTCAGTCGTGGCATTATAGGGGCCACGCTGAACGAAAGGTGTGCTCATGATCATGCTCCGATTCGATACCGCCCGCCGCGCCGCGCCGCTGATGCTGGTGGCCGCCTTCGCTCTCGCCGCCGGCCTGCTCGCGTCGACCGAACCCGCGTCCGCCGCGCCGGGGCAGGAGGAGAACGAGGCGTCGGATCCCGAGGCGATCCGGCCGTTCACGATAGACGTTCCCGACGACGTGCTGGCCGACCTGAAGGACCGCCTCGCCAGGACGCGGCTGCCCGACGACCTGCCCGGCACCGAGTGGGACTACGGCACCAACCGCGAGTACCTGGAGGAGCTGCTCGCCTACTGGCGGGACGAGTTCGAGTGGCGCGACCAGGAGTGGCTGCTGAACGGCTTCGACCACTTCAAGACCGACATCGACGGGCTGGACGTCCACTTCATCCACCAGCGGTCGCCCCACGAGGACGCCCTGCCGCTGGTGATCACGCACGGCTGGCCCGGGTCGATCATGGAGTTCTACAAGGTCATCCCGCTGCTGGTCGATCCGACCAACTACGGGGGGGACGCGGCCGACGCGTTCCACGTCGTGGCGCCGTCGATCCCCGGCTACGGCTTCTCCGACAAGCCGGCCGGCCGCGGCTACGGCCCCGAGAAGATGGCCGCGATCATCGGCAGGCTGATGGAGCGGCTCGGCTACGACCGCTACGGCACGCAGGGCGGCGACTGGGGCAGCATCATCAGCCGCTGGCAGGCCGTGCAGCACCCGGACCGCGTCGTCGGGGTGCATCTGAACATGGTCACCGCCGGACCGCCGGCCGGTGTGGACGACCCGACCGCCGGGGTGCCGCCCGAGGAGCTGGCCCGCACCCGCGAGCGGCAGGCGTTCTTCGCCGACGAGCGCGGCTACAGCAACATCCAGGGCACCAAGCCGCAGACGCTGGGCTACGGCCTGAACGACTCGCCGGCCGGGCTCGCCGCCTGGATCGTCGAGAAGTTCCGGACCTGGTGCGACTGCGGCGGCAACGTCGAGAGCCAGTTCACGAAGGACGAGCTGCTGACGAACATCACGATCTACTGGGCGACGCAGACGATCACGTCGTCGACCCGCATCTACTACGAGTCGCGTCGCGCCACCAACCAGCCGGCCTACATCGAGACGCCGGTCGGTGCGGCCATCTTCCCGAAGGAGTTGTTCATTCCGCCGCGGGCGTGGGCCGAGGCGGCCTTCAACGTCACGCACTGGACCGAGATGCCGCGCGGCGGCCACTTCGCGGCGCTCGAGGAGCCGGAGCTGCTGACCGACGACATCCGCAAGTTCTTCCGGGACCTGCGGTAGGCGAGACGACCATGCATTCCGAACGCATCGCAAGCTACCCCTGTCGCATCGAGCGCGGCACCCCGAGTTGGACGGTCTCGTTCCGTGACGTCCCGCTGGCGCTGGCCGGCGGTCGCGGCGTCCCGGAGATATTCGAGGTCGCCGAGAGCGCGCTGGTCGCCGCGCTGGGCACGCTCGGCGCCGACGCCGCCCATGGACTCCCGGCGGCGAGTGCGCCTGCTCCGGGAGAGGTGATGGTCACCGTGCGCCTGGGGGGACCTCCGCTCATCCGCACGTCGCCTCCCCCCTCCGAGGTAATGGACGAACCGGAGGAAGACGTCCCGGTCGTCTCCGGCGAGGTCGTCGACATTCCGTCGGAAACGGGCCTGGTGCCCGCTCGCCGACAGGGGCTCTGGTCCCGGCTGGTGGGCTGGCTGACCGGGGCCCGCTCGGACTCTCTTCGCCTGGACACCTGAAGTTGCGCGGCGCGACGTTCAGGCGGTGCTCCCTCATCGCTCCCGGGAGCGGTCGAAGACGATGAGGTGGCCGGACTCCGCCCCGCTGCGATCCATGTAGACGCGCGTCTGCTCCAAGCCCTTCCGGATCGTGAATTCGATATCCCGGTGCAGCAGCTTGCACTCCACCACGAATCGGCGTTCCCGGCCATCCTGCGGCCACCGGATCAGCACGTCCGTACGTCCGCTGCCCAGCGCGTACTCCCTTTCGATCAGGCCGCCACCGTTCACCACCCGCTGCAGGTGCGCCTGCAGCAGGAGTTGCGGGCCCGCCTCGTGATACCGGTCGAAGCGCTGCACCCAATGCTCGGAATGCTCCCGGAAGAACGTCTGGAAGGACGCGATCAGCCCGTCCACATCGAGACCGCCGCGCTCGTCCACGTACCACGTCCGCTTCTGCGGCAGCCCGATCTGCACCGCCCAGGTCAGGTGGCGCGGCACCACCTCGGCGTAGATCGGATTGGCGATACGCGGCGCGCCGTCGTCCCGCAGCGTGATCAGTCCCAGATCTCGGAGGTAACCGACGTCTTCTTCCGACCACGTCTGCTCGTCGGCGCCGGTCAGGATCGGCTCGATGACCCGCCGCACCCGCTTCTCGCGGCGCCTGCCCCCCCACCGATAGACATGCCCGGCCCCCCGCCGCGGCGCGGGGCCGGGAGGGGCGCGGCGGACTCCCCCGCCGCCCCCGCTTCTCGCGCAGCTTGCACGCCAACTGATCGACATGCGTGTCCCGCCGCAGGATGAGCCGCTCCTGGGCCTCGAGCATGTCGTTCTCGGTGATCGCACGGGAGCGGTCGCGGCCTGCCTTGTAATCGAAGCAGGCGTCGTGGCACAGCGCGTTCACCAGCCACGGCTGGCCGGCGGTACGACGTTTTCTCGCGCCGACTGGCCGCTCTCGACGTTCGCGTACACGCAACGATAGTCGCCGCGCCCGTTGAGCAGGTCGCGCAACGCCAGCAGCGCGGACGTCTTGCCCGTCTGCCGGGGCGCGTGCAAAACGAAGTACTTCTTGTCGCGTACGAAGGCGAGCAATTCGTCGAGATCCAACCGCGACAGCGGCGGGATCAGGTAGTGGTCCGCCGGCACCACCGGCCCGGCGATGTTGAACTCCCGCATGGCTGTCATTGTCGCGGCACGCGGCGCCTTCCGTCGTGCACCGGCGAACCGGCCGCCGCCCGCCTGTCGTTCACTCGCCCAGAACCAAGGAAGGCCGGCGACATGGCGCCGCCGGCCTGTACGGTACCACGGGCGAGACGAGCGACCGCCGCTACGGTTGCACCGTCATCGCGTTGATCACGACCGGGGTCACCGGCACGTTCCCATGCGCACCCGTCGCGGTCGTCTGCACCCCGGCGATGGCGTCTACCACGTCCATCCCGTCCGTCACCTGGCCGAAGACGGCGTAGCCGTACGCGTCCGGCGCCGTGCCGCGGTGGTCGAGGCCCCGGCCGCCGTTGTTAGCGTGATTGATGAAGAACTGCGACGTCGCGCTGTTGACGGCGGCGGTGCGCGCCATCGCCACGGTGCCCCGCCGGTTGCTGAGCCCGTTGGTCGCCTCGTTGACGATCGCCTCGCGGGTGATCTTCGGCACCAGGTTGGTGCCCATGCCGCCGCCCTGAATCATGAAGTTCTCGATCACCCGGTGGAAGATCGTGTCCTCGTAGAACCCGGCGTAGGCGTACTGCAGGAAGTTGCTCACCGAGATCGGCGCCTGATCCGCGAACAGCTCGATCGTGACGTCGCCCATCGTCGTCTCCATGACCACGACCGGGTTGCCCGGAACCGCGCCGGCGGTGGCCAGGTCGATCCGGTAGACGCCGGTGCTCGCCGTCATGTAGAGCGTGCGCCCGTCGCCGCCCCAGGCGACGTTGGCCGTCACCTCCGGCATCAGGATCGTCCCCAGGTGTGCGCCGTCCGGCCCGAACACCCAGACGCCGCCCGGCCCGGTGGCGAAGACGTTCCCGCGCAGGTCGACCTTCATGCCGTCGGCGGCCCCCCCCGCGGTCTGGTCGTTCACGTCGTAGAAGACGCGCCCGTTGGAGGCGCCCTCCTCGTCGAGGTCGTAGGCCATCCACACCTTGTTGTTCTCGTCGGAGTTCGCCACATACAGCGTCGACTCGTCGGGCGACAGAGCGATCCCGTTGGGGCGCGTCTGGTCCTGCACGAGCAGTTGCAGCTCGCCGTCCGGGCTCAATCGATAGATGCCGTTGAAGTCGAGCTCGCGCAGCGGCGATTCCTCCAGCCCCTCCAGACCGTACGAAGGATCGGTGAAGTAGAGCGACCCGTCGGAGCCGAAGACCGCGTCATTGGGGCTGTTCAGACGGCTGCCCTCGTAGTTGTCCACGAGCACCGTCCGCGAGCCGTCCTCCTCCACCCGCGAGATGCGGCGGTTGCCGTGCTCGCAGATGATCAGACGGCCCTCGCTGTCGAAGGTCAGGCCGTTGGACGAGATCGACCGCAGCCCTTCGCGGTCGCCCTCGAAGACCGGATCGATGAACGGGCTGGCGCCGTCCGCCGCCGTCCACTGGTGGATGGCGTTGGCGCGCACGTCGGAGAAGAGGAGCTGCTGCTCGCCCCGGATCCAGACCGGCCCCTCGGTGAACGTGTAACCCTCGGCCACCTTCTCGATGGTGGCGCCCGGGGGAATGAGCGAATCGAGGCGCCGTTCGATCCTGAGAATCGATCCCTCGCCGGCCGGTTCCCCGACCGGCCCGGCGTCCACCTCCTCCGGAGGCGGTTCCGGCGCCCCGCCGCACGCCATCGTCAAGAGCACGAACACGGCTACGAGCAGGCTGGTCGGTTTCGTCATGTCGTTCCTCACTTCGGGGTTCTCGATGGTGGCTCGAGGCTCAGAAGATCGCGATCGGGTTGACCGGCGAGGCGGTCCCGTTCGGGATCGGCAGCGGCGCGATGTTCAGCATGAACTCCCAGCGGTTGCGTTCCGCGGCCGCCTCGGCCAGCTCGTCGAAGTCGGCGCGGTCGAGCAGGTGCACGCCGAGCATCGTCAGGGCGAAGTCGTGCAGCGCGAGCCGCGGCAGGTCGCCCTCCGGCTGCGGCATGTAGCCCGGCGTCTCCCAGCCGATGATCGCCACGTCGCGCTCGCGCAGCCACGGTATCACGGTGTTGTCGAGGCCCGCCGCCTCGGCCCCGGTGTCGAATGACCCGATGTCGTCCTGGCGCACCCAGCGGCCCCAGCGCAGCAGGAACGCGTCGCCCGGCCCGACCCGCACGCCCGACTGCGCCTCCCAGGCTTCGAGGTCCGCCACCGTGATCCGCTGGCCCGGCTCGAGATACCGGACGCCCTTCAGGCGCGCGATGTCGTAGAGCACACCGCGCGTGACGACGCCGTGCCGCATCGTCAGGATGGCGTTCTTCGTCGCGCCGTGCTCCATCGTGACGGTCTCGGCGATCGGATAGCCGTTCCACATCTTCCCGTCGAAGAAGCGGTGCGCGAAGCCGTCGATGTGGGTCGTGCCCGCGCCGTGGATGCACGGATAGTTGAGCGTGTCGCTGGCCCCTCCCGGCGAGGCGGTCACCATCCTCCACTCGATGGGACACGGGTTGTCGATGGTGCGCTCGCGGTTGGCGATCGACGCGAGCGACACCGTGAACCCTTCCGTCACCAGATCCGCGGCGGCCCGCCGCTTCTCCGGCGTGATCAGGTTCAGCGCCCCCATCTCGTCGTCCGGTCCCCAGCGCCCCCAGTTGGAGAGCTCGTCGAACCAGGCGTCGTACTGCTCCTGGCTCACGACCGGCAACTCCCCGCTCTGCTGCCCGCGCGCGGTCGGACCGCCGAAGCCGACGACGAGAAGCGTCACCAGCACGCTCGAGACCACTATTCGTGCGTTCCGCGTCGTCATGCGCTGCCTCCCTCTCCTATTGCGCCGCCTCCGCCACCGCCCGCCGGATGGCGGGAACCAGGTCGCAGTCGATGAGGTCGTCCAGCTCGCGCCGGTGGCTCCGCCGCCCGGAACCCGGATTCGGCGACGACGTCGCCACGATCACCGCGTCCAGATCCGGAATCACGAAGATGAACTGCCCCCCGTAGCCCCAGGCGTAGTACGTCGGATGCCCGGCCAGCGTGCGCATCCACCAGCCGTACCCGTACTGCCGCCCGCTGAACCGCGATCTGGTGCGCGGGACGGTCGACTCGCGGATCCACTCGCGCGAGATCACCTGCCGCCCGTCCCCGATCCCGCCGCGCCGGAAGAGGTCGCCGACCGCCAGCATCGCCCGCGGCGTCAGGCCCATCTCGTTGCCGCCCAGGTAGACCCCTTGCGGATCCCGAGTCCAGGGCGGCAGCGTGACGCCGAGAAGCCGCGCGAGGTAGCGGCGGCCGAACTCCAGGGTGCTCATGCCCGTGGCGCGCGTCAGGATCGCCGACAGCAGGTGCGTGCTTCCGGTGCTGTAGATCATCCGCCCGCCGGGCCGGTCGACCAGCGGCCGGCTCAGCGCATGCCGCACCCAGTGTCGGCTCCGTACCCAGCGCCCGTAGTTGCGGTTCGAGGTGGTCTCCAGACCCGACCGCATGGAGAGCAGATCGCCGACGGTGATGGACCGCTTCGCTGCTTCCGCGCCGGCCAGCTCGTCCGGGAAGAAGTCGATGATCGGCTGATCGACGCCCTCCAGGTAACCCCGGTCGATGGCGATCCCGACCAGAATGGCGATGATGGTCTTCGACGCGGACTTGAGGTTGGCGGAACGGTGCGCCGCGGCACCGTTGAAGTAGTGCTCCTCGATCAGCTCGCCGCCGACCGAGACGAGCAGGCTGCGCAGGCGGGGCAGGCCGGCCGCGCGCTCGAGGATCCTCGCCCGGTGGAACTCGTTCAGGGCCGGTGCGCCGTTGGCGCCCGCGGTATGCGGCGCCGCCGAGCCGACCAGGCACAACAGAGCGAAAAGCGCCAGACAGCCGCCCGCCCACCGCCGCCGCGCCCGCCCTGTGTGCCGCATCGGCCCATTCTATCGGTCAAACGAGTCTCGATGATCCGCCTTGAGCCGAAAGAGAGGCGAGGCGGCTCCGAGCCCGCTCGCCGCGTGGCGAGCGCCTCGGCAAGGCACTTCCTCGCGAGGTCGCGCGTGGATCCGGCGCCGGCGTCAGAAGCACAGGACGCGACATCCGGTAACCTACCTCGGAAGACCGCGACGCCGGCCGGCTGCGGCGACGCCGCGGCTTTCGGTCCGGACGGCCCGAGCACACCGAGGGAGACGGATGAGCACCATCGGCAACATCATCTGGATACTGCTCGGCGGGATCTGGATGAGCATCGGCTGGGTAATCGCCGGGACGATCATGTACGTGACCGTAATCGGCATCCCCTGGGGACGTTCATGCTTCGTCATCGCACGCTTCACGTTGTTTCCGTTCGGACACGAAGCCGTGTCGCGACGAACGGTGACCGGACAGGAAGACCTCGGCACCGGAAGCGCCGGCATGCTGGGCAACATCGTGTGGCTGCTGCTGGCCGGCTGGTGGCTTGCCCTGGGCCACGTGCTTACGGGCCTGGCGATGTGCCTGACGGTAATCGGCATCCCGTTCGGCATTCAACACTTCAAGCTCGCGGGGATATCGCTGACGCCGGTGGGCCAGACCATCGTGCCGAAGGGAATCGCCGCACGGCTGCGGTAGCGGGGATCGACGCAGCCGGGTCGCGGGACGCCATCGAACCCTGACGCGAGGTGCTCCGTGTCCCCAACGACGCCCCTCGTCGCCTTGACGATCTGGACCGCGCTGGCCCTCTACGTCGCGGGGGAGTACGGCCGGATACGACTGCCACCGGCCCCATGGGCACGACCGGTCTGGCTGCTCGGAGCGCTGACGTACCTGACCCACGTGGCCGCGGCCTTCGGGATCCATCACGACTGGAGCCACGCGGCGGCGTCCGCCCACACAGCGGCTCGCACCGAGGCGCTCTTCGGTCTCGATTGGGGCGGCGGCCTCTGGGTGAACTACGCGTTCACAGTCGTCTGGATCGGCGAAGGTCTCTGGTGGCAGCTCCGCCCCGCCCACGGCCAGGGGCGTCCCCGAATCTGGAGACTGGCCGTCCGTGCCTTCTTCCTGTTCATGATCGCCAACGGCGCGGTGATCTTCGTGGAGGGTCCCCGGCGCCTGCTCGGGGCCGGCGTGCTGATCGCGCTGGTCTGGATCTGGCGAAGCGATGCACCCGCAACGAAAGCCGCGTAGGCACTACGGCGGCGAAGGGCAGACTCGCCGGTACACCTCGGAGGCGCGGCGTGCCATGGCGTCGGCGGTGTACCGCTCCCGGACTTCGGACGCGGCCCGCGCGCCCAGCTCGGCGCGCAGCCCATCGTCCGCATGCAACCGGCCTAGTTCGGCCATCAACGCCTCGACATCCTCCGGCGCAACGAGCACTCCCCCGCCGGTGCGCTCGATGAGCTCGACGTAGGTGCCTCGCCTCGCCGCGACCACCGGCACCCCGCACGCCATCGCCTCGACGAGGGACAGTCCCTTCGGATCGTCGTACGTCGCCGGCACGGCGAATACGTCGAGGCGCTGCAGGAACGCCACCTTGTCGTCGAGCTCCAGCACGCCCCGATAGTGGATCTCGTCCTCCAGGCCCCACTCCCGGACCTGCCGCACCATGCCGTCCAGGTAGGCCCGGTGCTCCGGTCCGAGATAGCCCGCCAATTCCAGACGGCAGCCCTCCAGGTCGCCCCGCTCGCGCAGCCGATGGTAGGCGTCGCATAGCAGGTGGATCCCCTTCTCCGGGGCGATGCGTCCGAGATAGCCGATCGTGAACGGCCGGGATTCGTCCCGCGTCGCCGGCGGATAGCCGTCGGTGTTGATGCCGAGCGGGACGACGTCCAGCTTCGCCCCGGGAATGTGCAGGTATTGCGCCATGTGGCCGGCGTAGTAGTCGCTGACCGCGACGAACCGGTCGACCGACCGGGCGTGCTCCCGGATCAGCGCCAGCGCCCGGGAGTGGTACGGCTCGTCGAGATGGTCCAGGAAGATGTCCTCCCCCTGCAACGTGCAGCAGATACCGCAGCCGATCGCCTCCTTCAGCGCGGGAGCCAGCGAGATCAGCATCGAGTTGGAGATGTCGATCACGTCCGGGCGGGGCTCGGAACGCAGCCAGTGGACGAGCTTGTCGAACTCCTTGCGCTGGTGGCCGTGTCTGCCTTCGAGCACCGAGACGGTCAGCTCCCCCAACTGCTCGGGCTGCGTCTGCACGCCGCGCTGCGAGACCGCGCGCAGCAGCCACGGCGCCTCCCACAGGCGGTCGACCAGCCACGGGGTGCCGCGGAAGAGCCCGGAGTACTGCTCCAGGTAGACGCTGATGCCGCCGAAGAAGACCCGGTGCTCGCTGACGCTCGGCTCGTCGGTGCGCGGCGGCGTGTAGAGCGGGACCAGGAGCACCTCGTGCCCGAGCTGTCGCAGCGACTTGGCGAGGGTGTTGTCGCGGATGCAGCTTCCGCAGTACATGCCGCCGGCGCCGGCGGTGATCGAGATGATGCGCATCGGACTCGGACGGCTCACGGGGGCGCCCGACCCGCAGGCGCGCCGCGTGGCGCGATTATAGCGTTGCCGCGGATCGATTCTCAGGAATCGCGATGCTGGTCCGGACGCCGATCCTGGTACGCCCAGAGCGATATTTCCCGACAGCCGCGTCAGATAGCCCCGCAACGGATGGACCGCAGCGTCCTGGAACCGGACGGCTGCGCGCCAGCCGTTTCAGTCGGCGGCGATGCAGTAGAGGTACTGCCGTCCCCGCAGGTAGATCTCGTCGCCGACGACGGCCGGAGAAGCGTCGAAGTCGTCGTCGAGTCGGTTCATCGACAGGATCTCGAACTCCGGGCCGGTCTTCGCGACCAGCGTGGCTCCGTCGCGGCTCGTGATGTAGAGGCGGCCACCGGCGATGACCGGCGAGGCGTATACGTCGCGAATCCCGGACAGCCGCACCGGACCGTACAGGTTCTCCCCGCTGGCGGCGTCGTAGGCCGAGAGGACCCCGGAGTTGCTCTTCGTGAAGTACAGGATTCCGTCGTGCAAGACAGGAGACGGCACGTAGGGCGTGTCGCGACCCAGCGACCAGGCGATGGCTCCGCCGCGCGAGATGTTGCCGCGCGCCGACGAGAGATCGACGGCATAGAGCCGGTTGCCGCGATACCCGCTCATCAGGTAGGCCATGCCTCCGGCGGCGACCGGTGACGGGATGGCGTTGGTCGTCACCCCCTCGCCTTCCCAGAGCAGCTCGCCGGTCTCGAAGTCGTACCCGCGCACGCCGTCCGTCGCGCTCGTGACTATCTGCGTGCCGCCGGCATGCTCGACGACGAGCGGGGTCGACCAGGAGGTGCTCTCGTCCCGGTCGGTCCGCCACCGCTCCGCCCCCGTCCGCTTGTCCAGCGCGGTGATGAAGGACTGCCCTTCGTGGTCCCAGACCACAATCACGGAGTCGCCGTGGAGCGCTGGCGAGGCGCCCTCGCCGAAGCCCATGCGGACCCGCATGTCGCCGAAGTCGCGGTCCCACAGCAGGTCGCCGTCCATGTCGTAGCAGAAGAGGCCGCGCGACCCGAAGAAGGCGCAGACCACCTCGCCGTCGGTCACCGCCGACCCGGACGCCCAGCTCCCCGTGTTGTGCCGGCCCTCGTGCGGCTGCTCGGTCACCGCGGTCCGCTCCCAGACCACGGAACCGTCGCGGCGGTCGATGGCCACGATCACGAAGTTGAGCAGGTCGCCGGATCGCACCGTGCCCATGAAGCGACGCCTGAGACGGGAGAAGAAGCCGTTGCCGGAGCCGTCGCCGGGGCCGGCCGGGATCGCCGTCAGAAGGAAGAGGTGGTCCCCCCAGACGATGGGCGACGCCTGCCCGAACCCGGGAATCTCCACCTTCCAGCGGACGTTCTCGGTCTCGCTCCAGCTCGAGGGCGGATCGCTCTCCGGCGCGGCCCCGGTCGCGAGCGGACCGCGCCACTGCGGCCAATCGAACCCGGCGGCCGGCGGATCGGACTGCGCGGCCGCGGGGGCCGCGAGGAACACCAGCGCCAACGCCGCAACGAACGGAAGAAACACGAAACCCTTGTTCAACATGGATCACCAACCTCGCCAGGCATGCACGATCGGGAAAGCCGGCCTGCCCAAGCCGACATCGCCGTCCCCCCCCCGCGCGAGCCCTGTGCAGGCAGCCCACGGCCGGCGAGGCCGCCCTCGCGCCGCGCAGGCGAGCGGGAACCCGTCTCCTGCTCATGATAGTGGGATAAGATCCGCCACCATGATTATCAACACTTCGTCGTCGTCCGTTCTGATCCTGGTCGCCCTGCTCGTCATCGGCTTCGCGGCCGCGGCCAGCGCGCAGCGCGCCATCCCCGCACCGCCCGACGTCGCGGCGCCGCCGGACGACGCCGAGCGCACCTCCTCCGGCCTCGCGTCGAGGGTCATCGAGGCGGGCTCCGGCGGGACGAATCCCGGACCGACGTCGAACGTCACCGTCCACTACACCGGTTGGCTCACCAACGGCCAGATGTTCGACAGCTCGGTGGTGCGCGGGGCGCCTGCGACATTTCCGCTCAACCGCGTGATCGCGGGCTGGACCGAGGGCGTGCAGTTGATGGTGGCCGGCGAGAAGCGGCGCTTCTGGATCCCGCAGAATCTGGCATACGGCGGACGTCCCGGCTATCCGGCGGGCATGCTCGTGTTCGACGTCGAACTCATCCGCATCCAGTGACCGGAAGGAGGATTATCGTGCCCCTGACGAAGAAGGCGGCGGTTTTCGCCGCAGCGCTGACCATCGGCCTCGGCGTAACCCCGGCGGCCGCCCAGGACGCCGTCACCGCGGAGGACTACGAAGCGGCGATGCAGGAGTTGCGTTACCTGGCGACGGACACGTCGCTGCACATCGACTCGAGCTACTGGGGCGACGTCGGCGAGGACTCCGACAAGATCCGGGCCGAGCTGGCCAAGGTGGAGTCGTTCTGGACGGCGCAGGAACAGCCCCAGGCGGTCGAGTTCGCGATGCAGGCGATCGCGGCGGCGCGGTCGATCGGCCGCGCGTCCGGCTCGCAGGATCGCAACGCCGCCACCAGTGCGCTCGCCGAGCTGCGCAGCGTCTGCCAGTCGTGTCACGCCGAGTTCCGCGAGGAAACGGACGACGGCTTCCGCATCAAGCCGAGTGCGCTGAGGTAGCTTCGCACCGCCTTGGCAGCACAAGCCGTCCCGCGGCAGGTTCGCGTCGCCGCCATGAAGCGCACGCCCCTGGACCTGCCGCAACCCGTGCGCGCTGAAAACAAAGGCCGGCCCGGGCTGGAAGCCCGGACCGGCCTTTGCACTCTTCCACCGAATCGCCGACCGACAGTCCGCGCCGCAGCGGTGCGGGCGCAGATGACGCCGGCCTAGTTGGTCGGCCAGAGCACGCCCTGGCTGTTCTCGCCCTCGGCGCCCTCGGGCACCGGGCCCATCCCCTTGTAGACGAACTTCTGCACGCGGGACCCCTCGTAGGTCTCGGTGGTGTAGATGTTGCCCGAGGAGTCGACCGCGAGGCTGTGCACGGCGAAGAACATGCCCGGCTGGCGTCCGCCGTCGCCGAACGCGGTCAGTACCTTCAGCGACTTGCGCTCGATGATGTAGACCTTCATGTTCTGGCCGTCGGCCAGGTACATGTACGTCTGCTCCTCGTCCGGCGAGAAGTCGAGATCCCAGGTCGAGCCCTGCGCGCGGGTGTGGGTGGCGACGAGCATCTCGTCGACGAACGTCCCGTCCTTCTGGAACACCTGGATGCGGTCCTCGGCGCGGTCGCAGACGTACACGAGCCCGTCGTTCGCGATCACGCTGCAGTGCACCGGCCCGCGGAACTGCTGCGCGGGATCGTTCCCCGGCACGTAGGGGCCGCCGAAGTCGTAGTCGTCGTTCGGCACGTTGCCGTAGGCGCCCCAGCCCCGCTTGAACGCGCCGGTCTCCGCGTCGACCACCGCGACCCGCTTGTTGTAGTAGCCGTCGGCGAAGTACGCCTCGTTCGCCTCGGGGTCGATCCCGATCTCGGCGACGCGGCCGTAGCTGTCCTCCGAGAGGCTGTCGCGCGCGAATATCCGCCGGCCATCCTCCTCGCGGACCATGCGGGCGTTGTGCCGGCCGGCCTGCAGCAGGAACTCGCCGCTGCGCGTGAACTTCAGCACGTGCGCGTCGCCCTGCCCGTTGCCGCCGATCCAGACGTTGTCCATGTGGTCCACGGCGATCCCGTGGTTGGACTCGGGCCAGACGTAGTCGCCGGTCTCGGTGCCGGGACCGCCCCAACTGTCGACCAGGTTGCCCTCCTGGTCGAAGACGAGGACGGGCGGACCGGGCTGGCAGCACTCGCTGACCGGCGGGTCCATGACCATGCCGATCTCGGTAGCGCCCTGGAAGTTGTCGGGCGTGTTGCGGTGCAGGACCCAGACATTGTCCTGCGCGTCGACGTCCACGCCGATGGTCGGCCCCATCAACCAGTGGTTGGGGAGGTTCTTCGGCCACAGCGGGTCGACCTCGAACATCGGCGCCATGACCGCGTCGTCATCTCCGCTCTGCCCGGCCGTCAGGACGACGCCGGCCAGGACGACGCCCAGGGCCAGCGGCACCAGAAACGCGTACTTCTTCATCTGTGTTCCTCCTTCTGGAACCGTGCGCCGCGTCCCGCCAAGCCGTGGCCGTCCGGCGCGTTCAGTCGTAGCGACAGTCGAACAGTATACTTTGGAAGCGTTAAGGCAATTGGGGGAGGCGGATCGAGTGCGAGATCGACGCAAGATGCTGCTGGCCGTCGGCGCGCTGGCCCTGCTGCTGGCCGGGGCGACCGGCGGAGTGCAGGCGCACGACATCCCGAGCGACGTCACGGTGCGCGCCTTCGTCAAGCCCGAGGGGGATCGGCTGCGCATGCTCGTGCGGGTCCCGCTCGAGGCGATGCTCGACATCAACTTCCCGCTCCGCGGCCCCGGCTACCTGGACATCGAAGGCGCCGAGCAACTCCTGCCCGACGCCGCCATGTTGTGGCTGGGCCAGGAGATCGAGCTGTACGAGGACGGCGTCCGGCTGCCCGAGCCCACGCTGTCCGCGGTGCGGCTCTCCCTGCCCTCGAACCGGGCGTTCAACACCTACGAGGACGCGCTCGCCCACGTCACGACCGGCGAGCGGCTGCCCCCGACCACGCAGATCATCTGGCGGCAGGCGCTGCTGGACGTGCTGCTCGACTTCGACACGACGTCCGCCGAATCCGCCTTCTCGATCCGGCCCGGCGTCGAGCGCCTGGGACTGCGGGTCATCTCGGTCATCCGCTTCATCACGCCGGAGGGAGCCGAGCGGGCGTTCGAGCTGCGCGGGGACCCGGGCGTCGTCACCCTCGATCCGCGCTGGCACCAGGCGGCCTGGAACTTCGTCGTCTCCGGCTTCGAGCACATCCTGGACGGCATCGACCACCTGCTGTTTCTGCTCTGCCTGGTGATTCCGTTCCGCCGGTTCTGGGCGCTCGTGCCGATCGTGACCGGGTTCACCGTGGCCCACTCGGTGACCCTCATCGCGTCGGCGTACGACATGGCGCCGAACACGCTGTGGTTCCCGCCGCTGGTCGAGACGCTCATCGCGCTCTCCATCGTCTACATGGCGTTCGAGAACATCGTGGCGGCCGGCTCCGGCGACGCCACCCGCATCCGCCGCCGCTGGGTCGTCGCCTTCGGCTTCGGCCTCGTGCACGGCTTCGGCTTCTCGTTCGCACTGCGCGAGACGCTGCAGTTCGCCGGCTCGCACCTGCTGACGTCGTTGCTGTCGTTCAACATCGGCGTCGAGCTGGGCCAGTTGCTGGTCATCGCGCTCTGCGTGCCGGCCCTGGAGCTGCTCTTCCGCTACGGCGTGAACGAGCGCATGGGCACGATCCTGATCTCGGCCCTCGTCGCGCACACCAGCCTGCACTGGATGGCCGAGCGCTACGAGACCCTGAGCCAGTACCCGCTCACCTGGGCCGCGCTGGCCAGCGCGCTGCTGGTCGGGATCATCCCGTGGCTGATCCTGTTCATGCTGGCCGCGGCCACCGCGTGGTACGGACTCAAGTACTGGCGCCAGCCGCCCGCGGAGGAGGTCGCGGCGGAGTGAAAGCCCGTCGGAGATGACAGCCAGGGCCTGACGGCAGAGGCCTCACCGAGCGCCCGGGATGCGATGCGCACAACGACCACCGGCGCGGCCCCGTTTCGCCGGTCGACCACGACCATGCTCATGAAATCCACTCGTCGTCGTTCGGTCTCCCTCCTCGCCGGTGTGCTGCTGGCCATTACCGCGACCCAGCCGGCCGCGGCGCAGTCCGCTGCCGACGAACCCGCCGGCGGCCCGCGCGCGCAATCGGCCGAGCCGTCCCTCGTCCTCGACGGCGGCCGGAGCGGCGGATTCGCCGTCATGCCCCCGAGCGAGTACTACCGGGTGGCGCCGGTCCGCGTCGAGAACGGCCCGCAGATCGACGGGCGCCTCGACGAGGAAGTCTGGCTGCGGGCCGCCGTCATCGACGAGTTCGTGCAGCAGGAGCCGGCCGAGGGCGAGCCGGCCACCGAGCAGACGGTGGTGCGGCTGCTCTACGACTCCCAGGCCCTCTATATTGGTGTCGAGGCCTACGACTCCGAGCCGGACGGCGTCATCGCCACCGAGATGCGACGGGACTCGCTGCGCCTGCTCGACGAGGACAACTTCCAGGTCATCCTGGACACCTTCCACGACCGGCGCTCCGGCTACATGTTCGTGACCAGCCCGCTCGGCGCGAAGCTCGAGCAGCAGGTGGCCGAGGAAGGCGAGGGCGGCTGGCGGGGGCGCAACAGCAACAACATCAACATCAACTGGGACGGGGTCTGGGACGTCGTCTCCCACCGCACCGCCGACGGTTGGGTGGCCGAGATTGCCATCCCGATGGTGACGCTCCGTTTCCCCAGGACCGAGGAGCAGGTCTGGGGCGTCAACTTCATGCGCAACATCCGCCGCAAGAACGAGCAGGTGTTCTGGGCGCCGATCTCGAAGGAGTACACCCTGACCCGCGTCAGCCTCGCCGGCACGATGCACGGGATCGGGGCGGTCAACCGCGGCCTGGACCTGCGCATGACCCCCTACCTGCTCGCGGGCGGCCGGCAGGACCGCGCGGCGGGCACCGTGGCCGCCGGCGGCCTCGACGGCTCGGGGTTCAACGACTACGGCCTCGACGTCAAGTACGGCGTCGCGTCCGGCCTCAACCTGGATCTGACGCTGAACACCGACTTCGCGCAGGTCGAGGTGGACGAGCAGCAGGTGAACCTGACGCGCTTTCCCCTCTTCTTTCCGGAGAAGCGCGACTTCTTCCTGGAGAACGCCGGGATGTTCAACGTCGGCGCGCCCGGAAGCGGCTTCGGGCGGGTCGCCGACCTCTTCTTCACGCGGCGGATCGGGCTGTCTGGCGGGGGGCCCCGCCGCCCGGGGAAGGGGACCCGCCACAACGTCGCCGCCATGAACATCACGACGGGCTCGTTCGGCAACGCGGGCGACAACTTCTTCGTCGGGCGCTACAGCCGCGACATCCTGGCCCGATCGAAGGTCGGCGGGATCGTGATCGACAAGCAGGCCGTCGGCAGCGTGTTCGCGCCCGACACGGGCGGGGTCTCCCACTACAACCGCACCTTCGCGGCCGACACGACGCTCGCCGTCCACCGCAACCTGACGATGACCGGCTTCGTCGCCAAGACCCAGACCCCCGGCCTGACGAGCGGCGACATGGCCTCGTACGGGCGGGCCACGTGGCTGAGCCCCGCGTTCCACGTCTACACCGAGTTCGCCGACCTGCAGGAGAACTTCAATCCGGAGGTCGGCTTCGTCCCGCGCCTCGGCATCCGCACCTCGAAGTTCCACGGCGAGTGGAACCCGCGGCCGGACCGCTGGAACATCCGGATGTTCGACCCGATGTGGAACATCACCTATACCACCGACCAGCACAACCGGCTGCTGACCCGGCGGATCCATAACATGATCGGGACGTACTTCGAGGACGGCTCGTCGGTCACCTTCTACTACAACGACCACTTCGAGCAGCTCGACATCCCGTTCCCCATCCGCAACACGGGGGTCACCGTCCCGGCCGGCACGTACCGCTTCGGCGAATGGGTCTTCTCGTACCGCTCCGATCCGTCGCGGCGCCTGTACACGCAGACCCGGTATTCGCCGCAGACCTTCTTCGAAGGCACCCGCACCGACATCCAGGCGACGGTCGGATTCCGCGCCACCAGCCGCATCTCGGCCGAGACCATCTTCAACCGCAGCGACGTCGATCTGCCGTGGGGGAATTTCGTCGCCGATCTGGCATCGCTGCGCCTGGATCTGACCCTCTCGCCGACGGTGACGCTGCGCTCGCTGTCGCAGTACAACTCGCTGACCGGCGAGCTCAGCAACAGCATCCGCTTCAACTGGATCTACAGCCCCGGCAGCGACATCTACATCGCCTACGACGAGATGCGCCTCGACGACCTGTTCTACCTGAATCCCCATGTCCGCCGCTCGCCGTGGGGGGACGTGCGCAACCGGCAGATCGCGATCAAGATGACCTACCTGCTGTCGCGGTGACGCGTCCCGCAGCAGCACTCGGCATGTCGTTTGCGTAGTCCATGCCATCATCGCGAGACATGGAGAGCCTGCAAAAACGATGCAGGACGTCACCGACGCGCTCCTCGACCGGATGATCCGGACCATCGTCGACGAGGTCGATGACCTCACGAAGTGACTGGTCCGTTCGCGCTACTGGGAGCGCCGGGCGCGCTGCATCGCGGCGACGACGCCGGCGCCGGCCACGACGCCGCCGGACAGCGCCCCGACCCAGACCGGGAACTGCAGCCAGACGGCCGCTCCGGCCACGGCCGCGGCGGCGGCCAACGCCAGCAGCACGGTGACGAGATACTTGGGGATCCTGATCGTCGCGCGCGCCTCCCAAACCTCCTCGCCGCCGTCGCCCATCGAGTCCGGTGAGCGATCGCGGCGCGACCGCCCACCCATCACGAGCAGAACCAGCACGATCGCCCCGATGACGGCGATCTCGGAAAGACCCAGCATAGGCGCGCTCAGCCGGTCGGCGAACAGGACGGTGGTCGGAGCTCCATACGCCCGTCAGTCCTGCGTCGTGCTTCCGCTGCCCCGAGCGAGCTCGACGATGGCGTCGGCGTCGGACGCGAGCAGGAGCCGCTCCCTCACCAGGGCGTCGGTCGCCTCGGAGACCGCGTCGACATAGGCGGCGTGGCTCGGATAGCGCGCTTCGAACGGCGGGCGCGGATCGCCGGACGCCTCACGGTCGGCCTCGGTGGCCGCAAACGGGATGAACGAACCCGTCCCGGCGCACTGCCCTCCCTCGCCGAAGCCGGTCCGGCGCAGGTTCCACCCGGTATGCGTCCCGACGGGTGCCGCGAGGTTGGGATGCCGCACCCCGTCCACCATGTTGCCGTCGGCGTCGATGCGCCCGACGAGCACCGTGTAGGCGTCACCGTACATCGGCGGCAGGGAGCGGTGGTCGGCGAGGTGCAGCGGGTTGTACGAGCCCGAGTAGTCGACACCGGGAATGTCGGGGAATCCGAGGTCGCTCGCGGCAACGAGTCCCCCGCCCGCGACAGTCGGAAACCGGCTCGCCGGCGGCTCGACGCCCCTGGTCACCCACTCGTGGAGTGCGACGCTCAGAGCCGTGCGGATCTGGGCCAGCGCCAGCGGATTGCTCGGGTTCTGGCACATCCCCCGGCTCGGCGGCCGCGTGTGGACGCCGGGACCGCCGCCGTGCTGCGTGCCCGACAGCAGGTAGACGCGCACGTCCTCCGGCAGCTCGATGTGCTCGCCCGCCGGGTCGGTGACCACCAGCGACGCACGCGCCTGCCACAGCTCGGCCTCGCCGTCGCTGTGCACGATCTTCGGGCAGGTGCTCGACGCCGCGCACCGTTCGAGCAATCCGTCCGTCCGGCCGCTGAGCGGGTCGGTCAGCGTGGCGTAGGTGAACGGGAACTGATCGCCGGGATACACGTGGTCCTCGTGCTGCTTCTGCCAGCGGCCCGGCTGGCCGAACTGGTAGTTGGTGAACGTCTTGCGCGAGCCCGCGATGTTGGGATGCATGCCGTCGAACACGATGCGCCCGGCGATGTCCTCGTTGAAGCCCTGGTAGAGGAAGTCGCGCAGCATCCGGCCGCTCTGGGAGATGCCGAGCGAGGTGGCGCTGGTCGGCAGGCCGGGCTCGGCGAGCGGGTTCGCGTTGCCGTTACCGTCGGCCGCCTCGTAGCGCAGGAACGAGACGGCGTCGCGCATCGCGGCGAAGCCGAGCCCGAGCACGATCGGATCCTTCGCCTCGTAGATGAATTCGTAGATCGCGCCGCCGTCGAAGCCGGCCGGGCGGTCGATCTCGATCTCCGTGTCGCTCACGTAGCGCCATTGCAGGTCGTCCGGCCGCATGCGGTCGGCGTCCTGCGTCGCGCGCACCGACAGCATCCCGCCCCGCGGCTCGAGCGAGGCGGCCGGATAGGTCAGCCGCCCCCGCGAAACGGACTCGGCGTCGTTGAAGATGAACTCCTCGAGCGCGGGGCCGACGATGGAGGATCCGTCCGGGTTCGACGCCACCGGCAGGTAGGCGACGATGTTCGATCCGGTCGGCGTCAGGTCGCCCTGCCATCCCACCCGGACGAAGGCGAACCCCCGCTCGAGCAGGGCCGTCTCGGCCGCTCCGGCCCCGCCCCGGTTCGAAACCGTGTGGTAGAGGGCCCGGTTCCAGCGGCTCATGTCGATGGGACGATAGATCTCCACCGTGGCGCGATACTCGACCCTCCCCGCGGCATTGCGCGGGGCGCGGTCCAGGTTCACGATGTGCTCGTGACGGGCATCCGCCGGATCGACCTCGCCGGTCACGACGCCGCGCAGCAGCTCGTACTGTCCGACCTCCCCGAACGAGTCCCCGCCGAGGGCCGGCGACGCCACCACCTCCAGGTCGAAGTCGGTGATCTGCGCCAGACCGCTTCCCGGCGCCAGCAGGCACGCGACGACCGCAACGACGAGCGCGCGATTCATTCTGCTCATGGTGTCTCCCCGCTCCCGGAATGATGATACTCCGCGGCTGCGCGCGGGGCGCACGGCGATACAATGACTCGCGTGCGATTCGTCCACTTCGCGCGGGCCGCCGCCCTGGCGGTCGCGACGGCGGCCGAGCTCGACATGGCCGGCCCCGTCGCGGCTCAGCTTCCGAGGCCGTCCGACGCCGTCTCGCCGACGCCGGCTGCCGGCCATCAGCGCATGTTGGCGCTGCTGCAGACGATAGCGAACCAGACTCCCGACTCCCACCCCTTCCTGGGAGACTGGCGGGCCCGGGAGCTCCGTGAGGAGTTGCGCGGACTGCTCGCGACCGACACCGGCCCCAACCGCTGGCGCGTGATGTTCCAACTGTCCGGGGAGGAGCTGCGCCTCGGAAACGAGGCCGAGGCGATCCGGCTGCTCACCGACGCCCTGGCGCTGATCCCCGAGACCGAGGAGAACCGCCCGGGGCTCGACTTGACCAACTACAGCCTCGGGGTGGCCTACCTCCGGCTGGCCGAGACGCGGAACTGCGCGCTCCATCCGCACGCCGAGGCCTGCATCCTGCCGCTGCGCGGGCGAGGAATCCACAGCGATCAGACGCCGTCGCGCCAGGCGATTGCCGCCTTCACGGCGGTCCTGCGGAGCACGGAGAACGCGGCGGCGGGCGGCGTGCCGTCCGCGGCGGGCGCTCGAAACTGGAGCGCGGGCGCGCCCTCGCCCGCCCGGAACGGCGGGACGCAGCAGTACCTCGCGGCACTCTGGCTGCTCAACGTCGCCTACATGACGGTGGGAGGCTACCCGGACGAGGTGCCCGAGCCGTACCGGCTGCCGCCGGAGACGTTCCGCCCGGCCGGGACGATGCCCCGGTTCGCGAACATCGCGCCGGCCCTCGGTCTCGACACGTTCGACATGTGCGGCGGCGCGATCGCCGACGACTTCGACGACGACGGCTATCTCGACATCGTCGTCTCGACGTGGGGCACACGGGGACAGATGCGCTACTTCAGGAACAATCGCGACGGGACCTTCACCGAACGCACCGCCGAAGCGGGCCTGCTCGGACTGTACGGCGGCCTGAACATGGTCCAGGCCGATTACGACAACGACGGCGACGTGGACCTGTTCGTCCTGCGCGGCGCGTGGCTGCGCGCGGACGGCCGGCACCCGAACTCGCTGCTCCGCAACGACGGGAAGGGTACGTTCACCGACGTGACGTTCGACGCCGGACTCGGCGAGGTGCACTACCCGAGCCATACGGCAGCCTGGGGCGACTACGACAACGACGGCGACCTCGACCTCTACGTCGGCAACGAATCGTCCCGGACGTTCGTCGCGCCGAGCCAGCTCTTCCGCAACGACGGCGACGGCACGTTCACCGACGTCGCCGGGCCCGCCACCGTCATGAACTACGGGTACGCCAAGGCGGCCGTCTGGGGCGACTACGACGGCGACGGCCTCCAGGATCTGTACGTGTCCAACTTCGGGGGGAGCAACCGGCTCTACCGCAACACCGGTCGCGGGTTCTTCATCGACGAGGCGCCCCGGCTCGGCGTGACCGGCCCGACGGGGAGCTTCCCGGCATGGTTCTGGGACGTGGACAACGACGGGCACCTCGATCTGTACGTGTCGGCCTATACGGCGGACATCGAGCACCTAGCGGCCAGTGCGCTCGGCCGGCCCGCCGCCACCGAGACGTCGCGCCTCTACCGCGGCACGGGCGGCGGACGCTTCGAGGACGTCTCCGGCCCCTACGGCCTGATGGAGCCGACCGCGGCGATGGGCTCGAACTTCGGCGATCTCGACAACGACGGCTACCCGGACTTCTACCTGGGCACCGGCTATCCGCCTTATCACAGCGTGATGCCGAACGTGATGTACCGCAACCGGGAAGGGCGCGGCTTCTCCGACGTAACCTACGCGGGAGGCTTCGGCCACCTGCAGAAGGGCCACGGCGTGGCTTTCGCGGATTTCGACAACGACGGCGATCAGGACGTCTTCCAGCAGATGGGAGGCGCCTATCCGGGCGACCGGTTCGGCAACGCCCTCTACGAGAACCCCGGCTTCGGCAACCACTGGATCACGATCCGCCTCGAGGGCGTCCGCTCCAACCGGTCGGCGATCGGCGCCCGCATCCGGGCCGTCGTCGCCGGCGAGCAGGGTGCGGGCCGGCGCTCCATCTACCGCCACGTGAACAGCGGCGGCAGCTTCGGGGGCAATCCGCTCCGCCAGACGATCGGGCTGGGCGGCGCTTCGCGCATCGAGCGGCTCGAGATTCTCTGGCCCGCAACCGGCATCACGCAGACGTTCACCGATCTGCCGGCGGATCGAGCCATCCACGTCGTCGAGGGCGAGCGAGCCTACTCGACCCTCCCGCTGCGCTCGTTCACGCTCGGCTCGCAGGAACGATAGCGCCGATAGCCCCCTGAACGGACCGCAGCGTGCAGGCAGATCGAACCCGGTGATCCGCGACGAGCGCGCGATTCGCTACCGGTGCTCGTTGCCCAGCATCCCGCCCTCGCCGGAGTAGCTGACGTCCTGCAACTGCAGCCGGACGCCGTCCGGCGCGTCCACCAGCACCTCCTTCGTCACTCCCTCGCGCAGCCTCATGTGCGCGGTGACGCCGTGCTCGGCGAGCCGTGCCATGACCGCGTCGGGATCGAACCCCTCCACGCCGAGGCCGACGTGCAACCGGAAGGCCTCCGGACCGCCACCCTCCACCAGGGCCAGGTGCTGCGGTCCCGCGCCGACCCGAAGCACCGGGATCGGGCGCCCTTCGTAGCCGGCGGTCCGCGGTCCCCCTTGCGGCTCCTGCCAGGCCGCCACCGGCATGTCCGTCAACCGTTGGTACCAGGCCAGAGCGCTGGACAGGTCGGATACGTGGTACTTGACGTGGTTGAGCGTCCTGACCGGTATCGGCGGCGGGTCGCCCGGCCGCCGTACCGCTTCGGCCGCGTTGTCGCAGACCTCCCCGAGGAAGCCCAGCCCGCCGCAGGCGATGACGGGGTTGAACTGCAGCGGCGCGCCGTCGGGGCCGTCGAAGTTGACGCCGTTGATGGTCGTGCCCTCCCGCAGGACCGAGCGGGCGAGCGCGGGCATCTCCGCGAGCCCCTCGAAGATCCGGTGGACGTTGAAGTCCTCGATTCCCCAGCAGAAATGCGGCCGTCGCGCTGTCACCACCTGCAGGCTCTCCGGGCTCCGCTGCGAGAGGGCCATGTATGCCGGCGGATCGTTCGACACGCGGAGGACCCTCTCCCCCCCGCCGTAGTCCTGGAACGCGTGGCGCGGTGGGCATTCCGGTGAAACCGATCACCTGTTCCGGCGCAAATCGATCACCTGTTCCGGCGCAAATCGATCACCCGTTCCGGTGAAACCGATCACCTG